>Ga0153915_10000019_pt1 | contig 158503 bp, 139 predicted proteins | sample Opewatmetagenome_2_FD_107003 | JGI IMG/M metagenome (GOLD analysis project Ga0153915, IMG submission 107003) | Freshwater wetland microbial communities from Ohio, USA - Open water 3 Core 3 Depth 3 metaG | ecosystem: Environmental > Aquatic > Freshwater > Wetlands | place: USA: Ohio, Lake... | reverse complement strand
GTCGACGCACTCTCCGAACACCCGATTGGCCTCTCCGGCCACAAGCTCATAGGGTCTGATCGCCCTCCGCAGGCCGTCCAGGATATCGAGCATCATGCAGCCCCAGACCGCTTCGATCAGGGAGGAAGGGCCGAAGATTGAGAGGCCGGGCTGCATGTCCTTCGTATCGTTGAAATCCGTCGCCAGGATCGCCACGTCGGCGAAGCCGGCGCTGTCCAGCGCCTTTCTGAGCAATCCCGCATACTGCGACATGCGGCAGTCGCACTGGAACTTGACCATGGCCACCGCGGCCTCGCCGGGCCCGTATCCGCCCCGGCGCAGCTCCGAGAGAGCCTCTCCGATCACCATCTGGCAGGGGAAGCAGATGTCGTTGTGGGTGTATTTCTTCCCCAAGCGGATCTGATCCATGCTCCCGATGGGGACCGTCCTTGCCCGGAATCCATTTTTCTCAATGACGGCGCCCAGGATCCTGGAGACCGGGCCTGAGATGTTCGGGATGATCAAGGTCTTCAGCCTCTTTTCCCTCTTGAAGAACTTCGTCGTATACGGATCGGGCAGGCCGCGAGGTCTTCCCGTAAAGCCGTCCCCGCCGCGGCGGATGCTGACCGTCTCGACGAATGAGGCGACGCGGATTCCCAGCGAGCCGGCCACCTCGCTCTCGTCGACCTTGAGGATCAGGGGCGTCTTGCCTCCCATCTCCGTCATGATGCGGACGATCTCATCGGAGAGGATCGCGTCGTGACCGCAGCCGAAGCTCACGATCTGGACGTACTCCAGCTCCGGGATCGTGGCGGCAACCACGGCGGCGGCCAGCATCCTCGTGTGGAACACGTTGGTGATCTCGGCGCGCGTGTACCTAAGGCTGACATCGTCCAGGCCGGGCAGGCTGTCCACCGTCAGCACGGGAATGCCCGCCTTGACGAACAGGGAATCGATGCCGTGGTGGACCAGCGGATCGTTGTGATACGGCCTGCCCGCCAGTACGACGGCGAAGCCTCCGCGTTCCCGCACATCCTCGAGGATCCTTTGCCCCTCGCGCCTGAGCCCGGCGCGGAATGCCGTGATCGCGGCCTCGGCCTGCTGGAAGGCCGCGGCGGCCTCGCTCCTTGATGCGCCCAGAGCCCGGACGGCGTACTCGCGGATCTGGAGCCTGCGGTCGCGCTCCGTGAACCAATGGAATACGGGGGTGTCGAAGGGCGTGCCGTAGCGACGCTCCGGGGACTCGAAGTTGCGGACGACCATCGGATAGCCCATGATGACGGGGCAGACGTAGGGGCTCAGCTTGTCGAGGCCCTCCGGAGGCATGTGCATGACGAAGGGCATGAAAATCCTGCCGACGCCCCGCTTCGCCAGGTCCAGGATGTGTCCGTGCACCAGCTTGGCCGGGAAGCAGATCGTGTCGGATGCGACGAACGGGAGGCCGCTCTCGTATTGCCCGCGCGAGCTCGGATTTGAGATCTCCGTCTCGTAGCCGAGAGAGCGGAAGAACGTCGTCCAGAACGGCATGCTGTCCCAGAACTCAAGCGCGCGAGGCAGGCCGATCGAAACGTCTTTCTTCGCGGCCACGGGGGCGCAGGCATAGTCGCGGAAGAGCAGCTCTTCCCTTCGCCGGAACATGTCGGGAATGGCGCGTTTCGCGCGTTCCGCTTCGCGGAGCTTGAGGGCGAACTCTTCCTTCGTGTCGGCGATGACGGCCCCGAGCTCGCAGCGGTTCCCCGTCACCCATTGCGCGCCCGTGCTGAAGGTCATGACGATGCGGCTGCAATGATTGGCGCAGAGCGGACAGCGAAGCCCTTCTTTCTGGGTGAAGCGCAAGCCCGCTACGGCGTCCAGGCCGATGAAGGAGGAGCCGTCCCGACCGGGCGCCCTCCCGCCCTAGATGCGGCGCTTTGTCGCGATGGCCACGCCCAGGGCGCCCATCTCTCCGGGATAGGGCGCGCGGAGGACTTCCTTGCCAAGATACTGCTCCAGTGCGCGGAGAACGGCGAGGTTGTTGAAGGTCCCGCCCTGGACGACGACCTTGTCGCCGAGTTCCGCCGGGCTCGAGATCCTCACGACTTTGGTAAAAACGTTCTCGATGATCGAGCGGCAGAGGCCCGCCATGAGGTCGTCGGCCGCCTTGCCGTTCTTCTGCTCGTTGATGATGGTGCTGTTCATGAAGACGGTGCAGCGGCTGCCCAGGGCGGCGGGGCTTCGGGAGCGGAAGGCCGCCTCCGCGATCCGGTCGACGGGGATGCCGAGGGAGGCCGCGAAGCACTCCAAAAATGATCCGCAGCCCGAGGAGCAGGCCTCGTTCAGGGTGATATTCGCCACGACCCCGTCCCGGAGCCAGATGGCCTTCATGTCCTGCCCGCCTATGTCCAGTATGAAACTGGCGTCCGGGACGAATTTCCTGCAGCCCTCGGCATGGGCCACGGTCTCGACGGTGTGGTAGTCCGCGCCGAAGGCACGCGCGAACAGGAGCTCTCCGTAGCCGGTCGTGCCGAGGCCGAGGATCTCAAGCGCGACGCCGCTTTTCCTGTAGCGATCCGCCATCGCGGCGAGACCGTCGCGGACGACGCGCAGCGGATCGCCCCGGTTGTTCGCGTAGAACAGGTCGAGGATTCTCTCTTCCTCGTCGATCAGCGCGAGCTTTGAAGTGGTGCTGCCCGAGTCGATGCCGACGTAGGCACGCTGGATGTCCCCGTGGCGGACCGGCGCCCTTCCTGGAGCCCGGCAGGCATGACGGAGCGCAAAGGCGTCTTGCTCCGTGCAGGAAGCGAAGAATGGCCTGTCCGCCCGCACGGCCTGGAGCCCCGCTCCCCCGGGATCGTCCCGCAGCATTGCGGCGGCCTCGATGAGGGTACGGCATTCGGGCTCCTCGTCTCCGATGGGGTAGAGCTCGTCGATCGCGATCGCGGCGCCGCAGGCGACGATCGTCTCCGGATGATCGGGACGGACGATGTCGCGCTCCTCCAATTCCAGCCGCTGCGCGAAGACCCGGATCAGCGTAGGGTTGAACGTCAGCGGCCCTCCTTCGAAGATGATCGGAGGAGAGAGCTCCAGGCCTTGCGCGAGCCCGCCTATCGTCTGTTTCGCCAAGGCGTGGAAGGTCGACAGGGCGATGTCTTCCCGCGCGGCCCCCTGGATGAGGAGGGGCTGGATGTCCGTCTTGGCGAATACGCCGCATCGGCCCGAGATGTCATGGACGATCCGGCCCTTGGCGGCGAGTCCCTCGAACTCCTCGGCCGGTACGTCCAGCAATGCCGCCACCTCGTCGATGAATGCGCCCGTACCGCCCGCGCAGCTGCCGTTCATGCGCATGTCCGAGGCGAGCAGGCGCGCGGAGGCCCGATCGTAACTGAAGAACACGATCTTGGCGTCCTGCCCCCCGAGCTCGATGGCGGTGCGGGCCTGGGGATACAGGGAGCGCACGGCCGCCGCGTTGGAAACGACCTCCTGTACGTACCGTGCCCCCAGCGCCTCCGCTATCGGACGCCCGCCCGAACCGCAGACCGCGATCCGAAAGCGCATCGTCCCGAAGGACTCGGCGGCCTCCGTCAGAAGCTCGCGGCAGGCCTGTGCCTGCTTCGCATTGTGGCGCCTGTAGCTCGAATGGAGGACCCGACGAACGCCGGCGTCGAAGATCGTGAGCTTGACCGTCGTGGAGCCGACGTCGATTCCGAGTCGAGGATTCACAAGCGGGGCTCCCTCCCCCCGTCAAATACCTTGCGGAAGCTGATTTCCTCGTCGTCGATGCTCCCGGCCCTGGAGATCAGAAGCTTCAGATGCTCATCGTCGGCCCGGGTATCGGCCTCGAGGAACCCGGCCTTGATGCCCTGGATCTCCGGCAGGTAGCCGGACGAACCGGCATATCGCCAGAAGAAATGCTCATACGGAACGCAGTCGTAATGCCAGGGCTTGGCGAACAGGTTGTAATGGATGAGGTCGGGATGCGGCATCGGGACGCAAAAACCCGAGGGCATTGCATCCCACGTCGCGGGGAGGTACACGACCTTCCCGCTGCACATCGCGTTCAGATAGTCCTGATCGGGCGCGACGCATTCGAAGTGGTAGGTGTTCAGCAGCTCCAGGAACCGCCGATCAAGATCGACTTCACGCAGCCTCTTGAGATTCATCAGGAGAACGCCCGAATTGAAGTATCGATTCCGATCGATTCCGACCCTGAGCTCGGCGTGCTTCGAGAACTCGGGTATATGTACGACGGCCGGATCGACCGCCGCGCCCAGGAGATTGTCTCCAAGCTCTACATGATAGAGCTCCGAAATGTCGCCCGGGACGATTATATCGCTGTCCAGGTAGATCCCCTTGTCGTATTCGGGAAACATCGCCGGAATGAAGAGTCGGAAGTATATCGTCAGCGTGAAGAAGTCCGCTCGGAGCCGATTGCACATCCGATCCGTGATGCCTTCAAGCCTGCCTTCCATCGGAATGAACTCGATCTCGAAATTCTCCGTGGCGAGGGAGGCGAGCCGGAGCTTGTTTTGCTCGCTGATTCCCTGATGCAATACGATCACCTTGTATCGATGCGCCTTCGAGGCGTTCTGGACCATGGAGTGCAGGGCGACGCCGAGAAAGGGCGCGAAGCCGTCGTCGATGGTGAAGAAAATCGGGATGATCTCGTTTGGCGTACCCATCCATTGCTCCTTGTACGTGAAGTAGCGTCTGATTTTTGGCGAGACTCATGTCTCGCCCCTCATGCCATTCACGAATGAATCATGGAGGAGCAGGCTAAACTGAGAATAAACATCCATTTTGGGTGTTCCACCTTGGCGCGCAGGATGCGATCCCGGGGGATTCCGGGACGTTCCACGGTTGACGTCGGCGTAGGCACGAACATCCTGATGAGGCAGGACCCGATGCTCCGGCGACCGCGGAGCCGGTCACGCTCCCGGCGCCTCCTTGAGGCCCGCGAGCGATTCCTTCACCAGGGAGAACAGCCTCCGGCAGTCGGCGTCCGTGGTGTGGTATCCGCCGCCTGAGGTCCTCTGGCGCACGACGACCCAGCCGTACTCCTTGTCGCCGCCCGGTTCCTTTTCCATGCCCTGGAACGTCATGGCGGCCGCCTTGGAAAATGCGTTCCCTTTTCCCTTGCAGAGGAAGACCGAATACATGTAGGGGACCTTGCCGTTGGCCCCGTTGTTGATCGCCACCTGGAACTGCACGCCCAGGAAGTCCTCCGGTTTCCGGCGCGGTTCCACCATGAAGCGGATGTCCTCGGGGATCTGGCGGCCTTCCTTGTCCTTGTCCAGGCGCAGGTACGGCGTGACGATGAGGTCTCCGCCCTCCTTGTAGTCCTGGAGCACCGCCTCGAAGCAGGAAAGCTTCATCTGCAGCTCCGCCGGGGTCCAGAGCGTCACGTTCCCGGAGAAGAACAACGGGGTGAGGAGGAAGAAGGCGTCGAAGAAGAGGTGGGAAAGCAGGCGGTTCTCGGCGGACATGCAGATGAACCAGAGCACGAGCAGCACGATGGAGCAGAAGATCCCGAAACCCTTCTTGTAAAGGGCGGGAAAACGAGCCTTGCGCGTCTGTTGCAGGTTGGCCCGGATGCGTCCCATCTCATTGAGTGAGGCGGGCTTCCAGTCCTCGAATCCCAGGTCCACGGGCTTGTTCATGTAGTTCTTGGCGATCATCGCGGCCACGGCGGGCGTCATCAGGGCCAGTCCCAGGAAGGAGCCGAACCAGTTCGGGATGAGGAACTGGGCCGCGATGCCGAGGGCCGCGCTGCCGGCGAAGACAGCGATCCGCTGGGGGAACGTGAGCTTCCAGAGAGCGTACTCCACCTTCATACGGCCACCTCTTCCTGCTTCGTCGCGGTGCGGGCGCGCGCGGCCAGTTCCGCGGTTCCCGCGTGTTTCCAGTACAGCGGGCAGGCGGCCTGGCATGCGCGGAAGCCTTCGCAGCCCGCGCATTCCCGCGGAGCGTATTCCTTGTTCTTGAAAAACCTCCCGCGCGGGGAGAACCAGATGTCGCGGAACGGCCGTTCCAGGAGGTTCCCGACCGGCTCGGGCCAGGAGGAACAGGGAAGAACGTCCCCGCGTGGGGAGACGGAGAGCAGCCCGTCCATGGCGGCGCAGGACTTGTTGCCCATGCCCTTGGCGATCGGGTTCCAGATGCAGTGGGGCAGGGGCGAGTACCAGTAGAACGTCAGGTCCTCCCGCGCGGCCTCCGCGGCCAGGCCCTCGACGAGGGGGGGCGCGGCCGTGTAGGGGAGGAAAAGGTCCGGTTTCGAGAGGCCCGTGCCCGAGGGGATGAAGAGGTTGCAGGCGAAGCGCCGCACGCCCAGGCCCTTGAGGAAGGGGACGAGGCGCGGGAGGGAGCCCGCGTTGCGCGCCGTCAGCGTCGTGTTCGTCTGCACGCAGATCCCCGCCTCCTGCAGGGCCCGGATCCCCTTCAGCGTCCGCCCGTGGGAGCCCGGCGTCGCGGTGAGCCCGTCGTGTTCCGCCGCATCGGGGCTTTCCACGCTCACCTGGGCCGTCCGCAGGCCCGCGGCGGCCAGGGCGCGCGCCATGGCCGAGTCGACCAGCGTGGCGTTTGTGATGAGGTTCACGGCGAGTCCCGCTTCCCTGGCGTAGCGGATCATGGCGGGAAGGTCGCCCCTCAATGTGGGCTCCCCGCCCGTGAAGGAGAAGAAGGGGATCTTCGCGTCGTCGCGGAAAACGCGGATCACACGCTGCACCTCCTCCAGGGACATCTCGCCGCCGCCCGAGGCCGCGTCGGTAGCCGCGCCCGGGGCCGCGTCGGCAGCCGCGCCCGGGGCCGCGCACCGCATGGATCCGCACCCCGCATAGCAGAACAGGCATGCGTTGGTGCAGCGGTAGGTGACGGCGATCTCCCCCAGGATGGGAAGGGCCGTATAGTCGAAGCCGTAGGGGATCCGCTCCACGGAACGCCGCACGCCGTGGCGCGGCGTGTCGCAGTCGGCCAGTTCCTTGATGTCGGTGAAGAAATCGTGCACTTCCTGCGCGCGCTCCCCGTCGCGCAGGCCCGGAAGCCGGGCGATCCGCCTTCCCGCCCCCAGGTGGCGCAGGGCAGCCAGGCCCGCATCGTTGAGCTTGTAGACCTGGTTGGGCGGAAGGATGAGGATGCGGTCCTCCTCCCTCACGAAAAGGTACTCCCGCATCGTGCGGTGGAAGGAGTCGATCCAGGCCAGGTCGCGCACCCTCAATGGCTCCTCCCGGACACGCAGGCGGAGTGGCAGGCGGAGTGGCACGCGGAGTGGCAGGCCGAATGACAGGCGGAGTGGCAGGCCGAATGGCAGGCATTGTGGCATGCGGAGTAGCAGGAGGCCACCCCGCCGGTGTGGGCCTGGGGCGGCGCGAAGCACCCCTTGAAGCAGGAGGCGGAGGACATGAAGGCCTGGTAGCCCCCCCCCATGTCGCGGGGCAGGCCCATGCGCGCGTAGGAGTGCTCGTGCCAGCGCAGGTAGTGACAGGATGTCCAGTAGGGGTAGTAGGCCGCGGTGCGGTCCGCCGGGGTCTCGTCCTCCTCCTTCTTTTCGAGCATCTTCAGGTAGTATTCCTTGGTGGCCTCGACGTCGCAGTCCCAGATCTTCTCCTGGAGCCCAGCGATCACCTTCTCGAAGAAGTCGGAGAGCAGGCCCGAGAGCACGAGGCCCTTGGTGTCGAAGGCCTGGAGGAACAACTCCTCGTATTCGTGCCCCGCCTTCCGGGCGGTCAGGATGCGGATCTGCAGGGGATCCTCGTCCTTCACCTCGATGATGCCCTGCCGCTTCAGGCCTTCCAGCATGATGGCCGCCACGCGGGACAGGGGCCACTCCAGGAGCAGGGCCGCCTCCACGGGGTGCAGGTCCTTGGGCACCTTCCCCTTCACCTGGTAGGTGCCCATCAGCAGCTTGGGCGGGATCCAGTTGTCCCCGGCCCACCGGATGCCCTCCACCCTGCCCACGGCGTTCTCGTAGCCGCGGGCCTTCATCCAGTACAGGAGCACGGCCCCGCCTACGAGGAAGGCGAAGACGACGACCACCGCGACTGGGTTGGGCGGGGCGGGCGGGGTCTTCGGCTCCGCCCGTCCCTCCGGCTCCGAGGCGTCCGACGGTTTCCCCTCCTCCGTGGCCTCGAAGTCCCGCCGGGAAAGCGCCGTCTTCCCGAGGTCGACGGCGTCCCGCTTGAGGTAGAACTGGAGGCGCTGGCCCTGCATGGAGGAGACGTTTTCCTGATGGAAGCGCACGGTGAAGCGGTAGGCGCCGTCGTCCCCCTTCGTGCCGAAGTAGTCGATCTTGTTTTCCTTGTTCACGTAGGTTTCCGTCAGGAAGGACAGGCCGTCGAGGAGCTTCTGGTCGACCTCCTCCCCCGGGACCGTGATGGGCAGCACCACCTGCACGGTCCTGTGCTCCAACGGCTCTTCCCATTGCTCCGGCGCCCAGTCGAAGTAGAACAGTTCCCCGTAGTCGGCCGACGTCGTGGTCCCGATGAGGCCCGCCACGGACATGTCGCCGCCGTAGTTGAGGAAGTACATCGCCTCGCCTGTGAATCCCTGGCCCTTGGCCAGTACGATGTCGTACAGGCGGATCTTCTCCTTCTTGATGTCGAGCGCGACGCGGCGGTGGCCGGCAAGGTCGGCGTAGCACTGGTCCGCGTTGAAGAAGGGGTCCATCGCCATGCCCTCGAAGTAGAAGCCGTGCATCTCCTTGCCGGAGGCGGTCCAGGCCAGGCTCTCGTAGACGTCCGCCTTGCCGTCCGGGCGCACCATGACGACGATCTCCACGGACCGCAGGTCGTTGTCCGCCCACGCGGCCGCGGAGAGCAGGCAGGCCAATGCGAGGCAGGCGATGCGCGCTCTCATTCCTTGTCCCCCATCTCCTCGATGATCTCCATCTTTTCCCCCCGCGTGAGGCCGCGGAGGTCCGTGTCGGTGCGTTTCTTCACGACGGCGGCGCTCGCCATGATGGCGTCCACGGTGCGCTGCCTGCAGTCCCGGAACTCCCCGCCGTCCTGCACGGCGTAGCGCTTCTCGGAGGAGCTTTCGTCCGACTCACCCAGGAAGATCTGGCATACGTCCAGGACCTTCTCGATCTCCGCATCGGCGGCCGGGGAACGGCTCGACAGTTCCCTGCAGGCGGCAAGGTATTCCCCCGAGGCGAGAAGGAAGTACTCCAGGGCCTTGCGGACCTCCTCATCCCCGAGGCGCAGCACCGCGAGCCTCTCGCGCAGCTCCGCGTAGTGCGCGATCTTCTCCTTCAGCGCCTTCCCACGGTCCTCCTCCTCCTCCCCCACGATCTCCGCCGCGCCTTTCCTGGAAAACAGCAGGAGCACCGTGACGACGAGGTAGGCGGCCGCCGTCAGGGCCAGCGTGCCCGGGCCGTAGGTCGGCGCGAAGAGGAAGGAGAGAATGATCAGCGCCGCGGCGGTCGTCGCGATGCCGATGTTCAGGTTGGAGCGCAGATAAAGCAGAAGGCGGTTGTTCTTTACCATGAGATTCGACCTTTTCCTCATCGCAGGCTATCGCCGCTCCCGATCTCCTGTCAATCGTTGGATCTGACGGCGCCGGCGTGACCCAAGGCGTCTCCCATGTTATCCTGGGTCCATGTCGAACCATGACGGATCGGGATCTCGCAGCCGCAGCGGTACTGCGGCAAGCGGCGCCGCGGGTGGCGTGTATGGCCTCGGTTTCCTGGGCGCGGCCATCTACTTCATCGGCCATGCCGCGACCTTCTGGCTTGGCGTGCTGGGCTTCCTGAAGGCGATCGTCTGGCCCGTGTTCCTCGTGTACAAGCTCATGGAGCACCTCGGGCTGTAGTCTCCGGATCCTCGGCTGGATTTTATGTCGTGACCGCTGATTAGTGTAGACAAAACCACAATTTGTCTATATATTTACAAACATGATCAATGATCATCTACAAGAAGATCTATTGGATCTGATCCACGGGTTCCGAAACGAACAGGAGAAAGGCGCCTTTGTCTGCATGTATTGCGGCGCCGCCTTCGAGGAGGGGCTGGTGTATCCCGTGGCCGCGGGTTCGGCTCAGGCGGTGAGGGCCGCAGCCGACCACGTCGAGACGGCCCACGGCGGCGCCTTTGCCGCGCTCCTGGCCAAGGGGAACTCCGGCCTGCCCGAGGTGCAGGAAAAGGTCCTTCGGCTTCTCTATGAAGGGAAGTCGGACGCGGAGATCGCCGAAGCGCTCGGCGGCAAGTCGGCTTCCACGGTCCGCAACCACCGCTTCGCGCTGCGGAAGCGGGAGGCGGAAGCGCGGACCTTCCTCGCGCTCATTGGGCTGCTCGACAGGAGGAGGCCCGGGACGCCGCGCTTCGTCGAATACCCGGCGGCCCTGTCCGTGAAGGACGAGAGGGCCATGGCTTCCCAGGCCGAGGCTGAGGAGATCGAGGCCCGATATCTGCAGGTCCTTCCCGAAGGAGGGATCCGCCTTGCGCGTTGGCCCAAGAAGCAGAAGGAGAAGCTGGTGCTGCTGCGTCGGATCGCGGAGCTGTTCCGGACGGACCGACGTTATGCGGAGAAGGAGGTCAATGCGGTGCTGGAGAAGGTCTGGGAGGACCACGTGACCATCCGGCGCTACCTCATCGAGTACCGATTCCTCGACAGGAAAAGCGACGGCAGCGAGTATTGGAGGCCATGATGAGGATTTTCTCCGTCAACGGAAGCCCGCGCGGAAGGGCGGGCAACACGGACGTGATGGTGCGCGCCTTCCTGGAAGGAGCGCGGCGCGCGGGCGCGGAGACGCAAAGCGCGTACCTGGCGGACGTGAAGATCGGCCACTGCCGGGCCTGCCATTCCTGCTGGTCCGAACCTGGCGGGTGCGTCCTGGAGGACGACATGGCCGGGATCCTTTCGCGGATGGCCGGCGCGGACCTGATCGTCCTGGCCACCCCCGTGCAGCTGGGCAATGTCTCCGGGATGCTCAAGGTCTTCGTCGACCGCCTCACGGTCACGGGAAGCCCCCACGCCCCCAAGGGGGAGGGGGGAGGCCGGAAGCCCGCGGAGTTCGTCCTGGTGTCCAGCTGCGGCTATCCTGACAAACGATCGTTCGACGTCGTGACGCATTGGGTACGGATGCTGGCCGCCATGATGGGCACGCGCGTGGCCGCGGAGGTCCTGGCCGCGCAGGGAAAGCTCCTGGCCGCGCCGGAGGGCGGGCGGACGGAGCGGGTGACGGAGTTCCTGGAAGCCGTCGCGCGCGCGGGGGCCGAGGTCGCTTCCGGCGGGAAGGTGGCGGATTCGACGGCCGCCGTCCTGGAACGGGGGCCGGCATGAGGATCGGGGGTACGGGGGACGGTTCCGCCGTGGCCGAGGGGCGGAGGGAGCCGCGGGAGACCTGCTACCGCTGTTTCCGTCCCGTGGCGAGCTGCCTCTGCCCCAGCAGGCCCGCCATGGAGACGCGCACGCGGTTCGTCCTTCTCATGCATCCCATGGAGTACAAGAGGATCCGCTGCAACACGGGGAGGCTCACCTGCCTCAACCTGGCCAACAGCGAGATCGTCCCGGGCATCGGCTTCGACGAGGATCCGCGGGTGCGCGCCCTCATCGCGGACCCCGCCAACCTGCCTGTGCTCCTGTACCCGGGTCCGGGCGCCGTCAACGTCTCCCGGGAGGGCCTCGGGAGCCTGGAGCCGGGCGGCCGGCGGTTGACGGTGTTCCTGCTCGACGGCACGTGGTCCAGCGCGGGCAAGATGTTCCGCCAGAGCCCGTCCCTGCACGTCCTGCCGCGCCTGATGTTCACCCCCTCCGCCCCGAGCCGCTACTATATCAAGCGCCAGCCGAAGAGGGACTGCCTGAGCACTCTGGAGGCGGTCCATGAGCTTCTCCTGGCGCTTGAGAAGGCCGGCCTGGACGCGTATCCGGAAAAGGAACGGCTCCTCGCCGTGTTCGCCGCCATGCAGGAATACCAGGCGGCGCGGGCCAACGCGGAAGGCCGACGGCTGCGCGGGTTGAGGGACCCGGACGGCCGCGGCATCCCGCGCGTCGGCTGAGGTGGGGAGCGATTGTCATGGGAGTGCCCGTTCGGTAGAATCCCGCCATGCTGCATTTCGGAATCATCGGAGCGGGCAACATCTCCCAGAGCGGTTTCGACGGGATCGTGAAGAGCGGCAAGGCGGAAGTGGCCGCCGTGGCCGACATCCACGCGGAGCGGCTGGCCCTGTATGCCGGACGCAACAAGATCGGGACCACCTACGACACGGCGGAGGACCTGATCCGGGACGGGTCCCTGGACGCCGTCTACATCGCGGTTCCCAATGCGTTCCACGCGCCCTACGCCGTCGCCGCCCTGGAGGCGGGCAAGCACGTCATCCTCGAGAAGCCGTTCGCCACGAGCCATGCGGAGGCGGCAAAGGTGGTCCAGGCCGCCCGCAAGAGCGGGAAACGCTTCATGGTAGGGATGAACCAGCGCTTCGAGAAGGGGCCGCAGCAGGTGCGCGCCCTGGCGGAACGCGGCTACTTCGGGGACATCTACCGCATGCGGGCCTTCTGGCGCCGGCGGGCGGGCGCCCCGCGCTTCGGCACCTGGTTCGGCAACCGGAAGCTGGCCGGGGGCGGAAGCTTCCTGGACATCGGCGTGCACATGCTGGACCTCGCCCTGTGGGCCTCGGGCAACTTCGACGCCAGGACGGTGAGCGGTGCCGTGTACACCAAGTTCGGCAACCGCGGCATCGGGGAGGGCGGTTGGGGCCATTCCACCCCGGAGGGCCTCGCCTTCGACGTGGACGACTGCGCCCTCGCCTTCGTGCGAATGGAAAACGGCGCCACGGTCCAGATGGAGATCTCCTGGGTGGCCCACCAGAAGGAGGGGGAGACGCACAACGTGGAGCTGTTCGGCTCCGAGGCGGGCGCCCTGCTGTATCCCGGGGAGATCTACCGCTTCGACAAGGACCTCGACGCGCCGGTCGACATGAGTCCGGCCAGGGTGCCCTTGAAGTATCCGCACTGCAACCGGTTCGTGAACTTCGTGCTTTCCATCCTCGAGGAGGAGGCGCCGTGCGTCAGTCACGAGGAGTCCCTGGCGGTGCAGCGGATCATCGACGCGGTCTATGAATCCGCCGCAAGCGGCAGGGAAGTGCGCCTGTAGGCAAAGGCCGGACGCGGCTTCCCCCCATGACGGATTCCTACGATTGCCTGATCGTCGGCAGCGGGCCAGCCGGGCTCGGCGCCGCCTTCCGCCTCACGGAACTGCGGCCGGACTGGAAGATCGCCGTGCTGGACAAGGCGGGCGTGAGCACGGGCGGCCTGCGCAATGACTGCAAGATGAACTTCACCTTCCCCATCGGCTTTCCCCAGGAGTACTGGAACCGGGAGGCCGCGGAGGCGGCCCTGGGGAAGGTGGCGGACCGCCTCCGCCCGCCCATCCTGGCCGTGCACAACCTGCCCGTCTATGCGCACCGCGCGGAGAAGCTGGGGGTGCGGCTCCTGGAGGTCCGCCAGGCCCACCTGGGCACCGACGGCGGCCTGGCCCTGATCGGGGAGCTCACGCACGACCTCGCCTCCCGGGGCGTGGAACTCTCCCTGAAGGAGAACGCGACCTCGGTGGAGGCGGCCCGGCGCCTCCTCGTGACGGACCGCCGGGAGATCGGCTGGAAGTCCCTTGTCCTTGCGCCTGGCCGCGCGGGATTCTCCTTCCTGCAGTCGGTCATGGACGGCCTGGGCGTGCGCTACGTGGACAATGTCGTCGACGTCGGCCTGCGCATCGAGACGCGCGAGAGGAACTACCCGATCGTGCGCGACTACTACGATCCCAAGTTCCACTTCCCCGACAAGGTCCGCACGTTCTGCACCAACAGCGGCCGCGCCCACGTGGTGAAGGAGCGCTACGAGGACCGATCGGGCCGCCCGTACTTCAGCATCAACGGCCATGCCTTCTCCGACAACGGGGAGGGCGACGGCCTCGTGAACTTCGCGCTCCTCGCCACGGTGCGCTTCACGGAGCCCCTGGCGAGCGGCCAGGAGTTCGCCGAGATGCTGGGGCTGCAGGCCATGCTCATGGGCGGCGGCAGGCCGCTGATGCAGCGGGTGGGGGACTTCCGCCTGGGCAAGAGGTCCAAGGCGGAAGGCTTCACGGGGGACCTCTACGACTTCGAGCCGACGCTTCCCTCCTGCACGCCCGGGGACATCAGCCTGGCCATGCCGGCCAAGATCCTGCGGCGGATCTGGAGATCCATGAAGCTGCTGGACACCATCGTGCCGGGCGTCCTGCACCCGTCGACGGTGATGTACTATCCGGAGATCAAGCTGTACGGCAACCGGCCGCAGTTCCTGGATGCCCACTTCCAGGCGGCCGACGGGGTCTACCTGATCGGGGACGGGGCGGGCACCAGCCGCGGCATCACGGCCGCCTGGGCCAGCGGCATCCGCGCGGCGGAAGGCATCGCGGCCCGCGGCGCCTGAAGCCACCGGGCCACATGTTGACACGATGGGCCGTCACGGCCGAAAAAGTGGGGCCATGCAAAAAGGGGTCCTCTTCCTCCTGTTGATCCTCTGCGCCGCCCGCGCGCCGGCCCTGGAGTGGAGGCGCATCGGGTCCCGGGGCATCCCCGGGGGAAGGTCGGATGCCGCGGTGGCGGAAACGGGCGACGGCGGGCTGTTCGTTTTCGGCGGCGCGGGCCCCGGCGGGCTCCTGCGGGACGCCTGGCTCTTCCGGCCCGAAGGGAGGCAATGGACGGGCCTGGCCGAAGGTCCCGCCGCCGTCCGCGGCGCCAGGGCCGTGCACGTGGGGGACGGGAGGATCCTCCTGTCCGGCGGCGACGACGGGAAGGGGGCCGTCCCGGACCTCTGGCTGTTCGACGCGGGCCGGGGGACCTGGAGCGCCGCGGCCGTGGATTCCGCCTCGGACCGTCCCGCGGCGCGCAGCGGCCACGGGATGGCCTGGGACGGGGAGGACTCCGTCGTCCTGTTCGGCGGCTCGGGCGGGGAGGCGGGATTCCTCGACGACACGTGGGTGTACAGCGTTTCCCGGGCCTCCTGGCGGAAGGCGGCGCCGCAGCCCTCCCCCTCGGGGCGGAGGGGCTTCGCGATGGTCCCCGCGGGAGGCGGCAAGGCGCTGCTTTTCGGCGGCGAGGACGCCCAGGGCCTCACGGACGACCTGTGGGAGTTCGATTTCCCCTCGGCGCGGTGGGCCCTGCGGGCCGTGGGGGACGAGGCGGCCGCGCTTCCCCCCCGCCGCAGGGCCACCGCGTTCCTGCGGGCCGCTGGACGGTTCCTCCTTTTCGGCGGGGAAGGGGAGGAGGGCCTGCTTGACGACGTCTGGGAGCTGGACCCGGAAAGGGCCGGATCGCCATGGCGGCGCGTCCGTGGCTCGATCCCCGGCGCGACCGCCGGAGGCCGCAGCGCCGCCGGATGCGCGACGACGGCCGACGGCGCGTGCCTTCTTTTCGGCGGGCAGACGCCGGCCGGAGCGGACAATGGGGTCTGGGCGTACGAGCCCGGGCGGAACCGATGGAGCCCCCTGCTCCTCTTCGATCCGCCCCGCCCGCGGGAGGATGCGGGCCTCGCGGCCGCTGACGGGAGCTCCGTGCTCCTGCTCGGCGGCGCCTCCGCCTTCCGTTCGTTCTCCGGGGAGGTCTGGAGCCTGGAGGTCCCCACGGGGATCTGGAGGCGCCGGTCCGACGTTCCCCTCCGCCTGTCCGGCTGCGGCCCGTCGGGAGGGAGCACGGGAACGCAGAAGACGGCGCGGCTCGGCGCGGATTCCCTGGCCGTGGTCTCCGCCCGCGTGTTTCCTCCTTCGGAGCCCTGTTCGATGACGTATCTTCCCGGGACCCTGTGGCTCAACAGCGTCCAGGTGCTTTCCGTGCCCGACGGGGTCTGGACCGAGACGCTTTTCCGTCCAGCGGCCCCAGGCGCGGCTACCGACGCGGCCCCAGGCGCGGCCTCCGACGCGGCGCCGCCCCTGCGCCGCGACTACGCCCTGGCCTCCGACGGCGGACGCGGCCTCGTGCTTTTCGGCGGCATCGACGGCGTCCCCCTGCGGGACACGTGGATCTACGACGGCCTCGCCTCGCGGTGGCGCCTGGCGAGGCCGGCCGTTTCCCCATCCGCCCGTTCGGGACACGCCATGGTCTCCCTGGGACCCGCCGGGGTTTTCCTGTTCGGCGGCATGGATGGGACCGGCGCGCCGTGCGGCGATTCCTGGCTGTTCGATCCGCGCAGCGGCGCATGGCGCGCCCTCTCCCCCTCCGCCGCCCCGCCCGCCCGCGGCGCCCATGCCCTGGTGGCCCTGGATTCCTCCCGCGTGCTGCTTTTCGGCGGCAGCGACGGGAAGTACGCCATGGACGACACGTGGATCTACGACCTGGAAAAGGACCGATGGGCGCCCCTGGACGCGGCCGAGGCTCCGCCGCCCCGCCTGGACCACTCCATGGCACTCACGGGGGACGGCCTGCTGGTCATCTTCGGGGGCAGGGCGGATCCCGGGGACGGGGGCAGCCTGATGCAGGATGCGTGGGTCCTGGACGTCTCCGGGATCCGGTAGGCATGGGGCCGGAACGGGGCGGTCGGTTTTTTTTCTTGCGTCCAGGCCGTTCCCGACTATAGTGTTGGTCATGGGAGGTACTTCATGACCAAGCGTCTCGCGATCGTTCTCCTGCTTGCCTGCGCCCTGGTTTCCGGTCTTTTCGCCTTCTCCACCTCGGACGTCGTCCAGGTGACGTTCCAGAACGGCATGGGGGAGGACGTGAACGAGCTGTTCTTCTCCCCCGCCGACACGGTGCAGTGGGGAGCCGATATCATGAACGCGTCGGACGTCCTCGGCAATGGCTCCAACGTGACCTTCTGGGTCCACCCCGGGGAGTATGACATCCTGGCCATGGCGGACAGCGGCAGCTACATGGCTTCCGGCGTCACCATCTCACAGGCCGCCAAGATCGTCATCAACAAGAGAAACTTCGAGCGGGTGGACGGCTTCGAGGACGTGCCGCGCGTCACGATCACTGTCAACAACAAGACGGGCCAGACGGTGCGCTTCCTGTTCCTCAGCCCCTCGGACTCCGGGTGCTGGGGCCCCGACGTGCTGCGCAAGGGCGTGAACCTGGTCAATGGCACGAGCGCCCAGTTCAACGTCATGGGGGACTCCGCGAAGGAACTCAGCTTCGACATGCTCGGGGTCAACTCCAACCTGACCGCCACCTGGGAGAACACCATCGTGCTCAAGCCCGGCAATGACAGCTTCACGATGAACCTGGTGAAGTAGGGCGGTTCCGGCATTCGTCGACGGCAGGCGGTGGCGCCTGCCGTTTTTTTCCGGCAATGACAATTTCCTCCTCCTTTTGACAATCCCGCCGCATTGATTCCTCGCCGGGGCCGTGGATAATCCCTGCATGCGTGGCGAAGAACCGCGGCCCAGGGAGGGGCGCGCAGCATGACGGCCGGCGCGGAGGCGGCGGGGAAGATCGGACCGGAAGGGAGTCCGCGACGAGGTGTCGCGCGCGGCGGCCGCGCGGACCTGGACCTGTACCTCCTGCTGGCCCTCCCGCTCGCCTTCCTCCTCGTGTTCCGCTACGTGCCGCTCTACGGCATCAGCATCGCGTTCAAGGACTTCAACCTGTTCACGGGCCGGGACGCCTTCGACTCCATCGTGAAGAGCCCCTGGGTGGGCCTGGCGAACTTCCGCAGGGTCTTCGGAACCCCGGATTTCCTCCAGGTCCTCCTGAACACCGTGATCATCAGCTTCTACAAGATCGCCTTCCTGTTCCCCATCCCGATCCTCGTGGCGGTCCTCCTCAATGAGGTGCGGATCGTGCCCTTCAAGAAGGCGGTCCAGACGGTGATCTACCTTCCGCATTTCCTCTCCTGGGTCATCGTGGGCGGCATGTTCCTCGGCATCCTGGGCATCGACGGGGTGGTGAACCGGGCCGTCACGGCCCTCGGCGGCCGGCCCGTGAGGTTCTTCATGGACGCCTCCGTGTTCCGCGGCCTCCTGGTCTTCACCTCGGGATGGAAGGAGACGGGATGGAGCACGATCCTCTACCTGGCCGCCATCACCTCGATCGACACGCAGCTCTACGAGGCCGCGGAGATGGACGGGGCCGGCAGGTTCCGTCAGGCGCTCCACGTCACGGTGCCGGGCATCCTGAACATCGTCGTGTTCCTCCTGATCCTGCGGATCGGCAACCTGCTGTCCGCGGACTTCGACCAGATCCTGGTCCTGTACAATCCGCTGGTCTACAAGGTGGCCGACGTGATCCCCACCTACGTGTACCGCATCGGCCTCGGCCAGATGGACTTCGTCACGGGCACCGCGGTCGGGCTGTTCAACTCCGTGGTCTCGTTCACCTTCATCCTGTCGGCCAACTTCCTCTCCAAGCGCCTTGTGGGGAGGAGCATATGGTGAGGCGGTCGATCTGCTTCACCGTGGCCAACGCCGCCTTCCTCCTCCTGCTCGCCCTCGCCATGCTCCTGCCGTTCCTCCACGTGGTGGCCAAGTCGCTGAGCAGCGAGGCGGCGGTGGTCTCCGGCCTCGTCGCGTTCCTGCCCGTGGACTTCCAGACGGGCACCTTCCGCTACGTGCTCTCCCAGCCGCAGACCGCCGGCTCCTTCCGCGTGTCGGTCTTCGTCACCGTGGTCGGGACCCTGCTGAGCCTCCTGCTCACCACGATCGCCGCCTATCCCCTGTCCAAGCCCTCGCTGCGGGGCCGCAAGTGGCTCCTGCTCGCCTTCGTGTTCACGATGCTCTTCGGCGGGGGGATGATCCCCAACTACCTCCTGGTGAAGAGGCTGGGCCTCACGAACACGGTCTGGGCCATGATCCTGCCCAGCCTCCTGAACGTCTTCAACATGCTGGTCATGAAGAGCTTCTTCGAGGAGCTGCCGGCCAGCCTCGAGGAGGCGGCCAAGATGGACGGCTGCTCGAACGCGGGCGTCCTGTTCCGGATCGTCCTGCCGGTCTCGCTGCCCGTTCTGGCCACCGTCGCGTTGTTCTACTCCGTTTCCTATTGGAACGACTTCTTCACCGCCCTGCTCTACGTGAGCAAGGCGGGCCTGAAGCCCCTGCAGCTGTATCTCTACGAGCTCCTCACGAGGTCCCTCGCGACGCCGGACAGGACCCTGACGGCGGACGAGATGCTGAACCTCACGCCGGACTGCGTGCGCGCGGCCACGGTGGTCATCACCACGGCTCCGATCCTCGCGGTGTACCCGTTCCTGCAGAAGTACTTCGTGAAGGGGATGATCCTGGGCTCCGTGAAGGGGTGAAAGGAGGCGCCGGGTTCTTGCAAGGCGGGCGACGGCCCATCGCCGCGTCGGGACGAAATGCCATGGAACGAAAGGGAACAAGGAGGATTTGCGGATGAGCAAGCATCGTGTGATGGTTCTCGCGGCGGCGGCGGCCCTGCTGCTGCCCGTGGCCGCGGAGTGCGGCGGAAGCAGGGAGGCTCCGGGCGCGGTTTCCGCCGCGGCAGAGAAGGCCAAGCCCACGCTGAAGTACGTCATCGTGAACGCGGCCTTCGATCCGGCGCAGGACCCGGCCAAGAAGGTCTTCGAGGAGCGGACCGGCTACAAGCTGGAGGTCTTCATGCTCCCCGCCGAGAAGCCGCTGGAAAAGCTGAACATCGACCTCGCGTCGGGCACGGAGTACGACATCCTGAACATCAGCCGCTCCTGGTACGACAACCTGGTTGCCAACAAGGTCCTGATCCCCCTGGACCGCCTGCTCGACCAGTACGGAGCGAACATCAAGGCCGCGATCGGGGCGGAGACCTGGCTGTGCACCACCCAGGACGGGGCCATCTACGGCGTCCCGAAGCGCAATCCCATGGACACCGTCAATGACGCCCTCGGCGTCCGCGGCGACTGGCTCGACGAGATGGGGCGCAGGGTGCCGCAGACCCTGGAGGAGTTCACCGCCGCGCTGAAGGCGTTCCAGGACGCGAAGAAGGTCCTGCCCCTCACCGCCGTCGCCGCCTCCGGCCAGATCCCCACCATCTCCAGCGCGTTCGGCGTATCCACCTACTGGAAGGACGTCGGCGGGACCCTCGTGCCCCGGATGAAGCAGCCCGGATTCCAGGAGTACGTCGCCTACGTGGCCGGTCTGTACAAGGCGGGCCTGCTCGACAACGAGATGCCGGTCAACAAGTCGGAGAACACGAACGAGAAGCTCACGAGCGGCAAGGCGGCCGTCGCCCCCTACAGCTGGGGCTCCGCCGCTTCCCTGCGGCCCGGCCTGCAGAAAAACTTCCCCAAGGCGCGGATCGACATCATCCACCCGCTGAAGGGCGCCGCCGGACAGCAGGAGATCTCCCTGAACAAGGGCCTCGACGCTGTGGCGGGCATCCCCAGGATGTCCAAGCACGCGGAGGACGCGGTGAAGTACATGAACGCCTGCCTGGATCCGAAGAACTTCAAGGCGCTCACCATCGGGGAGGAAGGCGTGCACCACACGGCGGACAACGGGAAGTACGCCCCCCTGTTCCCCAAGTTCAATGAGTTCGCCAACGGGAACTACTTCATGAACGGGATGATCGAGAGGGAGTACGGCGCCTACTGGCAGGCGCGCGTGCGGAAGAACGACGACATGTACGCGACGTTCGCCGAGATGATGAAGTCCGCCCCGGTCGGCAGGACGGATCCCACGGCGTTCGCGCCGTCCCTCGACAAGGTCTCCAAGTACCTGAACAGCCTGAAGCAGATGGAGAACGACTACATCATCATGCTGATCGCCGGAGGCGAGAGCCTCTCCGGCTACGACAAGTTCCTCCAGGACTGGGACAAGGCGGGGGGCGCGGAGATGGTGAAGCAGGTCAACGACTGGTACCGGACGGCGAGGAAGTAGGAAGGCCTGTCGCCTTCCCTGGCGCCGGCGTCCGGCATCCGGTCGGACGCCGGCTTTCGTTTCGGGAGGAGGGTTCCATGGGTGGGGAGCTTGCGGCGGACATCGCGGTGATCGGGGGCGGGGTGGGAGGCTGCGCGGCGGCCCTGGCGGCCGCCAGGGCGGGAAAGACCGTCGTCCTGACGGAGGAGACGCCCTGGATCGGCGGGCAGCTGACCAGCCAGGCCGTGCCGCCCGACGAACACCGATGGATCGAGCAGTTTGGCTGCACGCGCAGCTACCGGACCTTCCGGGAGGGCGTGCGGTCCTACTACAGGGACCATTTTCCCCTGACCGCGGAGGCCCGCGCGAAGCCGGACCTGAACCCCGGCAATGGAGGCGTGAGCCGGCTCTGCCATGAGCCCCGGACCGCCCTCGCGGTGCTGCAGCAGATGCTGGCGCCCCACGTGCACAGCGGACGGGTCACCGTGCTCCTCCGCCATGGGCTCCGGGGCGCGGAAGCTGACGGGGACCGGGTGGCCGCCGTCACGGTCGGGGGGCTGGACACGGGTCGGGAGGTGGTCCTGCGGGCGCGCTGCTTCCTGGACGCCACCGAGTGCGGGGATCTGCTGCCGGCCACGGGCACGGAGTTCGTGACGGGCTCCGAGTCGGCGCGGGAGACGGGGGAGCCGCACGCGCTGGCCGGGGACGCCGATCCGCTGGACATGCAGGCCGTCAGCTGGTGCTTCGCCCTCGATTACCTGGAAGGCCAGGACCACACGATCGGGAAGCCGGAGCAGTACGGCTTCTGGCACGAGTACAAGGCGGACTTCTGGCCGGGCCGGCAGCTCGGTTGGACCACCCCGTGGCCGTGGGACCACACGCCGAACCGCAACAGCCTCTTCCCCGTGGAAGGGAAGAACTCCTGCTGGCTGTTCCGCAGGATTCTGGACAAGGGCAACTTCCTGCCGGGCGCCTACGCGAGCGACGTCACGCTCGTCAACTGGCCGATGATCGACTACTGGCTCGGCCCCCTGTTCGGCCAGGGCGAGGAGGAGGCGAGGCGGCACAGGGAGGCGGCGAAGCAGCTCAGCCTCAGCTTCCTCTACTGGATGCAGACGGAAGCGGAACGCTTCGACGGCGGCTGCGGCTTCCCGGGGCTGCGGCTGCGCCGCGACGTGGTCGGTACGGAGGATGGCCTGGCCATGTATCCCTACATCCGCGAGTCGCGCCGCATCCGCGCGGAGTTCACAGTGCTCGAGCAGCACGTGAGCGCGGACTGCCGCCGGGAGCCGGTCGCGGAGAAGTTCCCCGACTCCGTCGGCGTCGGCGCCTACAGGCTGGACCTCCATCCGAGCACGGGGGGGAGGAACTACGTCGACATGGCGTCCCTGCCTTTCCAGATCCCCCTGGGGAGCCTGATCCCCGTGCGCATGGAGAACCTGCTCCCCGCCTGCAAGAACATCGGGACCACCCACGTCACGAACGGCTGTTACAGGCTCCACCCCGTGGAATGGAACGTCGGGGAGGCCGCCGGCCTGCTCGCGGCCTTCTGCCTCGATCGGGGCCTGGCGCCGCGGCAGGCGCGCCGCGGGCCCATGCTGGCGGACTTCCAGGGGCTTCTCGCGCGCGAGGGCGTCGAGCTGGACTGGCCGCGGATGGGGAAGCTGTAGGGGGAGGGGCGGGATGCGCTTGTACGGCGAGTACGTCGAGGACCATTTCCGCAAGGGACGGGACCGCGACCTGCGGCTGCGCGGCCTGGGCCGCCTCCTGTACTGGGAGAAGGGAGGGGACGCGGTGCTCTGCATCGTGGAGGGGGTCCGCACCCGCTTCACCCAGAAGGAGTGCGACGGCGAGTTGCGGCCCTGCCAGGAGGCCGACGCCTCGGAGCCGTTCACGGTGGCCGTGAGGATCGCGGTGAGAGGGACGCGCACCTTCCGGATCACCGCGTGCGTCGGGGATCAGGTGCCGGAGCACCGCACCGTCATGCTGGAGGACGGGGACGGACCCGGGGCCGACTGGTCCCTCCGTGAGGAGCCGGGGTGCCTGCGGATCGAGACGGCGGAGGCTGCGCTCTGCGTGGACACCGGCCGGTGGCGCCTGCGGATGGAGGACGCCGCGGGGCGCACCGTCTTCCTCCAGAACGTGGACGACAGGGTCCTGGATTTCGCCTTCGAGAGCCTGCCCTTCGGCTTCGCCGAGAACCCGGCCACGGGGGAGTCCATCGCCTGCGAGTCGATCGCCATGGACGCCGACGAGTGGTTCTACGGCCTGGGGGAGCAGTTCACGCCCGTGAACAAGAAGCTCCAGGAGGTGGACGTCTGGATCACGGATCCCCTGAGCGTGGGATCCGGCCGGACCTACCTCAGCGTCCCGTTCTTCATGAGCACCCGCGGCTACGGCCTGTTCGTGAACACGCACGGCCGCAGCAAGTACTTCCTGGGAAACCGTTCCAACCGCTCCTGCTCCTTCCACGTGAGCGAGGACGTCCTCGACTATTACCTGTTCTGCGGTCCGTCGTTCCGCGACATCCTCGGCGCGTATACCGGCGTCACGGGACGCAGCCCGATGCCGCCCAAGTGGTCCTTCGGCCTCTGGATGAGCCGCTGCAGCTACCGGTCCCGGGACGAGGTGGAGGAGGTGGCCAGGGCGCTGCGGGACCACGACATCCCCTGCGACGTGCTGAACATCGACACGGACTGGTTTGCCAGGAACTGGGCCTGCGACTGGAAGTTCAGCCGCGAGAAGTTCCCCGAGCCGGCCGCGATGATCCGCGGCCTGGAGGCGCGCGGCTTCAAGCTCTGCCTGTGGCAGAAGCCCTACATCACCGTGGATGCGCTTCCCGAGCTCTCCGCGGAGCTCGGAAGCAAGGGATGGCTCGCGCTGGGCCGCGACGGCGGCCTTTCCAGGCGCCACCCGGTCTTCGACGTGAGCGATCCCGAGGCCCGCCGCTGGTACCAAGGACTGCTGGAGGAGCTGTTCCGGCTCGGCGTGCGCGCGATCAAGACGGACATGGGGGAGGGGGCCGCGCCGGAAGGCGTGTACCGGGGCTTCCGGGGCGAGGAGATGCACAACATCTACCCCTATCTGTACAACAAGGCGGCCTTCGAGGCCACGCGGCGGCACTACGGGGAGGCCGTGGTCTGGGGCCGCAGCGGCTACGCGGGCTCACAGAAGTACCCCGTGACCTGGGGCGGAGACCCCACCAGCGACTTCGAGGGCCTGCGCTTCTCCCTGCGAGGTGGGCTCAGCCTCGGGATGTCGGGCTTCACCTTCTGGAGCCACGACATCGGCGGCTTCCTGGGCAGACCCGACCCCGTCCTGTACGTGCGCTGGGCGCAGGCGGGGCTCTTCGCCTCCCATTCACGTGCCCATGGCGCGGAGAATCCGCGGGAGCCGTGGACCTTCGGCGCGGAGGCGGAGGCCATCTTCCGCAAGTACGACAAGCTGCGCTACAGGCTCCTGCCCTACATCTACTCGACCGCCTACGCCAGCTCCCGCCGCGGGCTTCCCGTGATGAGGCACCTGGCCCTGGAGTACCAGGAGGATCCCGCGGTCCACCACGTCGACGACGAGTACCTCTTCGGTGACGCCTTCCTGGTGGCTCCCGTCCTGTCCCCGGAGCCGCGGCGCAGGATCTACCTGCCCGAGGGGGAATGGGTGGACTTCCACGAGGAAATCCCGTATAAGGGCGGTCGATGGATCGATTTCCCGGCTCCGCTTTCCAAGCTGCCGCTCTTCGTGAAGGCAGGGAGCATCGTCCCGATGGGCGTGGAGCGGGACTTCATCGATGGAAGCGAGGAAAAGGATGTCTCCCTCGAGGTGTACGCGGTCCGGGAGGGAGGGACGCGCTTCGAGTTCTACGACGGCTACGTCGCGGAGATCCGCAGCCGCATGGACGCTTCCGGGTGCCTGCTCGAGTGGTCCGGGATGCGGTGCGGCCTCTCGGTGAACCTGCATGGGTTTCCGGCGGTCCGTTCCATGGCCCGGGACGGGGAGGATGTCCCTTATGAGAGGCAAGGCGGCACGTGCCATGTCGGGAACCTGCCCCCCAGCGCAAGCCTGCGGATCCGCACCGCCTGACGGGACGGCCCGGCTCGGGCTGTTCCTGGTCGACGACGAGAAGCGGACCCGCGACGGGATCCGCGACGGCTTCGACTGGGCGGGGCTCGGCATCGAGGTGGTCGGCGAGGCGGAGGACGGGGTCGAGGCCCTGGCCCGGGTCCGGCGGGCCGCACCCGACATCCTAGTCTGCGACGTCCGCATGCCCCGCATGGACGGGATCGAGCTCACCCGGATCCTCCGGGACAGGTATCCCCGACTCCAGATCGTCTTCCTCAGCGGCTATTCGGACAAGGAGTACCTGAAGTCCGCCATCAAGGTGAACGCGGTGGACTACGTGGAGAAGCCCGTGGACGACGGGGAGCTGCGGGAGGCCGTCCTCCGCGCGGCGGCACGGTGCCGGACCGCCGCGGACGCCGCATCCCGGGGGCGGCACTGCGTCTTCCCCGCGGAGCGGCGTCTTTCAGCCTTCCTCGGCAAGGACGTGAACCGCACGGTGCACGCCGTCATGGAGCACGTGATGGCGAACGTCGGCGCGGACCTGTCCCTGCGTGCCATGGCGGACCGGTTCGGCCTGACCCCGGCCTACCTGTGCAAGCTGTTCAGGAAGGAGACGGGGGAGACCCTTCACGAGTTCGTCACGCTGGCCCGCATCGAAAAATCCAGGCAGATCATGCGCGACCCGAGGCTGAAGCTCTACGAAGTGGCCTCCCTGGTGGGCTACGGGGACCAGAAGCACTACGCGCGGGTCTTCAAGCGGTACATGGGCTGCAATCCGTTCGAGTACCGGGGCAGCTACCTGGAATGAAGAAGCGGGGGCCCGGGGGGATCCTGGCGGGATCGGGAAACCTGAAGCTCAGGACCAGGCTGCTCTTGGCATATTTCGCGCTGCTCGTCGTGCCCTTGGGGATCCTTTCCTGCGTGTCCTACGCGAAAAGCTCCTTGATCATCCGGGGCAGGATGGAGGAGCTGGCCGGCCAGGCCCTGCGGCAGAGCGGCGACTTCCTCTCGTTGCGGCTTCGGAGCGTGGAGAACGCCCTGGACGCCCTGTCGGCCAACGCGGACCTCCGGGAGATCCTGGAGAGGGAGGCGGACCGGTATCCCGTCGGCCAGCAGATCACGGACGCCCGGAAGCTGGAGCCGCTCCTGGACAACTACAGGATCAACAACAACGTGTTCCGCATCCGTCTCTTCGTGCGCGACGGGCTCCTCTACTCCAACCAGGGCATCTACTTCCACAACCTCCGCGGCCTGCGCGGGATGCCCTGGTACCGCAAGGCGGAGGCCATGGGCGGCCGCATCTGCTGGACCTTCGCCTACGAAGCGAGCTACCTCGCGTATTCCGGCTACGAGCACCGGCGCGTGATCTCCGCGGTGAGGATCGTGAAGAGCACCAAGGGCTTCGAGGAGACCGTGGGCGCGGTCTGCATCGACCTGCCGGAGGAGGAGGTGCGGGAGATCATGGCCAAGGCCGACTTCAATGGGAGCTCCGGCGTCCTCCTCCTCGACGAGGCGGGGGAGACGGTCTCCGCGCTCCGGGACGCCTCCTCGGGCGGCCGGGACCTCCCCTTTCCCGGCAGGCATGCGGCCCGGGAGGGAACGTGGGTCACGGACCGCGCGCTCGGCGTGGAGGTCCTGACGGGGTTCCGCCAGGTCGCCGGCACGCCATGGTCCCTCTGGGCCTGGATCCCGACCCGGGAGATCGTCACGCCCGCCATGCGCCTGCGCGGCGAGATCCTCCTGATGACCCTGGCCGTCGCGGCCGCGGCCTGGCTGCTCGCCTGGTCGATCATCCGCTCCAGCACGGCGCGGATCACGAGCCTGGCAGAGACGATGCGGACGGTGCAGTCGGGGAGCATGCCCGCCGAGCTGCCGGCGGTCGGCGGAGACGAGATCGGGGACCTCGAGAGGGACTTCAACTGCATGATCCGGCGCATGGACGGGCTGCTCGCCGAGAAGTACGCGGCGGGCCAGCGGCTCAAGAGCGCGGAGGTGAAGGCGCTGCAGGCCCAGATCAACCCGCATTTCCTCTACAACACCCTCGACATGATCAGCTGGATGGCGAAGGCGCGGAAGGCCCATGACGTGAGCGACGCCGTGAAGCTGTTGTCCCGCTTCTACAGGCTCGGCTTGAGCGGGGGGCGTGAGCTCATCAGCGTCCGGGAGGAGTTGACCCACGTGGAGCTCTACCTGCGGATCCAGAACCTCAGGTACGAGGGCCGCATCGTCCTGGAACTGGACGTGGAGGAGGATCTCCTGGGCTGCGGCATCCTGAAGCTCTCGTTGCAGCCCCTGGTGGAGAACGCGGTGCTGCACGGCATCATGGAGAAGCGGGAAAAGAGGGGCACCGTGCGCATCCGCGGGCGCCGGGACGGGGACGCGGCGCTTCTCACCATACGGGACGACGGGATCGGCATGAGCCGGGAGAAGATCGCGGAGGTCCTGGGCCGTGAGGTCTCCAGCGGGAGGAACGGCTTCGGGGTGTGGAACATCCACGGCAGGTTCCGGATGTACTACGGCGAGGAGTACGGGCTGTCCTTCCGGAGCGGGCCGGGGGATTTCACGGAGGTGACGGCGCGGTTTCCGGCCGTGAGGATGTCGGAGGACGGGAACGGGTAGGGCAGCGGGGAAGCGGAGCGCCTAACGAGGAGGCGCGATGTTCCGGCCGCGTTTCTGGAAGTATCGCAGCGTGTCGTGCTCCACCTCGGGCGGGATGGAATGGTCGGAGTGCAGGATGTAGCCGCCGCCGCCGCGCAGCACGGGGAGGAGTTTCGCGTCCATCTCCGCGTCGATCTTCGCGAGGTCGTTCGTGATCAGCACCCTCGTGTCGATCCCGCCGAAGAACGTGAGGCGGTCCCCGAAGAGCCGGAACAGGCGCGGCAGGTCCATGCCCGCCTTCACCTCCAGGGCCTGCAGGCAGTCCATGCCCGCCTCGAGGAGATCCGGGATCAGCGGCTCCACGAAGCCGCAGGAGTGCACCATCACCTTCATGCCGTGGGCATGGGAGAAGCCGAAGAGGTCCCTGTGGCCGGGCATCATGATTTCGCGGTACATGGCGGGTGACATGAAGGGTTTCTGCTTGAAGCCCAGGTCCTCATAATAGAACATCCCGTCCGGATAGCCCTCCTCGGCAAACAGGGTCTCGACGTGGCGCAGCGTCATGTCCGTGTAGGTCCGGACCATGTCCTTCACCCAGTCGGGATCGAGGGCCATGCCCAGGAGCATGTGCTCGTGCCCGCACAGGGGGTGCATCTGTTCGAAGGGCGCGATGCCGCCCCAGGCGAAGAACTCGCCATTGGCCGCGGCCTTCCGGCGCGCCTCCCTGTAGGCCTAGAAGGGGATGCGCCGCCGGTCCAGGCCCGAGAGGCCGGGCTTGGCGAATTCCTCCCAGGAGGCGCGGTCCTTCACGCGGAAGTCCACGTGCTCCGGAGTCGCGGAATGCAGCTTGTGCCGCCGCAGCTTGGCCCCATTGCCGTCCAGCTGGAGGATGGTCTCCTCCGTCTCCTCGATGGTGACGGGCTGGAAGCCCGGGTCCACCATGGAGTTCAGCCACCCGCCGGAGCGCAGATCCATGTCGAAGTGCTCCGTGACGTCCTCCCCCTCGCGCATATGGCCTTCCGCGGTCCATTTCTTGACCGTCTCGGCCCAGAAGCCCTCGTGGACGGGCAGGCGGTCCACCGGCCTGCGGGAGAGCGCATTGGCCCAGCGTTCCTTCTTGCTCATCGGCTGCATGGGGAGACTATAGGGGAATGCGTCCCGGGTGCCAAGGTGCGTCCGGCGGGGATGCGCAGGGGGGTGTTTGTCGCCGCCCGCGGGCATGCTATGCTCCCCCCGTGGTTTCGATGGAACAGGTGCGGCGCGCCCTGACGGGACCGGTCGCAAGGTTGAGGGAGGAATCATGGGAGGATTGGGCAAGGTCGTTCTCGAGCTGCCGCCGGCTGCCGGCAATCCGCGCAACAGCGAAGGCTCGTTCCTGCGCCTGCGCGACGGCAGGCTGCTTTTCGTATACAGCCGCTTCACGGAGGCCGACTGGGGGGACGACGCCCCCGCCTGCATCGCGGCCCGCACCTCGCCGGACGGAGGCCTGACGTGGAGCGCCGAGGAGATCCTGTTCCGGCGGGAGCGCTTCCACGCCAGGAACATCATGAGCGTGTCCCTGCTGCGGATGGCCGACGGGGACCTCGGGCTCTTCTTCTGCCTGCGGCGCGGCTGGCACGACACCAGGCTGCACCTGTTCCGCTCCTCCGACGAGGGAAGGACCTGGGGGGACCCCGTCTGCTGCATCACGGCCCTGGGCTACTACGTGACCAACAATGACCGCGTCGTGAGGCTTTCCTCGGGGCGCATCGTCGTGCCGTCCAACTTCCACAGGATGAAGGGGGAGAGCACGGAGGACTGCAGGTCGTTCGACGGCAGGGGGATCGCGGTCTTCTTCCTCTCGGACGACGACGGCCGTACCTTCCGGGAGGCGAAGCAGTTCTGCGTGCTCCCGCACCCGGCCACGGAGACGGGCCTGCAGGAGACCGGCGTGCTGGAACGGATGGACGGCTCCCTCTGGGCGTTCTTCCGCACGGACATGGGCGTCCAGTACGAGTCATGCTCCCGGGACGGGGGGGAGACATGGAGCCAGGCGGCCCCCACGCGCTTCACCTCGCCCACCTCGCCCCTCTGCGCGCGGCGGATGCGGGACGGGAGGCTCCTCGCGGTCTGGAACCCGGTGCCGAAGCACCAGACCCAGGAGCTCAAGGCCTGGTCCTGGGGAAGGACGCCCCTGGCCTGCGCCGTGAGCGGGGACGACGGGCTGAGCTGGGGGGCGCCGCGCCTGGTGGAGGACGGGGAGGACGGCGGCGGATACTGCTACACCGCCATCCACTGCGAGCCGGACGCCGTGCTCCTGGCCTACTGCGCGGGCCGGGAGGAGGACAAGTCCTGCCTGGCGCGCCTGCGCATGCGCCGCATCCCGGTGGGGGACCTCGCGGACTGAAGGCCGTGCGGGGAGCCGGGGCCGTTCTTGTCCGGCCGCCGATCTTGACAGGTGCGCGCCGCCCGGCGGAGACTGGCGGCTGCCCCATGAAAACGCGCCTGCGGAGACATCTTCCCATCCTTCGCTCCTCGTTCTCCCGTTTGCTGGCGGGCTTCGTACTGGTCATCGCGATCGTGGCCAGCGCGAACGTGCTGTCCTGCGGCCTGTACGTGAGGAACATGGAACGGGAGGTCCGCCGGAACGCCGGGGAACGCCTGGACAACCTGATCGCGGGCTTCGACTGGCAGGTGGCGGAGATCCAGAAGGAGCTCCTGCGCATCTACAGGAGCGAGCTGTTCAACACCGTGGCGGAGCGCATGAACCCGTCCAGCTTCACCGTCTCGCTGCTCGCCAACGAGATGCGCAGCTCCATCCTTGTGCGCGACGCCTCGGTGCGCGACATCTTCCTCCTGCTGGAGGGTTCCGACTACGTCGTCTCCGCCTACGGCGTCTACCACGCCGACGTGTTCTTCCGGACCGCCTACCGCAGCGACTCCTATCCCCGCGATTTCTGGTCCGGCCTGCTGCAGGGCAGGGCCGGGTCCGCGCTCTACCCGGCCCGGGAGTTCGCCGTGAACGGCACGGGATCCGTCCAGCCGGCCGTGCTCATGCCGCTCACGTTCCGCGCCGCGGGGGGGCCCCGGTTCGTGCTGGCGGCCTACCTGGACATCGCGAATCTCCTGCACTCCCTGGAGCCCACCCTGTCGGAGGGCCTGGAGATCTACAGGGACGGCCAGCTCCTGTTTCCCCCCGGCGCGGCGGGGACGCACGGCAAGGCCCCGGCCTCCTCCCGCGGCCGGTTCGGAAGGATCCGGGAGGGCTTCGAGTACGCGCGCGTGTCCGACTCGAGCGGCCTCCTGTTCTACAAGCGCATCCCGTCCACGGCGATCGACAGGCAGCTCGCCCAGTCCGCCTGGATCTTCGCATGCGTCATCCTGGTCTCCCTGGCGGCGAGCGCCGTCATCTCCGTGTATGTCGTGCGGCGGTTCAACAACCCCGTGAAGGCCATCCTGTCCCTGATGAAGGACACGGGCGCCGGCGGCCCCCCGGACGGCCCGCAGGACCTGCAGGCCATCCAGCGCGCCATGGAAAACCTCGTGCTGCAGAACCTGAGCTACGCGGACGACCTGGAGGCCAAGAACTCCCTGCTGGAGGCTTTCTTCTACGGATCGCGCATGAGGAACATCCCCGGCGATTTCCGCGGGCTGCCGGAGAAGCTCCGGCCGGGGGGGGCCTACGTCGTCCTCCTTTTCAAGATCCACTACCGGGAGTCCTTTGCCGAGCGGGTGGCCGACGAACGGGGCAAGGCGGCCTTCGTGCTTGGGGAGATCCTGAGGGCCCGCATCGGAAGCCTGACCCCGGAGTCCGTGACCCTGCAGACGGAGGACGACAGGGTCATCTCCGTCCTCAACGCGCCGGGCGACGCGCCCTACCGCCTGCCTGAGGGGATCCTGGAGGCGGTAGGGCGGGAGGAGCGGTACGTGTTCTTCACCATCGTCGTTGGCCGGGTCCGGCGGGAGGCATCCGAGCTGCATGACGCGTATGAAAGCGCCGTCGAGGCCGCCCGATACCGCCGCGTGACCGACGCGACGCAGGTCCTCGAGGAGGAGTCCCTGGAGCGGACCCGCGGCAGGTTCCGCTTCAACACGGAACAGGCGGACCGTTTCCGCGCCCTCCTGGGGGGGCGCGAGCGGGACGAGTGCGTCGCCTTCGTCCGGGACCTCGTCCGCGACAACGTCCGCCAGGGGGTCAATGGATTCTACATGGGCCTCCTGGCCACGGAACTGATCAACTGCTGCCTCCTGGCCGCATCCGGCACCATCAACGACATCCCCAGGGAATGGGACGTGGCCGCCGTCCACGCGCGCCTGGCCGACTGCGCCACCCCCATGCACTACGAGGATCTTTTGGCCGGCTTCGCCGGCCGGGTCATGGACTCCATCCGCGCCCGCGGGAAGGAGGAGGACTTCATCGTGGATTCCGTCCGCCGCTACGTGGAGGCGCACTACGGGGAGGAGGTCTACCTCGACATCCTGGCGGACAAGCTGCACATGACGAAGAACTACATCTCCGCCCATTTCAAGGCCAAGACGGGAAGCAACCTGAGCGATTACATCTCCGGATTCCGCGTCGGCAAGGCCAAGGAGCTCATGGCGCAGCCGGAGCTGAAGATCAAGGACATCGCGGGCCGCGTCGGGATCGCCAATGTCAACACGTTCATACGCGTCTTCCGCAAGCATACCGGCAGCTCACCGCGTGACTTCCGCAGGTCGGGCGGCGTACCGGCCGCATAGGTCCTCCCCATCGCGTACGAAAATCCCCATTTTCCACGATTTCCGCCTGTTTGACGGTTTTCGCACGGATTGGCGATTGCGTTCCCTCCCGGGCGGCCTTAGGATCGGCCGTCAAGGAGGCAATGGCAAATGAAACGTGCGATATGGATTTCGGCCGCCGTGCTGCTCAGCGCATCGATCGTCTGGGCGGGCGGTAACAAGGAAGGAAAGTCCCCCGCGGTGTCGGCTCCCGCCGCCACGGGCAAGTGGTTCGACAAACCGGTCACCATCTCCATGATGATCCCCTCCCATCCCAGCTGGCCGTACCAGAAGGACTGGTACGTGGCGAAGATGGTGAAGGAGCAGACCAATGTGGACCTGAAGGTCATCGACGTGCTCGACCAGAGCAGCGCCTTCGATGACAAGGTCACCGTTTCCGTGGCCTCGGGCGACGTAGCCGACATCATCTTTCCGATCGGCCTCGCCATCCAGAAGCGCTTCGGGGAACAGGGCGTCTTCGCCAATGTGCTGGACTACACGGCCAAGACCCCCAATTTCAAGAAGTGGCTGGACGCCAACAAGAATTACGCCATCAAGTTCATGTCCGCCGACGGCAAGCTCTACCAGTACCCCGCCAAAGGCATCGAGGAGACCAACCGCCGCATCTGGATGTACCGCAAGGACGTCTTCGAGAAGAACGGACTGAAGCCGCCCAGGACCAGCGACGAGCTCCTCTCTGTCCTCCGGAAGCTGAAGGAGCTGTATCCCTCCTCCTATCCCTACGCGTTCCGCAACAACGCCAATGACCCCATGCAGTTCATGCTCATGATCGCCCCCTCCTGGGGCACCGATGCCCCCAGCGCCACCACGGGAGAGTTCCGCTACGACTGGGCCACCAAGGAGTACGTCTTCGGGCCCACGGAGGACGCGTTCCGCGACATGATCGCCTTCTACCACACGCTGTACGCGGAGAAGCTGATCCCGCCCAACTGCCTGACCATGACCGCCACGGAATGGCAGACCATGATGACGGGAAGCCAGTCCTTCATGACGGTCGACTACATCGGCCGCATCGACTTCTTCAACGTTCCCGGCCGCAAGGTGACCCCCGGATACGACCTGCAGTACATGCCGTCGGTGAAGGGCGGCTCCAAGGGGACCGACAAGTTCGCCGCCTCGGCGCTGGGCTGGTACGGATTCCTTCCCTTCAGCAAGTCCGCGCACCTGGACGACGTGGTGAAGTTCTGCGACTGGTGGTACACGCCGAAGGCCTCGGAGCTGTCCAGCTGGGGCGAGGAGGGCAAGACGTACTCCGTGGTGGACGGCAAGCGCCGGTTCATCGACGCGCCGGCGGTGGAGAACGTTCGCAACAAGTACGGCCTTTCCACCAACGGCTTCTATATCCTGTTCGACTACCAGGCGCACATCTCCACCTTCTCCCCCGAGCTGCAGAGCGCCTACGCCCAGTCCATGCCGATGGACCTGCCGGAGAACCTGTGCCCGCCCTTCACGCCGGCGGAGCAGGAGATCATCAATCTGACGGGCGCCAACGTCATGCGCCACGCCCAGCAGCAGATCTCCCGTTTCCTCCTGGGCAACCGCCCCCTGTCGGAGTGGGGGCAGTACGTGAAGGAGGTACAGGATCTGGGAGTCGAGAAGTTCCGCACCGTCTACACGCAGGCCCTGGCCCGCATCCTGAACGCATCGAAGTGACGCCCGATCGGAGGGCCGCCACCGGCGGCCCTCCCTCCTTGGGCATGAAGGGACCGGAGTGAAATCGATGACTGCAGCGAGCGCGCACGGCGTCCCCGGCGGACCGGCGCATCCATTGCTACGGAGGATCCGCAAGGACAGATATCTGCTCCTGCTGCTCCTGCCCTGCGTGGCCTTCTACGTCCTTTTCCGCTACCTGCCCATCTGGGGCATCCTGATCTCGTTCAAGGACTACAAGCCCTTCGTCGGGTTCTCCGGAAGCCCCTGGGTGGGCCTGAAGCACTATCGGAACTTCTTCTCCGTCCCCGAGGCCTGGCCGCTGGTCCGCAACACGTTCCTCCTGGGACTATATTCGATCCTCTGGTCCTTCCCCACGCCCATCCTCTTCGCCCTGGTCCTCAACGAGGTGAGGGACGTCCGGTTCAAGAAAACGGTCCAGACGATCACCTACATGCCGCACTTCCTCTCCATGGTCATCGTGACGGGCATGGTGATCTCCTTCCTGTCCCCGGTCCGGGGGCCCCTGAACGGCCTCCTGAAATCCCTGGGCCGGCCGGAGATCAACTTCTTCGCCGATCCAAAGTATTTCCGGACCATCTATATCGCCAGTGGCGTCTGGCAGGACACGGGCTGGGGCGCCATCATCTATCTTGCGGCCCTGAGCGGCATCAACCCGGAGCTCTACGAGTCGGCCGTCATCGACGGAGCGAACAAGATGAGGCAGATCGTATCCATCACCCTTCCGATGCTGATCCCCACCATCACGATGCTCCTTCTGCTGCGGGTCGGCAATGTCCTGGACGTGGGGTTCGAGAAGGTCTACCTCCTGCAGAATCCCGTGATCTACGAGACGGCGGACGTGCTGAGCACCTACGTGTACCGCCAGGGCATCCGGGGGGCCCAATACAGCTTCGCTTCGGCGATCGGAACGTTCAATTCGGTGGTCAGCCTTGTCATCCTGCTCCTTGCAAACTTCGCGAGCAGGCGCCTGGGCGAGACCAGCCTCTGGTAAGGGCGGGTTGTTCCATGGCAGTCCAGGTTCGTTCTCGGATTTCGGCGTTCACCGTCCTCAAGGTCCTGTTCCTCCTCGCGGCGGTCGTGGCCACGCTGTATCCGCTGCTGTACATGCTGTCGATCTCCATTTCGGACACGACGCAGGTGCTGCTCGGCAAGGTGGGCCTGATCCCCAAGGGCGTCAACCTGTCCATGTACAGGTTCGTCCTGCGGGACCAGAGGATCTTCACGAGCTACCGCAACACGATCTTCTACGTCCTGGTGGGAACCGCGCTTTCCCTCGTCGTCACGGCCGCGGCGGCCTTCTCCTTGAGCAAGCGGCGCGTCGTGTTCCACCGCTTCTTCACTATCCTGGTGGTCGTCACCATGTTCTTCGGCGGCGGCATGATCCCCACCTACCTCACCATCCGCGGCCTGGGCATGATCGACACGATCTGGGCGGTCCTGCTGCCCTCCGCCGTGAGCACGTACAATCTCCTGGTGATGCGGACCTTCTTCGACGGGTTCCCCAAGGAGATCGAGGAGTCGGGCCAGCTGGACGGCCTGAACGACGTCGGGATCCTCACCCGCCTTGTGCTGCCGTCCTCCCAGGCGGTCCTGGCGTCCATCGGGTTGTTTTACGCCGTGTCGCGCTGGAACGCCTACTTCGATCCCTTCCTCTACCTGAACACGCCGGATCTCTTCCCCCTGCAGATCATATTGAGGGACATCCTGCAGGCCGGGCAGACCAATGTCGTGGGAGGCGGGGATACCCTCATGGTGGAGGAATCGCTGCGCTATACCGCGGTCATCGTGTCCATCCTGCCCATCATCGTGGTGTATCCCTTCCTCCAGAAGTACTTCGTGAAGGGCGTGATGCTGGGTGCCGTGAAGGGTTAGGGGACGGGCGGGCCCCGGTCAGGCCTCGTTCCGTCGCCGCCCGCGGGAGGGATCCCTCTCATCCGACGCGGCCGGTAGGGAAGGGCCGAAACGACTGTCGGCCTTCCCATCAGCTCCCGAGCTCCCGCATAGGGATCCTCCGCATGCGCAGTTTCGCCAGGCAGATCCGGTCCGACTCGTTGCCGGCGCAATAGGCAAGGAGGACCCCGTCCGGCTCTGCGTGGATGGCGGTGTAGCAGTACCCCCCGTTGTCCTGCCCGTCCTCGACAAGCAGGGGCGCGGTCCAGCTCTTCGCGTCGTCCCCGCTCACGGCGCACGCCAGTGGCGTCCTCCCCCAGGACCATCCTTTCCGGATGCGGGTCTGGTAAAGGGGGACCGGATTCCAGACCGCCAGCAGCCGTCCGTCCAACATCCTCTTCACGCTGAGGGGCGAGACGGGTCCGGAAAAACGGGAGGGACTTGCCTGGGTCCACGATTCCCCGCCGTCCCGGGAGAAGGATTCGTATTGACAGCCCATATCCGTGCGGAAATAGGCCCAAAGCACCCCGTTCCCGAGTTCCGTCACGCCGGTTTCCTGGAGACCCGTGGCGGAGGCGGGGGCGGGAAGGGCGCAACACTGTTTCGCCTCCCGCCACGTGAGACCATTGTCGTCCGAAAGGAAGAAGTAGGCGGCGCCCCTTCCGTCGAACGAGCCCCAGTCTTCCGAGCTTTCGCCTTTCATCCTGTGGAAGCTGGACGGTATGAGGATGCGTCCCGAGGCGAGGCGCACCACGCGGTCATTGTTCACGACATAGTAGCCTTTGGCCGGGATGCAGCAGACCGGCTCGCTCCATGTGCGGCCCTCGTCCTGCGAACGGAACAGATGCAGCCGGGTATCATGCCAACCGCGCCGCAATCCGAAGTAGATCCCGAGGGCTCCGTCCGCCATCCTCATGAGGGAGACGCTCATGATGTTCTTCACGCCGAAACGGTCCCGGGTGAAGAGAATGTCGTCGTCCACGCTCCAGGATATCCCCCCATCGGAGGAATAGCGGGCCGCGATGCATGCGGGAGCGTCGTCGCCATCGCTGTTTCCCGTGAACCTGCTGTATGCGAACATCAGGCGTCCGTCGCGGAGGCGAAGGAACGCGCCCTCGCTGTTCCGCGGATTCCCCCTTGTCGGAGGCAGCTCGAGGACGATGCTCCCCATCCCTCCCATGTGTTCTCTCCTTTCCTTTCACGCGCGGCGCGGGCCTCTCGCGCCCTCACCCTTTCAATGATCCGACCATGATGCCCTTGATGAAGAACCTCTGGGCGAATGGATACGCCAGGATGATCGGTCCGATGGTCACCATGATGGTCGCGGCATTGTAGGTCTCCCGATTGATCGCATAATCGCGCCCGCCCCCGACCTCGTTCTCGAGGAAGACCGAGCTCTGGCTTTCAATGAGCATCTGGCGCAGGAGGAGCTGCAGCGTCAGGAGGTCCCTCTTCCTGGTGTAAACGAGCGCGTCGAACCATGCGTTCCAGTTGGCCACGACGCCCCAAAGGGACAGGACCGCGACGATGGGGATGCAGAGGGGCAGGATGATCTGGAAGAAAACGCGGACCTCATTGGCCCCATCGATGATGGCGGATTCCTCCAAGCTGTCCGGCAGGCTCATCACGAAGTTCCTGGCGATGAAAATGGTGTAGGCGTCCAGCATTCCCGGGATCACCAGGGCCCAGAACGTGTCATAGATGCGCAGGTTCCTGACCAGGAAATAGGTGGGTATGAGGCCGCCGCTGAAGAACATGGTCACCAGGAGCATTGTGGTGATGCCATTGCGGAGCGGCATCTTCTTTTTTGACAGCCCGTAGGCCATGCACATCTTGAAGAACACGGTGAGGCCCGTGCCGATGATCGTACGGAGGATCGTGTTCCCATAGGCGATGCCCAGGGTGGAGGTCTTGAATATCGCCCGGTAGGAGGCCATGGAGGCTGGGTTGGGCAGGATTTTCAGTCCCAACTCGTTCGCCTTCTCGGCCGTGCTGAAGGAAACGACGGCCACGTGCCAGACGGGATAAAGGATGGTGATGCAGAAAAGAACCATCAGGATCGCATTGCACGTGTCGAAGATCTTGTCCCCGGGCGACCGTCTGCCAACGATTGTCACCTGTTCCCCTCCCTCACCATATTCCGCTCCCGTTCACCTTCTTCACCACGAAATTCGTGCTTAGCATCAGGCAGAGCCCGACCAGGTTCTTGAACAGCCCGACCGCGGTGGAGTAGCTGTAATCCATGTCGATCAGGCCGTGCCTGTACACATAGGTGTCGATGATGTCCAACGTCTTGTAGGTTGCGGGATTATAAAGGTTGAAGATTTGATCGAATCCCGCGTTGAGGATGCCGCCCATGCCGAGAATCAGGAGGATGGTGATGGTCGGCGCCAGGGACGGAAGCGTGATGCGGATGGCCTGCTGCCACCTCCTTGCGCCATCCACGTGGGCGGCTTCGTATTGTTCCTGGTCGATGGAGCTGATGGCCGCCAGGTAGATGATGGAGTTGTAGCCCACTTCCTGCCAGATGCCCGTCACCACTACGATGATCCTGGCCCATGACGGATCCGCCAGGAAGTAGATCGGCGTGGTTCCGAAGAGTTTCAGCAGGTAGCTCGTCACGCCCCGGGACGGCGAGAAAAGCTCGGTGAAGATGCCCCCCAGTACGACCCAGGAGAGGAAATGTGGAAGATAGCTGATGGTCTGCACGGTCTTCTTGAACCGTCCCCACCTCAGTTCATTGAGCAGGAGAGCGAAGAGGATCGGCATGGGGAACCCACAGATGAGCCTGAGGAAGCTGATCTCGAAGGTGTTTAGGAGCACTTCGTAGAAGCCGGGGTTCCCGAGGATCCTTTTGAAGTGCGTGAATCCGATCCATGGGCTTCCCAGGATCCCCAGTTTATACTTGAAGTCCTTGAATGCCATGAGGACTCCGTACATGGGGACGTACCGGAAAACCAGGAAGTACGCGATGCCGACAAGCATCAGCAGGTACACGAAACGATATCGCGGCATCAGGGAGAGACTCTTTGCGAACCTTCCTGCGGGGACGCTCTTCCGCTTTTTTCTCATGCTGATCCGTTCTGGTCTATCGACGGGAAGGGGAGCGGAGACACCCCCCCACGATTCCTTCATTCCTTCATCTCCTCCCGGGTCCTGACAAATGCGTTCCCCGGAGCGACTCCGGGGATCCGCCTGATCGATGCGCTTCGGGGAATTCGTTTATTTCTTGACGGAAGACTGGAGTTTCTGATAGCGCGCGTCGTACTCGGCTTCCAGCGTCGAGAGGCCCCTCTTCCGCAGGGCGGCAAGATACGAGTCCCATTCCTTGTCGGCATCCAGCTTGCCCGTGATGGCGTTGATGGCAAACTCCGTGGAAAGCTTCTGGATGTCGGACAGGTTGTCCTTCGCATTCTGCGTTGGCCAGTCCGGCACGAAATTGATGCTGACACGCGTCGCAAGCGGCAGCTTGGGGTAGATGTCCAGGATCGGGCCCCAGGTCAGGCGTGACCTTTGCATGTCCCTGGCGGGGATCCGGAAGCAGCCTGGTTGGCCGGTCCGTTCGTCCTTGAGCTTCTTGGTGAGGTCCTGCTGTTCCTGGGTCAGCCGTACCATGCCCTTCTCCTTGTCGATGTAGTAGTTTTCCCCTTCGAACCCGTTCTCCATGATGAGCCACTTGTCCATGTCGCTGTTGACCCCGTCATAGAAGCGGAGGATGGCCGCGGCCTTCTGGTCCGTGACATGTTTTCCCATGACGATGTGCCACCCGAAAACCGCCTCCGATGCGGGGGAGCCGGAAACGCCCCCCGGTCCCTTGATCTGTGCGATCATCTGGATGGTGGCGGCGGGATTGGCCTGTTTCAGCTTGAACGCCGGATGATAGCTGCTGCCCTGCATGTCCGTCGTGAGCTGGCCGAGGCTGCCGGCGAAGTATCCCACCTTGCCACCGCCGAACTTTTCCGTGGCGGTCGCATTCGTATCCGTGATGAACTCGGGATCCAGCAGTCCCGATTTGTACCATCGGGCCAGGGTCTTGAGCGCCTCCTTGTAGCCGGGCTGCGCGGGCGAATAGACCGCTTTCCCGGAGGCTACGCTGAAGGAGTACCCGGGTCGCACTCCGAAGGCCCCGAAGATCAGGCCAAACTGCCACTCGTTGAGCCCCCCGGGAGACGTGAGGGCATAGGTGTCCTTCTTCCCATTGCCGTCCGGATCCTGATCCACGATTTTTTTGAAAGCGGCCTCCAGATCTTCCAACGTGACGATTTCACCCACGGTGATCCCGAGCTTTTCACACCAGTCCTTGCGAATGCCCGCCACGAAGGGCAGGGAAAGCTCCTCGAACGTCTGCGGAAGGGTCCATTGCTTTCCCTTATACGAGCCCTTTGCCCATGCGGTGGGCTCTACCCTGTCCAGGAGCGCGGACATCCATGGCGCATTCTGTCTGGAGAACGCTTCAGGCAATTCCCGTATCAGGTCCTGGTCCACCAGTTTATCCAGGGAAACGCCATTGAGCATGCCCAACATCATCACGTCGGGTACGTTCCCGGAAGCGAGAGTCAAGTTCACCTGTTCCGCCTGACTTGCGTCGCAATCCACGAAGGTGATTTTTACATTCAGCTTGTCCATCGCCTTTTTCAAATAGTCGCTCGTCGGCTTCTGGACAAAGCCCTGGCTGTGCAGGATGGAGAACTCAAGGGCACCGCCCGGTTTTCCGGTCGTAGCCCCTTTGCTGCCTTCCGTCTTTCCGCCCGCCGGGAGCCATTGCGCGACCGACACGGCGAGAAGGAAATAGAGCACGCGTTTCTTGGTTTGGATCATGATATGGGCCTCCTTGGCACGGAGCATGCCCTACTGGAGGACTGGACGCAATCAATGGAAGTACTTTTTCGATAATACAATTGTACGCGCAGCATCGATTCGATGTTATTGGTCCACGCGGTTCATTAGTCCCAGTATCTGATCCGTCATGCGCACCACATCCATACGGTGGGTCACGCCCAGTTTGTTGTAGATGGTGGAGATGTAGTTGCGCACGGTCTGCTCGGTCACGTTCAGGGTCTTGGCAATCTGCCGGTTGTCCCACGCCTGCACCATGAGCGTGAGCACTTCGCGTTCCCGATGGGTCAGGGTCTTGATGCTGGCCATGACCTGCTCGTCCGGGGTGTCCGTCTTCCTGCCCACGATCAGGGACCGCGAGACCGCACGATCAAGCTGCAGGATTCCGTCGTTTACCGCCCGGATCGAGTTGATCAGTTCCGCCAGGGGCCTGTTTTTCAACAGGTATCCGACGGCGCCGTGGCGCAGGGACGCTTTCACGTATTCGTCGTCCGCGAATGTGGTAAGCATCAGGACCTTCACGGAGGGATACTGCTGGTTGACGAGACGAACGGCCTCCACCCCGTCCATGACGGGCATCCGCACATCCATGAGTACGATGTCGGGACGATACTCTCCGATTGCGCGTACCGCCTCCTGGCCGTCGAAGGCAAGGCCCACGATCTGGATGTCAGAGGCGTGCAAATCGATGATATACTTCATGCTTTCCGCGAACATGCGCTGATCATCCGCGATCAATAAACGGATCTTTTTCTCTTCCATATCGTCACCCCGGACTCATGATTTCCCCGCCAAGGGAATCCTGGCGGATACGGAAAAACCGCTTCCCGTGCCGTCGAAGGAGGCGTTTCCCCCCAGGTCCTCGAACTTCTCCCGTATACTATGGAGGCCCATCCCCTCCTGAACCGCGGGTGAACCCATCCCGTCGTCTCCGACCGATGCGATGAGATGGCCTTCCTGCTCCGTGAAATGGACTGTAATGGTTCCGGCCCTGCCGTGCCGGAAGGAAATGATGAGGGATTCCTGCACCAGATGATACAGAGCGGAATCCACCACATCCCCATAGGTCCAGGCGGCATTGCCCGGTTCGAAGCGGACCCGGATACCGGTGGCCTTCTCGAAAATCCGGCACATGCGGCTGACCGCGCGCAGGCCCCTGGGGACCTGTACTCCGCTTTCCCGCATACGATAGAGAGCGTCGCGGATCCTGTCGAGGTCTTCCAGGGCGTTCTCCTTTGCCTTGTTGATGAATGCGGGCACGTCGAACGAGTTGCGTCGCATCGTGTCCGTTACCGCATCCATCATTACGATGTTGTTTGTCAGGGCGTGGCCGACTACATCGAAGATATCGCGCGTGATGCGTTTCCTCTCGCTTTCCATCGCCGTTTCTGTAGCGCTGGTCGCAAAGTCCTGATACTGCAGGTTCAGGCGTGTGAGTTTCACAGCGGTTTCGTCCAGGCGCTTCATCTCCCTGGATAGAACGATCAGCTCCTCACGGTGGCGGGAGGCAAGTCCGGTAGAGACAACGAGAAAAAGGCCTGGAAAGATGAAATCCACATGGTTGAACAACGCGGCGCGCAGGGAAAGGCCCTGGTTGGCCATGAAGACCGCCTGACGCACCACCATGGAGAGCAGGACGGCCCCGCTGCCAAAGAAAATGTTCTGTGGATAGTCCTCGTAAACGGCTATCTCCAGGATCAGGCCGCACAACAGGATGATCTCCATGGATCGGATGCCCGTCACCAGGGATAGGGCGAGCAGGAAGGCAGCCGTCCGGAATGCGAGCGCGATGCGGAAGCGCGAGAGGGTCAAAGTCAGGAACTCGCATGTTGCGGCAATGGCGCTGACGGCCAGGAGGAACAGGACGACTTCACGCGCATCCCCTCCCAGGAGGTGCGATGCCTGTTTCACGCAGTATAACTCCGCAGCACATACGCAGAGCCCGAGCAGGGAAAGCGCATATAGGCTCCATTCCATTTTGGCGCGTATCCGCCCCATGGGGTGGCCGCTGGTGCGGTACCGCCTACGGCAGTCCGTTACCAGCACCTCTTTTTAAAACGGTGCGCGCGGATTTCACGCGCACCGTCGTCCGATGATCCCTCCTGATATGGCTTGCGGTGATTGTGAAGATGATGCCCGAGCTATGCCCCACGGTTCTCCCCATTCCGTCGGGCCGCCTTGCGCAGGCGGCGTTCCTCCCGGTCCATGCCGCGGCTCCTCAGGATCATGTACGTCAGGAGCCCGACGGGCACCAGGCCGACGAGGAAGGCCGGGTAGGAAAGCCACCAGGGGATGCCGCCCGTCCATCGGGAGAACTCCGACATGCCGCCCATGCACGCCAGCACGGTCATGGGCAGGAAGACCACGCAGATGACTGTCAGGCGCTTCAGGTGCACGTTCACGCTGTTGCTGGTCACCGCCCCCCGGGCCTCCACGAGCCCCCGCAGGATGCTGGAATAGATTTCCGCCTGCCTTGCGCACTGGCGGTTCTCGATGAGGATCTCCTCAAGCAGCTCCCGCTGCGCGCCACCCAGCTTCCACCGGGCGGTCCCGGACGCGCCGTGCGCGGTCCCGGACGCGCCGTGCGCGGCGTCGGCGTGCAGCCGGGCGATCACATCCATGTTGGTTCCGATGCCGTCGACGAAATAGACCAGGCTCTTCTGCAGGGTGAAGAGGTCCAGCAGGTACCGGTTGTTCATTGACGAGTTGACCCGCTTTTCCAGCGCCTCGGACAGCGAGTGGATGATCCGCAGGTGGGCCAGGAAGTGGGCGATGGTGTCGTAGATCAGGCGCAGGAGCAGGTCCGCGGGGTCCTGGACGCCGTGCACGATCCTCTCGTCCCCGAGGTCCACGGGATCCGAGGCGACGACGACCACGCGCTTGGGGGTGAGGAAGACGCCGATGGAGGCCACGAGGAACAGCAGGTTGTCCGAGGCGCTGTAGTTGCGCGGCCGCTTCAGGATGACGGACGCGCGGGCCCCGTCGATGCCCACGCGGCCCAGCTCGTCGGGGTCCAGCGCGGAGGCGATTTCATGGCGCGCCAGGCCGAACTCCTCCTGGAGCCGGCCGCGTTCCTCCTCCGTGGGTGCCGTGAAAACGAACACGGAGGCCTTTTCCCCGGCTGCCGCCAATTTCCCGTCCTGGAAAATGAAGCTCTCGACCATGTTGTTCTCCGACGGGCGGATGATATCCCAACGCCGTGGCGGGGGCAAGGGAGCCCCGGTTCCGCGGAATTCAGCCGTCGAAGGGCGTCAGGCGGCCTTCCGCGTCGAAGGGATCCGCGAAGTCCCCCTCGGTCTCCACCCGTTCCAGGCCGCGCATCTCCTCCAGCACGGGATGCGACACGTACAGGGTGGCCAGGCGCAGCGTGCTGCGGATCCGGATCACGCGGGGCTCCGCGGCGGGGTCCAGCCAGGAGGTCTCCAGGGCGGTCTCCATCGCCTTCCTGTCCGTCGGCGCCACCAGGGGCAGCTTGCCCCGCTCCAGGAAGGTGCTGGTGAGGGTGTTGGCATAGGTGGCCTGGAAGTCCACGCGGTCGGCCAGGCGGCGCGTGACGACGTCCGCCAGGCCCATGCCGTTGGCGTTCCCGTGCGTGGCGTCCGTCAGGCCGCAGGCGACGATGCAGCGGACGGACGGGAATTCCGGCTCCGGTTGCCCGTACACGCGGAGGCGCCCGATCACGTTGGGGTCCATGCCCACCCCGCTCACGTCCTTGCCGATCTCGTCGACGAGGAGCACGTCGATGTCCCGCACGGGAAGCGCCGGCATGCGGGAGCGGGCCAGCGCCAGGAGCTCCTCCTCGACGCGTTCGATGTCCGGCGGCAGGACGGCGCGCAGGGCGCAGATCCTGTCATGGGCGTTTTCCACAACGGCGATCCCGAGGACCACCCTGCCGGAGGAAAGCACGCGCCGCGCGGCCGGGAGGATCAGGGTCTTCAGGCCGGGCACCCCGCGGGCGTGGACGGCCAGGGCCTGGGCGTGCTTGCCCAGGCCGATGACTGCCATCTTCATCAGGCCGCTCTCCGGGAAGCCGTGGAAGGACGTGTGGGGCTTCACGCGGTTGATCAGGACCACCCCGTCCGATTCCCAGGCCAGGCGGTCCATGTAGACGGGGACGGGCAGGGCGCCGCCGCGGGCCGGCAGCTCCACCACCTCCATGGAGGACCGCACGGGCGCCCCGACCGCCTCCTCCGTGATTCCGTAGCCGGCCAGGACCGCCGCCTGGCCTTCCGCCGTGGCGCCGCCGTGGCTGCCCATGGCCGGCACGAGGAAGGGCCGCGCGCCCGCCTCCTTCAGGAAGCGGACCGTCTCCCGTACGACGGCGGGGCCGTCCGCGATGCCGCGGCTTCCCACGGCCACGGCGATGGAGGCGCCCGGACGGACCGCGAGGCCGGATGCGGCGAGCTCCCGCCTCGTTTCCGCGGCGACGTCCCCGATGCGGGTGTCGTCGAAGAAGCGGCGGACCTTGATCAGGGGCGGGATGCGGGGTGCTGCGGGCATGGGGGATCTTAGCGGTTTGCGGGAAGCTCCGTCTATCGGGCCGGTCCGCGCGCGGCGATGGCGCGGTTGATGCTTCCACCGCCGGTTTCCAGGAGGCGTTCCGCCTCCTCCCGCTCGACGCCGAGGAGCGCCATGAGGATGGCCGTCTTCGGCTTCCGGCCGGAACGCTCGTAGAAGGCCTCCGCCTCCTCGGGACCGCACCCCGTGGCCTCCATGACCAGGCGCTTGGAGCGGAGGACCAGCTTGTGGTTGAGGGGTATGAGGTCCACCATGAGGTTGTTGTAGACCTTGCCGATGCGGATCATGGACGCCGTGGTGATCATGTTCAGGGTGAGCTTCTGCGCCGTGCCGGCCTTCATGCGCGTGGAGCCGGCCACGATCTCGGGCCCCACGGGCAGGTAGATGCGGAAGCGCGCGTGCTGGAAGGTGGCGGAGTCCTGGTTGCAGCTGATGGCCGCCACCGCCGCCCCGAGGTCCTTCGCGTACCGCAGGGCACCCAGCACGAAAGGGGCCTGACCGCTCGCCGTGATGCCCACCAGGACGTCACGCGGGCAGAAGCCGATGTCCCGCAGGGCCTGCACGCCCGCCTCCGGGTCGTCCTCCGCGTTCTCCACGGAGCGCGTGAGCGCCTTGGTCCCCCCTGCGATGATCCCCTGCACCATCTCGGGAGACACGCCGTAGGTGGGCGGACATTCGGAGGCGTCCAGGACCCCCAGGCGGCCCGAGGTGCCGGCGCCGATGTAGATCAACCGCCCCCCGGCGTGGAACGCCTCCACGACGCTGTCGACCAGAGCGGCGATCTCCCCGATGGCGGACGCCACGGCCAGGGGGACCTTGCGGTCCTCCCCGTTGATGATCGACAGGATTTCCAGCGTGCTCTTCGTGTCGATCCTGTCGGAGACGGGATTCCGTTGCTCCGTGGTGGGAAGGTTCATGGATTCCTCCGCTTGGCGTGTTTTGGCAGGGCGATGCGGGTCCGCTCGATCCTTTCCAGGGAGCGGTCCAGGTCGCGGGAGAGCAGGGCGGCGTAGAGCACGTCGATGACGATGAGCTGGTTGATGCGCGACTGTCCGGCGCCCTGCCGGAAGAGGGCCTCGGTGTTGGGGATGGAGATGACCAGGTGGCTCAGGCGCGAGAGCGTGTTCGAGCCGAGGCGCGTCAGGGAGATCACGTAGGCGCCCGCCAGCTTGGCCTGCCGGGCCGCCTCGTTCACGAGGTCCGTCTCCCCCGAGTAGGAGATGGCGAAGGCCACGTCCTCTCCGCCCATGTTGCAGGCGGAGGCGATCTGCACGTGGCTGTCCGGATTCCAGAGGCAAAGGTAACCGATGCGGGAGAGCTTCTGGTAGAGGTCGGAGGCCACCAGGGCCGAGGCGCCGATGCCGAAGATCTGCACGCTGCGCGCGGCGTGCAGGCGGGCGACGGTCGTCTCCAAGTTCTTGCGGTTGAGCGTCTTGTCGATGACCTCCAGGTCGCGCCGCGAGGCGTCCAGCGTGCTGGCCAGGATGTCGGCCACGGGGGTGTCGGAGGTGAGCTGGAACGAGGGGTTCTCCGCGGGGATGTCGTCCTTGTAGATGTCGCGGGCCAGGAGCGCCTTCAGGTCCTTGAAGCCCCCGGCGTTGAGCCGCTTGCAGAGGCGCGTGATGGCCGCGGAGCTGGACCCCGATTTCGAGGCGATCTCCGTGATGCCGTAGTAGATGGCCTTCCGCGGATTCTTCAATATATAATCGGCGGCCTTGCGCTCCGACGGGGTGCAGTAGGGAAGGGTCTTTTGCAGCTGGTAGAGGCAGCTCTCCATGTGTGGTCCCGGGTCCCATCGTAGCACATGGACCGGCGGGCGGCAATTGTTATTTTCATGTTAAGGTGAAAATTTTTAAAAATTGTTGACAGGAGGCCGGGGGTCGGCTATTCTCGCCTTTGGGTCATTGGGGGAGATACGGATGCAGAAGCTCGGCGTTTCCTGTTATCCCGGATTCCACAACACGGTGGCGGAGATCGAGGAATCCCTCCCGCTCGCGGCGCGCCATGGCGTCACGGAGGTCTTCACCTCCCTGCACATCCCGGAATCCGATTTCAAGCGCCTGTTCGAGGAGTGCCGCGCCCTCTGCCGCATCGCGCATGGACTGGGGATGCGCGTCACCGCGGACGTATCCCCCCTCGCCTTCGAGAAGCTGGGGGCCACGACCGGGAACCTGAAGCCGTTCCGGGACCTGGGCCTGGATGCCATCCGGCAGGACTTCGGTTTCGAGGCGCAGAAGGCCGCCTCCATGATCAACAACCCGGAGGGCCTCGGCATCATGCTGAACGCCTCCGACACCTCGGAGGCGGGACTCGCCGCGCTGCGGTCCGCGGGCGCCCGCTTCGACAATGTCAGCGCCTGCCACAACTTCTATCCCCGCAAATACTCCGGCCTGTCCCTGGAAGCCGTCATCGCGAAGTCGCTCGTCTTCCACGAGGCGGGAATCCCCACGGCCGCCTTCGTGGCCTCCCGCGCGAAGCGGCGCGCCATCACCTACGAGGGGCTGCCGACGGTGGAGGACCACCGCGAGCTGCCTCCGGAGCGCGCGGCCCAGGAGCTGTTCCTGACGGGGGTCATCGACATGGTGCTCGTGGGGGATCCCCTGACGCCGGAGGAGGAGCTGCGGGCCCTGAGCGCGGTGCCCGGGCGCAACGCGGTCGTGCTGCGGGTGGCCTGCACCCCCGGCCTGGCGGCGACGGAGCGGAAGATCCTCTTCGAGGCCCCGCACCGGCAGGGGCCCGGGGCGGGCTATTCGCACGTCGTCCGCTCCGCGGCATCCCGCCAGTTCGGCGCGGTGCAGCCGGCCCACGGGCTGGAACGGGAGGTCGGCTGCGTCACGATCGACAACGCCAACTACGGCCGCTACGGCGGGGAGCTGCAGATCGTGCTGCGCCCGCAGGAGGCGGACCCGAGGGTCAACGTGGTGGCGCGGGTGATCGAAGAGGACATGCCGCTCCTGCGCTGGATCGACAGGGTCGGGGATTTCCGTTTCGTGGAGGCCTGACCCCCCGGGGCGGGCTTCCTTCCAATTGGGGGCAAATCACCGGCGCGCCGCCGTCGTGGCGGCGGTCGGGATTCCCGTCCGCCGGAAGGGGTTCCGGCGAGGCGATACAGGACATCGAGGAAAGGAGAATCCGGGATGAGCGGAAAAAGACTCTTGAGCGTGCTGGGTTCCCTGCTGGTCGCGGCAACGCTGTTTGCCGGCGGCGGCAAGGAAAAGGGCACGGCGGACGCCGCCACGCAGGTCCGCACGGGCAAATACGGGGAAGCGCCCATGCTGGCCGCGATGGTGAAGGCGGGAACGCTGCCGCCCGTGGAGAAGCGGCTGCCGGCCAAGCCCGTGGTGGTGACGCCCCTGCAGGAGGTGGGACAGTACGGCGGCACGTGGCGCCAGGCGGACGTGACCAAGGGCGGGGAGACGCTCTTCATGGCCGAGATCACGGAGCCCCTGCTGCGCTGGAACCGCGAAGGGAACGCGGCCGTGGCCAACGTGGCCGAGAGCTGGGACGTCTCCGCGGACGGGAAGACATTCACGTTCCACCTGGTGCAGGGCATCAAGTGGTCGGACGGAGTCCCCCTGACGACGGACGACATCCTGTTCTGGTACGAGGACATCCTCAACTTCCCCGCCCTCACCAAGGCCATGCCCAAGTGGCTGCAGACCCTGTCTGCTGTGAAGAAGATCGACGATTCCACTGTCAGCTTCGCGTTCTCCAAGCCCTATCCGTTGTTCCTGGAGAACATCGCCTACCAGGGCGGCGGCCGGGCCACGGACAACATGATCCAGCCCAAGCACTTCCTGAAGGACTTCCACCCCAAGTACGTGGAGGAGGCCAAGCTGACCGCGGCCGCCAAGGAGAAGGGATTCCCGACCTGGGTCGACTACTTCAACTCGCTGCGCAACATCTGCAACAACGTGAACGTCCCCCAGTTGGGCCCCTGGTACCTGACCAGCCAGACCGAGTCCGAGCAGAAACTGACACGCAACCCCTACTACTGGAAGGTGGACACGGCGGGCAACCAGCTGCCCTACATCGACACGGTCGTCAATGAGGTCGTGCTGAACACCGAGACCCTGACCATGAAGGCGGGCTCCGGAGAGTACAATTTCCAGCCGGTGCGCCTGTCCCTGTCCGACTACACCTTCTTCAAGGAGAACGAGAAGAAGGGCAACTACAAGCTGCTTCTCTGGGACACCACGCTGGGTTCGAATTTCGGCCTCATGCCGAACCTCAACCACTCGGACAAGGTGAAGAAGGACCTGTTCAACAACAGGGACTTCCGCGTAGCCCTTTCCTACGCCATCAACCGCGTCGAGATGAACGAGATCGGCTACCTGAACCTGGCCAAGGCGCGGCAGGCCTCCGTGATCCCGGGCTGCCCCTACTTCTCGGGCGACCTGGAGACGATGTACGCGGACTACAACCCGGCCAAGGCCAACGAGATGCTGGACAAGATCCTGCCCAACAAGGGCGCGGACGGCTGGCGCCTGCGGCCCGACGGGAAGGTGCTCGAGATCACCATCCTGACCACCCCGGACACGCTGTACGGCCCCTGGCCCAACATGGCGGACCTCGTCGCCAAGTACTGGAAGGCCGTGGGGATCAAGACCGCCTATGACGCGCTCGCCGGGCAGCTGTACTCCCAGAGGAGGTCCTCCCCCGACTTCGACGTGATCACCTGGGCCTACGGCCGCGGGCTGCACCCGCTGCTGGAGCCCACCTTCCTGTTCCCCTACGTGCAGACCACCGGAGCCCCGCAGTACGCGCTGTGGTACACCTCGGGCGGGACGAAGGGCGAGGAGCCCCCGGCGGAGATGAAGGCGCTGATGAAGCTCTACGACGAGTTCTCCGTGACGGCGGACGACGCCAAGCGCATGGAGATCGGGAAGAAGATCGTGCGCGGCAGCGTCGAGAACCTCTGGATCATCGGCACAGTCGGCATCGCCCCGGCCGTGCTCGTGCGCTCCAACAACTTCCGCAACGTGCCCGACAAGTCGCTCCAGGAGTTCATCCTGCAGCAGATCGCGCAGACGCAGGCGGAACAGTACTACATCAAGCGGTAGGAACACGGAGGAGACGGCGTGCGTTTCTCATACTTCTACAGGGGCATCGCGAACCACAAACGGATGATCGGCGAGCTTGTCGAGGCGCGGGTGGACTGCATCACGCTCAACGACACCTGCTGCGCCTTCATCCTGGAAAGCCCGCAGACGGTCCTGGAACGGGTGGGCCGCGACCTGGCGGACGCGGGGATCCGCGTCCGCGCGCTCCACGCCCCCTTCGGCCGCGAGGCCAACCTTTCGGACATTCGGGAAGACAGGCGGCTGGGCACGCTGGGCCGCCATCTTTCCCTCATCGGGAGGCTGCCCCTGCTGGGCATCCCCATCCTGCACATCCATCCCGGCGCCGACGAACAGCAGGACGTCTACGGGCAGGATCCGCGGAGGCTCAAGGAGATCCTGCGGCGCAGCCTCACGGACCTGGTCTCCGCCGCCGGGACGGCGGGCGTCACGCTGGCCCTGGAGAACATGCCCGCCTCCCTGGGATCGCCCGAGGAGCTCGTGGAGATCATGCACTGGTTCGATTCCCCCCGGCTGGGCGTGCTGCTTGACACCGGCCACGCCCACGTCCGCGACGGGGTGGCGCGGAGCTTCCAGACCGTGCGGGAGCACCTGGTGGACTTCCACGTCCACGACAACTCGGGCCTCCGCGACGACCATCTCCAGCCGCCCTACGGGACCATCGACTGGGCGGCCTTCCTCTCCGGCCTCGCCGGATGCCCCGCCGCGGAGGTTCTGACCATCGAGGCCCTGCCCTGGGGACGCGCCGGCCTGGCGCGGATGGCCCGGGAGACGGAGGCGTTCTTCGGCGGCCGCCTTCCGTCCTGCCGGATCGGAGGACGGAAGGCCATCGCCCGCTGCCCGGTCTGCGGCCACATCCTCCTCGAGGATCCCAAGGAGCCCGCGTGCTGCTGCTGAGGCCGCGCGCGCGGAAGCGAAGGGAGAGACCGTGCTCAAATTCATAGTAAAGCGCGTCCTGATGATGCTGCCCACGCTGTTCCTGATCTCCATCCTGGCCTTCGTCATCATCCAGCTCCCCCCGGGGGACTACCTGACCACCTACATCATGCAGCTGGAATCCACGGGCGCCCTGGTGGACCAGGCCAAGATCGAGGAGCTGACCCTGCGCTACGGCCTGGACAAGCCCATGTACGTCCAGTACCTGAGCTGGGTGGGCGGCATCTTCCACGGCGATTTCGGCTATTCCTTCGAATGGTCCCGGCCGGTGGGGGACCTGATCTGGAACCGCCTGGGCCTCACCCTGGTGGTCTCCCTGGTCACGCTGCTGTTCACCTGGGTGGTCTCCTTCCTGGCCGGCATCTACTCCGCCACCCACCAGTACACCCTCGGCGACTACCTGATCAGCACTCTTGGCTTCATCGGCCTGGCGGTGCCCAATTTCATGCTCGCCCTGATCCTCATGTGGTTCGCCTACAGCGCCTTCGGCCTGAGCATCGGAGGCCTGTTCTCCCCGGAGTACGGCCAGGCGCCCTTCAGCCTCGCCAAGCTGATCGACCTGGGCCGCCACATCTGGATCCCTGTGATCGTGCTGGGCCTCTCCGGCACCGCGGGCCTGATCCGGACCCTGCGGGCCAACCTGCTCGACGAGCTGGACAAGCCGTACGTGACGACGGGCCGCGCGAAGGGCCTCACGGAGAAGAGGATCCTGTACAAGTATCCGCTGCGGGTGGCCATGATCCCCTTCGTGAGCACCGTCGGATGGTCCCTGGCCGGCCTCGTCTCGGGCGAGACGATCGTCGCCGTGGTCCTGAACCTCGCCACGACGGGGCCGCTCCTGCTGCGGGCGCTGCAGAACCAGGACATGTACCTGGCGGGCAGCTTCATCATGATGCTCAGCGTCCTCACGGTGATCGGGACCCTGGTTTCCGACATCCTGCTCGCCTGGGTGGACCCGAGGATTCGCGCGGAGGGCGCAGGCACATGAGCGATCCCGTCAAGGAATTCGAGCCCGTGGAGGGCGAAGAGGTCGTCGAAAGCAGGATCTACGTCGCTTCCCAATGGAAGCTGATGTGGTGGCGGTTCACCAAGCACAAGATGGCCGTGGCATCGGGCATCGTGCTCCTGCTGCTGTTCCTCCTGGCCATCTTCTGTGAGTTCTTCTCCGTCTACGATCCCAACACCTACGACTCCAAGTATTCCTACATGCCGCCCCAGCGCATCCGCTTCTTCGGCGGCCCCGGGCCCTTCCGTCCCTACGTCTACGGCTTCACCTTGAAGCTGGACCCGGAGACGCTGCGGAAGCGCTACGTGATCGACACGGCGAAGGTGTACCCCGTCCGCATCCTGGCCAGGGGGGAGGCCTACAAGCTCTGGGGCCTCTGGACGGTCCACCGCCGCCTGATCGGCGTGGGGGAGGGCCACCTGTTCCTGCTCGGCACGGACCGCCTGGGCCGCGACCTGTTCTCCCGCATCCTCTACGGGGCCCGCATCTCGATGTCCATCGGCCTGATCGGCGTCTTCCTGAGCATGGTCCTGGGCGTGGTGATCGGGGGGCTTTCCGGATACGTCGGGGGGATCCTGGACCGCGTCGTGCAGCGGGTCATCGAGGTGCTGCGCTGCGTGCCGACCATCCCCCTCTGGATGGCCCTGAGCGCCGCGCTGCCCGCCCATTGGCCCCCGCTTCGCGTCTACTTCGCCATCACCCTGATCCTCTCGTTCGTCAGCTGGACCGGCCTGGCCCGCGTGGTGCGCAGCAAGTTCCTCTCGCTGCGGGAGGAGGACTTCGTGCTTGCCGCCCGCCTGATCGGGGCCGGGAAGATGCGCATCGTCCTGCGCCACATGGTCCCCTCGTTCCTGAGCTACATCATCGCCTCGGTCACGCTGTCCATCCCCCACATGATCCTCGGGGAGACCTCGCTGAGCTTCCTGGGCATCGGCCTGCGGGCGCCCATCGTGAGCTGGGGCGTCCTGCTGCAGGAGGCCCAGAACGTGCGCACCGTCACCGTCACGCCATGGCTGCTGATCCCCGGCCTTTTCGTCATCGTCACGGTCCTGGCCTATAACTTCCTGGGGGACGGCCTGCGCGACGCGGCCGATCCCTACGGCCAATAGGGGGCGTCATGGGAAGCGAACTGCTTGAGATCCGGGACCTGCGGACGCACTTCTTCATGGAGGAGGGGGTCGCCAAGGCGCTGGAAGGGGTCTCCTTCGACATCCAGAAGGACCAGGTGGTGGGCCTCGTCGGCGAGTCCGGCTGCGGCAAGAGCGTCACCGCCTACTCGGTGCTGCGCATCCTGAACAAACGGGCGCGCATCGTCGGCGGGTCCATACGCTACCACAGCCAGTCCGGTTCCGTGCTGGAGATGACGGAGCTGGATCCCAGGGGGGCCGAGATCCGGGCGATCCGCGGCAAGGAGATCTCCATGATCTTCCAGGAGCCGATGACCTCCTTCAGCCCCGTGCACACCATCGGCGACCAGATCGGGGAGGCCATCATGCTCCACCAGGGCGTCGACAGGGCGCAGGCCGCGGAGCGCGCGGCCTTCATGCTCGACAAGGTGCGCATCCCCCAGGCCGGGAGGCGCCTCGCGCTGTACCCGCACGAGATGTCGGGCGGCATGCGCCAGAGGGCGATGATCGCCATGGCCCTCAGCTGCAACCCGCGCCTGCTCATCGCCGACGAGCCGACCACCGCCCTGGACGTCACCATCCAGGCCCAGATCCTGGAGCTGCTGCGCGGGCTGCGCCGGGAGCTTTCCATGGCCATCCTGCTGATCACGCACAACTTCGGGGTGATCGCGGAGATGGCCGACCTTGTCGCCGTCATGTACCTGGGCCGCATCGTGGAGATGGCCGAAGTGCGGGAGCTGTTCCACCACCCCCTGCACCCCTACACCCAGGCCCTGCTGCGCTCCAGTCCCGTGCTGGGAAAGACCCGGGGCACGAGGCTCGCGTCGATCAAGGGCATCGTCCCCGACTCCGCCCACGCGCCGGCCGGGTGCGGCTTCCATCCGCGCTGCGCCTCTTTCCGCCGCGGCCTGTGCGACGTGAGGCAGCCCGCCATCCGCGAGGTGGCGCCGGGCCACCAGGTGAGCTGCCTGCAGTTCGAGGAGGACCGCCCATGAGCGACCAGGCTCTCCTGCGGGTGGAGCACCTGAGGAAGTTCTTCCCGGTGCGCAAGGGATTCTTCAACAAGGTGACCGGCCACGTGCGGGCGGTGGACGACGTGAGCTTCGAGGTGCGCAGGGGGGAGACCTTCGGCCTGGTGGGGGAGTCGGGCTGCGGCAAGACCACCGTCGGCCGCTGCCTCCTGCGGGCCATCGATCCGACCTCCGGAGAGATCCACTTCGGCGCCGCCGGCGGCACGGTGGACCTCGCGCGCCTCCGGGAACGGGACCTCCTGCCTCTGCGCCGTGAGATGCAGATGATCTTCCAGGATCCGTATTCCTCGCTCAACGCCCGCATGACGGTACGCGACATCGTGGGGGAGCCCCTCCTGCTGCACGGCGTGCGCAACCGCGCGGAGCGGGAGGCGCGCGTGGCGGACCTGCTGCGGCGGGTCGGCATCCGGCCGGAGTTCATGAGCCGCTATCCGCACGCCTTCTCCGGCGGGCAGCGGCAGCGCATCGGCATCGCCCGGGCCATGGCCCTCAATCCCAGCCTCGTCGTCTGCGACGAGTCGGTGAGCGCCTTGGACGTGTCGATCCAGGCCCAGATCCTGAACCTCCTCGCCGACCTGCAGGCCGACTTCGGCCTCACCTACGTGTTCATCGCCCACGACCTGAGCGTGATCGAGCACATCTGCAACCGCGTGGCGGTGATGTACGTGGGCAAGATCGTCGAGGTCGCGGACGCGGAACGGCTGTTTTCCGTCCCGCGCCATCCCTATACCGAGGCGCTGCTGGCCGCCATCCCCCGCAGGGATCCCGACCAGCGCGGCACGGGGCTTCTCCTGAGCGGCGAGGTGGCGGATCCCGCCTCCCCCCCGCCGGGCTGCTACTTCCACCCCCGCTGCGGCTACGCCACGGACCTGTGCCGGAACCTGTCCCCGGAGCTCCGATCCCTGCCCGGGGGAAGGCTCGTGGCCTGCCACCGCAGCGACGAGCTCACCCTGCGGGGCGTCCTGTAGCTGCCGCAGGCGCAGGCGGCTGCAAGCGCTTGCATTTCCGGGTCCCTTTGTCCTACACTGGCTGCCGTTCCGCGCGATCGCCAAGGAGGCCGCCATGCTGTTCCCCCGCGTCAATGAACACAGGGAGGTCATCGACCTTTCCGGTTTCTGGGATTTCCGCCCCGACCCGCGCGACGAGGGCCGCGCCGCGGGCTGGAGCGCCGGCGTGCCCGACGGGGTCCCGATCGCGGTTCCCGCCAGCTGGAACGACCAGCTTCCCGACCTCCGCGACTACCTGGGGCCGGCCTGGTACTCCACGGCCTTCCGCCTTCCGGCCTCCTGGAAGGGCGGCCGCATCCTCCTGCGCCTGGACTCCGTGAACTACCTCGCGGAGGTCTGGCTGAACGGCCGCCCTCTGGGTTCCCATGAGGGCGGCCACCTGCCCTTCGGCTTCGAGATCGGCTCCGCCGTGGCGCCGGGCCGCAATGTCCTGGCCGTCCGCGTGGACGGGAACCTGGCGCCGGACCGGGTGCCGCCCGGCAACGTGCCTCCCGATCCCATGTATACCCTCATGGGTTCCGGACAGTTCCCGGACGCGACGTTCGATTTCTTCCCGTTCTGCGGGATCCACCGGCCGGTCCGACTGGCCCTCGTGCCGGAGGGGGGCATCGAGGACATCGCGGTGGACACGGCGTGGGACGGGGGCCCCGCGACGGTGCGCGTCCGCCTCGCCTGCGGCGCCGCGGAAGGGGTCCGCGCCCGCTTCACCCTTTCCGGGCATGGCGCGCCCGTTTCCGTCGAGGCAGCCGTCGCCTCGGGCCGCGCGGAGGCGGAACTCCGGGTCCCGAAGCCCGCCCTCTGGGCCCCGGGATCGCCCAACCTCTACGAGCTCACGGCGGAGCTGCTGCGCGGGGGGGCGGCGTTCGACTCCTACGCGCTCTCCGTCGGGATCCGCACTGTCGCCGTGGACGGGGACCGGCTGCTGCTCAACGGGCAGCCCGTCCACCTGAAGGGATTCGGGAGGCACGAGGACTTCCCGGTGACGGGCCGGGGCCTGGTTCCCGCCGTGGCCGTGCGCGACTTCGAGATGATGCGGTGGACCGGCGCCAACTCCTTCCGCACCAGCCACTACCCGTATTCCGAGGAGACGATGGACCTGGCGGACCGTCTCGGGTTCCTGGTCATCGACGAGACGCCCGCCGTGGGGCTGTTCTTCAAGCAGAACGGCCTCACGCGCCGTCTGGAGGTCTGCAGGGGCTACGTCGAGGAACTGATCCGGCGGGACCGCAACCGGCCCAGCGTCATCGCCTGGAGCCTGGCCAATGAGCCCAACTCCCGCAATGCGGAGGCGGGGCCCTTCTTCCGGGTCCTGTTCGACCTGGCCAAGTCCCTGGACCCGGGCCGTCCCGTCACCGTGGTGAGCCACGTGGGCGTGGACGAGGAGGCGTTCTCCTTCTGCGACCTGGTGTGCCTGAACCGGTACTACGGCTGGTACACGCAGCAGGGCAACATCGGGGAAGGCTGCCTCAAGCTGTCCCGGGAACTGGACGACCTGCACGCCAAATTCCGCAAACCCGTGCTCCTCACGGAGTTCGGTGCCGACGCGATCGCGGGCTGCCACGCCGATCCCCCGGAGATGTTCAGCGAGGAATTCCAGGCCCTGTTCATCGAGAAGTACCTCGAGGTGGCCGCCGCCAAGCCGTGGGTGGCGGGCGAGCACGTGTGGAACCTCTGCGACTTCAAGACGGGCCAGGCGGTGCGCCGCGTGGCGGGCATGAACCTCAAGGGCGTCTTCACCAGGGACCGCAGGCCGAAGATGGCCGCCCACACCCTGCGGAGGCTCTGGGGCGGCTCCTGAGGCGCGGGCCGCGGTCCTGCGCCTACAGGCTTCCCGTGATGTAGCGCTCCAGCTGGTCGATCTGGAAGGCCTGCTGGGAGATCACGTTCTCCTGGTGGAGGATGACCTCCTTCACGACGTCCCCGATGGACACCATGCCGGCGAGCTTCCCGTTCTCGAGCACGGGCAGGTGGCGGACCCGCTTCTCCGTCATCAGCTCCATGCAGTCGCGGATGGATGTCCGCGGATCCACGTACAGGACCCGGCTCGTCATGATCTCGCGCACGGGCGTCCCGTGCGTGCCGTGGGCCTTGGCGATGCTCCAGCGGGCGTAATCCCTCTCGGAGAAGAGGCCCAGGATTTCCCCCGACCCGTCGGCCACCAGGACGGCGCCGATGTTCCTGTCCGCCATGAGCTGCAGGGCTTCCTGCACCGTGGCGTCCGACCGCACGCTGTACGCCTCCCCGCCCTTCCTGGCCAGCAAGTCCTTCACTGTTTCCATTTTTTCCCCTTTGCGGCCGTTCCTCCATCGGCCGTACGTTCGATTTTCAGGATCATAGCATGCCTGTCAATGCGGGGGTTTCCGCGCGTTTCCGGTATTGAAGAAACGCCCGTGATGGGCCACAATGGCCTTTCCCAAGGCGGAGCCATGAAGACATACGAACAGATCAATGCGAAAATCGAGTCCGGGAAGGCCGTGGTCCTCAATGCGGAGGAGATCATCGACTACGTCGACAGGAAGGGCCTCCAGGCGGCGGCCGAGGAGGTGGACGTGGTCACCACGGCCACCTTCGGGGCCATGTGCTCCTCCGGCTGCTTCCTGAACTTCGGGCACAGCACCCCGCGGATGCGCATCAGCCAGGCGTGGCTGGACGACGTGGAGGCCTACAGCGGCATCGCCGCGGTGGACGCCTATCTGGGCGCCACGCAGCTGCGCAGGAACGATCCGGCCAACCTCTACTACCCCGGGGAGTTCCGCTTCGGCGGCGGGCACGTCATCGAGAAACTGGTGGCCGGCGAGCCTGTGGAGCTGCACGCCCTGTCCTACGGCACCGACGATTACCCGCAGCGGGAGCTGCGCACGCGCCTGACGATCAAGGACCTCAACCAGGCCGTGATGACCAACCCGCGCAACTGCTACCAGAACTACAACGTGGCCATCAACCGCTCCGACAGGCCCGTCTACACCTACCTGGGGCTCCTGAAGCCCAACATGCAGAACCTCACCTATTCTTCCGCGGGCCAGCTGTCCCCGCTCCTGAACGACCCCTTCTACCGCACGATCGGGATCGGGACCAGCGTGTGGCTGGCCGGCGCCCGCGGCCTGGTCTACGCGGAGGGGACCCAGCACGCGCCCACCTGCCAGCGGGGCCCGAACGGGGTGCCCATGGAAAGCGCCGGGACCCTGGGCCTCACGGGGAACATGAAGGAGATGAAGGCGCGCTACGTGCGCGGGGTGAGCCTCATGGGCTACGGGGTCTCCCTGGCCCTCGGGGTGGGCATCCCCATCCCGATCCTGGACGCGGAGGTGCTGCGCGCCACGACGGTACGGGACCGGGAGATCATGGCCCAGGTGATCGACTATTCGGACGCCTACCCCAACCGTACGGGGAAGATCGTCTGCAGCCTGAGCTACGAGGAACTGCGCCGCGGCGAGGTGACCATCGAGGGGAGGAAGGTGGAGGTGGGATCCATGTCCTCCTATGCCATGGCGCTGGAGATCGCCGGGCTCCTCGCCGACGAGGTGCGCCGAGGCTCCTTCCTGCTCTCCCCGCCGTCGCGGCCGCTGCCGCGGGAGCAGTCCATGAAACCCCTCAAGGTGCGGAGGAAAGCCTGATGGTCACGCGGAAGCTCATGCTGTATTTCCCCAAGAGCGAGACGGAAAAGCCGATCGTCTATCACCTGGTGAAGGACTACGACCTGCTTGTCAACATCTTCCGCGCCAAGGTGACCCCCGAGGAATACGGCTACCTGGTGCTCGACGTGACGGGGACCGAAGAGAACCTCCGGCGCGGCCTGGAGTTCGTGCGCGGCTTCAATGTCCGCGTGAACGAGGCCGCGGTCGGCGTCAGCTGGAACGCGGACAAGTGCACGCATTGCGGCAACTGCCTCCCCCATTGCCCAACCCACGCGCTGGCCATCGCGGACCCGAAAACGCGCCGGGTCGCCTTCGATCCCAAGGCCTGCGTGGAGTGCCTGTCCTGCCTGAAGAACTGCCCCTTCGGGGCGTGCGCGTCCCTGTTCTGAGCGCCCGCGCGTGGCTCTCCTTCCGCTGGAAGGAGGCGGATTGCCGCATCTCCTCCCCGCGCTCCGGGGAGGCCGCCGCGGAGATCCGCCGGCAGCGGGCCGTCCTTGAGGCCTACATCGGGCGGCAGCCGCTGTTCCTCGCCTCCCTGGTCCCCATCGCCGTCCTCGAGGGCGCGCCGGCCGCGGCGGTCCGCATGGCGGAAGCCGCCAAACGGGCCAACGTCGGTCCCATGGCCGCCGTGGCGGGCTTCATGGCGCAGGCGGCCGTGGAGGCGGCCCTGGCGGCCGGCGCGGAGGAGGCCGTGGTGGAGAACGGCGGGGACCTGTTCCTCAGCTCCCCGCGTCCTGTGCTTGTGGGCCTCTACGCCGGGGAGGGGCATCCCCTGTCCGGGCGCCTGGCCTTCCGGGTGGAGCCTTCCGCGATGCCCCTGTCGGTCTGCGCCTCCTCCGGCCGCTTCGGCCACTCCTTCAGCTTCGGGGACTGCGACCTGGCGGTGGCCGTGGCGGCCGACGGCGCGCTGGCCGACGCCGTGGCCACCCTGGGGGCCAACCGCGTGAGGCGCGCGGAGGACGTGGAGCCCGCGCTGGAGCTCATGACGGGGGTGGCGGGAATCCGGGGCGCGCTGATCATCCAGGGGGACAAGGTGGGCCTCATGGGGGACCTGCCTCCCCTGGTCCGCTCCCGGGACCCGCGCTTCGCGGACAAGACCTTCCACACGCAGCCGGGATAGGGGTCCGCCCCCTATCCCAGCTTCACCTTCACGGTCTTGATCTCGAAGGGCCCGAAGGAAAGCCCGAAGGCGCCGTCCCGGACCGCGATCCTGCGTCCGTTTTCCTCCATCAGGTCCGTCTCCTCCGCGGAGGCGACGGGCAGGGACAGGCTCACGCGCGCCTTCACGGCCGCGCCGGAGCTTTCGTAGAGGCGCAGGACCACCCCGTCTCCGTCCTCGGCCTGCTTCACGGTCTCCAGGATCACCTCTTCCGCGTCCACGGAGAAGAAGGATCCGCGGGCTGCCATGGAGGGCGTCTTGGCTCCGTCCTTCGTGGGGCGCGGTGCCGGGCGGGCCGCCTTCACGGGGAACGCCATCTCGCAGGCCTCGCGGACCACGCGTCCCTCCGTATGGTCCCCGGGGTGCGGGAAGAAGGCATAGGTGAACTCGTGGTCGCATTGGTCGGAGAACCCATTGTGCGGCTCCCCGGGCTTCACGTCCCCGTCCTTCACGAGCGCGGGACCGGGGTAGGGCGCGCTTCGAAGCAGCTGCAGGTCCAGGGCCCCGTCCTTCAGGCGGAACCCGTACTTGCCGTCGGAGAGCAGCGCCGCGCCCCGGTCCCGCCGGGAAACGTCCGCCCAGCCGTGACAGGGCACCTCGTCCTTGGCCCGGTCCCAGGAGGTGTTGGAGTGCGTGGGCCTGCGGATGGACCCGAAGGCGATGCCGCAGGTGGCCTCGGGGGACCGGACCGCCAGGGGGAAGGAGACGCGCAGCATGGTGCGCGGTTCCCGCCAGCGGGCCATGGCGGAGAACGTGAGGCGCGCGCTTCCGGCAAGCAGGGTGACGCGCAGGGAGAGGGTGGAGTGCCCGTAACGGTACTCCTGCTCCATCCAGGCGCACGGGCCGTCGACCCCGGCCCTGGCCGAGGAAAGCTCCATGAACCCGATCGGCTTCTCCCTGTAGTCCTGGGAGAAGTCCCATGCGTCCCCCGTGTCGCGGAAAAGCGCGGGCCGGTTGGCCCTGGCCCCGCGGGACAGGGCCTCGCATCCCAGGCGTTTGTCGAAGACCGACGTGATGGCCCCCTCGGCGTCGAAGGCCACCTTGAGGACCTCGTTTTCCAGGCGGCGGGGGCCCGCGGAGGGCCTTGGGGGCGTGGGCAGGGGGGCGCCGGGGTCCGCCAGGGCGAAGCCCATGGAGGGCACGTCGTAGGGGATCCAGGACCTGCCCTGCTTCAGCCACCCCAGGCGGCGCCAGGAGAGGGTGTTGAACAGGACGGTAGGCGCGGCCGCGCCCTTGGAGCCTCCCGCCAGGCGCGAGGCCACCTCCTCCAGGTTCCCCCGGATCAGGGCCTCCGCCTCCTCCCGCAGGGCGCGGTAGCGGGCCGCCGTTTCATCGTACACTCGTTTGATGGAAGAGCCGGGCAGCACGTCGTGGAACTGGAAGAGCAGCACGTCCCGCCAGAGGGCGGCGAGGCTTTCCCGGGGATAGGCCTTCCCGCAGAGGCGGGAGGCGAGCACCGCGGACCATTCCGCCTCCCGCAGGGCCTTCTCCATCCCGCGGTTGGCCCGCTTGTTGGCCCCGTGGGTGGTGAAGGTCCCCTCGTGCCTCTCCAGGTACAGCTCCCCTTCCCAGGTCGGGAAGCGCGCGGCCTCCTTCCTCCAGTCCTCGAAGAAGCGGGTGGCCGGTTCCTGGCGGACCGGCGAGACGCCGAGGAGGTTCTTCATCCGCGCCAGGCGCTCCAGGTGTTCCTCCCCGGGTCCGCCGCCGCCGTCCCCGATGCCGAAGAGCATCAGGGCCCTGCCGGAGACGTCCCTCTGGGCGTACTCGAGGTCGATCTTCCGCACGGAACGGGGCAGGGCGGGGCTGTTGTACGTCGACTCCGGGAGCATGTGGGTCAGGACCTCGGACCCGTCGATGCCTTTCCAATGGAAGGAGTGGTGCGGGAAGCGGTTGGTCCTGCTCCAGGACAGCTTCTGGGTCATGAACCAGTCCACGCCCGACTTTTTCAGGATCTGCGGGAGTGCGGCGGTATAGCCGAAGGCGTCGGGAAGCCAGAGGTTGCGTACCTCCACGCCGAACTCGTCGCGGAAGAAACGCTTCCCGAACAGGATCTGCCTGACGATCGACTCCCCGCAGGTCAGGTTGACGTCCGCTTCCACCCACATGGCGCCCTGCGGCTCCATCCTTCCCGACTTGACCGCCGCCTTCATCCGGGCATAGAGGGCGGGATAGCCCTCCTTCATCCACTGCCATTGCTGGGGCTGGCTCGCGCCGAAGACGTAGTCGGGGTACCGCTCCTGGAAGGCCAGGGCGGTGGAGAAGGTGCGGGCGCACTTGCGCACCGATTCCCGGAACGGCCACAGCCAGGCGAGGTCGATGTGCGCGTGGCCCACGGCGCTCACGGTGAGGGAGGGATCCCCGCCCCTGCGGGAAAGCAGGCCCGCCGTGATACGCTTCGCCGCCTCCAGCTCCCCGCGGGAAAGGCCGCCGGCGGCGTGCCGGGCCTCCTCGAGGCCGCGCCGTACCCGCAGCGCCCTGGGCTCCGCCTCCGGCAGGCAGGCGAGCAGGTCGGAGAGGACCTCCACGTCGTAGTACAGGGCCAGGGCGGCCTCGTCGCACACCGCGATGCACGCCTCCTTCAGCTCCCCGTTTTCCCGCAGCTCCCCGAAGAGGTCATTGGCGCCCGCGTCGGCCCAGACATCGATCTTCTCCCCGCCCCTGGCGCGGGCGGCCACGGGGACCACGCGCTTGCCGGGCCTTCCCAGGCTGTAGTCGAACGTGGAGGCGGCATTGGTGAGTCCCTGTACGGGGTTTCCCGCCGCGTCCACGACGCACGCTTCCCCGTTGACGTCGATGAGGAGCACGACGCGCCTTCCCCGGGCCTCCGTCGGAACCCTGCCCGTGAAGCGGAACCAGGCGCAGTCGAACAGGCCGCCCCAGGAACGGCCGACGGCCGGCTCCACGCGGCGCCCGCCCGTGCGCTCCCGGAAGGGCACGGGTTCCCGCGTCCGCCATGCCGACACGGCCAGGTCCGCCACCGGCCGATAGGCCGCCGCGGCCAGGGCCTTGAGGAAACGGTCGCTTTCCGTCATGGCTCCGTTATACGCCAAAAGCGTGGGGAGGGCCAGTGGGCCGGATGGCGCCGGGGAGCGGACCTCAGCGCCCGGAGAGGAACGCCTGAAGCTGGGACCTGCTCTGGACGCCGATCTTGCCGTAGGCCTTGTTCACGTGGGTCTTCACGGTGGCCATGCTGATGCCCAGCTCGTGGGCGATGCCCTTGTAGGTCTCGCCGCGCAGCAGCAGGGAGACGATGGCCTTCTCCCGCTCGGTGAGCTCGAGCCGGGAGAGGGCCTCGTCGCCTTCCAGGCCGCCCGGAAGGCTTCCCGCCGTGAACCTGCGGCGCACGAAATGGAACATGGGGATGCAGACCAGGATGTAGTACAGGGACTGGGTCTGCATCCAGACCGGGACGCCCGCCTCCATGCCGGGATACGAGAAGCCGAAGATGTCCGCCAGGCTGACCAGCGGGTAGACCACGAGGCTGATGCCGGCCAGGGCCAGGATGACGCGGGTGGACGGCAGGAGGACCGGCTTCCTCCAGAGGAGGAGAAGGCCCGTGACGGCGGCGTAGAACAGGAAGGCGGCCACCTGGATGTTGGAGACCGTCTCCGCCGGCAGCGGCAGCCCGAAAAGTCGGGACGCGGCGAGGAGCGCGAGGGACAGCGCGGCGACGGCGGCGAAGACCGGCGTCAGCTTCGGCCGGATGTCCTTCACGCCGTTGAGGACATTGTGCCTGTGGCACGTGGAGACCCAGGCGAAGGAGAGGGCGATCCGCGACGCGTCCTCGAGCAGCGGGATGGCCGTCCGGGAGGCTTGAGGCATGACGAGGAGCAGGGACAACAGGCGGAGGAACTCGAAGAAGGTCAGGCAGAAAAGAGCCGTCATGGGGAACACCAGGGACGGGCACCCCGGATCCCCGTGCTTCCTGCCGAAGACGGCGATGGCCAGGGTGATGAAAGCTCCGGGAAAGAGGGAAACAAGGGCGAGAATGGCCATGGCCGTCGTCATGTAAATCGCAGTATAGCCTTGAAATCGGCCTCCATCAACCGAAAGGTCGATGGCTGATCCCCCTTTTCAACCCATTTCCCGGCGGGGATCCGCCTCCCGAGGAGGTATCATTCCCGGCGGAGTGATACCGGATATGGAGAATTCCTTATTTCCCAAGGAGGAACCGTCGATGCATGGTAGAAGGATCGTATTGCTGATTGGCGTCTTGTCGTGCGCGGCCTGTCTCATGGGCTGCAGTCCCTCCGTTTCGGGTCCCACGCTGAGCGTGCTCGTCAACCCGAATGCGGCCGGCACCGTGACGAACGCGCCTGAGGGTACTTCATTCACCGTGGGCACCGTTGTGACCCTGACCGCCGCCGCGGCATCGGGGTATGTCTTTCAGGGATGGACGGGAGGCGCCACGGGCGCCACCAACCCGGCCACGTTGACCATGGACGCCGACAAGGCTGTCCTGGCATCCTTCGCATCCATCGCCGCGGGACAACACGGCCTCACGATCCTGGTCTACCCGCCAGGCACCGGGACAGTGGCCAGATCCTCTGACGGTCCCGCATACGCCGCGGGCGTGACGGTCGACCTGACGCCCACGCCGATCTCGGGTTACGTGTTCCTCGGTTGGGGAGGCGATGCCACCGGAACGACGAATCCCCTCACCGTGACCATGGACGCGGACAAGACGGTCATGGCCACCTTCGGTTCCACGGCGGAGAATACCCGGGACTTGATCGCCCTGGCCTCCCCTCTGGGCGGCGGCACCGTGACCTTGTCCGCGGTCGGTCCCCACGCGACGGGCGCCTCCGTAACGCTGACCGCCACGGCAGCCTCCGGCTACTCCTTCGTCCAGTGGACGGGCGACCTCGGCGGATCCACCAATCCGACAGCGCTGGTCATGGACGACGACAAGACCGTCTACGCCCAGTTCCGCCTGAAAAACGGCGGAGGCTCCGTACAGGGCAGCTCTCTCAGCCTGAGCGGCGCGGTGACCACCCTGGCCGGGAATCCGGGCAATACCCTCAGGCCTTTTTTTTCCGGAACCGGCATGGGAGCGCTCCTGAACTCGCCGAACGCGGGGGTCATCGTCGGCGACTACCTCTATTTCACTGACACGAACAACAACAGGATCCGCCGGATGAATCTCTCTACCAAGGCCGTCACCACCTTCTCAGGGAACGGGACCGCAGGTTGTGTCGACGGTGAGACAGCTGCCCTTTCCCAGTTCAACGCGCCCTGGGGCATCACCACGGACGGGACCTCGCACCTTTACGTGACCGACTCGGGAAGCCATACGATCAGGGCCGTCTCCCTGTCCGACGGAGCGGTTACGACGATTGCGGGACAGGCGAACACGACGGGATACGCAAACAGCACCATCGGCAAGAGCGCTACGTTCAACTCACCGCATCACATGGTCCTCGTCAGCGGTGCCATCTACGTCACGGACTACGCGAACCACCTGATCCGCAAGGTTGCCCTATCCGGGGATTGCGAGGTGTCCACCTTGGCCGGAAATGCCGGAGCCTCTGCGGGGGGCAACGATGGCACTGGTACGGCCGCCACGTTCAATAACCCACAGGGCATCGCGACCAACGGTACGAACCTGCTCTGGGTGGCCGATGCTGGAGGCCATATCATCCGGGAAATCACGTTCCCCGGTGGCGTGGTGACGACCGTGGCGGGCTCCTACGGTGTGGCCAGCACGACGGATGGCGACGGCCCCGTGGCCCGTTTCAGCACTCCGAGTGGCCTATTCTACGATTCCAATTACCTCTATATAACTGAAACGGGCACGGATCAGATCCGCAGGATGGGAACCAGCGGGTACTCGGTCCAGACCATCTCGGGCGGTACTTCAGGCTGGGCGGATGGCGCTCCAGGCACAGCGAAGTTCTACGATCCCGCCGGGATGGCATTATCCGGATCCACGCTTTACTTCCTCGACTGTTCGAACGATATGATCCGGAGCATGAACACCGGGACCTTGACCACGGTTTCCCTCGCGGGAGCGCCGGACAGGGCCGGGTATCTGGACGGCACAGGCTCCGGAGCCATCCTTCGCTCGCCCGCTGGTGCTACCACGGACGGCACATATATGTATTTCACCGACGCCGGCTTCAATTCCGTCTTCAAGATGACCATCGACACGGGAGCTGTAGCCCTGTTGGCAGGATCGGGTGAGATCCAGGACAGCTGGAACAGCATCTACGGCGCTGGAAGCACGGACGGCATCGGGAGCGCGGCAAGATTCTACGGACCCCGCGGAATCACCCTGGTCGGCAAAAGCCTCTACGTGTGCGACACGGGCAACCATACGATCCGCAGGATCGACGCGAATCCCTCCAGCACGACCTATGGGGCGGTTTCCACGATTGCCGGAATCGCGGGCTCGACGGGTCAGGCGAACGGCACGGGGCCTGCGGCGCTCTTCAACACGCCGTACGACATCACCTCGGACGGCATCAACCTCTATGTCACGGAACAGGGCGCGCATACCATACGCCAGATCGTGATCGACACCGCCGTCGTGTCCACGCTGGCGGGCGTGTCCGGGGTTTCCGGATACGACAATGGCACGGGCAGCGAAGCGCGCTTTAATGCTCCGCGCGGCATCACCACGGACGGTGCCTACCTCTACGTATGCGACACGGAAAACCACGTGATCCGCAGGGTGGAGATCGCCACGGCCACGGTGGACCTACTTGCCGGATACAAGGGAGTTACCGGCATGGCGGATGGCGTGGGGTCAGCCGCCCGTTTCAATGCGCCCGGCGGGATCACGAGCGATGGGACCAATGTCTATGTCTCGGAGGCCAGCAATCACGTGATTCGAAAAATCGCCATCTCCTCCCGGACCGCTTCCTTCGTTGCGGGAACAAACGGAACAGCTGGTTGGGTGGACGCCTGCGGTGCCGCCGCCCGGTTCAGCACTCCAGTCGGGCTGACCACGGATGGCACGCGGCTCCTTGTCTGTGACGATGGGAATCACGCGATCCGCATCATTCAATAAAGATCAAGCCTTCTTCCTTTTCCCGCCGCCCGGGGATTCGGTCCCCCCGGGCGGTTTTTTTTGTGAGGCGACTTGACATTCTATGATGCATGTTGTATTAACATACCGACGGTCGGTATGTAAGATGGGCAGGCATGCCAAGGGAATCGAGGACACAAGGGATGCATTGATCGCATCAGCCACGGAGCTCTTCCTTCGGGAGGGCTATGAGGCAGCGAGCGTGGAAGCGATCATTGGCATGATCGGGGTCTCCAAGGGCGCGTTCTACCACCACTTCCGGTCCAAGGAGGACATGCTGGACGCCGTGGCCGGGAGGATGACGGCCGCGTTTCTCGCCTCCTTCGCTCCGATACGGGAGGATGACGGAGTTCCCGCTGTGAGGAAGCTGGACCGGTTCCTGGGCCTGCTCAGGGCTTGGCGGGCCTCCCATCTCGACGGCCTGGCGGACATGAGCCGCGCCCTGTACAGGGAAGAAAACGCGGTCCTCCGCCTCAAGGTGAACCGCGGGACCCTGGAGGCCGTGCAGGGCCCGTTCGCCGGGGTCATCCGGCAGGGGATCGCCGAGGGGTTCTTTTGCGTGAAGGACCCCGAGGGTACGGCGCGTCTCCTGCTGCAGCTCGGTACGGCGGCCGGAGAAGATGCCATGGCGCTGCTCCTGGATGCCGCGCCGCCGGACAAGGAAGCCCGCGTCCTGGGGATCCTCGAACTCGTGCTGGAGGCCTGGGAGAGGATCCTTGGCGTTCCCACGGGGACCCTGGAACGGCCTGATGCGGGCATCGTGCGGCGGTTCTGCGCCGCGTTTGCCGGAAGGGGGATGGGATCATGAAGAAGAACAGGATGGACCCGGGCATACGCAGGAGCGTCGCGGTCTGGGCCGTGAAACAGGCGGTCGCGACGATGTTGTTCTGCGTCGTGGGGCTCCTCTCTGCGGGTCGGCCGGACTGGGACGGCGCCTGGGCGATTTTCGGCGTGCTCATGGGCTATTTCCTCTTCACGCTGGCATTCCTTGTGCCCCGGAATCCCGGCCTCTACGCGGAGCGTTCAGGCCTCAAGAAGGGCACCAAGAAGTGGGACGTCGCGCTCTCCATGATCGTGGCCTACACGCCGCTTTGGATCTGCATCGTGGCCGGCCTGGATGCGCGTCACGGCTGGTCCAGGGTCCTTCCGATCGACGTACGCCTGGAGTCTTTCTTCGCCGCGGTCATGGGCCTCGCCATCCTGAGCTGGGCCATGATGTCCAACAGCTTCTTCGCAGCGACCGTGCGCATCCAGGCGGACCGCGGCCAGACAGTGGTCTCGGCGGGCCCGTACCGCGTGGTCCGGCACCCGGGATACCTGGGAAGCATCGTCTTCTATACGGGGCTTGCGGGCATGAGCGGATCCTTCTGGAGCTTCGTCGTGGTCGCGCTTTCCCTCGTGCCCCTGGTGATCCGCACGGCCCTCGAGGATGCGACGCTGCAAAGGGAGCTTGCCGGTTATAAGGAGTACTGCGCATGTACGAAGTACCGACTCATCCCGCACGTCTGGTAATCGGCACGAGGCCTGATGCAACGTTCCGCCCCCCCCCGGCCCTATCATTTTCGATAGAGTTGACCTATCATCCCGGATAGGATCCCACGGCGGAGACGATCGGATTCCATGATCCAGTTGTTTCCGGCGTATGCAGTTATATGAAAACGTAATCCATGGCACGGTTCGTGCTGATAGGATGGGTATGAAAAGAATCATTGCCGTTTTCATCCTGGTCCTGATGGCTTTTACAGCCGGCGCCGAGAGCAGGTCGGAACCGCAGATCGCCTACAGGATCCTGAGCGATTTCGTTTTTCAGGAGGAGTCCAGCGCGAACGACAGGGCCTGGACGGGCGTGATGCTGGGCATCGGCGGGGGGCTGATGGCGGGGAGCGCGGCGACCTGGTTCCTCGGGGACGCCGTCGCGGAGGCCGTGGCGCCGGGCAACTCGGTCTGGAACGCGGATCTGAAGACCATCAGCACGGTGGCGGTGGGCGGGGTCGGGGTGGCCATGGCCGGGGCGGGCCTGATCGGCGTCCTGATGCCGCCCGTGGACGTCAGGAAGAAGTACAACCTCGTCTATGGCGAGAAGGATCCCGTGGTCCAGGAGGCGCTGGCGGTGGCCGCGCTGAAGGAACTGGCGCAGAGCGCCAAGGACAAGCGCGTCTCGAGCGCGGTCTACGGCATCGTCACGCCCATCGCCACGCTGGCCGTGCAGACGGCCTTCAATCTCGCCATGGGCAAGGAGTGGAACCATGACTACAGCGGCGTCGTGACCTGGCAGGTTCCCTCCATCGTCTCCTCGATCACCTCGCTGTTCACCCTGTCCGACGAGGAGAAGCTCTACGAGAAGTACAATGCGGCCCGCGCGGCCATCTACGCCGTCCCCTGAGCCGGAATGGACACTCTCCTGCGCTCCGTGGTGCTCGGCATCGGCATGCTGTTCGGAATCATCCGGCCGGAGGCCCCCGCGGTCTCCTGCCGGGTCTACCGGGACGATGCCGCCGTCTTCCTGAACGCGGAGGCCTCCCGGGCGTTTCCGCAGGAGGCCCTCAAGCTGCTGGAGTCCGGCAATGAGCTGGACCTGGTCTTCTTGGTCTCCGTGGACGACCGCGGGGAATGGAGCCTCCCGCACTCCCTTCGTTACGATCCGCTGACGCGGATCTATACTGTCGGCATCGGCGAAACGGAAGGGGTGCACCGGACCGACAGCCGGGAAGCGGCCCTTTCCATCGCGTCCCGCCTCACGGGCCTGCGCCTCCTCGAGGTCGCGGAGCTGGAACCGGCGGGGCTCTCGGTCTCCGTCTCCTGCGCCCTGGAGAGCCCGGGCACGGACGCCTCCGTGATCTGGAACTACGGCAGGCCGGAGGCCCGCGTCCGTTTCACGGCCGCGAGCGGGATCCCCCGATGAAGGGCGGCGGCATGAGGTTCCGCACCGTGCTCCTCCTGGCCTTCTGCCTGACCCTCCTGCTCTCCACGGCCTCCTCGATGTTCTTCGTGTTCCGCCTCATCGACCGTTCGGCGGTCGTGGCCATGGACGAGGAGGCGCCGCGCGCCCTGGAGGACGCCGTGGAAGCCCGGCGGGACCCGTCGCTTTCCGCCGGGGACAGGCTGGACCGGATCACGGAAGACCTCCTCGCCGTCCGGCGCGCCTACGGAAGGTTGGGGGTGGCGCGCAAGCGGCTCCTGATCGGCACCCTGGAGACCTTCCTCCTGTTCCTCCTGGCCCAGGGCGCAGTCCTTTTCGCTCTCTCCTGGGCCGCCTCCGCGCTTCTCACCCGTCCCCTCGCCGCCATCCGCGCGGGTCTGGAGCGCGTGGAGGCGGGGGAGGGAGGGTACCGGTTCCCGGCGCTTCCGGGCCGGGAGGTGGGCCTCATCGGCGCGCGCCTCAATGGGATGCTTGAGGCGATCGCGGAGAAGGAGCGCCTGATCGCGGAACAGGCCCGCCTCCTCGGATGGCAGGAGACGGCCTCGTTCCTGGCCCACCAGATCAAGAACCCTCTGGCGGCCCTGTCCCTGGCCGCGCGGAACCTGGAGCTGATCCTGTCCGCGCGGCCGCCGGGCGCAGCGGTGGGGGAGAACCTGGAGTTGATCGGCCGGGAATCCCGGCGCATGGCGGACCTCATCACGCGGTTCCGCGAGACTGTCCGATTCCCCCAGGCCCGCCCCGAACGCGCCGACATGGCCGGCCTGGTGGAGTCCGCCACGGCCCTGCCGCCCGCGGCCGGCGCGGTCTTCGAGACCGATCTGGAACGCGGCCTGACCCTTGCCGTGGACCGGGACCTTGTGCGGGAATCCCTGCTCAACCTGTTCACGAACTCGCTCGAGGCGGCGGGGGCATCCGGAGGACGTCCCGTACGCATCCGCGTGGCGCTGCGCCGCGAAGGCGCCGCCGGGTGCCGGATCACCGTGGACGACGACGTGACCGGCGTGCCGGAGGACATCTGCCGACGCGTGCTGCACGAGGCGTTCAGCACCAAGGCGGGCGGCAGCGGCCTGGGCCTGCTTTTTGTGCGCAAGGTGGCCGCCCTGCACGGCGGCTCCGTGGCGGTCCGCCGCGCCGGGGACGGGGGGTTGGTATTCACGCTGAGGCTGAAGGAGGGATGCGGTGTCGCGGATCCTGGTGGTGGATGACGATGCGGCCGTCACGGCGGCGCTCTGCGGCTACCTGCGCCTCAAGGGACACGAGGCCTTCGCCGCGGACGGCGCGGATGCGGGACTCGACGGGGCGTCCCGTCATCGGCCGGATGCCGTGCTCCTGGACGTGTTCCTGCGGGGCAAAAGCGGCCTGGACCTGGTGGAGCCCCTGGTCGCCTCCGGCATCGGCGTGATCATGATTTCGGGCCACGCGGACGTGAAGACCGCGGTGGAGGCCATCCGCAGGGGGGCCTTCGACTTCCTGGAGAAGCCCGTGGACACCGACCGCCTGGACATCCTGCTCTCCCGCCTGGAGCGGGAGGGCGGCTACCGGCGCGGCGTGGAGCGCCTGCGGGGGGCATGGCGGGAGGAGAACCTCTTTGCCGGCCGTTCCCCGGCCATGCGGGAGGCCCTGGGGACGGCGGAACGCGCCGCTTCCTCCCGCCTCACCATCCTGATCACGGGGGAGAGCGGCACGGGCAAGGAGGTGGTGGCCCGCCTCATCCACACGGCGAGCGACCGCGTCGGCGGCCCGTTCGTGGCCGTGAACTGTTCCGCCCTGCCGCCGGACCTCGCGGAAAGCGCCCTCTTCGGCCACCGCCGGGGCGCCTTCACCGGCGCCGAGGCGGACCGGGAGGGCTTTTTCCGCGCCGCGGACGGCGGCACGCTGTTCCTGGACGAGATCGGGGACCTGCCGCTGGCATTGCAGCCCAAGCTGCTGCGCGCCCTGGAGAACGGGGAGATCCAGGGTGTGGGGGCCTCCGGGACCGAAAGGGTGGACGTGCGGATCCTGGCCGCCACCAACAGGCCGCTGGAGGAGGCCATCCGGCGGGGCCTGTTCCGGGAGGACCTGTACTGGCGCCTTGGGCAGCTCCCGCTGCGCATCCCGCCGCTTCGGGAGCGGCCGGAGGACGTGCGGGGACTGGCGGAGTTCTTCTGCTCGGGCCGCGGGGTCCGGTTCTCCGAGGAGGCCCTCCGGTACATGGAGGACCGGTCCTGGCCCGGCAATGTGCGGGAGTTGAAGAACCTGGTGGAGCGCGCGGCGGTGCTGGCCCGTAGCGATCCCGTCACGGCGGAGGACCTGGCCGCCATCGACGCGCAGGCCGCTCCGCGGGCCGGGGGGCTTCCCGCCGCTCCCATGTCCCTGGCCGATGCCAAGCGCGACTTCGAGAGGCGCTACGTGTCTTCCCGCCTGGCGGCGCATGGAGGCTCCGTGAAGGAGACCGCCGAGGAGCTGGGCCTGCTGCCCAACAACCTCTCGCGCAAGATCGCGGAGCTTGGCATCGCGGCAATGGGGAAGTGAGCTCCCCTACCGGTCCTCCGGGAAGAAACGCCGCCGCCGGATGCCGTTCATGACCCCTGGCCCGGGATCTCCGCCTCCAGCACCAGGGCGTCGTTGCGCGCGACGATCCGTCCCCCGGGCGGTACGACCAGGAAGTCTTCGTTCCAGCCGCCCGCGAAGAGGCGGCGCAGGAGGGAAAGGTCCCCCGGCCTCTGTTCGAAGCTCCAGCCGCGCTCTGCCGCGCTGCGCCTGGTCTCCTCGATGATGTCCGTCTCGTCGCTCACGCCCATGGGCAGGTAGAGGAACCTGTCGTAGTTCTTCCTCCAGTCCCCGATGGTGGCGGCGATGAAGTCCGCGTTCTCCTTGCCGTACTTCTCCACCATGACCTCGTAGGGATCCGCCAGGCCCAGTTTTCCCATCACGCCCTCCTGGCCATAGGCGGGCCTTCCGTATTCCCCGTCCTCCCCGACGTTGCGCTCCGCCCATCCGGTGGTCATGTAGTAGGTGCCCGGGTGGGCATCGAAGTACTCCCGGTAGGAAGCGCGGGAGCCGAAGAACAGCGTGATGCAGTCATGCGCCCGCGGGATGACCAGGGGGATGTCCCGGGCCGTGATGCCCACCAGGCCGTCGTTGCAGCGCGCGTAGCCCAGGAGCACCGCCTCGTAGCCCGCCTTGGGGTCCACGGCGTCGACGGCGGCCTGGATCTTCGCGTTCATGTCGGCGCGCTGGAGGTCGTGGAGGCCCTTGCGGAGGAACTCCACGTCCACCATCGCGGGGCCCGTGGCAGCAAGGTAGCAGGCCTCGCGGTACAGGATCTCGCAGCCGAGGAACTTGAACCTGTGCGCCTTGTGGCGTACGGTGGCGCCCCCCCTCCCGTACGGCGGGGCCTTCGTGACATTGTCAGGCATTCCGCGAATATAGCAGGGGCGGGCCGCCTGCGCTACGTCCCGGCGGCGCGGCGTACCTTGCCCCTGGTGAGCCTACGGCTCACCAGGGGAGCGCGCGGACCTCAGCCTCCGTGGCGGGCCGGCCCATCGTCCGCGTCACGAACTTCAGGTTGGCCTTCGTCCCGAGCAGGATGGCGCCCTGGAGCTTCCCGTCGCCCAGGACGTACTTCTCGTAGCGGCCCGCCGCCTCGTCGGCCCGGCGCACCACGGTGAAGGCCTCCTCCCCGCCCTGGTCGAAGGTCGTGCGGCCCGCGCTGGTGAGGTGGATGCCGGCCACCTTCAGCGTGTTCTGCGGAATGGTCTGCGCGTAGACGGCGGCGCCGCCCAGCATGTTGGCCGCGGCGACGGGGGCCTGCTCCATGGCCGCGGGAAGGATGCCCCAGACGATGCCGCCGAACTCCGCGTCGTCTCCCACGGCGTAGACGTCAGGGTCCGCGGTGCGCATGTGCTCGTCCACCACGATGCCCCGGCGCACCTCCAGTCCCGCCTCCCGGGCCAGGGCCGTGCGGGGCGCGATGCCCGCCGACAGGATCACGGTCTGCGCCGGAACCTCCCGGCCGTCCTCCAGGCGCAGGCCGCTCACCTTTCCGTCCCCCAGGAAGGACTGCGCCTTCACGCCGAGGAGCACGCGGAAGGCGGGACCTTCCAGGAGGCGCCGCAGGATTCGGGCGCCTTCCTCGTCCAGCTGCCGGGGCAGGAGGCGCGGGGCGATCTCCGCCACCGTCACCTCCACGCCGGGAAGCGAAAGATGGCGCGCCGCCTCGAGGCCCAGGAGGCCCCCTCCGACCACCAGGGCGTGCCGGGTGCCTTCCGCCATACGGCGGCGGACGGCGTCGGCGTCCGCGTATTCCCGGACCGTGAAGATGCCCTCCAGGTCCCCGTGGGCGATGGGCGGCCTGGCGCATTCCGCCCCGGCGCACAGCGCCAGTTTGTCGTAGGCCGCCTCCGTTCCGTCGGAAAGGCGCACCCGCCTGCGTTCCCTGTCGATCGCTTCCACCGCCAGGCCCCTGTGGACCCGGATGGACTTCCCGTCGTACCAGCCCGGCTTGTAGACGGCGAGGTCCTCCGCGGAAAGCCGGGAGGCGAACACCTCTGGCAGGCGGATGCGGGCGTAGTAGTCGTGCGGCTCCCGCGCGTAGACGTCGATGGAGAGCCTTTCAGGATCCGGCTCCAGCGCGCGCAGCCTGGAGGCGGTCATGACTCCTGCGATCCCGTTTCCGACGATGACGGCTTTCATGGGCGGGAGGATAATGCATCGGCGGGGAAAAGGAAATGCGTGTTCGCCCCTACGGTTCCCAGCGCCTCAGGGACGCCGCGGCGGCCGCCAGGGAGGATGCGATGAGGAGGCCCGCTCCCACGAAGGGCTTCCAGGAGACCGCGCCGCTCACGGAGGCCAGGCCCGCCTCCGCCAGGCGGGGGGGAAGGAACTCCCCGAAGCCTGGAATGGCGGCGAGGCCCGCCAGGAGGAACCAGGCGAGGAAGGACAGCGCACCCGCCGCGGCGCGGTTTCCGCCGATCGTGCTGCAGCAGAGGGTGAGCGAGAGAACGGAGCACAGGTAGAGCAGCAGGCACAGGTTGAGGGAGAGGAAATGCGGGAGGGGCAGCCCGGAGAACAGGAGCAGCGTGCAGGCCGCGCAGCCCAGGGCGGAGGGGACCATGGCCAGCGCCGCGACGGCCCAGGAGGAGGCCAGCTTGACGGCCAGGAACAGGGAGCGCGGCACGGGTTTGGAAAGGAGGAATGCTGCGGTTCCCCGCTGCTTCTCGGCGGCAACGGAGCCCATGGAAAGCAGCACGAGCAGGAAGAGCCCGGCCTGGGAGATGTACTTGGCGTAATGGCCCATCGCGTCGCGCCACGTGGGTTGCGGCGGCTGGAAGCCGACCCCGACGCCCGCGGCCATGCGTTCCAGCAGCCCGGGGGCGAAGCGGGCCATGAGGGGGGAGGCGACGCCGATGGACAGCAACGCGAGCAGGGCGGCCGGGAGGCGACGGCTGCGGGCCTGCGACAGCATCTCCTTGCCGAACAGCGCGGCGGCGGCACGGAGGTTCATGGGAATTCCCCCCCCAGCCGGAGGATCACGTCCTCCAGGGCCGCGCCGCGCACCTCCATGCGGCGCACGGCCATTCCGTGGGCCGCCAGGATCTTCAGGAGCGCGTCGCGCGCGGCCGGAACGTCGTCCGCCTCCACGCGCACCACGGGCCCCTCGCCGTGCAGCGTCCAGGCCCTGGAGGCCGCATGAGCCCGCAGGCGGCGCGCCTCCTCCGCGCTTTCCATTTCCAGCTCCAGGACGGGGGGCGCGTAGAGGCGGCGGAGCTCCGGCGTGGCCTCGGAGGCGAGGAGGGAGCCCCGGTGCACGACGGCCACTGTATCGCAGATCCGCTCCACGTCGGAGAGCACGGGGGTGGTGAGGATCACGGTGGCCTCCTCCCGCAGGCCCGCGATGAGATCCAGCACCCCCCGTCTACCGGCGGGGTCCAGCGCGGCGCAGGGCTCGTCGAGGAACACCACCCCGGGCCGGCCCATCAGCGCCTGCGCGATGCCCAGCCTCTGGACCATGTCCGCGGAGTAGCCGCCGATGCGCCGTCCGGCGGCTTCCCCGAGGCCGGAGGCGGCGAGCAGCCGGTCCGCCCGGCGTCCCGCCTCGATGCGGCTTTGCCCGAAAAGCCCCCCGACGAGGACGAGCAGCTCCCGGCCGCTCATCCATCCGTAGAAACGGGGGTCCTCGTCGAGCCAGCCGATCCTGCGGCGCAGCGTGGGGGACCGGACGGAAACCTCCCCGCCCGCCACGCGGGCGGTCCCGGACGTGCTCCCGACCAGGCCCGTGAGGATGCGCAGCACCGTGGTCTTGCCGGCGCCGTTGGGCCCCAGCAGACCGAAGACGGAACCGCTTTCCACGGCGAGGTCCAGGCCGTCCACCGCCTTGACGCTGCCGCCTTCGTAGGTCTTGCAGAGGCCGCTGCACTCGACTACCGTCATGGCCCCTCCCCGGTATCCCGGCGCTCAGGCGCCTTCCAGGATGGATTTCAGCAGGGCATCCAGCTCCTCGATCCGGTACGGTTTGGCGATGATCCCGGCCAGCCCCAGCTCCCTGTATTGCGACATGACGGGATCGCTGGAGTATCCGCTGGAAAAGACTCCGCGGACGGCGGGGTCGATCCGCCGCAGCTCCTCGAAGGCCTCCTTGCCGCCCATGCCGGCGGGCACGGTGAGGTCGAGGATCACGATGTCGAAGGGGTTCCCCCCGTCGCGCGCCGTCCTGTAGGCGGCCACGGCGGCCGCGCCGTCGGCCTCCGCCTGCGTCTGGTAGCCCAGGCGCTGCAGCATGCGGCCCAGCATCCTGCGGATCATCTCCTCGTCGTCCATGACCAGGATCCGGGCCTTTCGGCCCGCGGCGGGCCCGGAAGGCGTCTTTTCCTTGGAGTTTGCCGGGGGGCAGGATGCGGCCACGGGAAGCCAGATCGTGAAGGTGTTGCCCGATTCGGGATCGGACCGCAGGATCATGTCCCCCTTGTGGCGCCGGACGATCGAGCAGGCCGCCGGAAGATCCAGCCCGTGGCTGTCCTGCAGCGCGGCGTGGAAGGGATCGAAGATGAGCGCCGCCTCCTCGGGCGGGATCGGGGCGCCCCCTTCCCGGACCGCGATGCAGGCGTACCAGCCGGGGCCCAGCAGGGCCGATTCCTTCGGGTTTTCCACGTTGCGGGCCTTGATAGACACCGGATCGCCTTCGGGCGTCGTGCGCCGGGCATGGGAGACCAGGTTGAAGAAAAGCTGGCCGATCTGGTCCTCGTCCGCGTCCACGAGACAGAGGTCCTCCGCGAACTCGAAGTGCAGATGGAGCCTGGAGGCGCGCAGCGCGAACTCCACGCTTTCCGTGATGACGCGGATCAGGTCCAGGGGCTTGCGGACGGGTTCCCCGCCCTTGGAGAAGGTCAGGAGCTGCATGGTCAGGCGCCTGGCCCGGTCCGCGGCGTTCTCGGCCTCCTGCAACGACTGCCACACTTCCGCGGGGTTTTCCGCGGACCGGCGCGCCAGGGAGAGGTTCCCTTCGATGGCGGCCAGCAGGTTGTTGAAGTCGTGCGCGATGCCTCCGGCCAGGGCGCCGATGGACTCCATGCGTTGGGCGCGCTGGAGTTCCCGTTCCATGCGGTGCGCCTCCGTGGCGTCGCGGGCGATGCACTCGAAGCAGGACGGCTTCCCTTCGTCGCCGGGCACGCTCATCGTGGTCAGCTCGACGTCCCGGATGCTTCCGTTCCTGTGCCGCAGCCCGACCGAGTAGCGGTTGACCCGCGGGGAGTCGGCGCTGCGGTTGTGAAGCATTTTTTCCGCCTGCTTCCTCGACTCCGGCTCCAGCAGCTCCAGGAGGTTCATGCCCGCCAGCTCGCCCATGGGACGGCCGGTGATCTCCGCGGCGCGGGCGTTGAGGAACAGGGGCCTGCCGTCCAGCCCGATCAGGAGGACCGCGTCGGCCATGTTCTCCACGAGGCTGCGGTATTTTTGCTCCGAAACCTTGAGGCCCGCGGCGGTCCGCCGCAGTTCCTCCTCCCTTGCGGCGATCTGCCGGGCCTTGTCCTGCAGCTCCGTGCGGTTGCGGGCGACGCTTTCCAGCATCGCGTCGAAGCCGGACAGGAGCCGGCCGGCCTCCATGTCGGGCCGGTACCAGCGCGGCAGGGCGGGTCGTGCTTCCGGGTCCCTCTCCACGATCGAGAACATCCGGACCAGCTCCCTGTAGCCGTGCAGGATGGGCCGGATGAAGAGGAAGAGCACCATGCCGAGGCCGACGATGACCGCCGCCAGGAGAAGAAGGGAATCGCCGAAGTACTGCCGCAGGATGACCGTCGTGTCCTGGACGTACAATCCCGTTCCGATGAAGGCGTTGAGCTCGAAAATCGGGATGATATAGGAGATCTTTTCGGAGAAGCCCTCGCGGCCGGGTTCCGGGAAACGGTAGGTGGCGAATCCTCCGCCGTGCCGGGCGGTCTCAACCAGGTTCCGGATCGCCGCGGCCTCCACCCCGTGCCATGGGCCCGCTCCCCTGTCGGCTTCCAGCTTCGGCACCGCCGGTTCCACCAGCATCGTACCGTCGAGTTGGCCCAGGAAAAAGTAGTTCTTCGGGGCGGATTGCAGGTTGGACAGCCCGCTGACCAGCTCGGCGACCTCGTGGAGCGCTTCCGGCCGGCCAATGGCCCCCGTGGTATAGCGATAAAGGATCGGCCGGACCGCATTGTAGCCGATCTCAGCGAATTGTATGGTTTCCGTCTTGCGCAGTTCGAGAATGTCCTCGGAGGAGTCCCTTGCGATGAACAGGAGAAGCAGCAGGAAGCCGGCCAATACGGCGATTACCGATGCGGCGATCCTTGTGGTATTCCTGTCGAAAAGGGTAAGAAGCCTGAAAGTACCGGAACGCATGGCCATCCTTCAATCGAACGGAGCAGGGGGGATACTTGAGCCGAGCGTTAGCTCGCCAGGGGCCGAGCGTTAGCTCGCCAGGGGCCGAGCGGTAGCTCGCCAGGGGCCGAGCCGTAACTCGCCAGGGGCCGAGCGGTAGCTCGCCAGGGGCCGACCCTTCGGTCCGCTATGCTGGCAGGACCCTGATCCGCCCGTCCAACTCCTTCTGCAAGGTCTCTTCGATCACGTTCAAGGTCCCCGTGGCCGCGCTGGGACATCCGCGGCAGGCGCCCATGTAGCTTACGTAGACCTCGGTGACGCCGTCGGTCTCCTTCATGTCCGCCACCTCCAGGTCCCCGCCGTCATGGGCCAGCATGGGCCGCAGTTTCTCCTCGATGACCTTCTCCACGGCGCGGTGGCGCTGGATCAGGTTCATGGCGGAGAATCCCTTCACGGGAGCCTGGGCCTTCGATCGGTCCCGCTCCATCTCCTCGCGGACCTCCTTCAGGATGTCCACCAGGTAATGCTTGCGAGCCTCGTGGCCCCCGGGCCTCACGCAGGACTTGCAGAAGGCGCCGGCCTTGGTGTAGCGGGTGATCTCCTCCACGGTCTTCAGGTCATTGATGCGGATGACGTCCTTCACCGTCCTGAGGGAAACCCGGGCGCACGGGCAGACGATCTCCTCGTCCTCCAGGCTGTCCATGGCCACGCCCTTGTACTGGGAGGCGGCCTTGCGGATCACGTCGTAGGCCATGACGCTGCAGTGCATCTTCTGCGGCGGGATGGAGGCGGTGTCGGCGTTGTCCCGCAGGGCCCGCTCCACGTCCAGGTTGGTGATGCGCAGGGCCTCGTCCACCGTCTTCCCGATGCACAGTTCGCACATCATGTCGCTGGACGCGATGGCCGTGCCGCAGCCGAAGGTCTTGAAGCGCGCGTCCAGGATCGTGTCGGTCCTGGGGTCCACGGCCCAGAAGGCGCGGATCGCGTCCCCGCACACCTCGGCGCCCCAGTCGGCCGTCACGAGCTTGCCTCCGCGCGCGGCCGCCTCGGCCTCCGTGATCTCCCCCATGTGGCGCGGATTCAGCATCCGGTCATTGACCTTCGTGGAGTAGTGCTCCCAGAGCGTGCCGCCTACAAGATCCGCCTTCGCCATCTCTTTCGTCCTTTCCCGTTCTTCCGTCCGGTCCCGTCACACGGCCCTGGCCGGTGAGATGCCCCGAAGACGCTCCACGGCCCCGCGGACGGCCGCGGCCGCGCGGTCCACCTCAGCCTCCGTGGTGAAGCGGGAGAGGCTGAGGCGTACTCCGGTGTGCGCCAGCTCATTGTTCAGGCTCATCGCCACGAAGGTGGGGTTGGGCTCCAGGGACTCGGAGGCGCATGCGCTGCCCGTGGAGGCGGCGACGGCGTTCCTGTTCAGGTCCCAGATGAAAGCCTCCCCCTCCACGCCCTTCACGCTCATGAGGATGGTGTTGGGCGTGCGCAGCTCCCTGTCCCCGATCACGGAGACCCCGGGCAGGGAGAGCACCGCGTCCTCCAGCCTGTCGCGCAGGCGCCGCACCTCGGTCTGCTCGAAGGGAAGGGCGCGCACCGCAAGCTCCATGGCGAGGCCCATGCCCACGAGGAACGCCACGTTCACGGTCCCGCCGCGCCTCCCTCCCATCTGCTCCCCGCCGTGCAGGAGGGGGGAGAACGGCGCGCCTTCCCTCACGAAGAGGCCCCCGACCCCCTTGGGACCGTGGAACTTGTGTGCGCTGAAGGACAGGTAATCCACGGGAACCGCCTGCACGTCCACCGGGACCTTGCCCACCGCCTGCACGGCGTCGGTGTGGAAGAGGATCCCGTTCTCCCGGCAGAGCGCGGCGAGCTCCCGGATCGGGAAGATCAGGCCCGTCTCGTTGTTGGCCCACATGATCGAGACCAGGGCCGTGCGGTCCGGGTGGATGTGCTCCCGCAATATGTCCGCGTCGACGATCCCCTCCGCGTTCACGGGAAGGTAGATCACCTTGGCGCCCAAGCTCTCCAGGTACCGGCACGTATTGCCGACGGCGGGATGCTCCACCTGGGTGGTGACGATCTCCGTCTTTTTCCCCGAGCGGACCAGGTCGTACCACACCGACTGGAGCACAGTATTGTTCGACTCCGTGGCGCAGCTGGTGATGAGCACGTCGTCGCGGTCCCGCGCGCGGATGCCCGCGTACAGCCTGTCGAAGGCCAGGCGCATGTAGGGATGCACCTCGGTGCCGAACTCGTGGAGGGAGTTGGGGTTGCCGTACATCTGGGACCAGAACGGTTCCATCGCCTCCTTCACGCGGGGGTCCACGATGGTGGTCGCATTGTTGTCCAGGTAGACGCGGTCCATGAGGAACAAGATAGCTAGAACGGCTTGAGGAAGCAACCCGATCGGGATGGTGGAGGGGCGTTTTTCATGTCCGGCCCCCGGATTCATCCGCGAACATCCATGAGGACAGATAGCGTTCCCCGGAATCGCAGGCGAGGGTGACCACCGTCTTGCCCTGGTTCTCCGCGCGGCGCGCCACGTGCAGGGCCGCCCAGACGTTGGCACCCGTGGAGATGCCGGCAAGGACCCCTTCCTCCCGGGCCAGGCGCCGCGCCGTCTCCCCGGCGGCCGCGGATTTCACCTTCACGATCTCGTCGATCAGCTCGGCGCGCAGCACCCGCGGCACGAATCCCGCCCCGATGCCCTGGATCCCATGGGCGCCCGGCCTGCCCCCCGAGAGCACGGGCGATTCGGCGGGCTCCACGGCCACCACGCGCACGTCGGCCTTTTTCTGTTTCAGCGCGCTCCCGACGCCCGTGATCGTCCCCCCGGACCCGACCCCGGCCACGAAGACGTCCACGGCGCCCTTCGTGTCCTTCCAGATCTCCTCGGCCGTGGTGCGCCGGTGCGCCTCCGGGTTGGAGGGGTTGTGGAACTGCTGCGGCACGAAGGAATGGGGCGTGCCTTCCGCGATCTCCTCCGCCTTTTCCATGGCGCCGCGCATCCCCAGGCTGCCTTCCGTGAGGACGATCTCGGCGCCGAAGGCGGAAAGCAGCCTCCGCCGTTCAAGCGGCACCGTGTCGGGCATGGTGAGGACCAGCCTGTAGCCGCGCGCGGCGCAGACGTAGGCGAGGGCGATGCCCGTGTTGCCGCTCGAGGGTTCCACCACCAGGGTGTCGCGGCGCACGAGGCGCCGTTTCTCCGCGTCCCGGATCATGGCCACGGCGATCCTGTCCTTCAGGCTGCCCAGCGGATTGAGGGTCTCCATCTTCAACAGCACCGTCGCCCCGCACCCCTGGGTCAGTGCGTGGAGGCGGAGCAGCGGCGTGCGACCGATCAGCTCCGTGATCGAGTCGGCGATCTTCATGACCCCTTTCCCGATCCCTTGATCTTCTTCCGCAGCTTGCGCCCGCTGGGCCTTTTGCCCGTCGGCGCGGACTCGCGGGGGAACGCGCCGATGCGGCGGAAGATCGGGAGGGAGATCAGGCCGGCCGCGATCATGAGGAAGCAGAGGATCTGGCCCGTGGAGAAGTTCCATGGGCTCACCTGGCCCGCATTGGCGACATACACGGGGTGGATGGGGTAGCCGATGCCGATGTCCGGTTCCCGTGCGTATTCGATGAAGAAGCGCACGAGGCCGTAGCCGATGAGGTAGCAGGAAAGCATGAAACCGCGGAACGGCCGTTTTTTGCGCGCCACGAACCAGAGGAACAGCCACAGCACGATCCCCTCGAAGAACGCCTCGTAGAGCTGGGAGGGGTGGCGGGGCAGGTTGAGCAGGCCCGTGGCCGGAACCTGCATGCCGACGGCGGCCGCGTACGCCCGGACCCACGGCTCCTTCACGGGGAAGCCCTGCGCATTGGGAAACACGATGCCCCAGGGCACCTGCGTGATCCTGCCGTACAGCTCTCCGTTGATGAAGTTGCCCATGCGGCCGAAGGTGTATCCCAGCGGCACGCCGGCCACGATCATGTCCGCCCAATCCAGCAGATCCAGCTTCTTCACGCCCAGGTAGGCGAGGACGGCGACCGTTCCCCCGACGAGGCCTCCGTGGTAGGACAGCCCGGCGATCCCCGTGTAGGTGATGCGGCCGCCCACCATGGCGAAGGGCAGCACGATCTGCAGGGGGTGGGCGAGGTAGTAGCCCGTGGGATCGTAGATGATGACCGCGAAGGCGCGTGCGCCCACCAGGATGCCGATGATGCCCCAGAAGAACAGGTTCAGGACCGAGTCCTTGTCCACCTCGATCCTGCGTTCCCGGATCTGCCGCATGAGCAGCAGGTACGCGATGGCGAAGGCGACGCAGTACATGAGGCCGTACCAGCGGACGGGAAGGAACGGCACGATCTCCGGCCTGATCCAGGACGGGAACGGAATGAAGCCCAACATGGTCCCTGCCTCTCCTTGCCTACTTGACCGCTTTTTCCAGGATCTTGCCCTGCGCCGGATCGAACCAGAGCGTCACCTTGGTCTTGGGTTTCCTCACCTCGTAGGTCCGTCCGTGGCTTTCCACCACGACTCCCGGGAACAGGGTGCCGCGCACCGTCAGCTCGGAGGGGAAGTGCTGCTCGCTCCTGTCCCGCAGGCCCAGGATGCGGAGGCTGCGCGCCTCCAGCAGCTTCATGGCGGCCAGCTTGTCCCGGCGCGCCCCCTCCAGTGCGCTTTTGTCCGGGGCTCCGGGCTTCTCCAGGCGCCTCATGAGGGAATCGAGTTCCAGCACCTTCCCCTTCAGGCGGCCGATCTCCCGGTCCTCCTGCTCGATCTGGTCCAGGACCACGTAGTCCTGGCCGAAGGAGACGTCCGTCTTCACTCCGGTGGCGGAACCCAAGTGCATCACGGTGAGGCCCAGCTTGGAGCGCACCGTCCCCCCGATGAGGATCCCCTTCTCGGACTCCAAGGTGACCAGGCCATTGCATTTGATCTGGCAGCGCACGCAGGCGTTCTTGATGCGGATGTTGCCGGCGGCCAGGAGCGTGGCCTGCTCCGCGAAGGCGGAGATCAGGTCCTTCTTGGCCCGGATCACCGCCCGTCCCTCCCCCTTGATCCCCTGGAGGATCGCGATGGAGCCGTCCGCGGAAAGGAGGGCCGCCTGGACCACCTGCTCCACGACGACGTCGCCGCCGCTGATCAGGGAGAAGCCGGACAGCACGGAGCCCTTCACGACCACGTTCCCGGTGAACTTCACGTTTCCCGTGGAAAGGTCGACGTCGCCAGCCACCGTGTGGGCTTCCTTCACCTCCAGGATGTTCCGATCCGTGGACAGCTCCCCGCTTTGGGCCGCGATGAACTTCACGCTGCCGTCCGGGGCGTTTTCCATGCGCACGTTCTTGCCGGCCTGCAGGGCCGCGTCCTTGGCCGCGTCTGCGGGCAGCGCCTTGCCGCAGACGTCCCATCCGTCCTCCGCGGCCTCCGCGGGAGCGGCCACGGTGGCGATCAGGTCCCCCTCCTTCACGCGGGTGATCCGGTCCTGGTTCTTGTAGTCCGCCTTTCCGTTCCGGGTCATGGCGTAGGTCTTGCCCGTCGCGATCTGCACGTGGAAGACGGCGGACCGCGCCGCCGAGGACCGCGGGGGCTTGCCTTCGGCGACGGGCAGGCCCGTGATCGCCTCATTGCGCCCTATGGCCGCCTCTGCGGCCGAGAGCACCTCCGCCTTCAGGCCCTTCTGGATTCCCGCCGCCTGCAGAGTCTTCCTCACCTCCTCCGCCGACGGCCTGAAGCCCGTCCCCTCCGAAGGCGCGTAGGTGAGGAAGGCCCGCATCCTGTCCTCGGAGACGGCGGCGGTGATCTGTCCGTCCCTGTGGGGCCTCGCCCGCAGCAGGAGAACCGCCCCCTCTGTGCCCTTCTCAAGAACGCCCGATACCGTGGCCGTGATGGTGCCCTTGTCCCGTTTGAGGCCTTCAAACACCCGGATCTCGGGTTCCTTGCCCGGAAGGCCCGGGATGGCGGCGCCGCGCACGTCCTTTCCGGGTTTCCCCGGCTTGGGCGGGATGATGCGCAGGACCTCCTTGCCCACGCCCACGGAGGCCAGGGATTCCACCTTGGACGGGGGGAAGTCCGCGAGGGAGGCGAGGCCTGAGAGGGCCGCCTGGCCGCGCGACGAGGCCGCCTTCAGCTTGTCCACCTCCTCCTTCAGCAGGAAGCCGGTGAGCCATTCGATCTTCCCGTCCTCCCCCGGTTCCGGCGGGACTCCCCTGGCCAGCATGTAGTCGGGCATCTCGACCTGGGGCCCCTGGTAGAAGCCCACGATGTCCTTCTTCAGGGTCTCCGCGTTGTAGCCCTTCACGCCGCTTGTATTGATGGCTGCGCTGATGTCCCTTAGGGTGAGCTTCCTGCCTTCCCCGAGGCCCTTCCTCACGTAGAGGGTGGCGGAAAGCATGTCCTTGGAAACGTCCACGCGGATCTCGCAGTCCGTGGGCCGGTTCAGGTTCCTGTCCGTGATGGGGGTGCCGCTTGTGAGCGACCCGGCGAGCAGGGCCCCGATGCCGTCGGCGGTGAGCAGGGCGTCCTTCTGGAATCCCAGCTTTTCCGCTTCCGCCAGGACCTTCTCCACGTCGGGCGCCGGAGCTTCCGCGTCCCCGGGGGTGAAGGACAGGAGGCAGCTTGTCTTGTCCGGCGAGGCGTGGACCGAGAGCGCGTGCTCCCGGAACGGAAGCAGGTCGAACCACGTGTCGCCCCGCCGGACAAAACCGTCCGCTTCCGCCCGGATCTCGTTTCCCGTGCGCTTGACCCCGCTTCCCACGGCCAGGGAGGATTTTTGGGGTTGGGGAGCCGGGATGATCCGGCCCATGATGTTTTTCCCCTGCTTTCCGGGTTTGGAGGCGGCGACTTTGGCGATCAATGAGTCCTTGGCGAAATACCCGACCTCCAGAATCTCCGGATTGATGAGGACCTTGTTGCGCGTCTCCTTCTTCTCGAAGAAGACCTCGATCTCTTCCTTTGGGGGCAGGAACGGCAGGGCCTGCTTTTTCAGCACCTTGCGTTCCTTCTTGATCTTTTCTTCCTTAATCTCCCAGATTTCCGGGATTCCGGCCTTGGCGAGCAGCCGGTCCCGTATGCCTTTTATGCCCTCGGGGATCTGGAAAGGTTCGCAGACCGTAGTTTCGGGGGTCGGCGCCAATGGCATCGCGCCCTGGGCCGCGACGAAGGTGAGGGGTTCCGTGCGCTTCTTGCCCAGGGTCCGGAAGGCCTTGTCCACGGCGTCCGAGTTGACCCCCTCCTTCACCCCCTTTTCCTTCAGGAGCGCAAGGATGCCCTCCGGGGAGAGTTCTGCCCCGTTTTCGTCAGGCGTGACGGTGACGCGGGCCTGCAGGCCCTGTTCATCGATATCCAGTTCCAGGTTCCCTTTGATCTTCACGGCCGGGGATAGAATAGTGAAGGACCGCTCAGACTGCAAGGGTGAAGACGGCCATGCCCAGGAAGAAGACGGCAAGGCCCAGTTTCACCGCGCCCATGCGGCGCTGGAAAAGCTCGGAGATCCTCCGGGAACCGACGCCCAGGTAGACGGCGGCGAAGACCAGTACGAGGGGCAGGATGAAGCACAGATTGTAGAGCACCAGGAGCAGGAGCGCGGAGGCCTCCCTTTTCATGCGTACAAGGTAGGCGAGCGTGGGCAGGTACACCTGGCCCGTGCAGGCGAACTCGAAGAGGGACACCAGGAAACCGAGGACCAGGGAGCTGCCCGCGAGGGCCGCCGTCTTCGCCGTGGTCCGGATCGAGGCGTGGATCCGCTTCTTCAGCGCGGAAGGAAGCTGCAGGAGCATCTCGGAGGCCTTGCCCCGGCGGATCAGCGTGTAGTCGTAGACGCTCAACGCCGCGAGGACCGCGAGGGCCGCCACGAGGACCCACCGCAGGATCCGCGCCACCAGGGGATAGGCGTTGGCCGCGCGCAGCGCCTTGAAGAATCCGAGTCCCACCAGCAGATAGGTGAGGAACACGGCGAAGGTGAAGAATGCCCCGATGAGAAGGATTTCCCTCCGCCCTTTGCCCGCGAGCGTGAGGTAGGAGAGCAGGAAGATCAGCGTCGTGAAGGCGCAGGGATTGATGCCGTCCAGAAGGCCGCCGAGGAGAACGGGAATCACGGCCAGCCTCGATGCGGCGTCATCCGCCGCGCCTGAGGCCGCACTTGAGGCTGCGCCCGTCGCAGCCCCGGACTGGCTGCCTGCCGCCGCCAGGGCCCTCGCCGCCGCCTCGAAGCCATTGCCTATCTCCCCGTCGCCCTGCAGGAGCGTCCGGCCGACGAGCAGGGCCGGGAAGGCCCGGATCCGCGCTTCCACGCCCGCGGCCACCTCCGCGTAGCGGGCATATTCGGCCGTGTCCAGGATATCCCGACGGTCCACGACGATCCGCGCGCCGATGCGTTTGGCCGTCTCGGGGACAGTCTCGGAGAGGAACCTTTCGCATTTCGCGCACCCGGAAGCGTAAAAATAGGAAACGCGGATTTCCGGTCCACTGTCCTCCGTCGCGGAATTGGCCGGTGCCGCCTTCCGTCCGCCGCGCACGGTGCCGTGCACAGTGAAGAGGGCCTTTTCCATGCCCTTCGCGGACGTGCGGACCACGTAGTCCTTGCGTACCTCCCCCTCGTCGTCGATGGGATCGTAGCGCAGCCGGAAGACCGCCTTGGAACCGGCGGGAATGGCCGCCGAAGAGGGCTCCGCGGACAGGCAATCGCAGGTGGGAAGAAGCGATACCTGGGCCTCGGACGCCGCCGTGTTGCCCACCTCGAGTGTGAACAGCACGGGGGAATCCGCCGCAATGGAGCCGAAATCCCATTCCTCGCGGGAAAAATCGAGCCCCGCCTGTTCCCCGAAGGCCGCTCCCACGGCCGTCAACCAGAGGACCGCTGCCAGAAAGCGGCGCCGCCCCATGGCTGCCTAGACCTGGAAGCCCTGTTCGGAAGCCTTCAGGAGCTTGGTGCGCAGAAGCTGGTTCTCCTTCTTGAGCGCCGACAGGTCGAACTGCTGGCTGCGGATGGTCTCGATCAGGTCCCCCGTGGTGAGCGCGCCGGAGTGCAGGAGCTCCTCCATGTTGTGCCTCTTGGCCTGGAAGTCGTTTTCCGCCTCGGCTTCCGCGATCTGGAAACTCTCGTCGATCCCGTCCAGGTCCATGGGGCTTTCCTCGCCCTGCACGGAGAGCAGCTTCTCCGCGATCCTGTAGATCGCCTGGGAGAGCACCGAGGAGGGCTTGTAGCGCACGATGGGAAGGCGGGAGCCCAGCGCGATGTCCTGCAGCTGGTCGCGGTAGATGATGCCCAGGTGTTCCAGCTCGACGTCCAGGTATTCGCGCGTGGACCGCCGAAGCTTTCCCGCCTTTTCCGCGTCCTTGGGATCGTCGAGCATGTTGAGGATCAGCCGCGGGTGGAAATGGCGCATCATCTCCCGGAACTTCCCGTGGCTTTCGGGATCCTCCTCCTGGATGCGCTGCAGGATCCTGGGGATGTAGGCCTTCTGGAGGGCGCTGGCCTCCTTGCGCAGCTCTTCCAGATATGCATAGGCGCGCGTACCCTTGTCGAAGGCGGAATACATGACGCGGAACACCGCGTTTTTCAGGAACAGGTAGGCATTGAGGATGGCCGTCAGGCTGGGCGTCGTGATGATGATCCCATTGCCGGAAAGCAAAAAGAAATCGATGGTGTTCTGCGTCGTCCCGGCGCCCAGGTCCAGGATGAGGAAATCGGCCTCCAAGGCCAGGAGGTTGCGGATCAACCGTTTCTTTTGGGGCGCCTTCAGGTTGGCGATTCCGGGGATCTCCGCGTCCCCCGGCACGAAGCGCAGGCCGCTGTATTCGGTCTCCAGTACGATGTCGGGGAAGCTGATGCGGGTGCTGGACAGGAAGGTCCCGATGCCGTTCTGCACGGAGCGCATGCCCAGGATGGTGTGGATGTTCGAGCCGCCAAGGTCCAGATCCGCCAGCACGACCCGCTTTCCGGCCTCGGCCAGGGCGATGGAGAGGTTGGTGGCCAGGAGGGACTTGCCGACCCCTCCTTTTCCGCTTCCGATGGGTAGGATCAACATGGGTTCATTCGATGCCCTTCACTTCCGTCTCGTTGTATGGCGGAAGGGGCGGCTCCTCCTTCACGGGCTCCTCGGGGAGGTTTTCCCTTTTCCATAATACCAAAAGCAGGAGGATTAAGGAATCGAGGACCAGGACGGCGAAAGCCGCCGTCACGGGGGGCACGGCCAGACCCAGGATGCGGAACGGATAGGGGTTCACGGTGAACGCGGCGCCCGAGGAGATCAGGAGGAGGGCCGTGAAGACCGCGAGGATCTTGGCCACGCGCAGCGGATTGAGCAGGGTCGCCTCGGAGGCGGGATGCAGCGCGAGGAACAGGAAGCAGGCCGGTACGATCAACTGGGGGGCGGCCAGGAAGAACAGCCAGAGCCCCAGGCCGGAAGGATCGGGGCTCGTGGGCCGAAGGACCTGGAAGACCAGGGCCGTGAGCAGGAAAAAGCGGACCGATTCCCATATAAGGCCCAGGATCGGCGTGATCTTGCGTAGTCCCATAGTATGGGAGGAGTCTATCGGCCCGTCACGGAGGGGTCAATCCGTTGACAAAGCCCCTCCCGGGGATAGAATACCCCCCATGAAAGCCCCCCAGCGCGAACGGATCCTATGGATCGCGGTGACGGTCGTTCTCCTGTCCGCCGTCGCCTTCTTCGGCCTTTCGCCCCGGCTTCTGGCCGGAACCAATGAAGACGAGACGACCGCCTACTTTTCCGTGCTTCGGGAGGCCCTCCAGGTCATCCAGGCCAACTACGTGGACGCGGACAAGACGCAGACCAAGCGCCTGATCGAGGGCGCGCTGAAGGGCATGTTCGACTCCCTGGAGGATCCCTATTCCGCCTATCTCAGCGCGGACGACATGCGGGACATGGACGACACGGTCACGGGGCGATTCAGCGGCATCGGGGCGATCATCACGAAGGTGGACAAGGGCGCGGAGATCGTGTCCCCCATCGAGGGCTCCCCGGCCTTCCGGGAAGGCCTGTCAGCCGGGGACATCATCCTCAAGGTGGACGACACGGCCGTGGCGGACATGCGCCTCACCGACATCACCAACAGGATCAAGGGGGAGGCCAAGACCCCCGTGAAGCTTTCGATCCTGCGGGGCGACGCCGTACAGTTCGACGTGACCATCGTGCGGGACGTGGTGGAAGTCCCCACGGTGAAGCGGGCCATGCTGCCCGGAGCCGTCGGATACCTCAGGATCATCCAGTTCACGCCGCTCACCTACGACAAGTGCCGCGAGGCCGTCCAGTTCTTCAAGCAGAATGCGTATACCGCCCTGGTCATCGACGTGCGCAACAACCCCGGCGGCCTCCTGGATTCCGTCGTGAAGATCTCCAACCTCTTCGTGGGGGAGGGGGTCATCGTGAGCACCCGGTCGGACAGGCTCCCGTCGGAGAACAGGACCTACTACGCCTCCCGCAGCCGCCTGGCCGTGGAACCCTCCGTGCCCATCGCGGTGCTCACCGACCGCGGCTCCGCTTCGGCCGCCGAGATCCTGTCGGGCGTCCTGAAGGACACCAAGCGCGGGACCCTCGTGGGCGAGAAGACCTACGGCAAGGGCTCCGTCCAGCAGATCATGGGCCTGGGCGGATGGGGCGCCGGCATGCGCCTCACCATGTCCCGCTATTATACGCCCTCCAATGTGAGCATCGACAAGATCGGCATCGAGCCGGCGATCAAGGTCGAGGAGCCCAAGCTGTCGCGCAAGGAGGAGGAGGACCTCACGGAACTCCTCACGACCAGCGTCCTGAAGGATTTCGTGAAGGCCAACCCCAAGCCCACGGAAGCCCAGGTCGGCGCCTTGATCGACTCCCTGCACGGCAAAGGCATGCAGCTCAATGACCGCTACCTCAAGCGCCTGGTCCGCAATGAGGTGAACCGGACCAACAACGATCCCCCGGTCTTCGACCTGGAATACGATCTGGTCCTTCAAACCGCGCTCGAAGCCATCCGTGACGGCCGGATCAAGGGCCAATGACGCGCATCCAGGGGGAAGCAACGGTGGATATCGTCAAACCAAAGCGCATCAAGATCCTCGACATGCCCGTGGACGCCGTGGACGCGGAGGGCGCGCTTACCGCGGTGGAGCGGATGCTCGCGGACGGCTCGCACGGCCAGATCGTGCTCCTCACCGTGCGGGACCTGCTGCGGGCGCGCCACGACGCGGAGTTCGCCCGCTGCCTGCGGGACGCCGCCCTCATCGTGCCCGTCAACCGCGGCCTCCTGCGCGGCGCCCGCTTCCTTTCCTCCACGGAGCTCACCCTTTTCAATCCGTTCGATTTCCTCATCCGCGTCCTGTCCCTGGTGGAGAAAAAGAAGGGCTCCGTGTACCTCCTGGGGGCCCGCAAGGACGTCCTGGAGGTCGCGGAGGAGAACCTGCGGGGGTCCTTCCACACGCTGCGGATCGTGGGCCGCTATTACGGGTTCTTCCCCAGGGAGGCGGAGGGGGACATCGTCACCGCGATCAAGAAGTCGGCCCCCACGCTGGTGCTGGCCGGAACGGGGCTGCCCGGCAAGGAGAAGTGGATCTTCCGCCATAAGAAGGAGTTCAATCCCGGCATCTCCCTCTGGATGAGCAATGGGTTCGAGATCTTCTCCGGGATGGAGAAACAGCCGTCCCGACGCCTTCACGCGATGGGCCTGGAGTCCATGAGCGGGTTCCGCAGGAAGCCGTGGAAGGTCTTCGCCGCGTTCCCCTACCTGTATTACCTCACGCTGCTCGCCGCCTACCGCCTCTTCAAGCTGTAGGCGGGTCCTACAGGTCGTAGAGCTTCAGGTACTCGTAGATCTCCTTGAAGTTCCGGTCCAGCTTTTTCGTGACGGCCCGCCCCAGGACGTCGCGGAACGGCGGGATGAACAGCAGGAAGCCCAGGAGGTCCGTGACGAAGCCCGGGGTCAGGAGAAAGATGGCCCCGAAGAGGATTCCCACCAGGTTGACGAATTCCGCTCCGGGATAGAGGCCCTGTTTGATCTTCACCTTCAGCCGCGTGAGGACCGACTGCGCCTGTTTCATGGCGATGAGCACGCCGATGAGCCCCAGGAGGGCCGCCACGGCCAGCACGAGATAGTTGCCCACGAGTTCTCCCAGGTAGAGGAAGAGGAAGATCTCCCCGAGGGGCACGATCGAGTAGAGAAGCATCAGGAACAGCATGCGGACGATGAAATCCCTGTCCAGGAAACGCAGGACGACCCGGTGATCTAACATGTCGGATTCACAGTATCATGAAAGGAAGGGCGCTACAACAAGCGGCGGTTCGTTGCGCGGTCCGGGGGGGCTCAGGCGTCGCGCGCGCGGGAGAAAAGGCGCCGGTAGGTCGTTGGGCTGTGGCCCGTCTGCCTGCGGAAGACGTTGGCGAACAGCTGGGGCGTGGAGAACCCGCAGCGTTCGGCGATGGACGGCATGGGCAGGTTGGTCTCCGCCAGGAGGGTCCGTGCCCGTTCGACGCGCAGGCGGCGCGCCTCCTGGAGGGGGCCCGAACCGACCACCTCCCGGAACCGGCGCTCCAGGACCCGCCGGGAGACCCCGGCGGCTGCCGCGATCTGGCTTCCGCGCAGGGGTTCCCCCAGGTTGTCCCGCAGGTAACGGAGCGCCCTCTCCAGGGGCGGGTCGTGGACGGCCAGCAGGTCGGTGGACCGCCGTACGATCACGGGTTCCGGCGCGATGAGGACCGGCCCTGCCGGTGGAGCCTCGCCCGCCATCAGCCGGTCCAGGAGGGCCGCGGCCCGCATTCCGATCTGTTCATAGGCGGGACGGACCGCTGAGACGGGTGGGCTCGACAGCTCGCAGAGCGCCTCGTCGTTGTCCCCGGCGAGCACCGCCACTTCGTGCGGGACGCGCAGGGACTCCCGGCGGCAAAGCTCCAGGAGCCCGAAGCCGAATCCCGCGGTGGGGGTGAACACGCCGACGGGCTTGGGCAGCTCCAGGAGCCAGGGGAGGATCCGACCGTCCTCCCTGGGCATGGGCACGCCGTGGACCAGCCTTTCGGCCATCGGGCCGGTGAGCGTGTCGCAGACGCGTCCCGCCTCGGCCAGCCGGGCGCGGAAAGCGGCCTCCCGGGCGCGGCAATGGGCCGCCTGGCCGTAGCCGAAAAACGCGAAGCTGCGGAAACCCCGTTCCAGGAAGTGCTCGGCGGCCAGGCGGCCGATGAGGTCCTCGTGCGAGCCGACGCGGGGCATGCGCAGGGCGTCTCCGATCGTGTTGGATACGTTCACGACGGGCCGACGCAGCCTCCGGATCGGCGCCACCATGGAACGCAGGTGGATGTGGGCGATGATCCCGTCCACCGGTCCGGGCCGCAGGCGGTCCGTGACGGCCCCGGGGTGCACGATGCGGAACACCCAGTCCCTGCCGCCTCCCCGCTGGTACTCCCGGACCCCGCGCACGATGCCGCGTCCGGCCTCCGTGTCGAGGGGAACCGTGAGGAGGATGCGGCGGGTCCCGTCGTGTCGCCCCATGCGCGCATCCTATAGGACCTGTCGACGCGAATCAATTGGAAAAATACGCAATCGCGTATGGACGGCACGCGGGGCCGATGATAGCCTGGGCCGGCGATAATGGTCCGGAAGCGTGCCGTTCGTGGAACGGCGGTTCAAATCGAGAGAGGAGGTTCCCGGAAATGAAGAGAGGCATCATGGTCGTAGCCGCCGTCCTGGCGGCGGTCCTGCTCGCCGGCTCCGCGTACGCCAAGGGCGGCTCGGAGACGGCCAAACCGGCGGGCAAGCTGAAGGTCACCTACTGGTTCTTCCCCGTGGTCAAGACCGTCCCGGGCATGGAGGCCACCGTCAAGGACTTCGGCGACTTGGAGAAGTACTATGCGGCCGAGTACATGAAGGCCAACCCGAACGTGGAGATCGTCCCGGAGCTGCAGGCCTACGAGGGGGGCGTGGACAAGATCAACGTGGCCGTCGCGGGCGGCAATCCCCCGGAAATCGTCTTCGACTACCTGGGCCGCACCAGCGGCTGGTACAGCCAGGGCGCCGCGGTGCCCCTGGACAACCTCATCTCGGACGGCCTGAAGGCCGACATCATGGACAACTTCAAGAGCCTGTACACCATCGGCGGCAAGCTGCACGGCGTGCCCGGGTTCGCCTGGAACAACGGCCTGGACGTCAACCGCGGCCTCCTGAAGTCCTGGGGCTACGCGGGGGACGTCCTCAACGGGCCCGGCAATGCCTACTCCCTGGCCCAGTTCGAGGAGTTCCTGGCCAAGGTGAAGAAGGTGGCGCCCAACGGCTGCTATCCGTACGCCATCGGCTGCGCGAGCGAGCAGGGCGACTATACCTGGTGGGCCTTTTTCTGGGGCCAGGGCGCGGCGCTGTTCGGCAAGGATGGCGCCACGGTCGCCGAGTTGCCCGGCATGGTGGAGGGCTACGCCTGGATCAAGTCCATGATGGACAAGGGCTACTTCGCCCCCGGCATCGCCACAGTCAACGCGAGCGACGTGGTCAACATGTGGAACAGCGGCAAGATCGCGGTGATCGCGGGCCACAAAGGCTCGTCGAACACCATGAAGAAGGCCATCGACGACGGCCTGCTCAAGATCGAACACGACGTGACCATCGTGCCCTTTCCCACCAAGGACGGCAAGAGCGGGTTCTGCGCCATGGGCCCCACCGGCTTCGTCGTCATGACCAAGGACCCGGCCAAGCAGAAGGCGGCCGCCGGCTTCATCGAGTTCATGGTGCAGCCCAAGTACTGGCAGGCCACGATCCTCGGTTCCGGCCAGTTCCCCGCCCTCAAGAGCGTCGCGGCCCTGGACCTGTACAAGAACGACCCCTTCAACACCATCCAGAGCCAGATGCTCGCCAAGTTTCCCGCCGGGGACTTCGCCCTCACGGATCCCAACTACAGCAGGATCCGCATCGCGATGTCCGCCGCCGGCCAGTCCGTCTTCTCGGGCCTGAAGAGCCCCGGGGACGCCGTGGCCGGATTCCTCGCGGAAGTGAAGAAAATCCGCGGCAAATAAGACTCGGCCTCTCTTTTTTGCATCCGCAGCCCCTTCGGGGGCTGCCTTTTTCCCGCATTCCTGGAGGACACGGCGATGGACAAGGGCACTTCCCTGGCCGATCTTCTCTCTTTCCGCGGCCGAGCGGTCCTGGTGACCGGCGGCTGCCAGAACTTCGGCCTCGAGATCTCCGACGGCCTGGCGGAGCTCGGGGCCGGCCTCGTGGTGAGTTCCCGCCAGGTGGAGAAGGCGCAACGCCGCGCGGAGGACCTGCGCTCCCGCTACGGCGTGGAGACCCTCGGCATCGGCATGGACATCACCGACGAGGAATCGGTGCGCCGCGGCTTCTCGGCCGCCGCGGAGCGCTTCGGAACCCTGGACGCCCTGGTCAACAACGCCGGCGGGCACGGCTCGGGCACCACCGGGACGCTGGACCAGGAGCCCCTGGGCGCCTGGGAAGGCTACCTCAGGGCCAACATGACCGGCACCTTCCTCTGCCTGCGGGAATACGCGCGGCTCATGATCCCGCAGCGACGCGGCGCCGTGGTCAACATCGCCTCGGTCACCTCCCTGCTGGGCCGGGACCGGAGGGTCTATGAGGGCCTGCCGATGATGCCGAACCCCGTGCCCTACACCGCGGCCAAGGCCGGGGTCATCGGCCTGACCTACGACGCGGCCGCGGCCCTGGGCCGATACGGCATCCGCGTCAACGCCGTCTCGCCCGGCGGCTTCCTGCGGGGACAGCCCCAACAGTTCGTCGAGGCCTATGCGGAGCGCACGATGTTGGGCCGCATGGGCCGGGACGGCCGTGACCTCAAGGGCGCGGTCGCGTTCCTCTGCTCGGAGGCGGCCTCCTACGTCACGGGGCACAACCTTTACGTGGACGGCGGATTCAGCCGCTTCAAGTAGGGAGGAAGGTCATGAAGATCCTGGTCGCGGGCTGCGGTTCCATAGGCATCCGCCACCTGGCGTGTCTCCCCCAATCCGCGGGCGGCGCTGAGATCTCCGCCTTCGACGTCGACCCGGCGGCGGAGGGGAAGGTGCGGACCGTGGCCTCCGGCATCCGCTTCTTCTCCGACTGGCGGGAGGCCCTGGCCCGCGGCAATGACCTGGTCATCGTCTGCGTGCCCAACGAGCTCCACGAGGAGCTCTCCGTGGCCGCGCTGCGCTCCGGCTCCCACGTGCTCTGCGAGAAGCCCATCGCGCACGACGTGGCCGCCGGCCGGCGCATGGTGGAGGAGGCCCGCCGGGCGGGCCGTATCCTCGCCGTAGGCTATACGGAGCGCTTCCGGCCCTCCTTCGAGTTCGTCGAGGGGAAGGCCCTCTCGGGGGACCTGGGCCGCCTGGTCGGAGGACGGGCGATGGTGGGGACCTACAACACGCTGCTGTGCGCGCGGACCGACTTCCGCAGCAGGGCCTACGGGGCCCTGCTGGTCGACTACACGCACGAGATCGACATGCTGGGAAGCATGTTCGGGGAGGTCCGTTCCCTCGCCTGCAGGGCCAACCGCCTCGCGGCCAAGCCGGTCCCGAGCGACCCGTCCCTGGTGGCCATGCTGCTGGAATACCGCTCCGGTGCCGTCGTCTCCCTGCATTGCGACTACGTCCAGCATCCCCAGCGCCGGCTCATGGAGGTCTACGGGGACCGCGGGACAATCGAGTTCGACCTGCAGGCCGACTGCGTGAAGGTCTTCGATGGCGACAGCCCCGGCGTGGTGGAGCTGCGGCAGTTCGACAATGTGCGCAACGACCGGTTCGTGCGGGAACACCGGGACGTCCTGGAGGCGATCCGGCTGGGCCGGAGGCCCCGGGTCGACGGGGAGCAGGCGCTGCGGGCGCTGGAGGTGGCAGAGACCGCGGTCCGGCAGCTGCGGGACGGCCAGGCGTGAGCGGCACGCCGTTTCCCCCGCCTTGACCGCGGCCGGCGAACGTCCTATCGTGGATGCGTCTCCATGGTGAAAGTGCTGTTCATAGACGACGATCCCCTGGCCCAGAAGACCCTGGAAGCCCTCCTGCCCGCGCCCTATGTCCCCGTCCCCGCCCTGACGGCGGCGGAAGGCCTCGCCCTGCTCGCGGCCGAGGGGGCGGACGCCGTGCTCCTGGACATCGGGCTTCCCGACATGGACGGCATGGACGTCCTGCGGCGCATCGCCTCCTCTCCCTCCGCGCCGCCCGTGATCATGCTCACGGCTCTGACGGACATCCGCCTGGTGAAGGAGGCCCTGCGGGAGGGGGCCTACGACTACATCGCCAAGCCCTATGCCCTGCCGGAGCTCCTGGGCACGCTGCGGCGCGCCGTGGCCAATGCGGGCCGGGCGGTCCCCGCGGAGGGGACGCTGCCGCCCGACGGGATGCTCGGGGAAAGCGGTCCCCTGCGCGCCGTGCGGGAACAGGTCCGCCGCTACGGCGCCGCCGACTGTCCGGTGCTCCTGACAGGGGAAAGCGGGACGGGCAAGGAGCTGGCGGCGCGGGCCGTGCACGCGGCCTCCCGGCGCGCCGACGGGTCCCTGGTGGCCGTCAACTGCGGCGCCATTCCGGCGACACTGCTCGAGACGGAACTGTTCGGCGCCGAGAAGGGGGCTTTCACGGACGCGGTGGGCCGTCCGGGCCTCTTCGAGCGCGCCTCCGGCGGCACCCTCTTCCTCGACGAGATCGGGGAGATGCCTCCCCAGGCCCAGGTGGGGCTGCTTCGGGTCCTGGAGCAGAAGGAGCTGACCCGCGTGGGCGGGAGCCGGACCGTGCCGGTGGACGTGCGCGTGGTCTCGGCCACCAACAGGGACTTGAAGAAGGCGGTGGGGGACGGGACGTTCCGGGAGGATCTGTTCTACAGGATCAACGTCCTGTCCATCAGGCTCCCGCCCCTGCGGGAACGGGGCGAGGACATCCCGCTCCTGTGCGCGCATTTCGCGGCGGAACTCGGCGCCGCGCAGATCCGGTTCCAGGAGGATGCGCTTTCCCTCCTGCGCGCCCACCCCTGGCCGGGGAACATCCGGGAACTGCGGAATGTCGTGCAGCGGGCCGTGCTGGCCGCGGAAGACGGAGCCGTGCTGGCCCGCCACGTCGCCTTCGATTAGGAACCGGGCTCCGTCCGCTTTTCAGCGCGTGATCTTATAGTAGATTCCGTCCAGGAGGACTCGGTTCTCCCCAAGCGCGTTTGTCGTCACTTCCCGGGCGGTGGCCACGACGAGCAGCCGTTTGTTGACGGTCACCACCCCCGGTCCGGGATTCTTCGGCGCCTTGGCGGGAAACAGCGCCGCCAGCTCCGGGCCGGAGAAGACCACCCAGCAGGCGTAGCCCTTCACGTCCTCGGTCCCGAACCATTCCCCGCTCAGCAGCTCCACGCGGACGCGGAAGGAGGCCTCCTCCTTGTCCAGGATCACGATGTCGGACACGGTGCCTTCCAGAAGCAGGAACCGCGGATTGCGTTCCGGAAGCGCCTTCTCCCCCGTCACGTACCGGTCCAGGTCCTTGATGTCGACCGTGAAGTCCACGATCCTGTCGAAATCGGACCGCGAGAGCGCGGACAGGCCCGCGGCGGCCAAGGCGAAGGTGACGACGGCCAGAAGACGCGCCCGTGTACCCATGGACTTGTACTCCTTCTCTCCAGCTTTCCTTCGATACTATGGCTTCTCCCCCGCTCCGTCAACCTGTCGGCCGGTCCGGAGGACGGAGTAGGTCTTCCACGGCCTTGCCGGCGCACAACCCGCAGATCTTGCGGAACAGCCTTTCCATGTACAGGGCCTCCCCCGCGGACAGCCCCGCCCTGCCGAGGATGTCGTGGAAAAACCGGCCCATCTCCTCGGGTCCCTTCTGGGAGAAGAAGCCGATCGTCTTCAGGGATCCCGTGATCGTGGAGACCAGTTCGTCCATCTGCCGTCCGTCGATGGGCGTGTAGCGGGCCGGTCCCCGTTCGTCCAGGGCGCGGAACAGCGCATAGGAGACGATCTGCACCGCGTGGGAGAGGTTGAGCGAAGGCAGCAGGGGGGAGGCGGGGATATGGACCGCCAGGTGGCAGGCCGCCAGTTCCTCGTCGGAGAGGCCGTTGTCCTCATTGCCGAAGGCCACGGCCACCTTGCCTTCGCGGATCGCGGCCACCCGCTGCGCCATCTCCTCGGGAAGCGCGCTGAAATACTTCCGCCGCCTCCCCCTGCGGCGCGTGGTGCCCACCACGAGCACGGCGTCCGATACGGCCTCGCGGAAATCGCCGAGAACGCGGGCATTCTCCAGGATGTCCTCGGCGTTGTGGGCCAGGCGGCGGGCCTCCCCGGGATCGATCGCGGTGCCCAGTACGATGTCCAGGGCCGTGATGCCCATGGTCTTCATGGCGCGGCAGACGCTGCCCACGTTCTTCGGGTCCAGCGGCCGCACGAGGACGATACGGATGTCTTCCAATCTCATTGGCGGAGAGAGTAACCGATAATGGAGGTATGAAAAAAGACGATCGCGGCAGCCCGGTCTTCCTGCTCCTCGCCCTGTTCCTGGTCTTCCCGCCGGCCTTCCGCGGCGTTTCGGCCGAGGAGGAGGGCCGGGGGGCGCAGGATCCCGGCGTGAAACTCCCCGTCTTCACGCTGGGCTACGCGGTCTCCGCGGGCGGCATCGAGGACGAGGAGGAGGATCTCCAGATCCCTTCCTCGCTGCGCAACACGGTCACCCTCCGGATCCGGGAGGAGCTGGGCAAGCCCCTGCTCCTCACCAGTCTCCTTAAGTTTTCCCAGAAGGACTACTACACCCAGGCGGGCGACGCCGTCACCCTGGCATGGGACCAGGATGGCCGCTTCAGGCTTTCCGATCTCCTGGACCTCGGCGCCGACTTTTCCCTCCGCTGGGTCACCCGGACCGACCTCGACGCCGGCGACGTCCCCAATGACGTGCTGACAGTGAAAGGGGGCGGCAATGCCGCCTGGAAGCCGGGCAAGGGCACGGTCCTGGACTGTTCCCTGCAGGGGGGCTTCGACCTCGCCAGTCGGGCCGCCAAGGGGAGGCAGGTCTGGACCGCAGGGGCCGGTTTCGAGTCCCGTCTGGGGGATTTTCTGCTCCATACGCGGTATCACGGCACCCTGCGTTTTCCCCTGGGGGCGGGAAGCTCGGTGGATGCCTCCTCCCTGCATACGGGCAGCGTGAGCCTGCAATGGGATCCGAACCGCCCCTGACGGCCCCCCGGGAGGACCTGCCGCTTTTTTCCGATTCCCCGCTTGACGAGGCGGTGAAGATTTGACAAAAGCCGCCGCAACGGGTAAAATGCCATTTTGAACAGCCACTCACGAAAGATGGGGTGCCATGAGCAACAACGAGATCGTACCGGGCTTTGACGACGACAAGGACGACAGCCTCAAAATCCGCCTCCAGAAGATCGACGACACTCCCGGTTGTCTGGTCCTGTATCTGACCGGTTATATCGACACCTACAACTCGAACTACTTCCAGAAGCGCGTCGCCAAGGCCATCGATGCCGGATTCACCAAGCTCATCTTCCAGTGCAATGGCCTGAACTACGTTTCCTCGACGGGCATCGGCTCCTTCACCGCGTTCCTCAAGGCCGTGAAACCCAAGGGCGGGGATCTGGTCCTCCTTGAGATCCAGCCCAAGGTCTACGAAGTGTTCCAGCTCCTCGGCTTCTCCCAGTTCTTCAACATCAAGGAAAACCTGGATGAGGCGGCGGCGTTCTTCGCCCAGAAGGGCGAGGAGGGCAAGGGCTCCGCGTTCCCCAAGATCTTCAAGTGCCCCATCTGCAGCAAGAAGCTGAAGGCCGCCAAGGCCGGCCGTTTCCGCTGCTCGGAATGCAAGACGATCCTGGCAATCGACAATGCCGGGCAGGTATTCCTCGGCTGACAAGCCGGCAAGAAGGGAAGGGACATGAACACGCATGAGAAAGTGGAGAGCTACCTGCTGCGCCTCTCCCTCTCCTACCAGGAGACGGGGAAGGACGCGTGGGTGGTGAGCGACAGGGATAAAGGCATCGACAGCCTGTTCGTCGCCCTTGCGGATTCCCTGGTCGTCATGCGCGTCAACGTGGCCGACGCGCCCAAGGCGAAGCGGGAGGCCCTCTTCACGGACCTCCTGAAGCTCAACGCCACCGACATGGTCCATGGGGCCTATGCGCTGGACGGGGAGAAGATCGTCATCGTCGACACCCTGGAGGGGGAGACGATGGACATCGAGGAGTTCCAGGCCTCCGTCGAGGCCATCGGCCTGGCCCTTTCCCAGCACTTCAAGGTCCTCGCCAAATACCTGAAGAAAGAGTAGCAGGAGGCCATCATGGGTGTTTTTGACCGTCTGAAGACGCTCCTCAAGTCCAATATCAACGACATGATCAGCAAGGCAGAGAATCCGGAGAAGATGCTCAACCAGCTGGTCATCGACATGAACGAGCAGCTGATGGAGGCCAAGAAGCAGGTCGCCTCCTCCATCGCGGACGAGAAGAGGCTGGAGCGCCAGCTTCTGGAAAACAAGACGCAGGCCGCCGACTGGGAGAAGAAGGCGATGCTGGCTGTGAAGGCCGGCAAGGACGACCTTGCCAAGGAAGCCCTCGTGCGCAAGGGCGAATACGACGGCTACGCGGCCGGATTCCAGAAGGAGTTCGAGGCCCAGCACGCCGCCGTGGAACAGCTGAAGGACGCGCTGCGCCAGCTGCAGGCGAAGATCGACGAGGCCGTGCGCAAGAAGAACCTCCTGGTCGCCCGCGCCAAGAGGGCGGAGGCCACCAAGACCATCCAGCAGACCATGGGCAGCCTCTCCAACACCTCCTCCTTCGACACCTTCGGCCGCATGGCCGCCAAGGTGGATCAGCTGGAGGCGGAGGCGGACGCCGAGGGGGAGCTTTCCCAGAGCGGCGCGGACCAGAAGCTGGAGGACAAGTTCAAGGAGCTGGAGTCCGCCGGCGGCGGCGGCGCGGACGCGGCGCTGGAAGAGCTGAAGGCCAAGATGGCCCAGCTTGGAAACAAGTAGCCCCAGGACCGTAGCGTTCTTTTCCTCGGATCCCGTGCTCGTGGAACGGATCAGGGCCTCTCTGCGGAGGGGCCCTTTTCGTTTCCGCTTCACCTCCCTGGTCGACGAGGATCCCGCCGACAGGCTGCGCCTGCTCCCCGCCTCCCTGCTTTCCTCCCTCGATCCGTCGCGTTCCGCGGTTCCCGTGATCGCCTACGGGCCGGCGGCGCTCCTGCGCGGCGCCTTCCTTTGGGGTTGCGCGGACTATCTGAAGGATCCCTGGGGCCCCGAGGAGCTTTCGCTGCGGTCGCTGCTCGTCCTGGAGAGGGGACGGGAGGGATGCCTCTTTCCCTGGGGGGAACTGACCCTCGACGGCTGCGTCGTGCGGACCCCGTTCGGCCGGGCGGAGCTGGGCCTTCAGGAAGCGCTCCTGTTGCGGCTGCTTCTCTCTCGGAGGGGCTGCACCGTGCCCCGGGAGGCGTTGCGGGCCGTGGCCGCGGGCCGGCCGCTCGCCCAAGGCAGCCGCCTGGTGGACGTGCGGATCTCCTCCCTGCGCGGGAAGCTGGCCGCCGTCATCCCGCCGGAAGGCGCCGCGGGTTTCCTCCGCTGCCTCCGCGGCCAGGGATACGTGATTCCCTAGCCGGCGGCTTCCAGCCAGGCCGGCAGGTCCTTCACCGTCCTGATCCAGGGCAGGCCCCGGGTGTCCCGGCCCCCGCATCCGTCCTCGGCGACCAGGAGGGCCTGCCCGCCCAGGTCCCGGAAGGCCGTCAGGTAGGGAATGCTGTCGTCCAGGAAGAGGACCTCCCCGATCTTCCCGCCGACCGCCTTCACGGCGTTGCGGTAGCAGGATGGCGCGGGTTTCCCCGTGTACCCGTTGTACTTGATGTCGAAGACGTGGTCGAAACGGCGCCGAATTCCAAGGACCGCGAGGACCCGCTCGGCATGGTCCCCCGGCGAATTGGTGAGGATCGATTTCCCCTGGGGGAGCCGGGCGAGCATCCCGTCCAGCCCGGGATCGGGGGAAAGGAAATCCCCCACGTTCTCCGGGTGGACCATGGCGAGGTAATCGTCCACCTTGTCGAAGCCGTGCTCGGCGATCAGGCCCTTCAGCGTGGTGCCGTGTTCGTTGTAGAGGCCCTTCCTCAAAAGGGCGGCTTTCGCGAGGTCGACGCCGAGGAACGAGGCGGTGTAGGCCGTGATCCTGCGGTCCACCTCCGCGAGCAGTCCCGCGGAGGCGGGGTAGAGCGTCTGGTCCAGATCGAAGAGAAGGTATCGGATGTCCACGGCGGGACTGTATCTGTCCTCCGGCGGCGTGTCCAGCCGGTCCTTTTGACAGCACGGCCCGGAAGCCCCATACTCCACCCTGGGGAGGAGCGGCATGAAGATTGGGCTCTTTTCGACTCGTCGCGACTACGAGGCGACCCGCGCCAGGCCCGGCGCCGCGGAGGCCCTGGAACACAGCCTGCGCCGACACGAGCTGACCGTGGAGGCGGTCCGCGCCGCCCTGGAAGAGCAGGGTCACGGGACGGTCGACATCCCCGTGGACACGGACCTGCTGTCCCGTCTCGGCCGCGGCCGATTCGACATGGTTTTCAACACCTATTTCGGTCCCGGAAGAAGGCAGGATCAGGCCCATGTCGCCTCCTGGATGGAGTATGCCGGAGTACCCTTTACGGGGGGAGGGGCGGCATGCCACTACCTCGGCCTGTCCAAACCCCTTTCCAAGAGGATTCTCTCCGCCTGCGGGATCCCCACGCCGCGTTTCGGCGTCTGCGGCAGGGGTCCCGGGACGGCATCGGGTCCCGAAATCCAGGGCCTGTCCTTCCCCCTGATCGTGAAGGTTTCCTCGGAGGGCGAGGGCCTCGGTCTGGACGAACGGTCCGTCGTGCGCTCACGGGATGCCCTGGAGGAGGAGGCGCGGCGCGTCCTGGACTCCTACGGGGAGCCGGCCCTCGTTGAGGAGTACGTGGACGGCCGCGAGTTCACCGTCGGCGTCCTGGAGGGGGAAGGGCAACGGGTGCTTCCCATCCTGGAGATCGTGCTGGGAAAGCTTCCCGTCTATTCCTACGCGGCCAAGATTGGGGATCTTGTGGAGGAGAGCTTCCCGTCGTCCCTGCCGGGGTACACGACCGCCCTGCTGGAGGACCTTGCCATCCGCGCGGGCCGATCCCTGGGCTGCAGCGGATATTGGCGCGTCGATTTCCGCCTGGACTCCTCCGGGAATCCGTTCGTCCTGGAGGTGAACACGCTTCCGGGGCTGCAGCCCGGCTACAGCGACTTTCCCAGGATGGCCGGGAGGGCGGGCATCGGCTACGGTGAGGTGGTCCGCCGCATCCTTGCTTCCACGCCCCGTTAGGACGGAAGGCGCGCGAGGCGTTCCCGCGCCGTGGCGATGCGTTCCTCGATGGAAAGCGGCATGCCCTGCTCGTCGACGAGGCGCACGGCGCCCCGCAGGAGGCGGGTCCTCCATTGCACGGCGCCGGAAAGCTCCTCCCTGCATTCCCAGAGATACGGCACGGGAAGGAAGCCCGAGGCGAAAATCCTGTACAGTCCACCGGGACCCGGCGCACCGGAGGAGGCCCGCAGGGCCGCTTCCACGACGGCGGAAGCCTCCGCCATGACGGCTTTCTGCCTTTCGCCCACCTCGGGGTTTTCCGTCATGTCGTCCACGAGGCCCGCGGCGCGCAGCCTGCGCCATTCGCGCAGGGCATGGCGCGTGATCCGCGCGCTCTCCTGGATCACCGCCGGGTCCGCCAGTCGCGAGCCTTCCGACCAGGAGACGACGTGGACGAGGGGCGGGCTTGCGGGATCGTGCGGTTCGATGTCGTCCATGAGGGCCGTGACGGCGGCCAGCTGCGCCTTGGCCCGTTCGGGATCCGACGAGAAGTAGTCGAGGCCGCCGCGGGGCTGTAGGATCACGCGGAAGCGGCCGTCCTCCAGCCGGCGCAGCATCGCCAGCAGCGCCCGCGCCTTGGCCAAGTCCTGTACGCCCCATGTATACTTGGGCGTGTTCAGCATGGCCTGGGCGACCAGGGTGCGCACGCCGAGGGACCTGGCTGCCAGGGCCGCGAGGCATGCTGCGGCCACGCAGGTCGCGTCGTCGGCGCCGCGGAACGCGAAGTGGTGGGGCACGTTGGGCTCGTAGGGACCGCCGGAAGCTCCGACGTAGCGCAGTGCCTCCCATTGCCCCGCCAGGTTCTCCCGGAGCCCCAGGGGGCCGCGGTTGTCGATCCTGCAGAACCACCAGAGGGACAGCGCGTGCCATGCATTATGGATGGTCGCGTCGTACATCCGCGCCAGGGCGGCGTGATCCTGCGCCCCCGCGTAGGTGCGGACCAACATGGGCCTGGCCGCCTGCCATACGGAGGCGAACTCCCCGGGCGAGTTCAGGGGCACCCCCCCGCCGTTGGGCGCCTCACCCCAGGCCTCGCCGAAACGCTCCTGGGTCAGCTGGGAGGTCCCGATGGAAAGCACGTCAACCTGTCCCGAGGCGGCCAGGCTGCGGGTCCATTCGAGGAAGAGCCGGACGGCCGCCTCACGGTCCGGCAGATAGGGGCCCATGTGCGCGCGCAGGAGCGGAAGGCCGGCGGGGGACGTGGCGCGCAGCCGCTCAGGGAGGCCGTCCCGCGCGGTGCCCCGTTGCGGGTATCGGCCCGCCGGCGGGGCCGGGGCAGCCTGGTAGTCCCCGCGGCGCACCAGCTGCTCCCCGAAGGCGAGGCGGTCCCTGTCGTAGGAAAGCGCCCGTCCGGCTTCCGGCGTAAGCGAGGAGGCGCGAACCCCCAGCTTCTCCAGCGTCTCCCCGGGGGTCTCGTCCCCATCGAAGAGGGCCACGGCCTGCGGTACGCGCTCCCGCACCATGCGGCAGGCCTCCGGGAGTCCGGCGAAGTGGAACGCCCGCAACGGCAGGCCGTGCCGCACCGCCTGGAGGACCAGCCTTTGGAACAGCCTGGCGCCCGTCGCGGGATCGAGACGGTAGCTGAAAGCCAGCTGCGTGATCCGTTCCCGGCGGATCCACTCCTCGATCGCGACCCACTCGGCCTCCCCATCCGGCCTGTCGCAGGCCCGCTGAACCGCCTCCGGCGCAATGGTCACGGAGCATCCGCAATCCTCCAACAGCTGCGCCGCGGAGGTGACGCCCAGGACGTGGGCGTCCACGCCCGGCTTCACGATGCCCAGCCTGTCTCCCGCGGACCAGCTTCCCTTCATGCGCGCCCGGGATCCGCGCCGACGAGGAGGAAGCGGATCTCCTTCATGGAAAGCCCCTTGAGGCCCAGCCGTTCCGCCGTCCTGCCCGTGGCCCAGAAATCCACTCCATGCATAGCGGAGGCGGTCCGGATGATCGTCTTCATGGTCGGGGTGGGGACGCCCAGCATGTCCCCCAGGGACGCCAGGGGGACCAGGCTTGCCGGCACGTCCTCAGAGATGTAGCGGTGCATGACGGTGGGCGGCGCCTTGATGCCCTGGTAGTTGGCGTTGGCGTGGATGGCGTCGCAGAGGGTCTTCCCCGCGGCGTCGTAGGCCAGGTAGAGCCATTCCCTGGCGCTGTTCACGTGGAAACCGAGGGCCGCGGCCACGGCGATCCGTTCTCCGTCGATCTCCTCCAACACGGAAGCAACGGCCGGCGTGACCCCCTCCAGGTAGAACTCGAAGTCCCCGTGCGTGTCCTCGATCCTTCCGGCGTTCAGGACCGTGATCGCCGGGTGGAAGACGGCCCCGATGTTCTCCAGGCTGGTCTTCAGCACATTGTCGCCGGGTACGAACTGGGGCAGGACCCGCCGGATCACGGGGAGGATGTCCGCGATGGTGTAGGATGGGAAAGCCGCCAGGGGCACCGCGTTCTTCACGGCGAAGATGTGGACCTCCCCCGGGCTGGTAATCCGGGACGCGTAGAGCAGGGTCTGCGCTTCCGCCAGGTAGGGCTTGACCGCCGGGTTCGCCTCCCTCAGGACGCGCGCTGCCTCCAGGGCTCCTCCCGTGCGGCCCGGGTTGAGCACCAGGATCTGTCCGTCCTTGAGGAACGGGGCGATCCTGCGGGTGATCTCCGCATGGGCCGTGGCGGGGACCACTACCATGACGGCGTCGGCGTCCCGCATCGCCTCGGCCGGATCGTCGCTCATCGCCGAGAGGCGCGCGAAACCTTCGATGGCGCCCTTCACTTCGATGCCGCCACGGGCGCGCAGCGGATCGAGTCGGCCCGCCGTCCTGTTGAACAGGGAAACCTTGCAGCCCAGGAGGGAAAGGTGCCCGGCCATGGCAAGGCCGCCGTTGCCGGCGCCGATCACGCAGAACTTCGGCAGGTCCTCTGCGGGCGGGATGGCCCCCAGGGGCTTCTCCGCCTCCCCGACGCGGGCCATCAGGTCCTCCGGCGAGATACAGGCGCAGAGCATCGGAAGGAATCCTTCCGTGCCGCAAAGGCGCGCCAGGCGGGCCAGTACCTTGAGGTAAAGGGAATGGCTCTCCCTGGGGCCGAGAAGGAGGAAGACGGCGCGCGCCGTGCCGCCATGGTCCCAGGGAAAGCCGTCCGGCGCGACGCCGACGGCTAGCACCAGCTGCTTGCAGGATTTCGTCTCCGCGTGCGGGAAGGCCACGGCTCCCCCGGCCGCCGGAACCAGGGTGGTACCCATCCTTTCACGGGACTCCACGTCCCGCAACGCCGCTTCCGCATCGATGCCCCGGCACCGCGCAGCCGCCTCCAGGAGAACGCGCATCGCCTGCCCGTGATCCGCCGCTCGCAGCGGGATCACGATGCCGTCCGGGAAAAGAAGTTCCGCCGCCTTCATCGCGTTCCTCCATGCCGTGCCCGCGGTTCCGCCTCCCCAAGCCGGCGCATGCTCCCGTATTGGGGCCGAACCATGGTGCGGACGGCTCCCCGTCAATCAAACAACGGTGCCGGCCGGGCGGTTACCGGTCGCGGCAGGTCCCGGCGTCCGGCGTGGAGGGATCGGTTTCCTTCCGCGGTTGGAGTATATTGGAATCGATGAAACCCGATGGGCACGCCGGGCCGTCCCCAAGCCGGCAGGACCTCCTGAGGAGCTATCGCGCGATCAAGCCGCAATGCGAGCGGGTCCTCCGCGCCCTGGAGGAGGATCTGCGGCGGCGTCTCGTACGCCTCGACATGCACCCGGGATTGAAGAGCCGCGTGAAGGCCTTCCCGAGCTACTACAGGAAGTACATCCGGAGGGTCGCCGATCCGAACGAAGCGGAAGCGGAGCGGATCATGGCGGACCTCATCGGAATCCGCATCATCTGCCCATTCCTGGCGGACGTGACCACCGTGGAAACGCTGATCCGGCGCTGTTATGCCGTCGAGGAGGTGGAGCGGAAGGGGGAGGACGCCCTGCCGGACGACTTCCGCTACAAGTCCACCCATCTGCTGCTGCGCCTTCCCCCGCGCTTCCGCGGCCCCTCGGGACCCAGGTACTGCGAGGTCCAGGTCCGCACGACGCTGCAGGACGCCTGGGCCGAGGTCGAGCATGAGCTCCTGTACAAGGCGGACGCATCCCCCTTCCACGAGTCCATGAAACGCAAGATGGCGGCCCTCAATGCCAATCTGACGCTCGCCGACATGATCTTCCAGGAGGCGCGCGACTACCAGCGGGAGCTCGGCGCCGCATTGAGCACGAGGCGCGCCGCGTTCCACGAAAAGGTCCGCCGCGACGGGGACTCGTCCCGCGCGGCCGGCAAGACGGTCCACGGTTCCGCGGCTTCGACCCGCCCCGTGATGAACGGGATCGAAGAGCTCCTGCTGGAGGGCCTGCAGGCCCACAGCACCCGATCCTATGGCAAGGCCATACGCATCTACGGGAGGATCCTGTCGATGGAGCTGGCCGACGACATGCGCGTCCTTCTGCTCTCGCACCGCGGCATGGCCTATTTCGCCCGTTCGATGCACCACAGGGCCCTGGAGGATTTCCTGTCGGCCCTCGCGATCGACCCCGGCCACGCGGGTTCCTGTCATTACGCGGGAGCCGTCTACGAGACCCTGGGGGATGCCAAACGGGCCCTCGCGTTCTTCAACCGCTCCCTGGCCGCGGATCCGGCCCGCGTCGATTCCCTGGTGGCACGGGCGCGCGTCCTCTTTCACGGCGGCGAGGCGAAGCGGGCCCTCGCGGATTGCGAGGAGGCGCTCGCCCTGGATCCCGGCTCCGCGGAGGCTCTGGCGGGGAAGCGGCGCGTCGAGGCTTCCATGGTGCATGCGGGAAAGCGCCGGAATTGAGGCCGGGATGAAGGGTTGACGGCGTCCTGGCGGCATATTAGTCTATTATTGGTCTAGTAATAAGGAAAGGAGGAAAAGATGCTGCGGAGCCTGAAGGAGCTGAACGGATTCGCCATGGCCGTGGCTGACGGACCGGCGGGAGTCCTCGACGACGTGTATCTTGACGACGGGATCTGGGCCGTACGCCATCTTGTCCTCCGCCTGGAGGAAGGGCTGAAGCTCCTGATCCAGCCCACGCTGGTGAGGAGCATCGACTGGTTCGGCCGCCATGTCCGCCTGGACATGGAACGGCGGGACCTGGCCGCCGCGCGTCCCGCGGACGCGGACCCGCCCGTTGACGTGCTCCGGGAGAGGGAGGCGCAGCGGCGGTTCGCCTATGCCGCCAGCACGGGCATCCCGGGGGCATGCCATGGAGGCGCCCCGTACGCCTTCCCCGTCTGGCCCCTGGATGACCTGGAACCCATGGCCGAAGGGGACCCGCACCTGCGCAGCGTGAAGGAACTGATCGGTTACCGCGCCCGCGCATTCGAAGGCAGGGTGGGGCGCGTCGTGGATTTCCTCTTTGAGGAGCGCAGTTGGGATGTCCCCTTCCTGGGCATCGCGACCCGCAGGGGCCTGCGGTCCTCGCGGACCGCCGTGCCCACGCGTTTCGCCTCCGCCATCGATTGGGCGCGGCGCTCCGTCACAGTCGGCCTGGGCCGCGGCCTCATCCTCGCGGGACCGGACCTGCCGTACCTGATGTCCCTGGAGTCCCTGGCCGCCTGCCGGACGGAGCTGGACGCGCACTACGGCTTCCCGGCTTTCGGAGGACCGGAGGGCCCCTGACCCCGGGGCGTCGGCAAAAAAAAGCTTGACATTTCTCCGCGGGTGGGGTTATGTTTTTCTTGTGGCGGCGGAATGAATCGCCGTCCAAATCGGGATCTGGACTGCGATCGTTTCTTTCGATCCTCCAGCCAGAACTCTTAAAAGCCGGTGATGAACCGGCTTTTTTTATCGATTTGGCCGTACGTCCCGGGGACAAAAAAAGCGCCCCTCGCGGGGCGCTTCTCGTTGCGCGGCCCCTCGGGGCGCCGCGCAGTGGCCTAGTGGATGAACCACTGGATGATCACGTTGTTGAGGCTGGTCGTCGTGGTCACGAACACGATGGAGACCATGGACATCAGCTTGAGCAGGATGTTCATGGCGGGTCCTGCCGTGTCCTTGAACGGATCGCCGACGGTGTCGCCGACGACCGCCGCCTTGTGGCACTCGCTGCCCTTGCCGCCGAAGTTGCCGCGCTCGACGTACTTCTTCGCGTTGTCCCAGGCGCCGCCCGAGTTGGCCATCATGATGGCCAGCACGAAGCCGGTGGACAGGGCGCCCGCGAGCATCGCGACGACGGTGAAGGGTCCCATCAGGATCCCGACGCCGATGGGGGCGATGAGGGCGATGAGGGAGGGAAGGACCATCTCCTTCTGGGCTCCCTTGGTGGAGATGGCCACGCAGGTGGCGTAGTCCGGCTTGTCGGTTCCCTTGAGGATGCCGGGCTTCTCCTTGAACTGGCGGCGGACTTCCTTGACCATGTTGCCGGCGGCGCGTCCCACGGCCCTCATGGCCAGGGCGCAGAAGACGAACGGCAGCACGGCGCCGATGAACAGGCCGACGAGAACCTTCGGGTCCATCAGGTTGATGGTGAGTGCGATGGTCCCGTCGGCGGCCTTCGTGAAGAGGCCCGCGTAGAAGGTGGTGAAGGCCTGGCTGATCTGCACGACGCCCGTCTGGATCGCCTCGATGGTCTTGTTCACGTACTCGGCGATCAGCGCGAGGGCGGTCAGTGCCGCGGAAGCGATGGCAAAGCCCTTGCCGGTGGCCGCGGTGGTGTTGCCCAGGGAGTCCAGGGCGTCGGTGCGTTCCCGCACCTGGGGATCCTGGCCGGTCATCTCCGCGATGCCGCCCGCGTTGTCGGCCACGGGGCCGTAGGCGTCGGTGGCCAGGGTGATGCCGAGGGTGGCGAGCATTCCGACCGCGGAAAGCCCGATGCCGTAGAGGCCCATGCTCGGATTGGCCATCCCATTGGAGAGGAAGAAGGCCGCGAGGGTCGCGACGACCACGACGAGGATCGGGATGAGGGTGGAGAGCATTCCCAGGGACAGGCCGCCGATGATGAGGGTGGCCGCTCCGGTCTGCGTCTCACCCGCCAGTCCCATGGTCGGCTTGTAGCTGTCCGAGGTGTAGTACTCGGTCACGTACCCGATGATGTTGCCCGCGATGAGGCCTGCGAGCATGGCTCCCCAGATCCCGATGAACTCGGATCCGACGGTGAACCATACGAAGGCGAAGGAGGAGATCGCGATCAATACCGTGGACAGGTAGGTGCCGGTGCGCAGGGCGCGCAGGAGCACCTTCTGGGACACGTCGCCCTTGGCGCGCACGAACAGGCTCCCGATGATGGAGCAGAGTACGCCGATGGTGGCGATGGAGATGGGCACCTGGATGAACTGGATCATGGAGACGCCCGGGATGGAAATCGTGCCGATCGCGCCCAGGGCCATGGTGGCCACGATGGCGCCCACGTAGGACTCGTAGAGGTCCGCGCCCATGCCGGCCACGTCCCCGACGTTGTCTCCGACGTTGTCCGCGATGACCGCGGGGTTCCTCGGGTCATCCTCGGGGATGCCCGCTTCCACCTTGCCCACCAGGTCCGCGCCGACGTCGGCTGCCTTGGTGAAGATACCTCCGCCCACCCTGGCGAACAGGGCCATGGTGGAGGCGCCCATGCCGAAGGTGACCATGATCGCGGGGATGTCCGCATCAGGCATGTGGAAGGCGTAGCGCAGCAGGGTCCACCAGATCGAGAGGTCCAGCAGGCCCAGTCCGACGACGGTCATGCCCATGACCGTTCCGGCGGAGAAGGCCACGCGCAGTCCGGAGTTCAGGCTGGTCTTCACGGCCGCCGTGGTGCGGCAGTTGGCCCGCGTCGCGATGGACATGCCGATGAAGCCCGAAAGGCCGGAGAAGAAGCCTCCGGTGATGAAGGCGAAGCAGACGAACGGCGAGATGAGGTGGAAGCCGAACCCGAGGACGGCCAGCAGGACGAACAGGATGGCGAACACGATGCCGACCACCGAGTACTGCTGCTTCAGGTAGGCCATGGCGCCTTCCTGAACCGCCTTGCTGATCTCCTGCATCGCCTTTGTGCCCGGGTCCTTCTTCAGTACGGAGATGGCCTGGTAGAGGGCAAAGAGGAGCGCCGCGATCGATCCCACCCAGGTGAGCCACATCATGTCGACTCCACCGTTCTCCGTGCCCTGGGCGAACGCCCCGGACAGGGGGATGAGGGCGAGGATCAGTACGAGCGCCGCGATACGGTGCTTGTTTTTCATGGAACCGAATCCTCCTGAATCTATAGAGTTGAACCCCGCGCGCGGTCCAGCGGGAAGGCGTTTGGGGAGTGGGCTTCTTGGAAGAAAACCCATGCGACTTTATGGAATTTTCATATTGTGGTCAAGGGTATCGACTGCCTGATCTCAGGACCGTCGCTTGTCATCTGCATGCCCGAGTGGTACCCTGCGGATGCGGTGAAACAGGTCATTCTGCTGCCAGTGGTCTTCCTTTTCGCCTTCCTTTGCGCCGTCGCTCTGTTCTCCACGCTCTGCTTCTTCGTCTCCTGGGGCGGTTCCTGGGACGGCGCGCAGAAGCCGACGGCGGAACTGGCGGTCCGGCAGATGCCGTCCATCTTCCGGGACGTGCTGGTTCCCTCCATCCTTACCGCCCTCCTCATGGTCGGCATGCGTTCCACCAGAAAACCGGTCCACCGCCTCGTGCTCCTCCCCGTCGCCCTGTTCCTGTCCTTCGGGATCGCCGTGGGGGGCTTCCTGGGCTTGGAAATCCTGGATCGGGGCACCATGGCCGCGGCGCCCGCCGCCGAGAGGCCGCTTGCGGAACGCAGCTTTACGCGCGTCGGGCCCGTGTTCCTCAGCGCGGAGAAGGTGGACGGCGCGGAACTGGGGGGCGTGCTCCTGGTCTCCCCCGACGCCCCCGGAGCGCGGTTCCGCGTCCTCCCCGCGGCCACTGTGGAACGCGCCGGGGACCTGCTGCGCGTGAAGGCCGGCAAGGCCGACGGCGTCCTCGCGGAAGGCCGGGTCGAAGGGGCGGCCGACGGGATCTTCCGCATGGACCCCGTGGTGGAGGCCTTCCTGTCGGACCTCGGAAGCCTGAAGGACGATCTGCACGGCCTCCAGTCCTCCTCCTTCCGCGAGTTCCTGGCGGCCGTCTTCTCCCTGCTTTTCGCCCTCACGGCCTCCTTCGTGTTCCTGCGCCTCACCCGCTGGCCCCTGGCCAACCTGTTCCTCTACGTCCTGGCTTCCCGCGGCGCGCTGCTCCTCTTCCGCCTGCTGCGCCGGGGCCTCGGCGCCGGGATCGCCGCCTCCTTCACCAGCCCGCTCATCGTACGCCTGTTCCCCTACGGGGTCTTCGTCGCCGTGGGCCTCCTGCTGCTCCTGGTGGACCTGCTCTTCGTGCCCGCCGACCGCCTTCGCGAGGGGGGCTTCTGATGGGCACGGCGCTCGGCCGGGTCTTCGGCGCGATCCTCCTGTTCTGCGCCATCGCCTTCGCCTTGTTCTTCGGCTGGACCTGGTTCCTCGCGCCCAAGGCGGACCTGCTCGCCTCCTTCAACCTGGAGTTCGCCTGGCGCAATGCCCTGCGCCTCCTTTTGGAGTACCTGGTGCCCGTCCAGGCCTCCGCCGTCGTCGTGGCCTTCTCCCTGCGCTTCGGCAGGAAGGAGGCGGCGGGTCCGGGAGGCGGACAGCCCTTCAGCAAGTTCGTCGGTTCCACGGTGCTCGCCTTCATCCTCCTCACGGCGGTCTACACGGTCCTCGCGGAGGGCGTGCTTCCGGGCCTGCGCACGCGCATCGCGGAGATGCGCCACCTCACCGCCCTGGCGCGGCAGTACCTCTCCCTGGCCGAGGAGAGCGTCCGGAAGGGCGCCGGCGGAGCCGCCGTGGAATCCTACGCGCAGTACCTGGCCATCGACCCGGACAACCCGAAGGCGGTGGAGGGGAAGCTGGCCGCGGAGGCCCTGGCGGCCAGGCAGGACAACGCCAGGGAGGCGGCGGAGCGCGGGAAGGGGGAGGACCCCCGCAAGGGGGAGGCGGACGCGGCCCCGGACACGGAGGCCCTGCTGAAGAGGGCGTGGGAGTATTTCAACAGGGAGGACTGGTTCTCCGCGCACTACTACGCCTCTCGGGCCTTCGCGGCGGACAGGACGCGGATGGACGCCAAACGCCTTGCCGACGACGCGTGGCGGATGATCGGGGACGTGAAGAGCGCCTCCAAGGCCGACTCGGCGGCGCAGGCGCTCTACGAGGCCAAGAAGAAGGCCTACGCCCTGCTCCTGGGCGGAAGCTACGTGGACGCCTACTACGCCTACCTGGATCTGGCGCGCGGGCATCCGGCGGACCGCGAGGTCCAGGACCAGCTCGCGCAGAGCCGGGCGGGGCTCGAGTCCGCCGTGTTCTACCTCGACGAGGCGGAGCGGGCCTCCTCCATGCCGGGCACGCGCGGGATCCTGTTCCGCAACGCGGAGGGGGACGGCTACGCGGAGGCGGTGTCCATCGGCAAGATGGTGGAGCTTCCGGCAGCCACGTACCTGTTCGATATCGAGGCCATCCGCTACGGGGCGGACGGCGGGATCCCGTGGCACTTCAAGGCGGACCGCGGCGTGATCCTCGGGGACGGCCGCCGCATCCTGCTGCACGGGGCGGACCGGGAAAAGCGGCGTGAGGAACGACCCGTGTACCTGGCGGGGGGACGGCCCGCCGCCGAGCGCGACTACCTGGAGCTGCACCGGTCCCTGGAGGAGCTGCGAGCGCAGGGCGCCGGCCGCCAGGACCTTTCCGCCCTGAGCCTGACCGCCCTGTGGACCCGTAAGGCGGAGATCGTCTCCTCGGGCGTGCGGGAGGAGGACGTGTCCCTGGAGATCGCCATGAAGGCCCTGGGTCCCTTCCTGTTCCTCATCTTCTCTCTGTTCGCCGTGCCCCTGGGATGGGCCTATCGGTCCCGGTACCTTGGCAAGCCCCCCCTTTCCGTGCTGGTCCTCGTGCCCCTGGTACCAGCCGCCGTGAGCCTGGCCGCCATGCTCTATACCTACGCGCACCGCGTGATCCTCGGCTTCGTGGTCCTCAGCCTGGGCCTCCCGGCGGCTCTCGCGGTGCTGGCCGGCATGGAACTGGCGCTCCTGGTTCTGGCCATCGTACTGCTTGCAGGCCAGGCTGCGGCGTAGCCGCCCCTGAGGCTGCGGTCCGTCGCGCCATGGGCCCCGGCGCATCCTTGACCATACCGGCCGCCGATCGGTATCTTTTATCTCCCATGGTCTACCGTATCACTCTCAAGTCCAATCCCCGCCTGCTTTTGGTCTACCTGTTCATTCCCTGCGCCCTGGCCCTCGGCGGCCTCGCGTTCTGGATGGGCGGGGGACTCTGGGGAGTCATCATCCTGGCCGGAGGCGCGCTCATCGCCTGGACGCTCCTGAAGTTCACCCGCCGTCAGATGAAGACCTGCATAGAGTCCGGCGAGGAGGGCCTGACCTTCTCCCTCTATGGCGAGGAGAAAGCCGTCCTCCCATGGCCCTCCGTTCGCCTGGCGGGCATGGCGCAGGAGGAGGGCAAGGGGCACCGCGGCCGCAAGCTCTTCGTCTACCAGGAGGAGGGGGACAAGCTGTTCACCGTCCCGGACGAGTTTGAGCGCTTCGAGGCCCTCGTGGCCGAGGTGCGCGGCCGCACCGACTTCCGCGAGATTCCCCTGGGGAAGACGGAGACACTGAAGGACAAGCTACGGGAGCTCCTCGGGTAGCCGCATGGCGTTCACGGGCAAGCTCATCGGCGCCCTCATCGGCTCCATCGCCGGCCCCTTCGGGACCCTGTTCGGCGGTCTGATCGGGCACATGTTCGACAGGGCCGCGGAGGAGCGGACCGGCCGCGGGCGGCCGGCGGGACGCCTCGAATGGGACTCCCGCCGGCAGGGGGCGGAGGATCCCACCTCCCGGGCGCAGCTGAACTTCATCGCCTGCCTCATCGGGCTTTCCATCGCGGTGGCCAGAAGCGGCGGCGGGGTGAAGGTCTCCCACGTGGACACCCTCAAGGCGTTCTTCCGCCGCAGTTTCCCCTACGGCGGCGTGGACCAGGACGTCATCCAGCACCTGATCGACGAGATGTACGCCAACCGGGACGCCATCGACGTGGAGGCCCTCTGCGGCTATTTCGGCGGCGTGTCCACCGTGGAGGGGCGGCTCCTGCTCCTGCGCCTGCTCTTCGAGATCGCCGCGGCGGACCAGGCCGGCGTCACGGCGGCCGAGGAGAACCTCATCCGCCGCATCACGGCCCTCCTCGGCCTCACGGAGGCGATCTTCCGCCAGGTCCGCGCGGAGTTCGTCGGGGAGCAGGGACGCGCCTACGGGGTGCTCGGCGTGAAGCCGGACGCCGCGGTGGATGAGATCAAGCGGGCGTACCGGAAGCTGGCGGTGGAGAACCACCCGGACAAGGTGGCCAACCTGGGGCCCGAGTTCGTGAAGGTGGCCGAGGAGAAGTTCAAGGTCATCCAGGAGGCCTACGACGAGATCCGTAAGGAGCGGGGCTTCTAGGGCCTCGGCCTCGAGCCATCCCTGGCTCAGGCCTCCCCGACGCGCGTGATGCGCGCACCCATCCCCTGGAGCCTCGGCAGCAGGTTCTCGTACCCCCGTTCGATCTGGTAGACGTTGTGGATGGTGCTGCGGCCCTGCGCGCAGAGGGCCGCGATGAGCAGGGCCATGCCCGCGCGAACGTCGGGGGACACCAGGTCCTCCCCCTTCAGCCGGGAGGGGCCCGAGACGACGACGCGGTGCGGGTCGCAGAGGATGATCCCGGCGCCCATGCCGATCAGCTTGTCCACCCAGAACATGCGGGATTCGAACATCTTCTCGTGGATCAGCACGGTGCCCCGGGCCTGCGTGGCGGTGACCACCATGATGCTCACCAGGTCCGCGGGGAAGCCGGGCCACGGGGCGTCGTCGATCTTGGGGATCCGGCCGCCCAGGTCGCTCGCGACCTCCAGCGGGAGGCCCGCCGGCACGTGGAGGGACCCGCCGTCCTCCTCCCACCGGATGCCCAGCTTCCCGAAGCCGATCTTCGCCATGCGCATGTTCTGCGGCTGGGCCTCCTCGACGGTGAGTTCCCCCCGCGTCGCCGCCGCCAGTCCTATGAGGGAACCCACCTCCATGTAGTCCGCCCCGATGCGGAAGTCGGTGCCGGAAAGGCGCTTCACGCCCTCGATGCGCAGCACGTTGCTGCCGGTCCCTGCGATGCGCGCGCCCATGCCGTTCAGCATGGCGCAGAGGTCCTGCACGTGCGGCTCGCAGGCGGCGTTGGAGAGGACCGTGGAGCCCTCGGCCAGGACGGCGGCCATGATCGCGTTCTCCGTGGCCGTCACGGAGGCCTCGTCCAGGAAGATGTCCGCTCCCCGCAGCTTCTCCACGGAGAGCGTGAACACGGATCCCAGTTCCACCTTCACGCCCAGGTCCTGCAGGGCCAGGAAGTGCGTGTCCAGGCGGCGCTGGCCGATCATGTCCCCGCCCGGCGGGGAGAGGATGGCCCGGCCCGTGCGCGCCAGGAGAGGCCCGGCGAACAGCATCGAGGCGCGGATCTTCTGCGCCAGGTGCGGCGGCACCTCCTCCCGCCTGATGTCCAGCGTACGGAAGCGGTACTCATTGCGGGAAAGCTTCTCCACGGTGCAGCCCAGAAGCTTGAGGATCTCCATCATGACGTGGACGTCCTCGATGTCGGGCAGGTTGCGCAGCGTGACCGGTCCGTCGGCGAGCAGCGTGGCCGCCAGGCAGGGCAGCGCCGCGTTCTTGTTGCCGCTGGCCCGTACGCGGCCGCCCACGGGGAACCCGCCTTCGATCTCGTAGCGATACATGACCCGCAGTATAGCGGCCAAGGTCCCCTGCGCCAAGGACGCGGCTCGCCCTTGTGCCATCCATGGCACTGGAGCTCGCCCTGTCCATCCATGGACGGCTCGCCCTGTCCATCCATGGACGGCTCGCCCTGTCCATCCATGGACGGCTCGCCCTGTCCATCCATGGACGGCTCGCCCTTGTGCCATCCATGGCACTGGAGCTCGCCCTGTCCATCCATGGACGGCTCGCCCTTGTGCCATCCATGGCACTGGGAAACTTTACTTCACGATGGAAAATGGGTACTATTTCGCTCAGGTATTCTACCGGCGTAGGGAAAGGAAACGACATGCTGAAGGAATCTGTGGAACTGGCCCTTGGTGAGATCAAGCCTTCGCTCCAGGCGGATGGCGGCAATGTGGAGCTTGTAGAGGTCGACGAGGCCGGCGTGGTGAAGGTACGCCTGACGGGAGCCTGCGGCAGCTGCCCCATGGCCACGCAGACACTCAAGCAGTACGTGGAAAAGACGCTCAAGCAGAAGGTTCCCGGGGTGAAGGAAGTCGTCCGCGTCTGACGGCGCGGATTGAAAAAACAGGCGCGGCGGCGCCGCGCGGAGAGGAGAATGTCATGGCAGGCATGAAGGATTTGTTCCAGACCGCGGATTGGAAGAAGGAGAAGCACGCACCTCTCCTGGAGGCTCCCGATTCCGTAAAGAAGGGGGAGGCGTTCCAGATCGGCGTGAGCGTGGGCAGGGAGATTCCGCATCCCAACAAGACGGAGCATCATATCCGCTGGATCGCGGTCTTCTTCCATCCCGACGGCGCCAAGTTCCCCTATCAGGTGGGACGGTTCGAATTCACGGCACATGGCGAGGGCGCGGACGGGCCCGATACGGGCACGGTCTACACCAATCCGAGTGTCTCCTTCACGATGAGGACGGATAAACCCGGGACCCTCGTGGCTTCCGCCTACTGCAATATCCACGGCCTCTGGGAAAGCACCAAGGCCCTCAAGGTCCAATAGGAAGGGCGCCTCGCGGCGCTGTCGCATCCTGCAAGGGCGCCCCGTGCGCGGCGGAGGCCGTTGCTGAGGGCGCCTTTTTTGAAGGCGGGTGGTTCCGATGGAATACAGGCGTTTGGGCGGATCGGGCCTGAAGGTGGGAGTGTTTTCATACGGTTCCTGGGTCACCTACGGCCGTCAGGTCGACGTCGACAAGGCCGTGGCCTGCATGGGCGCGGCGCGCGACGCCGGGGTGAACTTCTTCGACAACGCCGAGACCTATGAAGGCGGGCGGGCCGAGGAAGTCATGGGGGAGGCCCTGAGGAAACTCGGGTGGCGGAGGGCCAGCTACGTTGTCTCCACCAAGATCTTCTTTGGAATGAACGAGGGGCCCAATGAGTGGCACACGCTCAACCGCAAGAAACTGCGGGAGGGCATCGACGGCGCCCTCAAGCGCTTCGGCCTGGACTACATTGATCTCGTCTTCTGCCACAGGCCGGATCCGGAGACTCCCATCGAGGAGACGGTGCGGTCCATGCACATGATGGTGGAAAGCGGCAAGGCCCTCTATTGGGGAACCTCCGAGTGGAGCGCCGCGGAGATCATGGAGGCGGTCGCAGTGGCGGACCGTCACCACCTGCACAGGCCCCAGATGGAGCAGCCGCAGTACAACCTGTTCGTGCGCCGCCGCGTGGAGAAGGAATTCACCCGCCTCTACCGCTCCATCGGCCTGGGCCTGACCACCTTCAGTCCCCTGGCCTCCGGAGTGCTTTCCGGCAAGTACGCCGTGGGAATTCCCAAGGGATCGCGCCTCGATCTTCCAGGCTACGAGTGGCTGAAGGCCTCCGCGGGAAAGCCGGAGCGCATCGAGGCTGCGCGGCGGCTCCAGGATGTGGCGCGGGAGCTTTCCTGCACCTCCGCGCAGCTGGCCCTGGCCTGGTGTGCGTCCAATCCGGACGTGAGCACCGTGATCACCGGCGCCAGCTCTCCCGAGCAGGTGAAGGAGAACATGCAGGCACTGGACGTCCTTCCCAAGCTGACGCCGGAGATCAGGCGGCGTATGGAAGAGCTGGCGCTTCCCGCCTCCGACCTGCGGGACTGAAACCGTCTCCCGTAGGCAAGACGCGCCTGGCGTTCCTGACGCTTCCTGCCGCTGTGGAAAACCATGCAAAACCAACCTTGAAGGTTGATTTTGCATGAAAAAGCACAGCGATCCGCCCGTCTTCGTTCCCCGGCACGGTGCTCCGTATCCTCCGAGCGCCGCGCCCCGATCCGGGCCGGTCTGCAGCTCCCTCCCGTTTTCCGTTCGGCGGCTTGACACCCTCCGCGGCTGCCCCGTATCCTTTTTCATCTATCCTAAGGAGGTTCTATGAAAAGAGTTTTAATCCTGGCCCTGGGCCTCGTTCTCATCCTCAGCCTCGCGCTGACGGGGTGCGCCAAGAAGGAGGCGGTCCGAAGCCTGGTTTATGGCACCACCGAGAAGGTGACCGACATGGATCCGGCCAACGCCTACGACTTCCACACCTGGGAGATCTTCCAGAACATCTCCACGGGCCTCCTCGCCTACAAGCCCGGCACGACGGAGCTGGTGCCCGCCCTGGCGGAAAGCTACTCGGTCAACGCCAAGGGGGACGAATACACCTTCAAGCTGCGGGGGGGCGTGAAGTTCACCGACGGAAGCGTGTTCGACGCCGCGGCCGTGAAGTGGACCATCGACCGCGTGATCGCGCTCAAGGGGGACCCCTCGTGGCTGGTCTCCGACTTCGTGAAGTCGGTGGACGTCGTTGACGCGCAGACGGTGAAGTTCGTCCTGAAGCAGCCCGTGGCCTACTTCCCCTCCCTGGTGGCCACGCCGCCCTACTTCCCCCTGCCTTCCAAGGTCTATCCCAAGGACAAGATCATCAAGAATCCCGATGAACTGACGGGAAAGGCCCTGGTGGGCCTGGGCGCCTACAAGGCCACCTCGTTCAAGCGCGATGAAGAGGTCGTGCTCGAGGCCAACCCGTCCTTTTTCGGCGGGGAACCCGGGGTGAAGAAGATCATCATCCGTTACTTCGCGGACGCCACCACGATGCGCCTCGCCCTCGAGAAGGGGGAGATTGACCTGGCCTACAAGTCGATGAATCCCTCGGACATCAAGGACCTGTCCGCCAACGCCGCCCTCGTCACCAACAAGCTTCCCGGCCCCTACATCCGCTACCTCTGCTACGAGTGCTCGCAGAGCGTGTTCAAGGATAAGAAGCTGCGCCAGGCCGTCGGCCTGCTGCTCAACCGGCCCGAGATCGTGGAGAAGGTCTACCTGAACCAGAACAGCCCCCTGTACTCCATGGTTCCCGCCGGCATGATCTACCATACGGACGACTTCAAGGCCGGCGGGGACGGGAACGTCGCGGCCGCCGAGAAGCTGCTGAAGGAAGCGGGCTTCAGCGCCGCCAAGCCCTTCGCCTTCGACCTCTGGTACACCCCGACCCACTACGGCGACACGGAAGTCAACATGGCGGAGGTGATGAAAAGCCAGCTTGACAAGAGCAAGCTGGTGAAGGTCACCGTGAAGAGCGCCGAATGGGCCACCTACAAGGAGCAGTGGAAGAACAAGCAGATGCCCGCCTTCCTGCTCGGCTGGTACCCGGACTACATCGATCCGGACAACTACACCGCGGCATTCGCCGGGACCACGGGTTCCAAGGGCATGGGGATCTACTTCTCCAGCAAGGAGTGGGACGACCTGTTCGCCAAGGAGCAGGGCAACACCGACCCGGCCGTGCGCAAACAGGTCTTCGAGCAGGTCCAGAAGATGTGGACGGATGATGCGCCCACCGTTCCCATCTTCCAGGGCGACCTGTACGTGTTCACCAAGAAGAACGTGGCGGGAGTGAAGATCGGCCCCACGCTGATCTTCAATTACAACCAGCTCCAGTTCACGGACGAGAAGAAGAAATAGGTCCTGGCGCCCGGGCCGGAGACGGCCCGGGCCTTTTTCCTCATGCGCCACCTGCTTTCCTATCTGATCACCCGCCTCCTCATGGCCATCCCCATGGTCTTCATCCTCCTGTCCCTCGTGTTCGTCGTGCTGCGCGTCATGCCCGGGGATCCGGTGTCCTCCATGCTCGGCGGCCACGCGCCGGAGGAGGTGATCGAGCGCAAGAAGGCGGAGCTGGGCCTGAACAAGCCCATCGCCATCCAGTACGTGGAGTACCTCGGGAAGCTCCTCCGCCTCGACCTGGGCGATTCGATGATCTTCACGGAGCGCGTGTCCGCGCCCATCCTGGACAAGCTTCCGGCCACGCTGGAGCTCACCGTCTGCGGCCTGCTCGTCAGCCTCGGGCTCGGCGTGCCCCTGGGCGCCTTCGCGGCCCGCAGGCGCAGGTCCGGCCGGGACTACGGCATCCGCCTGTACGCCAACGCGGTCTACTGCATCCCCGTCTACTGGATGGGGCTGATGCTGCAGCTGGTCTTCGGCGTCTGGCTGGGCTGGGTTCCCATCTCGGGCCGCACGGGCCCGCGGATGAGCTCTTCCGCCTTCTCCCGGACCGGCTTCTACCTGATCGACACCCTTCTTACCGGGGACATCCAGGCCTTCGGCGACGTGTTCCTGCACCTGCTCCTCCCCGCCTTCACCCTGGGCGTGACGCTTTCCGGCATCTTCGTGCGCCTCACGAGGGCCAACATGCTGGACGTGCTGAAGTCCGACTACATCCTGGCCGCGCGCGCGCGGGGCCTTCCGGAGCGCCGCGTGGTCTACGACCACGGGCTGCGCAACGCGCTGATCCCCGTGGTCACCATGCTGGGCCTCCAGTTCAGCCTCCTCCTGGCCGGCGCGATCCTCACGGAGACCACCTTCTCCTGGCCGGGCATGGGGCGCCTGCTTCTGGAGCGCATCTACCTGCGCGACTACCCGACCATCCAGGGGATCATCGTCGTCTACGCGTTGTTCGTCAGTCTCGTCTCGCTCCTGGTGGACCTCCTGTACGCCGCCATCGATCCGAGGGTGCGGTTGTGAAGAGGGAAAACGACGTCCGATCGTCCGCCGCCTTCTCCCCCGCTTCCGCCGCGGCCTCCCTGGTGCGCCGTTTCGCCGACGCGGCCAGGAAATACCGCGCCGAGTGGTGGATCCTCCTGGCCGGCGCCCTCATCATCGTCCTCATCGGGACCATGACGGTCTTTCCCGGCCTGTTCACCCGCTTCGACCCCATGGACCAGGAGGCGGGCGGGCAGATGGAGGCTCCGAGCCGGACGCATCCGATGGGCACGGACAACCTCAGCCGGGACGTGTGGGCCCGCATGGTCTACGGTTCGCAGACCATCCTCGGGGTGGCCATCGCGGCCGCGCTGCTTTCCGCCCTCATCGGCATCCCGCTGGGCCTCCTCTCGGGCTTCGCGGGCGGGGCCTTCGACAAGGTGCTTTCCCTCGTCATGGATTCCGTCTATTCCTTCCCCGGGCTGATCCTGGCCATCGCCTTCGCCTCGATGCTCGGCCCGGGGGTGGTCAACATCACGCTCTCGGTCTCCGTGGTCTACATCCCCACCTACTTCCGCCTGGTGCGCGGCCAGACCCTGTCGATCAAGGAGGAGGTCTACGTGGAGGCGGCCCGGGCCCTCGGTGCCCGCCGCGCCGCGATCCTGGCCCGCTACGTGCTGCCCAACATCGTGGCCACCATCGTGGTGGTCTTCTCTATGAACGTCGCCGACGCGATCATGACGGAGGCGGCCCTGTCCTACATCGGCCTCGGCCTTCCGGCCGGGATCCCCGACTGGGGCATGGACCTGTCCATGGGAAAGAAGTTCCTTCCCTCCGGGATCTGGTGGATGATCACCTTCCCGGGTCTGATGATCATGCTTCTGGCCCTCGGGTTCACGATGCTCGGGGAAGGCCTCGCGGAGATCCTCAACCCCCGCCTGCTGGAGAAGTGAGCATGACGGACCTGGCGCGGCAGGAGGCCATGCTCGAAATCAGGGGGCTTTCCATCGCGTATCCCATATCGATCGGCACCGTGAGGGCCGTCGATGACGTGTCCCTCTCCCTCGCCCGCGGCGAGGCTCTGGGCCTTGTGGGGGAGTCGGGCTGCGGCAAGAGCACCCTCGGCCTCTCGGTGCTGCGCCTCCTCAGGCCGCCCGGCCGGATCGTCTCCGGCAGCATCCTCTACCGCGGCCGGGAGATCCTCTCCATGGGGGAGCGCGAGCTGCTCTCGCTGCGCGGGCGCAACATCTCCATGATCTTCCAGAACCCGCTCACCTCGCTCAATCCCCTGTTCACCGTGGAGCGCCAGTTCCTGGAGACCATCCGGGTGCACGATCCCTCCATGCCGCGCGCGAGGGCCCTGGAGGCCGTGACCTCGCTGCTTTCCACCCTCGGCATCGAGGCTGGGCGCCTCAAGGAATACCCCCACCAGCTGTCCGGAGGCATGAGGCAGCGCATCATGATCGGCCTGGCGCTGGTGCTCAACCCCGACATCCTCATAGCCGACGAGCCCACCACGTCCCTGGACGTGATCGTGGAGGCGGGCTTCACGGAGCTTCTGGCGCGCCTGCGGGATCTGTACGGCATCTCGATCGTCCTGATCACGCACAACCTGGGCCTGGTGGCGGAGATCGCGGACCGGATCGCGGTCATGTACGCCGGCCGGCTCATGGAGGTGGCCTCCACGGAGGAGATCTTCTCCCGGCCTCTGCATCCCTACACGCAGGGACTCCTCGCCTGCGTGCCCAACATCCGCCTGGACCAGAAGGAACTGGCCGCCATGCCGGGAAGCCCGCCGGACCTCGTGGATCCCACGCCTTCCTGCCGCTTCGCGCCGCGTTGCCCCCGCGCGATGGAGGTCTGCCGCCGCGCGGCGCCAGCGGTACGGGACATGGGGGGCGGGCACGAGGTGGCCTGTCATCTGCACGGAGGGGAGGGATAGATGCCGGACCTCTTTCGCGTCACGGATCTCGTGAAGGAGTTCCCGCTTCGAAGCACCATCTTCGACTCCTTCTCCCCGAGGCGCGCCTGCGTGCACGCGGTGGACGGCGTGAGCTTCTCAATTGCCGCCGGTGAGGTGCTGGGCCTGGCGGGGGAGAGCGGCTCCGGAAAGTCCACCACGGGCCGCCTGCTCCTGCGCCTCGCGGAGCCCACCTCCGGCCGCATCGAGTACAGGGACCGGGACATCGCCCGCTTTCCCGTACGGGAGATGGAGCGCCTGCGGGAGAAGCTGCAGATCGTCTTCCAGGACCCCAACTCCTCCCTGTCCCCCCGCATGAGCGTGGGCCGCGCCATCTCGCATCCCCTGGAGATCCACGGGATCGGCACTCCCGCAGAGAGGCGGGAACGGGTGCTCGACGTCATGGAGAAGGTGGGCCTGTCCCCGGCCGCCTTCCTCTACAGGAAGTACCCGCACCAGCTCTCCGGCGGTCAGAGCCAGCGGGTTGTCATCGCCCGGGCCCTGGCCACCCGGCCCGAGTTCCTCGTGGCCGACGAGCCCATCGCCATGGCCGACGTTTCCGTGCGCGCCCTCATCCTGCAGCTCATGCGGCAGCTGAAGGACGAGATGGGCCTCACCTACCTTTTCATCACGCACGACCTGGCCACGGCCAAGTACCTCTGCGACCGCGTGGCCATCATGTACCTGGGACGCATCGTGGAGCTGGCCGGACGGGAAGAGCTGTTCTCCAGGGCCCACCACCCGTACGCCAAAGCCCTCCTGGCCGCGGTCCCGGTCCCGGATCCCACGGCCCGTCGGAAGAAGGACCTCCCCTCGGGGGAGATCCCCAGCGCCATCAACCCGCCTCCCGGCTGTCACTTCCATCCACGGTGCCCCCACGCCATGGCCGCTTGCCGGGAGGCCCGGCCGTCCCTGCGCGAGGTGGCGCCTGGACACTTCTCCGCCTGCCTGCTGGATCCCTGACGTGGGTGGCTTGACTTCGCTTCTCTGTATTTCTACAATTATCTCCAGGATCTCTTATGTCATTCAGGCATAAGCATGAAAAGTCAGAAGACTCGAAAACCCATCAGCGTACGACCGCCGCCCTGAGGGAGAGTGAAGAGCGTCTCCGGCTGGCCCTGGCGGGGACCGGGCAGGGCCTCTACGACATGGACCTCGCGACCGGCCGCGCCGTCGTGACTCCTGAGTACGAACAGATGCTGGGTTATGAACCGGGCACCCTGAAGGCCACGGCCGCCTGGTGGCTGGAGCAGGTGCATCCCGACGATCTGGAAACGGCGCGGCGGACCCTCGAGGAGTGCGGGCGGGGCGAGCGGTCGGAGTACCGCATGGAGCACCGCCTCCGCACGAGGACCGGGGATTGGAAGTGGATCCTTTCGGTGGGCAAGGTGGTGGAGCACGACCGGCGGGGCAAGCCGCTCAGGATGTTGGGCACGCATCTTGACGTCACGGAGAGGCGGCGCGTGGAGGAGGAGCTGCGGGACGCCCGCCACTTCCTGGATGCGATCCTGGAGCAGTCGCCGGTGCCCATGGCCGTCGTGGGAGCATCCGACCTCGTGCTGCGCTACAGCAACCGCGCCGCCATCGACGCCCTGGGCCTTTCGCCTGCGGACCGGTTCAATGGCCTTCCCCTGGATGAGATCGTGCGGCAGAAGAGCTGGCGGGATCTGCTGCCGGACGGCACGCCGATCCCGCCGGAGGATCTTCCCATCGTCCGGGCCGTGCGTGGCGAGGCGACGCGCGGCATGGAATACGTCATCGAGCGCAGGGACGGCACGAAGCGATGGCACCTGATGAGCGGTTCCCCGATCTACGGGACCGACGGGAAGCTCCTGGCCGGCCTGATCGCCTTCCCCGACATCACGGAATCGAGACGGGCGGAGGAGGCCCTGCGCGCCAGCGAAGAGCGCTACAGGGTCGTGTCCGGCATCGTGAACCAGTTCCTCTATGACTATGACATCACCACCGGCAGGCTGGAATGGACCGGCCTGATCGAGGATGTCACGGGATACCCCCTGCACGAATTCAATGCCCTGGGGCTTCCGGGCTGGGGGGCCCTGGTCCACCCGGAGGACCGGCCTGAGGTGAGGCGCCTGCTCGATGAGGCGATGCGGACCCGCGTACCGTTCGCCGCGGAATACCGTTTCCGCCGCAAGGACGGTTCCTACATGCCCGTCGAGGACTGCGGGGTCTTCTTCTACGGGGCCGACGGGACGGCGGTCCGCATGATCGGGGCCTTGAAGGACGTGACGGAGCGGAAAACCGCCCAGGAGGAGAGGGCCCGCCTGCAGGATCAGCTGCAGCAGGCCATGAAGATGGAGGCCGTGGGCCGCCTGGCCGGCGGGATCGCCCACGACTTCAACAACTATCTCACCGCCATCATCGGCAACACGGACCTGGCTCGGATGCAGGACGGGGTGTCCCTGACCCTGGGGCAGTACCTCGAGGAGATCGGCAGAGCCGCGGGAAGCGCCGCCGGCCTCACCAGCCAGCTCCTGGCCTTCTCCCGCCGCCAGATCATCGAGCCGCGCCTGCTGAACCTGAACGACCTGGTCTCCCGGATGGAGCGGATGCTGGTCCGCCTCATCGGGGAGGACGTGCGCCTTTCCACCTCCCTCGCGCCGGACCTCGGCGTCGTGAAGGCGGATCCGGGCCAGTTCGAGCAGGCCCTGGTGAACCTCGCCGTCAACGCGCGGGACGCAATGCCGGACGGCGGATCCCTGACGATCGGGACGCGCAATGAGGCGCTGGACGAGGGCCGCTGCCGGGCGCTGTCCGGCGCCGTCCCCGGGGCCTATGTGATGCTTTCCATGAGCGACTCGGGCCTCGGGATGGACGCGGAGGTGAAGAGGCACCTCTTCGAGCCCTTCTTCACGACCAAGCCCACGGGGCGGGGAACCGGCCTGGGCCTGGCCACGATCTTCGGGACCGTCAAACAGGCCGGAGGCGTGATGGATCTGGAATCCGAGGTCGGCCGGGGCACCACGTTCCGCATCTACCTCCCGCGGGTGGAATCGGCGGCCCTGATGCCCGACGCGGCCGGCCGGCCTCCCGCGCCGGAGGGCGGCCATGGGACCGTGCTCCTGGTGGAGGACGAGGAGGGGGTGCGGCACATGGCGGGGAAGGTCCTGGAACGCCTGGGCTACGCGGTCCTTTCCGCCGCGGGGGGCGGGGAGGCCCTCCGCCTCGCGCGGGAGCGGCCGGGGCGCATCGACGTCCTGCTCACCGACGTGGTGATGCCCGGCCTCAACGGCCGGGAGCTGGCGGCCCGTCTCCTTGCCGTCCACCCGGAGATGAAGGTGCTCTACACCTCGGGATACACGGAGGACGTAGCGGTGCTCCACGGCGTGATGGAATCCAACCTGAACTTCATCGCCAAGCCCTATTCCCTCGCCGCCCTGGCCGCCAAGATCGAGGAGACGCTTCGGCCGGCCGGGGCGTGAGGTCCGTCGCGACGCATCGTGACATTCGTCACTGGCGCCCGGCGGTCCCGCGGCGTATCTTCGTCCCATGAACATCGCGGTCATGAACGACGTGGTGAAGCGCTACGGCTCCCTCCTCGCGCTGGACCACGTGGATTTCCAGATCGCCCAGGGGGAGATCCTGGGCCTTCTGGGCCCCAATGGAGCCGGCAAGACCACGGCCATCCGGGCCCTGGCGGGCCTCATGGGCGTGGACTCGGGCGCCGTGGAGCTTTTCGGAAGGCCACAGCGTCCGGGCGTCATGGACCTGAAGCGCCGCATGGGCCTGGTGACCCAGGAGATCACGGTGTTCGACGACCTGACCGCCCGGGAGAACCTCCAGTTCTTCGGGGGCCTCTACGGCCTCCGGGGGGAGGACCTCAAGCGGCGCATCGTCGACACGCTGGATTTCGTCGGCCTCGCGGAGAACGCGGACAAAAGGCCCAAGAAGTACAGCGGGGGCATGAAGCGGAGGCTCAACATCGCCTGCGCCCTCACGCACGGCCCCGAGTTCCTCGTCATGGACGAGCCCACAGTGGGCATCGACCCGCAGTCGCGCAACCACATACTGTCGGAGACGCGGGCCCTGCGCGACAGGGGCACGACGGTCCTCTACACGTCCCACTACATGGAGGAGGTGGCGGCCATCGCCACGCGCGTCGTGATCATGGACCAGGGACACGTGATCGCCCAGGGCACCGTGGAAGAGCTTGTGGACCGCATCCGCTACGAGGAGAAGGTCCGCCTGGAGGTGGGAAGCCCCACCGAGGACCTCGTCGGCAGGATCCGGGCCATCCCCGGCGTGAAGCAGGTGGCCCGCGACGGGGAGGCCCTGACGATCGTCTCCGCGTCCGGCTCCGGCAACCTGGACCGGATCCTGCAGGCGGCGCAGGGCGCGGGCGGCGTGCGCTCCATCAACGCGGACAAGCCGACGCTGGAGGACGTGTTCCTCACCCTCACCGGAAAGAGCCTGCGGGACGGAGGCGGCTCATGAAGGGCGCCATCCGCGATTTCCTCCTCGTCGTGCGCTTCTCCGTCCTGCGCATGCTGCGGGACCTTCCCAGCCTGATCCCCCAGCTCGGCGTGCCCCTCCTGATTATCCCGATCATCGGGGCCGTGTTCTCGAAGATCCTCGCCGGTTCCACGTTCCTCAACGGCGCGCCGGACGCGATGTCCTTCTTCGCCGTGGGGCTGGTCCTCATGTTCCAGCTCTTCGGCGGGCGCTACACCATGGACTACGTGAAGGACGCGTTTCTCACCGACAGGAAGTGGCGCATGGCCGCCGCCCCGTGCGGCCCCTGGGTCCTCGCCATGGGGATCCTGGCCGCGGGCTGGCTTGCCAGCATTCTGCAGGGCTTCCTCCTGGTGCTCTTCACGCGCGTGATCCTGGGCGTTCACTGGGGAAACGCAGGCGTGGTGACCGCCGTCATTGCGGCCACGGCGCTCGTTTCCCAGCTTGTCAACCTCACCCTGCTCCTCCTGACCCGCAACTACAGCCTCGCGGCGACTGTCTCCTGGTTCTATGCGTACGGTTCCGCCGTGCTCGGCGGGCTCATCTTCCCCCTGCCCACGCACCTGCCCTTCTGGCGCTTCATGGTCGACTACGGCACCCCGTACTCCCTGGCGCAGACCGCGGTGGTCGCGGCGGCGGGCGGAAGGGCGCGCATCGACGTCGCCGTGGGCATCGGGGCCCTGCTCGCCCTCGCGGCGGTCCTCTCGGCGGCCGTCGCCCTCCTCGGACGGCGGAGGCTCGCATGACCATCCTCCGCTTCGCCCTCAAACGGAGCGTCCGCAGCCCCGCCAACATCCTACTGCTCTGCGTGGTCCCGGTGGGCGTGGCGTTCCTCCCTTCCGTGGAGGGGCAGGGCTGGACGCTGCCCATCGGCTTCCATTTCTACGGCATGGTCGTCATGTTCGCGGCCTTCCTCATGGTGCGCTCCATCGTGGAGGACAGGCTCTCCGGCGCGCTCGTGCGCATCGGCGCCGCCCCGGTGAGCCATTTCCGCTACCTCGCGGAAAACCTCGCGGCCTACGGCGCCCTCCTCCTGATCCAGAACGCCGTGGTGGTGGGCCTCGGGGTCCTGGTGCATGGAACCCGCATTCCCTCGCCCTTCCTGCTGTTCGTCGCCTATTTCTGCTTCTCCTTGACGTCCATCGCCTTCGCCCTCGCCTGGTGCTCGCTGTTCGGCCGCCGCGACGTCGCCTACGGCACCCTGTCCTCGATCATCATGGTCCTCTCGATGCTGGGGGGCTTCTACTGGCCCATCGCGATCATGCCGGAGTTCATGCGGAGGGCGGCGGCGGTCACTCCCTGCTACTGGATGATGGAGGCCGCGGACGCGTTGGCCAAGGGCGGCCCGTCGTGGCGGTTTGCCCTATCCCTCGCCGTCATGCTACTCTTCACCGTCGCCTTCCTCCTTGTCGGGAGCAGGCGTCGGATGGAGTAGGGTTGGACCAGCAGGGTATCACGCCTGTCACGATGGCCGTTCTGTGGCGCGCCCTGGGCATCTGCCTCCTGTCCGCCCTGTGGTTTCGGGGCGGCTTCGGCGCGGAAGCCCTCGTCCTCATCCTGCTCCTCGCCATCCTGGCCATCGCCCGCTGGCGTTTCCCGCGCTTCCCGGCCTGGACGGCGCTCGTGGACCAGGCGGCCTGCGTGGCCTTCCTGTTCCTCTGGCCGGACGCCGTTTTCGCACTGGCGCTGCCGGCCTTCGATGCCGCGGCCGCCGGCGCCCCGTGGCTCGCGCTTCCCGTCCTGGCGATCGTGACCGCGGCCGGTTCCTGGTCCGTGCCCCTGGCGGCCGCGCTGACCGGCGCGGCCCTTGCCGGGTGGGCCGTCCGGCTGTGGGCGGCCCAGGTGGAGTCCGCCCGCCGCGATGCGGACCGCGACCGCCGGGATCGCTATGACATGGAGGGCCTGAAGGGGGACCTTTTGGCCGCCAATATCCGCTCCGCCCGCATGGCGGAGCTTGCCGAGAGGGCGCGCATCGCCCGGGACCTCCACGACCACGCGGGTCACGAGCTGACCGCCGCCCATCTGGCCCTGCAGGCCTACGGGAAGCTCCGGGAATCGGGGGATCCCCAGGCCGAGGAGATGCTGGAGCAGGCGCGGAGGCGCGTCGGAGAGGGCCTGGAGGTCCTCAGGGCCACAGTGCACGGCCTGACCCCGCGGCAGGCCGTGGGCCTGGGGGCTTTCGAGGAGATCTGCCGCCGCTTCACGGTCCGGCCCGTGGCCTTCGGGGTCCACGGGAACACGGAAAGGATCCCCGTCCACGTCTGGAGCGTCCTGGAGCCCTGCCTGAAGGAGGCCCTGGCCAACGGCGCGCGCCACGCCGGCACGGGGAGGATCGACGTGAACCTGGACGTGGGGCCGCGCATCGTGCGCCTCTCGGTGCACAACGGCCCCCGTCCGGGGGCCGCCCCCGGGGCGCCTGTCGGCGCGGCATCGGAGGGAAGCGGCATGGGCCTGCGGAACCTGCGCCAGAGGGCCCACGCCGTCGGCGGCAGCGTCAGCGTGGACGCCTCCGACGGCTTCCGCCTGGTCTGCGTCCTGCCCCTGGACGACGCGCCGTCGCCCGGGGAGGCATGCCCGTGAAGGTCCTCATCGTGGACGACGATCCCCTGGTGGCCAGGAGCCTCAAGGTGCTCCTCTCCGCGGAGGCGGACATGGAGATCGTCGGCATGGCGTCCGACGGGGCCCGGGCCGTCGCCTTCTGCGAGAAGGATCCCCCCGACGCCGTGCTCATGGACATCCGCATGGGCGGCATGGACGGCATCGAGGCCACGCGCCTCATCAAGGAACGATGGCCCGCGGTCCACGTGATGATCCTCACCACCTTCCAGGACGACCGCAGCGTGCGCCTGGCCCTCCAGGCCGGCGCGGAAGGCTACCTGCTGAAGTCCGCCCCGGCGGCCGGCATGGCGGAGAAGCTGCGCGCCCTGGCCGCCGGCACCGCGGTGCTGGACGCCGAAGTGTTCCGCCGCCTGGCGGAGCCTGAAAAGACGCCCGTGGAGGGCCTCACCCAGCGGGAGACCGAGGTGATGGAGCTGGTGGCCCAGGGCTGCTCGAACAGGGAGATCGCGGACAGGCTCTTCATCAGCGAGGGAACGGCGCGCAACGTCCTTTCCGCCGTGCTGGACAAGCTGCGGCTGCGCGACCGGACCCAGCTTGCCATTTTCTACTGGCGCCGCACGCTCTGAGGGCTCCCGTCACCCCGCGTAGCGCGGGTCCACCGGCGTGCCGGAGAGGCGCGTGGCCGCGTAGCGTCCGATGATGTGCCTGTCCGCCTCGAAGGCCATCTCCGGCAGCGGTCCCTCGAGCGGGAACCATTCCAGGCCGTCCGCGTCGTCTCCCGCCCTGGCCGGAGGACTATCGGCCGTCACGCGGCCCAGGAGAACGACCACCAGCGTGTGCCGGCCCGGCTCGAAGAAGTTGGAGACCACGCTCAGGATGGAGGCGATGCGCACGGAAAGCCCGGTCTCCTCGAGCACCTCCCGCCTCCCGGCGGTGAGGAAGTCCTCCCCGTACTCGATGTATCCGCCCGGCAGGCACCATAGGGCGCCCCGGTGGGCACGGGCCCGCCTGTGCACCAGGAGGACTCGGCCGTCGCGGCTGCCGCCGCGGTCCTCTATCAGCGTGACCACGCCGGTATAGGGATTCCTGGGATGCTCCGCCTTCGCGGCGGCCGGATCCGAGCGGTCATACGACGAGAAGACCTGTACGGGGACCTCGTTCATGGATTCATCCTTCCGGCGTGCCGGCGCCATCGCGGCCTGAAGATCGGACGCCGCGCTTCCTTCGCCCCGTCCTCGGATCCGGCCGCCGCCGCTCCCCCGTCGTCCAGCCAGACGTGGATCTGCGACGCCACCTCGTTGTCGAGGGCCACGCTGGCCCCCTCGCATTCCACCACGCAGGCCGGGTAGAGCTGGTGCATCTTCACCGTGACCCCGGGCCTGAGGCGCAGGGAGGCGAAACGGTGCATCTGCTGATCATTGGCCGCGTGCACGGAGGCGATCCTGGCGCTCTGGCCGATGGCGAGTTCCGTCAGGGGCACGATCAGGCGCCGGGCGAAGCGCGCCGAGGCCCGGCAGCAGTCGCCTTCCGGGATCGGGGAGCCGTGCGGGCATTCCCGGGGGTGGCCCAGCAGGGTGCAGATGGCGTCCACGATGCCCGTGTCCACGATGTGCTCGAACTCGCAGGCCCCGGGCTCGTAGTCCTTTCCCAGCACGTCGTGGATCAGCCTTTCGCCCAGCCTGTGGGCCCGGATCAGCTTCACGGCGCGTTCGTTTCCCGCCGAGGTGAGGTGGACCTCGCCGTCCATGCGGACCGCGAAACCCGCCTCCGTAAGGTCCGCCAGGTCCGACTCGAGATAGGCGGCGCCCATGGCGGCGCGCAGGGCCTCTTCGCCCCTGTCGCCCTTCTCGTTCATGGTCCAGAGGCGTTCCATCATCTCGTCCTTCGTATTGCACGTGTTCATGGTTTCAACGCTCCTTGAAGCAGCCGCAGAAGGGCATTCAGGCCGCCAGCGAGCAGGAAGGCGGCCGTCATCTTGGAAAGAAGCATCGCGGAGCCGGCCTTCCAGCCGACCTCCCGGAAGATGGCCGCGATGTTTGCCAGGCAGGGGATGAAGAGGACCACCACGGTCACCGCCACGATCCCCTGCACCCCGGTCAGCAGTCCGGCAAGGCACATCTTCAATATGAGGCCAACGGCGGCCTCCTGACGCGCCAGGGCAAGCAGGAGCGCGTCCACCATCTCCACGGGGAGGCCGAGCCAGCCCGTCATGGCCGGTTCCAGGAGCCCGTGCAGGACGTTCAAGACGCCTGATTTGTCCAGGGCGAACATGAGCAGGGAGGCGATCAGGAACAGCGGGATCGCCTCCCGCAGGAACCACAGCAGCCGGTGTCCGGTCTTGGACAGGACCTCCAGCGGCCGCGGCACGCGCAGCGGAGGGAGCTCCTGGATGAAGGAGCTTCCCCCGTCCGCGGGGAGGATCAGGTTGAGCAGGACTCCGGCCAGGGTGGCCGCGAGTACCAGGAAGCCGAAGGCGATCAGGAGGTGCGCGGGCCCGAAGCGGCCCAGGACGGCGATGGCGAGGCCCATCTGGCCGGAGCATGGGATGGCGAAGGCGATCAGGAAGACCACGATGAGCTTTTCCTTGCGCGAAGGCACGCCGCGCGCCATCAGGGTGGCCATGGTCTTGCAGCCGAATCCCAGCATGAGGGGGATGACGGAGTTGCCTCCGATTCCGATCTTCGCCAGCACGCGCCGCGTGAGGACGGCCAGGTTGGGCAGGTACCCGCAGTCCTCAAGCAGTCCGAAGAGGAGGAAGAAGACGGAGAGCACGGGAAGCACCGTGCCCAGCGCGTTGAACAGGCCGAGGGTGAGGAGGCCGTAGGGGCCCACCAGCAGGTCCTGCCAGAACCCGTCGGGGAGGAGGCCCGACGACAGGGCCACGAGGGGCTCCGTGACGGCCGCGGCGAGGAACGTGGAGAGGAAGCCCGCCACGTAGACGATGGAGAGGTAGAGCAGGACCAGGAACGCCGCGAGTACGGGAAGCCCCATGAGGGGATCGCGGCATATGGCGGCCAGGCGCTCCGCGGTCCTTCCCGCGTCGGCACGCACGGGAACCGCCGCGCGGGCCGCCATGGCCTCCACCCAGAGGTTTTTCGGCTCCGCGATGAGTTGCGGCACGGCCCCGGCCAGGGCGGCGCATTGCGCGCGCACCTCCTCCCCGATCCGCCGGGCCTCCACCTTCCCGGCGGTCCCGGCCAGGAAGACCTGGAACGTGCGGTCCCCCTCGGCCAGGAGCAGGGCCGCCTTGCGCCTGCAGGGGAGGGCGGGGGGGAGCGTCCCGGCGATCTTCTCCACCGCGGCCACGAGGTCCTCCCTGTAACGGGGCATGGGACCCGTCGGCGCGCCCCCATCGACGAGACGGCGCATGGCGGCCTTCATCTCCTCGTGTCCCGCCCCCGGTTTCGGGGAGGCGACCACGGGAACCCCCAGGGCTTTCTCCAGGGCGGCCGTGTCGATGCGTTTTCCGATCACGTAGAGAGCCATCGGCAGGCCCAGCTCCATGAGGTCCGCCGTGAGGGTCAGGGACTGGGCCAGCCGGTCTGCGTCCACGCATTGGACCAGGACGTCGGGCGCCTGCCGGAACAGCAGGTCGCGCACCTGGACCTCCTCCTCTGACTGGATGAACAGGCCGTGCAGGCCCGGGGTGTCCACTACCGTCCACTTCCGGCCGTCGAGGAGGCACTCCGTGCGCTGGATCTCCACCGTGGTCATGGGATAGTTGGCCACCAGGGCGTAGCCTCCCGTGAGTTCGTTGTAGAGGCTGGTCTTCCCGCTGTTGGGGAGCCCGACGATGACGGCGGTGGATGCCCCGCTCATCTTCCGGGCTCCTTCCCGCCCCGCTTCCGCGAGCAGTCGGCGCACAGTCCCCGTATGGTCAGGCTGTGCTCCGTGGGAGAGAACCGGTGCTCCCGGCATACGGCGTCCTGCAGCTTCTCGATGTCCGGGGAGACGAACTCGATGATCCTTCCGCAGCGGAGGCACTCCATGTGGTCGTGATGCTCGTGGCCGAATACGTGCTCGAAGTGCGCGCCTTCCCTGCCGCGGCCCGTCTCCTTCACGATCCCCGTATCGGCCAGGATGCGCAGCGTCCTGTAGATCGTGGCCCGGGAGATGAGCTTCCCGCGGCTTTTCAGGTATTCGTGGAGGGAGTCGGCGTCGAAGTGCCCCTCCAGTTCCGCCACCGCGGACAGCAGCGCCCCGCGCACCTCCGTCATGCGCAGGCCCCGTTCGCCCAGATAGCTCCGCAGTCTCTGCGTCTCGTTCATGTTGATACTGAGTCTCAATAAAAACAGTACCGAAACAAAGCCTGCGGGTCAACCGCCGCGGTGCCGCCTCAGGTGGAGTGTTCCCCACGCCCTCCGGCTCGGGCGTTTCCGCTGGCCCCGATGGCCGCCTTCACGGTGCTCAGCATCTCGTGCGCCAGGTAGGGCTTGGGCAGCAGGCCCAGGAAGCCCTGCCGTCTCGCCCGGGAAAGCGCCTCCTGGTCCGAGTAACCGGTGGATGCGATGGCGGCCGCGTGGGGATCGATCGAACGGATCGCCGCGAGGGTCTCCTCGCCGCCCATGCCGCCGCGGATCGTCAGGTCGAGGATCGCCAGGTCGATCGGCCGGTCGGAGGCGGCAGCCTGACGGAAGATCGGCAGCGCCTCCTCCCCGCAGGAGGCGGTCGACACCTCGTAGCCGGCCTTCCCTAGGATGATCTTCGTGAAGGTGAGGATGGACTCCTCGTCGTCCATCAGCAGGATCCGTCCCTCCCCTCGGGCCGGCTCCTGGACGGGCCCCTTTCCCTCCTCCTGCCCCGTTTCCCTGAGCGCGGGCAGCCAGATCTGGAACGTGGCGCCGTTTCCCTCCCTGGAAAACGCCTCGATGTGGCCGCCGTGGCTCTTTACGATCGCGTAGCTGGTGGCCAGCCCCAGGCCCGAGCCTTCCTTCTTCGTCGTGAAGAACGGGTCGAAGATCCTCGCGACGAGTTCCCGTGGAATTCCCGGGCCCGTGTCCCGGATGCGGGCCGTCACGTAGTCCCCGGGAGGCGGCATGACGGCGCTTCCCTCCGTGATCCGCAGGTTCCCGATCTCGATGTCCAGCCTTCCCCGGTCGGCCATGGCCTGCTTGGCATTGAGGATGATGTTGTTGAACAGCTGCGACATCTGACCCGCGTCGGCCTCCACGGGCCAGAGCCCCGCCTCCACGTTCACTTCGCAGCTGATCGGGGAACCGCTGAGGGAGATGGCACAGCTTTCCCGCACCACCTCGTCCACCGCCACCCGTTTGCGCGCCGGAGTGCCGCCCTTGGAGAAGGCGAGGAGGCGCTGGGTCAGTTCCCGCGCCCTGGAGAAGACGGACAGGGCGACCTGGAACTGGTCCCGGGCCGGACCCGTTTCGGGGAGTGCGTCCTTCATGAGCTCGAGTCCCGCGAAAAGCCCCGTGAGGAGGTTGTTGAAGTCGTGGGCGATCCCCGCGGCGAAGAGGCTGAGGGACTCCATCTTCTGCGCCCGCAGCAGCGCCTCCCGCATGCGCAGCTGCTCCGTCACGTCGAGACAGGAGGCCATGATGCCCACCGCCGTCCCCCCGGTGTCCGTCACCCGATGCGCCGCCACGTGTGCCGTGAACGTCGTGCCGTCGGCGCGGCGGGCCTGCAGGTCGCCGCTCCAAAGCCCTTCGCGCGACAGCGCCTCCATCAGGCGCGCCGCATCCGCCGCCTCCGCGGCCAGCGTGGCCATGCTGCGGCCCGCGAGCGCGCCGTCCGGCCAGCCCCAGAGCGCGGCGGCCGCGCCGTTCGCGTAGGAAAGCGTTCCCGAAAGGTCGGCGAGCAGGATCCCTGAGGCGGCCGAGGCGATGGCGAACTCCTTCACCGCCAGGTTCCGGTTGGCCTCCTCCAGCTGCAGGAGCTTGGCCTCCAGCTTGCGGATCAGCGTCTGGTTGTACTCTTGTAGAAAGACGGTCTCCCCGGGGGAGTCCGCTTCCCCGCCCCGGGCCTTCCGCCCCGCCCCTCCGCGCATGGTCTCCTCGATGATCCCGCGCAGCACCCCGGGGTCCTGGGGCTTGACGACGAACCTGTCGGCGCCCAGGCTCAGCGCGAACTCCCGGTCACGCGGGTCCGTATAGGTCGCGGTGTAGAAGATGAATGGGATCGACCGCAGGATCCCGTCGCTTCTCCATTGGCGGCAGAGGCTGAAGCCGTCCATCACGGGCATCAGGATGTCCGTGACGATCAGCTCGGGAGGGCTGCGCCGGGCCTTCTCCAGAGCCTCCCGGCCGTTGGAGGCGGTCGTCACCTCGTGGCCGCCCGCCTGCAGCATCGCCTGCAGCAGGTATACGTTCTCGGCGTTGTCGTCGACCACAAGCACCCTGGACATATTGCCCCTCTCCCGCGTTTCCGCGCGCCATGCCCCCAATGGAAAAGGGGCGCCCCGAGGCGCCCCCGAAAACGGCAGCGCCTGCGCCTACCGCTTCACCCGCGCGTTGCCCTGCCAGATGCTCCAGACCATCTCCTCGTCGGCGGGCTGCGCGTAGTCGGTGAGGTGCGTGGTGGCCAGAGCGCCGCTCGCCCACCCGAACTGCACCCACTTCTCCGGCTCCCAGCCGCGCAGGATCGCGTACAGCAGGCCGCCGACGAACGCGTCCCCGCCCCCGATCCTGTCCAGCACCCCGATCTCCCGCGGCTCCACCACGTGCCAGTTCGCGCCCTCCAGCATGATGGCGCCCCAGTTGTGCCTGTTCACGCTGATGACCTCGCGCAGTGTCGTGGCGAACACCGAGGCGTTCGGGAACGACTTCTTCACCCGTCCGATCATCTCCTTGAAGCTTTCGATCTTGGCCGCGATGTCCTTCCCGCCCGCCTCGGGCCCCTGGATGCCGAGGGCCAGCTGGAAGTCCTCCTCGTTGCCCACAAGCACGTCGGCCAGGCCCGCGATCTCCGTGAACTGCGCCCGCAGTTCCTTTTCCCGGCCCTTCCAGAAGGAGGCCCTGTAGTTCAGGTCGAAGCAGATGCGCGTGCCGTGCTTCTTGGCCGCCCGCGCGATCTCGAGGCAGAACGCGCTCGTCTCCGGCGACAGCGCGCCGATGAGGCCCGAGAGGTGCACGAACTGCGCGCCCTCCTTGCCGAAGATCCGCTCCAAGTCGAAGTCCTTCACGGAAAGCGTCCGGCCCACCTCGCCCGCCCTGTCGTTGTGCACGCGCGGCCCGCGGGAGCCGTATCCGGCGTCGGCGATGTTGAACTGGTGCCTGTAGCCCCAGGGCCCGCCCTGCGGCACGTCCTTGCCTTCGTAGGCCATGTGGCGGCTGGCCAGGTTGTTCTTGATGAACTGCGCGATCGGGCTCCCCTGTACGAACGTCGTCAGGATCTTCACGGGCAGCCCCAGGTAGGAGGAGATGCTCCCCACGTTGCTCTCGGCGCTCGTGGCCTGCATGACGAACGTGTCGCTGCAATGCACGGCCTGCCCGTTGGTCGGGCTGATGCGGATCCCCATGCTGGTGGGAATCACCAGGCTCCAGGCGCATCCCTTCTTCAGTTCCATTCCCATGATACCCTCCGTAAGCTTTTTTTCGTGGATCGGTCCGTCCCGCATTATCGCCCGTTTTCCCTTTTTGGGGAACACCCCGGCCGATCGCCCCGCGCGCCGCGCCTTCTTCAACCCGCGGTCTTCTCCCATTCCCCGTAGAGCTCCTCCAGCATTCGGGACACGCGGTCCAGCCGGTTGGACAGGCGCCGGCCCTCCTGGTGGTCCCCCGCCGTGAAAGAGGCGGTGATCTTCGTCTCCAGCTCCCCCTTCTCGGATTCCAGTTCCCCGATCCTGCGCTCCAGGTCCGCCGTCCTGCCCGTGGCCGCGGCAGCCTCCCTTCCGGCGCGCTTCCGCGCGTCCCGCCGCGCGGCTTCCAGCTGCTTGCCCCGTGTGAGCACGCGGCCGGAGCCCCTGGCAAGGTACGGCTCCCGTCCCGCCCAGAACTCGGAGAACGATCCCCGGAACGTCTCGAACCTCCCGCCCTCCACCTCGACGATGGCCGTGGCGATCCTGTCCAGCAGGTACCTGTCGTGCGACACCACGAGGATCGTGCCCTGGAAATCCGCCAGGCTCTCCTCGATGGCCTCCTGGCTTCCGATGTCCATGTGGTTTGTCGGTTCGTCCAGGATCAGGAAGTTCGCCTTGAGCATCAGGATCCGCGCCAGCTGCAGCCTGTTCTTCTCCCCGCCGGAAAGCTCGGAAATCCTCTTGTCCAGGTCCTCCCAGCGGAAAAGGAAGCGCGCCAGGGCGGAGAAGACCTCCTTGCGCGTGAACATGCCCAGGGCCTGGAACTCCTCAAGCACCGTCCGCTCCGGCCGGAACACCTCCTGGTGCTGCGCGCAGTAGCCCACCTTCAGGCTGGGCCCGATGCGCAGCGTGGAGCCGTCCCACCTGGAGTTTTCCACCACGTCCCTGAGGAACGTGGTCTTCCCGCAGCCGTTCGGGCCCACCAGCGCCACCCGCTCCCCGCAGGAGATCTGCAGGTCCGCCCCTTCGAACAGCCTCTTGTCCCCGAAGCCTTTGGAGTACGAGTTGACCTGCAGCGCGATGTCCGCCCGCGTCCTCTCCGCCCGGGACACCAGGGAGATGCGGGCCTGGTCCATCACGGGCCTCTCCACGGCCTGCGCCTCGGCCTTGGCCAGCTGCGTTTTCCTCGCGTGCAGCCTCTTGCCCCACGCCGGATCGTGGCTGACCTTCGCGATCTGGGCGAAGCGCGCCACCAGCGCCGCAAGCTCGGCCAGGCGCTTCTGGTTGGCCACGTACTCGGCCTGCTGCGCCACGATCTGCCGCAGCCTGGTCATCCTGTACTTCGAGTAGTTGCCCTCGTACTCCGCGAGGCGCCTGCCCTCCAGTTCCCAGACGTGGTCCACGACGCGGTCCAGCAGGTAGCGGTTGTGCGACACCACGAGCACCGCGCCGTCGAACTCCGAGAGGAACCTCTCCAGCCAGGCCAGGCCCGTGAAATCCAGGTGGTTTCCCGGCTCGTCCAGGACCAGGAGGTTGGGCCTCCGGGTGAGGGCTTTCGCCAGGGACAGCACGTTCCTCTCCCCGCCGGAAAGCGTCCCCACCTTCCTGTCCCAGGTCCCCGCCAGGCCCAGGCTCGCAAGAAGGGCCTCCGTGCGCCGTTCCATGTCGTCCCCGCCGATCCCGTCATAGGCGTCCCGCGCCTTCTGGTAGGCGACGAGGGCTTTCTCCGCCCGCTCAGGCGGCGCCTCCCCCAGCGCCATCTCCTGTTCCCGCAGTTCCTTCGTGATCGCCCGGTACTCCTCCAGCAGGAAGTCCCGTACCGACAGGTCCGGCTCGAACTCAACGTGCTGCGGCACGTAGCCGAGGCGGAGGTCCGCCGCCTTCACGACCTTCCCCTCCGACGGCTCCTCCTCGCCCACGAGGAGCCGGACCAGAGTGGTCTTCCCGCCCCCGTTCGGCCCGATCAGCCCGACCTTCCGTCCCGGAAGGATCTCGAAGCTGACGTCGCACAGCACGTCCTGCGTCCCGTAATGCTTGCCCACACGCGCGAATGACAACATACCCGTCTCCTTTTCCGTTCCGCCGCGCGGGCCCAATGAAAAAGGCCGCGCGGCACCATGGCCCCGCGGCCTTTCCCAAAAGAAAAGCCGCAGGTCGCCCCGTTGGAGCGGCCTGCGGCTCGCCTGAACCGATCCTTTATCCGATCAGCTCAGCCCTCCGGACAGACCTCTCCCGTAGTGGGGAACCCCCGCGCCGATTCGGGCGCAATACGAAAGACTCATGTCCGGAATCCCTTCATATGATCTGCCTTTCTTCTATCTTATCTCCCCATTCCTGTCAACTCCACCCATCCACCTCCCGCCCGTTGCCATCCCGGCCGGAATTCGCCATCATGCCCCCCAAGGAGTCCGTCATGCCCGTCTCTTACCCGAAATCCGTCCTCCTCTGGCCCCAGGGCACCCCGGGGGCGCTGGGCGATTCCCCGGAGGACAAGCCATACCTGCTGCCCTTCCTCCTTCCGCCGTCGGCCGCCCCCCATGCCTGCGTCGTCGTCTGCCCCGGCGGCGGCTACGAACGCCGCGCGCCCCACGAGGCGGATCCCATCGCCCTCTGGCTCAACGCCGCCGGCTTCTCCGCCCTGGTGCTGCACTACCGCGTGGCGCCGTACCGTCACCCGCAACCCCTGAAGGATGCGCAGCGGGCCATCCGCCTGGCGCGCGTCAACGCCGCCGACTGGAACATCGATCCCGACCGCATCGCAATCCTCGGCTTCAGCGCCGGCGGCCACCTGGCGGCCTCCACCGCCGTGCTCTGGGACCGCGGCGACCCTTCCTCCCCTGACTTCCCCGCGCGCCAGAGTTCGCGCCCGGACGCCCTCGTGGCCTGCTATCCCGTGATCACCTTCGGCAAGGAGCGGCACAATGGATCCATGGTGGCGCTGCTCGGCAGGAAGCCGGACAAGGAGCTGCGCAAGCTCCTGAGCCTGCAGAACGGCGTCACACCCGAGACCCCGCCCGCGTTCCTCTGGCATACGGCCGACGACGCCGGCGTTCCCGTGGCCAACAGCCTTCTGTTCGCGACTGCGCTCGGCCGCTGCAAAGTGCCCTTCGAGCTCCACGTATTCCCCCACGGCCGTCACGGCCTCGGCCTCGCGGAAGGCGATTCCGTGGTCGGTACCTGGCCCGGCCTCTGCGCCTCCTGGCTCCGGCGTACCCTGAAGGCCTGAGCCGCGCCCCGCCTGCGGACCTTGCCTGCCACTACGAAGGCCATGAAGCGTTCCCCGGGGCGTTCCGGCATCATTTCGGCATGATTCCGGGGGAGTAGCCGGAAACCCGGTTTGCTCCGCGTCCTTCAGGAGATGGCTATGCTGCCGCCCCAAACGGAGGAGGGTTGCCCCATTCCAAGCGGCCCCCAGGTGTGAAGCCCACTCATCCATGGGACGCAAAGAGTTCCTCTCGGCTCCAAAAGTCCCTGTAGTGGATGTGTGATCTCGCCGAATCGTTCCTTGATCGATGGGATGACGTGGTCCAAAGAAGGAGCCGTGAGTCTGGTCTTCGCGTTATCCGATGCGGACTCCTCGCTGAGACCGATCGGCAACGCGGGCAGGTCGGCCCGGCATATCGTACCAGAGACAGGAAAGGAGGGCCTCCAGGTACGGTCCGATGACGCCTGACACCCGATCGACCGTGGCGAAGCGCCAAAGCACATCCTGGTCGATCAACCGTTTTCGTTTCCGCGCCACAGGCAAGGGCGGACAGTACGCGCCCCTCCGAATCCTTCTTATCTCACCGGTGGCTGCGTACCGCGAGAGTTCGATCCGCTTGATGACATCCGCTTCACCCCGTGTCCTCCGACTGTATGTTCCCCGGATCAGGCGCAAACCCTCCCAGGGTCTCGCGAACCCTGGTGATGTCCCTTGTCGGCGTTCTGCCGAAGAAGCGGCCATACTCCCTACTGAACTGCGAAGCGCTGACATACCCCACATGCCTGCCCGCGCTCCCCGCGTCCATCATCGGCGACATCATCAGGCGCCTCGCTTCCTGAAGACGTAGCGCTTTCTGGAACTGCAGGGGGCTCATCGAGGTGATGGATTTGAAGTGCTGGTGGAACGAGGAAACGCTCATGTTCGCCAACCGGGCCAGCTCCCGGACTTTCATCGGTTGAGGGAAATTGGCCCGCACCCATGTGACCGCTTTCGCGACTCCCCACACGTTCGAATTTTGGAGACCGAGTTGGGCCACCTGGATGCCGATCATCGACGACGAGTGGGGCTATCAGTTCCGCCTCCGCGGGCCGCGCCATCAGTTCGACAAGTCTCGCGGCCGCGTTGAGGATGTCCGCGTCGGTCCGACCGACGAACACGCCGCGGCTCTCGCGGACCGGAGGCAGCCCTTTGGGGAACACCTTCAAGACCAGCCTGGCGACCCTGCTCGGTTCCAAATCCAGCCTGAGGCTGAGGAACGGCCTGGTGTAGCTGGCTTGCGTGACCTGATAAGCCACCGGCATATCGACGGTGAACGCGATCATGTGAGCCGTGTCATACTCGAAGACATCCGGTCCGACCATGACGCTCTTTCTGCCTTGCGCCACGATGCACAAGGCGGATTGCTGCAGGCCGTGCGCGATCTCCGCGTACGTTCGTGAACGGCGGATCGCAAACACGCCGGGGAAACGCAGCTCGAAGCAGCCGTCGCGGGGCGCATGGATCTTGATGAATCGGGCCAACCGGGCCACATCGGACTCGTCGGTCCTTTCGCCCCTCTCCGGTGCGGGTGGATGCCTATCCGAAGCTTTCATGCTTTGGCACCTCCCGGGCGGGTATCCCTTGCGGCTTCGATTCCCGTGCAATGGATTCCGCTATACTTTTTTCCCCATCCTCATTGGCATGTTCCATCGCGGGGCTGCGCATTATGTCTCCGGCTTTCCACGCGCCCGTGCCATGGATGATGCCTTTCTCCTTCGCTCCGTTCAGGCAGGAGATGAATCCCCGGAATTCTTCTATGGTCCGATCCAACGCCTTCCTGTCTTCGTCGGCTGCCGTGACGATGAAGTAGAAATCCTTGTCTGTGATTTCCGTATAGCGCGCGACGGTCCGATCGATCAACGTCTTCATCTGGGCGCACATCGCGTAGAAGTACACCGGAACGGAAAGAACAATGGCGTCTGCCTTGATCATTTTTTCCAGTATTTCCGCCATGTCATCCTTCCGTACGCATTTCCCCTCCTCCGCGCAGGCGGAGAAGCCCATGCAGCACCCGCTTTACCATGCCGCCACCTCTACTTTGCCAAACCGATTCTCTTCAGCCACGCCATCACATCCCTCCTTGCGGTCGACATGCTTCCCCCCTTGATCGCCAAACCATCCGAGACGTCGGAATTCGGACAGAGTTTCCGGATGTCGTCCACGCTCCTGCCCAAGGCGCTTCCTTCGTGCGTACAGAACGGGATCATGTTCTTCCCGGAGAAATCATACTCCTCCAGGAAGGAGAAGACCGCCATAGGCATCGTTGCCCACCAATTGGGATACCCGATGAATACCGTTTTATAGGCGGCCATTTCCAGGACCCGCATCGATAGTTCAGGCCTGTGTTTTTCCTTCTGTTCCTTTCCGGCCACATCGACAACCGCGTCATAATCGGCCGGATACGGATCCACGGTCACGATCTTGAATAGGTCGCCGCCCGTGATTTCCCGTATCTGTTCTGCCATGACCTGCGTGTTGCCCGAATGGGAAAAATAGGCGATGAGAATCGGACTATGAGCCATTGAGGCCTCCTTTCAATCGGCAGGGTCAATCTATCATGGAGTTCGGTCATGGAAACCACACCTCGCCCTTGTCGCCGTGGTGGAAGGATAATGCCCGACGCCGCGACATTTTTGCCTGATCCTACGAAACCCTGTCCTGATCCTCCAATGGGTGGAACTGTTCCCGGGAGTGTTCCAAGAACCGCCGTGATCGTCTGCCAGGAAAACATCGATGGTCGTTGTTGACCTGGAGCGAACTCCAGCATGTATATTGTGGCATGTTCCGCATGGCGAATATGAACCGCATGGCGTCGGCATTCCTGGTCGCCGTACTGTCGATCCGCTCCGTCGTGCCGGCGGCCGCCCAGTCGATGCAGCCCATGGGCCAGGTGGTCATCACGTATGAGTTCGCGAGATCCCCCCACGTCGCAAGCAACCAGATCGCAGTCCGGATCGAGGATGGCGAAGGCCGCTTCGTCCGCACGGTTTATATTAGCGATTTCGACGGCAGGCGTGAAGGTTGGAGGACGCGCGCCCCGAACCTCCAGAACTGGGTGAAGGCCTCCAACGCGGCCGGTACGTCCAAGGCGGAGATTGACGCCGCAAGCGGGATTCATACCCCGTAGCCGTCGATGATTTCGGATCACCATTCCTGATCGATGAATCATCCGAACCCACTTGACTTGGAGTCGACTCCAGATGATAGGAACCATTGGTTTTTCGACTAGAAGAATCCAGGAGGGATCGCATGAAAATGGACACTCGTTCGGTATTCCGGTCGGTGGGGGTCATTCTGTTCGTGGCGGCCGTGGTTGTCTTCGTATCGGCTCAGGCGACGCAGGGCGCCAGACCGGGCGCGGCGGCGCAACAGCAGCAACCGGGGCCGATGATGCCGTCGGCTCCGGCCTCCACGGTCTACATGACGGCTGATATCAGCCCGGCCGGTCTGGCCGCGGTCTACAAGGCATTGGGCCGCACCCTGCCGGGAAAGGTCGCCGTGAAGCTCAGCACCGGAGAGCCCGGCGGCAACTACTACCTTTCCCCCGCCCTGATCAAGGACCTTGTCCACGCGGTGAACGGCACCATCGTCGAATGCAACACGGCCTATGGCGGCCAGCGGGCCAATACCGCCATGCACAAGCAGGTGGCAAAGGACCACGGTTTCACAGCCATCGCGGCCGTGGACATCATGGACGAGGACGGTTCCATCAGCCTGCCGTTTCCCAAGGGATCGCACGTCAGGGAGGATTTCGTCGGCTCCCATTTCACGAACTACGATTCCTTCCTTGTGCTTTCCCATTTCAAGGGCCATGCCATGGGGGGCTTCGGCGGCGCGCTCAAGAATATTTCCATCGGCATCGCCTCCTCGAACGGGAAGATCAATATCCACAGCGCCGGCGCCGCCAAGGGCGGCGACTTCCGTCTCGCTTTCGGCACCAACCAGAACGCCTTCCTCGAGTCCATGGCGGAAGCCGCGGGAGCCGTCATGACCAAACTGGGGAACAACATCCTGTACATCAGCGTCATGAACAACCTGTCCGTAGACTGCGACTGCGACAGCCATCCCCATGCGCCGGAACTGGCCGACATCGGAATCCTGGGCTCCACCGATCCCGTGGCGCTGGACAAGGCCTGCGTGGACCTGGTGTACGCGGCGGACAAGAAGCAGAACGCCGCCTTGCGGGAAAGGATCGAGTCCAGGAACGGGACCCTGATCCTCCACCACGCGGAAGCCCTCGGCCTCTGCAGCCAGAAGTACACGCTGGTCAAGGTAGATGGTTGAGATCGTCCAGCGGGAGTCCGTCTATCTTTGGTATTACTTCAGCGTGCAGGCCGGGCAGATCGTCCCTTATTGGCTCGTGGGCATCCTGTTCGGCTCCCTGGTCTCCGTGTTCGGCAAGGAGAGGATCCATGGATTGCTCCTGAGGATGCAGGGCAGGCGCCTGGGGCTGTTCGGATTGGTCCCCGCGAGCCTGCTCGGCATCGCTTCGCCGATCTGCATGTACGGGACGGTGCCGATCGCCGCCTCGTTCTCCGAAAAGGGCATGAGGGACGACTGGCTCGCGGCGTTCATGATGAGTTCCATCCTGCTGAACCCCCAGCTGCTCGTCTACAGTACCGCCCTCGGAAGCTCCGCCCTCGTGGTTCGCTTCCTGTCCTATTTCCTCTGCGGCATCGTCGCGGGGCTGTGCGTGCGCATCTTCTGCAAAGGCGGACCGTTCTTCGATTTTTCGGGTTTCAAGGAGGCGTCGGGTCGGGACACGGATCCCAACCTGCCGCTGCGCTTCCTGAAGAACGTCTGGCGGAACATCAAGGCCACGGGCCCCTACTTCCTGGTCGGCATCGCGCTGACGGCCCTGTACCAACGCTACGTGCCGGCCGGTCTGGTCGCGGACGTCTTTGGCGGGCAGCGGGGATTCGGCGTCCTGCTGGCGGCCACCCTGGGCGTCCCGCTGTACGTGTGCGGCGGAGGGACGATTCCCCTGCTGATGGAATGGCTGTATAACGGGATGAGCATGGGCGCTGCGGCGGCCTTCATGATCAGCGGGCCCGCGACCAAAATCACCAATCTGGGAGCCGTGAAAATCATTCTGGGAACCAGGCGGTTCCTAGTCTATCCGGCCTTCGTCATCCTGTTCGCCTGTGCCGCCGGGGTGCTCACCGACTTCCTGCGGATCGTCCCGTAGCCGGAAACGGAATCAGGGGTTCACGACGCCGTGATGGCCCCGACGTACGGCCTTGCGGAGCCAGCGTATTCCATAATGGCCCGCAACTGTGAAAAGTCCCATGATGGCAAGCAGATCCATGAAGTAGAACACCCGGCTCCTTTCGGGATCCAGGAACGAGTACCCGTAGTACATGACCAGCCTGGCGGCCATGTCATGTGTATGGTAAGCGATGATGCCATATGCTGAAATCAGCACGGCCATGGACCGCAGAGCCCAGGTTTGAATCCGGTTGTTCCCGGCACCTCCCGCAAGCCTTTTTGCGACTCCCTGGGCCATGCCCCAGTGGAGTCCGAGATGCACCGCCATCAGGAGAAACCCCCAGGCGGTCGTGCATACATGCAGCTTGCGCGCGAACAATCCGCCCCTTGCGCCCAGGAAGGAGAATACCAGCCTCGAGACCATGACCGAGCTGATCACCGTGCCGATCATGGCAAGGGAAAGCAGGACGTTCAAAGCGGAAAACAGGATGCGCGCGGCGTTCCATCTTCCGGAAAATATCGCCCCGTACCAATCGAGGTTCAGGACGTGATGCAGAATGAAGAGCCCGAACAGGACGACTCCGATGATTTCATGGAGAGCGTTATCTGTCAGGACGTGGGCCATCAGCACGGGGAGCAGCATTGCCATCGTAATGTCGACCGCGAATCCAGCGGCCGCCTTCGGGCTCATCCTGCTTGGTCCATTCCCCCGGTTCATCGGTAACCGAGTCCTGCAAGCCAGTCGTTCACGTCCTTCCGTGCCCGCTCGACGCTTGATCCGCGGATGGCAAGGCCGCCAAGAAGCCTGGCTCCCGGACAAAGCTTCGCGATGTCCCGCTCGCTGCTTCCGAGACGGCTTCCTTCATGGGTGCAGAACGGGACGATGGTCTTGCCGGACAGCTTGTATTCCTCCAGGAAGGCGCACACCGCCATCGGGATCGTGCCCCACCAGTTGGGATAACCGAGAAAGATCGTATCGTAATCCTCCATGCGGTCCACGTGCGTGGAGAGCTTCGGCCTCGCATTGGCATGCTGTTCCTTCAATGCCACATCCGTGGTTTCATCGTAGCCGGCCGGGTAGGGTGTCACGGTGCGGATCTCCGGACCCCCCTTATTTGGTCGGCAATCCCGGTCTATTGTCGAATGCCGCCGACACGTCCTTCAGGAAATCCGCGACCTTCAGGTGCTGCGGGCAGGCCTTCTCGCATTTCCCGCAGCCGATGCAGTCGCCGGCCTTTCCGTGGGTGGAGGTCAGGTTCATGTAGTAGACGAACTGGCTTGAGAGGTTGCCGGTCACGGCGCGCTTCGCGCTGTTGTAGAGGGCGAAGTAATCCGGGATCGCGATCTTCTTCGGGCAGCCGGCGACGCAGTATCGGCACGTCGTGCAGGGAACCGCGGTGTTCCCGTTGATCAGCCCGGCCACCCGGGAGATGATGCGGTATTCCTCCTCGCAGAGAGGTTTGAAGTCCGCCATGTACGAGGCGTTGTCGAGGACCTGTTCCATGGTGTTCATGCCGCTGAGCACCATCATGACGCCTTCCTGGCTCGCTGCAAAACGGATCGCCCATGAAGGAACGGAGGCGCGCGGATCGTAGGACTTCATCAGCTCTTCCGCTTCGGCGGGAACCTGGGCCAGGTTCCCGCCCTTGCAGGGCTCCATGACCACGATCGGCATATGATGCTTCCTTGCGACTTCGTGGCACCTTCTGGACTGGATCCCGGGGTTCTCCCAGTCGATGTAGTTGATCTGCAGTTGTACGAAATCGAGCCCGGGATGCGCTGTCAGTATCTCATCGAGCAGTTCCGGCGTGTCATGGAAGGACATGCCGACGTTCCTGACCTTTCCTTCCCGCTTTTTTTCCTGGACAAACCCGAACGTGTCGTATTGACACGCCTGCCTATAGGCGCTGACGCCGATGTTGTGGAGAAGGTAATAGTCGAAGAACTCCACTCCGCATTTCCCGAGCTGTTCGTTGAATATCCTCTCCTGATCCGCCTCGGCTTGCAGGACCCGGGGTGGCAGTTTCGTCGCCAGGGTGAACGCATCCCTCTTGTGACGCTTCACCAATGCCTCTCGGACGAATTCCTCGCTTTTGGAACCGTGATACATAAGTGCCGTATCGAAATAGGAGAATCCCTTCTCCAAGAAGGCATCCACGAGCCTTCCGAATGTTTCCAGGTCGACGGCGTTCTGGTCGTCCTTGTCCAGAAGCGGCAGCCTCATGCACCCAAAACCCAGTTTTCTCGTCATTGTCGTGTTTCCTTCGTATAATCTACCAATTGGAGTCGACTCACAGTCAAGGGATTCCTTCGGATATGTCCCGTCTTCAAGATAGCGACGGATCGATGGGACGATTGACCGGAATTTATCGGTTTATGACCTAAAACTCCGAATTAGATCCGAATCGTGTATGGATTCGGCCGCGGGGGCCTGCTTGTTAATGCAAAATACCGGACGCAGTGATTGATCTGGAGTGAACTCCAACAGGTATATTGCCGCAGGAACACACATGACGATCGCAGAGGTTGGCGCGAAACATGATATTTCTGAAGGCACGCTCCGATACTAGGAACGCATCGGATTGCTTCCTCCGGTGCGTGGAAAAAGCAGCGGCATCAGGGATGATACCGAAAAGGACTGCTGGTGGGTCATGTTCGTCCGGTGCATGAGCAAGGCGGACCTTCCCATGGAGGTCCTGAGCGAGGAACTGCGGTCGAGGGTGGATGCAATGAAAAAGACGCTGGAACACCTTGAATGCAAAATCTCCCGATATGGGAAGATGCCTTTGGATCCCCAAGGGCAATGCGGCCCTCGAGGATGAACCTTTGATACCCTCATAGGAGGCTTCGTATGAATCTGGGACTTCCGGAAATCGTCGTCATTCTGCTGATCGTTCTGCTGATATTCGGCGGCAAACGTCTGCCTGAATTGGCCCGAGGCATGGGCAAGGCATTGTCCGAATTCCGCAAGGGGGTGAAGGATCTATCGGAGGAACCCCAGGATCCGACGGTCTCGAAACCAAAGGAACCGTGATCCATGCGCGGGAGGGCGGGGGCTGCGGACGATTTGGATTTTTACGGACATCTGGAAATCCTGCGAAGGGGCGTCCTCCTGGTGCTTCTCGTCTTTGCCCTCGGATTCGCCGGCGCCTTCTTCTTTATGGAAGACATCATGCCGTTTTTCACTTCTTCGGCGGCCAGGATGGGACTCAAGCTCTATGTCCTTGGGCCCCTGGAAAAGTTCTACGCCTATTTGAAGGTGAGCGCCCTCTGCGGCGGAGCTGTCGCCCTGCCGTTTGGCCTCTGGTCGGCAGCGGCCTTCGTGGCGCCGGCACTCGCCGCGCGAAGCAGGAAATCCCTGGGTATGGGGATCGGCATCCTCTTCCTCTTCATCGTATCCGGCGTCCTTCTGGCCTGGATGGCCCTGGTCCCGTTCGCCGTCGGTTTCCTTTCCAGCTTCGCTTCCGGCGACGGGATCCTGCCCATGTGGAGCCTCGATTCCTTCGTTTCCCTCGCCACCGGTCTCATCGTGGCCATGGCGCTCCTATGTCTCGTCCCGCCCGTCCTTCTCGTTCTCATGCGGGCCGGGATCCTCGGCGTCAGGACCCTCGCAAAAGCCAGACGCTACGTCATCGTGGCGATTGCGATCCTCGCCGGGGTGATCACCCCGACGGTCGACGTGGTCTCCCAATGCATCGTGGGCGCATGCATGTGGGGCCTTTTCGAGGTCACGCTGATCCTTGGAAGGCTGTTCACGCCGCGGCGAAGCGGAAGAGTCGCCGTCATGGAGGCATCGAATGAACCGGCGTGAGTTCCTGAAAAAGCTGGCGGCCGCGGGCGCCGCAGGGGCCGCGACGCTTCTCCTGGACCGCGGTTCCAACGCCCTTTGGGCCCAAAGCCCCTCGAAAGGCGGTGGGCAGACCGCGCCGGATCTCGTCGCCGTGAAAGGCGGGGGACAGGCGTCGAGGCTCGATCGTGCCCTGAAGGAGTACGGCGGCATGGGCGCCTTCGTGCGAAAGGGCCAGACCGTGGTGATCAAGCCGAACATCGGCTGGGCCCAGGAACCGCGGATCGCCGCCTGCACGAACCCCGAACTGGTGAAACGCCTCGTGGAGCAATGCCTCGAAGCCGGGGCCGCAAAGGTATGGGTCTTCGACCACAGCTGCGACAACGGGCCGAGTTCCTACAGGACGTCCCAGATCGAGCGCTATGCCAAGGACGGTGGCGCGGTGGTCGTGCCCGGCGACAATTCTTCGAGCTATCGGGAGGTGACCGTAGCGGGAGCGGTCGTCCTCAAGAGGATGAAGGTGCACGAACTCATCCTCGAAGCGGACGTCTTCATCAACGTACCCGTCCTCAAGGACCACTCCGGCGCCGGCATGACCAGCGCAATGAAGAACCTCATGGAGATCGTCTGGGACCGGGGGGCGCTGCACTCCCAGGGACTGGACCAGTGCATTGCCGATTCCTGTCTCTTCCGCAGGCCCACCCTCAACATCGTGGACGCGGGAAAGGTGATGCTTTCCGGCGGTCCCCGTGGCCATTCGGGAAGTCGATACGACGAACAGCAGATGCTCATCCTGTCCACCGACATCGTCGCTATCGACGCGGTGTCCGCCAGGACGCTCGGCAAATCACCGGCGGATTTCGGCTATATCGCGAAGGGGGAGGCGCGGGGACTCGGCACGGCGGACCTGCAGAAACTGGATATTCGACGGCTGACACTATGACGCGACGGCGCTCTTGGGGCGTGCGCCCCGCACGCATCGCAAGGACCGCGGTCGCATCCCTCGTACTCGCCGCGTCCGCCTTCGGGTTCCTGTTCCTGGGGGAAGCCGCCGATCCCGTTTCCCGCGCGGTCGCCTCCTTGCAGCTTTTCCCCGCGGCGGAGCGCGCCGTCGGGTTCCTTCTCGGCACGTCCGGAGCCTTGGGCGCGGCCGGCGTCGTGGCGGCGTCCGCGATCCTGCTCCTGTCGTCGGTCTTTGGCAGATGGTACTGTGCGGCCCTCTGTCCCCTGGGCGGCCTTCAGGACCTCGCCACGCTCCTCGGCCGGCGGAAGCGCGGCTACCGAAGGCCGCGCCACCTGCTTCGCGCCGTCGCTTTCCTCGGTTTCCTGTGCCTGACGGCCGCGGGGGCCGCGAGTCTGGCCGCATGGATCGAACCCTGGTCCCTTTTTGGGCGCTTTTTCGCCTACGACCTCCAGCCCGTCGTACGCCTCGCCGTACGCGCGGACCTGCCGGGGCGGAGCGCCTGGATCATCGCCGGTTCCGGCGCGGCAATGGCCGTCATTCTCGTCCTGGCGGTTTTCTCCGGCCGCTGGTTCTGCGGCAGCCTCTGTCCGGTCGGCTCCTCCCTGGGGATCTTGAACCGCTTCGCTCCATGGCGCCTTCGCCTCGATCCCCGCGGCTGCGTCGCATGCGGCCGCTGTTCCGCCGTCTGCAGGGCTTCCTGCATCGACGGCAGGGAGACGCGACTCGATGCGACCCGCTGCGTTTATTGCCTTGCCTGCCTCGAGGTCTGCCCGACCGGGGCGCTCCATTACGGCCGCGGCAGGCGGGCCGGAGGACCGTCGCGCATCGATGCGCCGAGTCCCGGCCGTAGGCGGTTCCTCGTCGCCTTGGGCGCGGGGGGCGCGGCCCTCGCGCTGTCCGCGTTGCCTGGCCGCGCCCTTGCCGTACGCTCGCTTGGGCCCCTGTTGGGCCGCGCTGCCGTAACGCCGGTCACGCCGCCCGGCTCCGGTTCCTTCCGACGCTTCCTGGAGAACTGTACCGCATGCGGCCTTTGTGTCGCCCGCTGCCCTTCCAAGGTGCTGCAGCCCTCGCTGGGTCAGCTCGGAATCCGGGGGTTCCTCGTGCCGAGGCTCGATTATGACGTCTCCTACTGCCAGTTCGACTGCACGACCTGCCTCCAGGCGTGTCCCAGCGGGGCACTCGAGAAATTGAGTCTCGAGCGCAAACGGTTGACCAAGATCGGCGATGCGGACCTGATCAGGGAGCGCTGCATCGTGATCACCAACCGGACCAAGTGCGGCGCCTGCGCGGAGCATTGCACGACGGGGGCGGTGAGGATGGAGGTAGGGGCCACGGGCCTTCCCGAGCCCGTCTTCTCCCGCTCCATCTGCATCGGCTGCGGCGCCTGCCACCATGCCTGTCCGGTCCGGCCGCAGAGAGCCATCTCCGTCGCGGGGCTTGCGGTTCATGGCATCGCGGATCGGCCGGCGCCCGACCTGTTTTCCGCGCCGGACCGGCAATCCTCCCCCTCCGGAATCGAAGTCAAAAAGGAGGAATTCCCCTTCTAAGGAAGGGCCAATTCGGCATGCAGCCGAAAACGCCGAGGAATCGCTCCCCCGGCGCGTCTTCTCTCAGTGGGTGCATTCGTGATCGGAGGATCCATGTCCGGCGCAGCCGACTCCGGAATCGACGAACTCGCCGTTCACGAAGGCCTGGGCCGCCGCCCGGGCGTCTCCCGATGCCCCGCGGACCACTGTCATCCCATGGGATGCCAGAACCCGCACGGCACCCCCGCCCATATTGCCCGCCACCATGTGGGTGACGCCGGCCGCGGCGAGGTCGCCCGCCACTCCGGACTTGCAGCCACAACTCTCGGGGGAGGCGATGGTCGCCTCCGGGACGAGCGTCTTTCCATCGACCCGGAAAACCAGAAACTCCTTGCAGTGGCCGAAATGCTCGTCGACGAGGCCGTCGCGCGATGGTACCGCTATTTTCATGACTCGTGCTCCTTCTTCCCATATCGTGACTTCCCCGCCATCCAGGCGGAGAGCTTTGCCGTTCAATACCGCATCGGCCGTCTTGCGCCGCGCGGATTCGATGATTCTACCGAAGGTCTGCCGTGATACTCCCATGGATCGCGCCGCCGCCTCCTGGTAGAGGCCCTCGATGTCCGCCAGGCGCAGGGCCTCGGCCTCGTCGAAGCCGAGAGTAACCTCCTCGAGGTCGCGGGCGGGGATGCCCGCCGGCTTCATCACGCGAGACGGGATGGCCGAGTCGAGACGACGTTCGTTGACCGGGCGGGGCATGGGCTGCCTCCTATCGTGCGGCCGCGGGAGAGGAACCGCATGACTGGCAACGGGACTGCTTCCCGCACTCGCAGCCATCTTCATGGGGCGGACCTTGCGTAATTGTGGTCATATGCTCATATATCTCCACCCGGCGGTCAATAGTCAAGAAAAAAGTTACGCCGGGTGGGACAATCCAGTCATCGTTTTCCGCCGGGAAGCAGGTTCTGGATGCCCTATCTTCCTGCTTTCTCGTCCAGGTTCATGCCGGCCGCATTCCGCCTGTTGCCCCTTCCCGCCCACAGGGGGGTTCCGTCCTCTTCGCGGAAGGTGTAGGTCCTGCCGTTGGAAGCGAGGCTGATCGCCGATACATCTTCACCGACGAGGAATCCGCTCACCGAGGCCTGCTCTCCATCCTTCAGGCCGATGCCCTTCGGATAAAGGATCGAGTAATTCCCAAGATGGACGGCATAGGTCTTGCCCACCGTCCTCAAGGACCACTCCCCGTTCTCTTCGACGAGGGTTCCACTCAGGGTCGCTTTTAATCCTTGATCGACGATATCCCGACCGGCAAGGGAATCGGCCGCCCAAAGGGTCGCCGCGGCCGAAAGGGCGACAAACAATGCAATGATGGTAAAACGCTTCATGACGTACCTCCGTACAGTGGATGGGTACAATGGGCACCTCTCAACTGGACTTCGGGGAAAGCCCTGGTGAAGAACCGGTAAAGCCTACCGAAAATATCGTCCTTCGGGAGGTTTCCTCGCGCGACGCCTCGATCCGCGCTCCGAGAGCGTCGGCGGCCGCCTTCGCTATGGCAAGGCCAAGCCCCGAACCGGAGCTTCCCCTGGAGGCATCCGCGCGGAAGGATCGATCGAAGATGAAAGGCAGTATCTTCTCATCGATCAGTCCGGGGTTCTCGACACGTATCGTCGACGTTCCATCCGGTTCCCTTGCGGAGGAGAGGAGGAGGCTCCCTCCCCGCTCTCCATACCGGAGGGCGTTCTCCACGAGATTGGCAAGGACGCGGTCGAGGAGGTCGGCATCCGCCGTCAGGACGAGGTCCTCCCCCTCGACGGATATCTCCATCCCCTTGCCCTGCGCCGCATCGAAAAAACGCTGCGCGATCTCCTCGAGGATGGGACGGGTATGGATTTCGGCGAGTCGGGGGCGGAAACCCGGAGTCTCCAGTTTGGTGAGCAAGGCAAGGTCGTTCACAAGCTTCTCGAGCCTCAGGACCTCGCGGTAGCTCGCGTCGATCCTTTCGGGGGTCGGGGAGAACACGCGGTCTTCGATCGCCTCGAGTTGGGCCTTGAGCACGGAGAGGGGCGTGCGCAGATCATGGGCTATGTCGGCCATCCATCGGCGCCGCAATTCCTCCTCTTTGGCGAGGTCGCTTTGGAGAATACGGGCGGCCTGTCCGATCCTGTCCAGCTCATCGATCGATCCATGAGGCAGGATCAGGTCGCGGCGCCCCTTTCCGATGAGCTCGAGGGACTCGGCGAGGGCCCCGGCATGGCGGGCGACGGGGCGTGCGAGGCTGTACGCGACGACAAAGGCAATGAGGGCCGCGATCAAGGCGCCGGCGATCAGGATGATGAGAAGAGCGGCCATGAGAATGCGGTTCGATTCGTTCTGGCTGAAGGAAGGCACGAGGGAACTGTACTTGAAAACCAGGCGGCCATGGGGGGACTTGATTTCCCTCCAATCCGATATGTCCTGCAGGCGCCTGAGGAAATTCCGCGACTGGCCTCCCTTCATGTCCTGGCGCCGGAACAGGTAGAGGAGGGTGTCGTCCCCGGAGAGGACGACGACCCATTCCGGATCGTAGGGCATCTCCTCAAGAGCCTTGGCAACCCCTTCGGGAGTCGGGGTTTGACCGCCCGACTCCATCGCGACGGCGAGAGCTGTCAGCTTCTCCTCCAGGAATTGCCTCAAGCCCGCGTTCTCCCTGGCTTCCCAGGTCTTGAGGAGCCTTCCCGAGCTGAGAAGGAGGATGAGAGAGAGGACGAGAATGAAAGCGAGGAGGGCGCCCGATACGAGAACCAGCGCCCTCGTCATGAACCTCTTCACGCCCTTCCTTCCTTGGATGGAAGGGGTTTCCCCACGAATTTGTACCCGAAACCCCGCACTGTCTCTATCCATTCCTCCTCCCCGAGCTTGGCGCGGAGGTTCTTCAGATGGGTGATCACCGTCCTGTCCGAGCCGTCGTGGTTGTAATCGAGGCATTCGCCCAGGATGCGGTCCCTGCTCACGAGGATCCCCGCGTTCCGGGATAGGTACTCGAGGATGCGCCACTCGACGGGAGTGAGCGGTATGGATACCCCGTCCAGTTCGGCTTCATGGGCCGCATTCCTGATGGCAAGGACCCGGTTCGCGAGAGACCACCGCCCTTCCCCGGCCTGGCCGGCGGAGGGCTTGCCGGCCCCCTCCGCGCCGGTCCGCCTGAGGATCGCCTGGACCCTGAGCGTCAACTCCTTGGGCGAGAAAGGCTTGACCACGTAGTCCTCCGCGCCAAGCTCGAATCCCGTGATCCTGTCGCTCTCCGTCTCCCGGGCCGTGAGGAACAGGAAGGCGGCATCGGGATCCACCTGGCGGATGCGCTTGGCGAGGGCGAAGCCGTTCCCGTCGCCCAGCATGATGTCGAGGATGAAAAGCTCCGGTTTCTTGAAGGACAGCGATTCGACGACTCCGGCGACGCCCGGGAATTCGCGCACCTCGTGGCCCGCAAGCTCGAGGTAGGCTTTCACGGTTTCACGGATCGCCGCGTTATCTTCGACGATGCAGATCATGCATGAATCATGGGCACGCAAGGCTCCCGAGGGCAAGCGGTGATGGCCTTCGCGCCTTCCCTCTTTACCGAATCTTCATCGGCCCTTCCCCGCCCCTTTTCCCCGACAGGATAGGTTCAAGACGTCCTGAAATGGGAGGTGTTCGATGCGTAGGATCATCCTGGCTCTCGTCATGTTTTTCACGGCCCTGTGGTCGGCCTCGGCCTGCGAGATGGCATTCAAGCTTGTTGACGGTACGGGCTCGTCGAGGAAGATCCTGCCCGGCTCCACGATTGCACTTGATGCGGGCAAGTCTTACACGATCAAGGTGGAATTCACGGAGGACCATAGGAATTGCCTCCTTGAGCCGGAGGACACACTTTTCCTTCTTGATGGCGCGAAATGGCGCGTCAACAAGGAGGATCAGGGATTGGTCCTGACAAAGGCCGTCACATGGTTTGAAAGCGGCAAATCCTTGAACCTGACGGATCTCGTCTTCAAGGCGGCAACACCAGGCAAATACGGCCTGACCATCCTCAGGGAATGCGCAAAGGGAGGATACGATGAAGTCATCAATTTCGTTGTCAAATAAGTTGAGGACCCGGCGGCGGTCCGGCATTTTACGGCCGCTCGTCCAGATTGCAGTGCTCGCGGCGCTGATTGTCGTCCCGACGGGCATCTTCCACATGCTCTGTCCCTTCGGTGGAATAGAGACGCTCACCCGTTTCCTTAGCCAGGGACTCTACGTCCCCAAGACGGGAATCACGAACCTGATCCTGCTCGGTGCCGTCCTTGTCGCAACTTTTGTCGCCGGGCCGGTCTTCTGCGGTTGGCTCTGTCCGCTCGGTGCCGTCCAGGACTGGGTAAGGGCCATGGCGGGAAAGCTCGGAATCAAGGCGCTGAAGATTCCCCTAAAAGCCGAGTTCCCTCTTTCCCTCATCAGGTACCTCGTTCTGGGCATGATAATCCGGGCCACCACAGGGAGTTTCAACCTCGTTTTCCTGAACGCGGATCCCTATTATGCACTCCTCCATTTCTGGACGGGAGAGGTGGCCCCGGCGGCCCT
>Ga0153915_10000018_pt1 | contig 162074 bp, 138 predicted proteins | sample Opewatmetagenome_2_FD_107003 | JGI IMG/M metagenome (GOLD analysis project Ga0153915, IMG submission 107003) | Freshwater wetland microbial communities from Ohio, USA - Open water 3 Core 3 Depth 3 metaG | ecosystem: Environmental > Aquatic > Freshwater > Wetlands | place: USA: Ohio, Lake... | reverse complement strand
TAAGGCTCAGTTCACGGAAGGGAAGTGGGACGGCCTCATCGCCGGCCTCGACGCGAACCGCTACGACGCCGTCATCAACCAGGTCTCGATCACCGAGGCGCGCAAGCAGAAGTACGACTTCTCCGATCCTTACGTCGTGACCAAGCCCGTCCTCATCGTGAAGAGCGATAACTCGAAGATCAAGCGCTTCGAGGACCTGAAGGGCAAGAAGGTGGTCGAGGACCTGACCACGACCTACGCGCAGGTCGCGAAGAGCTACGGCGCCTCGGTCGTCAACGCCGACCTTCCATTCGAGGTGATCATATCCGGCAGGGTCGACGGCACCATCAACGATCGTCTCTTCTTCCTCGACTACAAGAAGCAGAAGCCGGACGCCCCGCTCAAGATCGTCGCGGCCTACGATCAGCCCGATTACCAGGGCGTCATCGTCCGCAAGGGCAGTGCCCGGCTCGTCGCGGCCATCAACAAGGCTCTCGCCGACGCCAAGGCCGACGGGACGTATCAGAAGATCTCGCTGAAGTACTTCGGCGAGGACGTGTCGAAGTAGAGTCCGCCCGAGGGGCGCGGAGAAGGGATGCGGGGATGGTGCCACACTGGCTCAAGCTCATGGCCGATTCCTTCCTGCCGCTCCTCGCGGCGGGGCTGGCCTTCACCGTCCCGCTGACCATCCTCTCCTTCGCGGGAGGCATCGCGGTCGGCTTCGCCACCGCCCTGGCGCGCCTCTACGGCCGGGGCGTCGCGCTGGCCGTCGCGCGATTCTACGTCTGGCTGATCCGGGGCACTCCGCTCCTCGTGCAGCTCTTCATCATCTTCTACGGCTGGCCCAAGATCGGCATCGTCCTCGACGCCTTCCCCGCGGCGCTCATCGGCTTCGTCTTGTGCATCGGCGCCTACACCTCTGAGATCATCCGCGCGGCCATCGCGTCCATTCCGAAGGGGCAGTGGGAGGCCTCGTACTCGATCGGCATGACCTGGGGCCAGGCCATGCGCAGGACGATCCTTCCCCAGGCGGCGCGCGTCGCCACGCCGCCCCTGTCGAACACCTTCATCTCGCTCGTGAAGGACACTTCCCTCGCGGCCTCGCTGACCGTGCCCGAGCTCTTCCAGACCGGCCAGCAGATCGCGGCGGCGACCTACGAGCCGCTCCTCGTCTACATCGAGGTGGCGGCCATCTACCTCATCTTCAGCTCCGTTCTCTCGAACCTCCAGGCGAGGCTCGAGAAGAGGCTCGACCTTCACCTGGGTCAGGGGGCGGCGGCATGATCAGGATCGAGGGCCTGCGCAAGAGCTTCGGCCCGCTCGAGGTGCTGAAAGGCGTATCCTTCTCGATACCCCAGGGCGGGGTGACCGCCCTCATCGGCCCCTCGGGCGGGGGCAAGAGCACCCTGCTGCGCTGCGTCAACCTCCTCGAGGAGCCGGACTCGGGAAGCCTCGAGGTCGGGGACATCCGTCTCGGCTTCGGGAAGGCGGCGCGGCTCCACCGCGACGACCGGCTCCGCGTGCGCCGGAGGACGGGCATGGTCTTCCAGAGTTTTCAGCTATTCCCGCACCGCAGCGCCCTGCGCAACGTGATGGAGGGACTCGAGACCGTCCTCGGCTGGCCGCAGGAGCGGGCCCGCGCGCGCGCCCTCGAGCTCCTCGATCGTGTGGGCCTGCCCGAGAAGGCCGACGCCTACCCCGCGACGCTGTCCGGCGGCCAGCAGCAGCGAGTGGCCATCGCGCGCGCCCTCGCGATGTCGCCCGAGGTCCTTCTCTGCGACGAGCCGACGAGCGCCCTCGATCCCGAGCTGGCGGCCGAGGTCGTCGGCGTCCTTCGTTCCCTCGCGGCCGAGGGCATGACGATGCTCATGGCCACGCACGACCTCAGGCTGGCGTCGCAGGTGGCCCGCGACGTAATCTTCCTGGACGGAGGGGTCATCGTCGAGTCGGGGCCGCCCGAGTCGGTATTCTCGCGGCCTTCCGAGGCGCGCACGAGGTCCTTCGTATCGTCGATCGTCGGGGCGCAGAGGGCCCCGGTTCCCGCCTAGGGAACGGGCGCCCGTGGCGGCGCCGAGGGAGGAAAGCGTGGCTGAGATCCGTAACGCGCCGAAAAAGGGCGGCAGGCTGCTCTCGAAGGTGCGGGGCATGTACGAGCATCGGGCGGAGTGGCTTTATCTCCTCCTCGACGAGGCGCGGAAGAAGGGCGCGGCCTGGGACTCCTTCGCGCCCGAGGCGATCTTCCGCTGCGGGTTGGGCCGCGGCTCCGAGCTGGCGGGCGCCGCCGCGAGCCGGCCCGGCCTCGTCCTCCTGCGGAAGAAGGGCTTCAGCGGCCTGTCCAAGCGCGTCTTCGAGATGAGGATACTGAAGTCGACCGACGATGAGCTCGACGTCGAGTTCCATTACTGCCCGCTCGTGAGCGCCTGGAAGAGGCTCGGCGCGAGCGACGAGGAGATCGGAGCGTTGTGCGACATAGCCATGCGCGGCGACGCGGGGATCGCCCGGTCCTTCGGCGCGAAGCTCGAGCTCGGCGAGACCATTGCCAAGGGCGGGGCGACCTGCAGGGTCAGGTTCGCGCGGGGCTAGAACAGCCCTGATATCCTTCCCGATGAGTCGACGTCGATCGCCTCGGCGCTCGGCGCCTTGGGCAGGCCCGGCATGGTCATGATGTCGCCCGTGAGCACGACGACGAAGCCCGCGCCCGCGGATACCTTCGCGTTCCGGACGGTGACGCGGAACTGATGCGGCCGGCCGAGCCTCTTCGGATCGTCTGAGAGCGAGTACTGCGTCTTGGCTATGCAGACCGGAAGCTTCCCGAAGCCGAGTTCCTCCAGCCGGTCGATCTCCTTCTGCGCGGCCGAGCCGTAGTCGACGCCGTCGCCGCCGTAGATCTCGCGGACGATGATCTCGATCTTCTCCCTGATGGGCAGCCGCTCGTCGTAGAGGAGCCGGAACCGATTGCCCGGGGCCTCGGCCAGCCTGACCACTTCCTTGGCCAGCTCGAGCCCGCCCGAGCCGCCCTTCTCCCATACCTCTGAGAGCGCGACGCTCGCCCCGCGCTCCGCGCACTTGTCCGCGATCAGCCGCAGCTCCGCGTCGGTGTCGGCCGGGAAGCGGTTGATCGCCACGACGGCGGGCAGCTCGAACTTCAGCGTGATGTTCTCGATGTGCTTCTGGAGGTTGGCGAGGCCCTTCTCGAGAGCCGCGAGGTTCTCGTGGGCGAGCTCGTCCTTCTTGGCCCCGCCGTGCATCTTGAGTGCCCTGGCGGTCGCGACGACGACGACGGCCGAGGGCTCGACGCCGGCAAGGCGGCACTTGATGTCGATGAATTTCTCGGCCCCGAGGTCGGCGCCGAAGCCCGCCTCGGTCACGACGTAGTCCGCCAGCTTGAGCGCCATGGTGGTGGCCATGATGCTGTTGCAACCGTGCGCGATGTTCGCGAAGGGGCCGCCGTGAACGAAGGCGGGCGTATGCTCGAGGGTCTGGACGAGGTTGGGCATGAGGGCGTCCTTGAGCAGCGCGGCCATGGCCCCTTCCGCCTTCAGCATGCGCGCCGTGACCGGCGAGCCGTCCCTCGAGTAGCCGATAATAATGTCGCCTAACTTCTTCTTGAGCTCGTCGACGCTCCGCGACAGGCAGAGTATGGCCATGACCTCGGACGCGGCGGTGATCTCGAAGCCGTCCTCGCGCGGAACGCCGTTCGCCTTGCCGCCCAGGCCGTCCGCGATGAAGCGCAGCTGCCGGTCGTTCATGTCCATGCAGCGCTTCCAGGTGACGAGGCGCGGATCGATGTCGAGCGCGTTGCCCTGGTAGACGTGGTTGTCGATCATCGCGGCGAGGAGGTTGTTCGCCGCGCCGACGGCGTGGAAGTCCCCCGTGAAGTGGAGGTTGATGTCCTCCATGGGCACGACCTGGGAGTACCCGCCGCCGGCCGCGCCGCCCTTGACGCCGAAGACGGGGCCCAGGGAAGGCTCGCGGAGGGCGATCATCGTCCTCTTCCCCAGCTTCCGCAGAGCGTCGCCGAGGCCGATGGTCGTCGTCGTCTTGCCCTCGCCGGCCGGCGTCGGCGTGATGGCGGTGACGAGTATCAGTTTCCCGTCTTTCCTTTTATCCATCTTCTCGCGGATGCCGTAGCTGACCTTCGCCTTGAAGTTGCCGTAGCGCTCCAGGTACTCCGCTCCGATGCCGATCGACGCGGCGACGCTCTCGATGGGTTGCATCGTCGCCGCCTGGGCGATCTCGATATCGCTCTTGATGCTCATGGGCTCCTCCGTGGCAGATAAGACCGGCTATAATAACCCGGCGCCGTCCGCTGTGGAAGCGGCGTCCCCGCCGCGCGGTTGCATCAGCGCCTCCCGACGACTAGATTTAGATCGATGCGGATTGAACAGCCTAACGCGCGGATACTCCTCGTGGAGGACCAAGCCGTCATCGCACTGTCCGAGAGCCGTCTTATATCCTCGGCCGGCCATTCGGTGACGATCGCGACGAACGGCGAGGACGCCGTTACGACGGTCCGAGAGAAGGAATTCGACCTCGTCCTCATGGACATCGACCTGGGGCCGGGCATCGACGGGGGAGAGGCGGCCCGCAGGATCCGCGAGGGCGGCGGACCGCCCGTCGTCTTCCTTTCCTCGCACTCCGAAGAGACCGCGGTCTCCAAGACCCGGGGCTCGGGGGCCTACGGGTTCATCCTGAAGGGTTCCGCCGATCGCGTGCTCCTGGCCTCGGTGCGCATGGCCCTCGAGCTCTCCTCGGTCCTCAGGAGCCTGGCCGAGAGCGAGTCGCGATGGGCGAGCCTGTCGCGCAACGCCGCCGACTATATCGTCTCCATCGGGCCCGACGGGCGCATCCTCTTCTGCAACAGGCTCCTTGGAGGCGAAGACGGGCTGGGCCCCGGCGCGCGCTTCTCCTCGTTCGCGCTGAGCGAGTGCCGAGAGGCGGTCGATCGGGCCGTCGGTCGCGCCTTCGCCGAGCGGATCTTCACGCGCCAGCTCTTGCGGTCCGCCGGGCCGGGCGGCGGGGCGATAATCTACGAAGCCCTGTTCGGCCCCGCCGGGACGCCCGGCAAGCCGGAGTATCTCACCGCGGTCCTACGCGAAGTCGTGAGAGAGGGCGTCTCATCCGATGGAGTCGCGCTTCGCCGGGAGGAGAGGGCGTCGGATCTCGCCGCGGCGGTCTCGGCCCTGGACTTCGAGCCGTTCCGCGGGCTCCTCGGCGGCCTGCATGCGGTCACGGGCTTGCAGATTTCGATCGTCAGGGCCGAGGATCGCTTCCTCGCCGCCACTCCCTTCGCGCGGGCATGCGCCGCCTTCCACAGGTCATCGCCGGCGACCCTCGCGCTCTGCGACGCCGCCGGGCGCGCCGCGCAGGTCGCCGAGCCCGAGACCGGCGGGCCCGGCTACGTCGAGTACCGCTGCCCGAACGGCTTGCGCGACATCGCCGTCCCCCTTACCGTCGAGGGCATGCGCTGGGGCACCATCTTCGCGGGGCAGTTCCTCTACGAGGACGACGACGCGCCCGAAGACGGGCTGCGGAGGCGAGCGGCGGAGAACGGCTGGGACGCCGAGGACTACCTCGCGGCCGTCGACGCGATACCCAGGATCTCGCGCTCCCGCATGACCGAGATTCTGGCGTTCTTCAAGTCGGTCGCGGACGTCGCCGCCGACCTGGCCTCCTCCTCGTACCGAGCGCAGGTATCGGCGCGCCGCCTGCGCGAGGCAGGCATCGAGCCCGAGGTGAAGCCCGAGCGATAGGCGGTCCCGCCGCGGCTCTCGCGCTCATCGCGGCTCCGCAAGCCCTCGCGGTTCTTCGTCTTCCAACCTTGCGCGCTCCGATCGCCTGGTTTAATCTCGAAGTACATCAGCATGAAGAGGTATCCATGTATCGCCTAACCCGTCCGCGATTTCTCCTGGCCGCGCTCCTGCCCTGCCTCGCCCTCTCCCTGGCCGCCGCGCCCAAGGCGCCGATCGAGAAGGCCCTCGTCGACAAGGGAAAGCTCTACGAGGCCGCTCTCCTCATCGAGAAGAAGGCCGCCAAGGACGCGGACGCGCAGAAGCGGGCCGCCGAGCTGTACCTGAAGCTCGCGCTCTACGACCAGGCGGCCGCCCGCTTCAAGGCGAGCGGCATGGACGAGGCCGCCGCGAACGGGGCCGTCATGGCCTTGGCCCTCGAGCAGGGCCATCGCGCCGTGGCCTACCGCTACGCGAAGGCCCTGGGCAAGGACGCCGAGCTGGCCTCCCGCTTCGCCGAGCTCGAGCTGGCGGCAGGCCGCGGGCGAGCGGCCCTCGAATGGGCTCGCACGTCCGGCGACCCCGCGCTCATAAAGCGCGCGGGCGAGGCTGCCTACGCGTGGACCATCGCGGCCCCGGGCAAGCCCTACTATAAAGGCGATCTCCGCATCAGCGCGTACTACGGCCCCGACGGGCGCTTCCTCGTGGTGCACGAGCTGAACGACAAAGAACGCATCCGCGTCGTCGACCTTCAGGCTCCGAGGGACGAGAAGGGCCTCGCCCCGGTCCGCGTGTCGGCCGCGGCATCGGACCTTACCAGGGAGATGGGCTACGAGGAGGAGCACGACAACCTCAAGGGCTGGGCCGTCGACCCCGAAGGCTGCGTTCTCGCCCTTTACCTCCTCGTCCCCGATCCCAAGTCCTCGAGTCAGCAGAATCCCAAAACCTATAAGCGCGATGGCTCCCACGCCTACCAGCTCCGGCTCGAGCGCCTCGATACCGGGCTCGAGATCCTCACGGCGACCCTCGGCAAGGACTTCAAGGACGATAAAGACAGCGGCTTCGGGTCGAGGGAGCGCCCCCTCTGCTTCGCGGGAGACAAGCTCTGCCTCGCAGTCGGGAATACCTTCCTCCTCTTCGATCCCTTCACCTCCGCGATCGTCGCGAAGAAGACCGAGGCCTTCGGGATCTACGGCGACTGCAATTGGCTTTCCGCCATTCCGGGCGGCGGGGGAATCGCCGCGGGCAGCGGCTCCTCGGTATATATGCGCCTCGACGCGTCCACCCTCGAGACGCTCGAGAAGAACGGTAAGAGCGAGAACTTCGACAAGTACTATCCCCTGTTCGGCCCCACGAGCCGTCCGCCCATCGGATACGGAACGAACGCGTCCATCGACTACAAGGCGGCCCTTGCCCTGGCGGAGGAATTCGGCCTCATGGAGAGCTTCGCCTCCCTTGCCGGGCCGCTGCTCGCCTCGGGCGATATCGAGAAGGCCAGCTTCGTCATGTCGAGCTCGGGCAAGAGCGAGGTCGAGATCTCGGCCGCGATCGCCGACGGCTACGCCGCCGCCAAGGACTACAAGAAGGCCCTCGAGTTCTACGCGAAGGCCGGAAACGCCGCGAAGGTAAAGGCCCTGGTCGACGAGAACGTCGCCGCCGCGGCCGACAAGCGTTACGTCGACTTCAAAGCCGCCTATGCCGAGGGCCTTGGGTACTACAAGGCCCTCGGCATCGATCCCAAGCCCCTGCACGTCGCCGTCGCCCGCGCCTGCGAGAAGTGGCCTGCCTACGTCGGCGAAGCCGTGGATATCTATATAGCCGCGGGCGCTCCCGAGGAGGCGCGGCGGCTTGCCTTCGACCGCGCGGCGATCGACGCGCATCTCAATATCTACCCCGGGACCAAGGACCCCATGCGGCGCAATGCCGACGAGTGGTGCATGCCCGTCGCCAAGAAGGCCGGCATGGACGAGGCGAAGGCTTCCCTCCTCATGGCCGCGTTCTACGAGGAAGAGAAGATCATGGACAAGGCCGCGGAGTACTACCTCGCGGGCGGCGACACGAAGAGCCTGCGCCGCCTTGCCCTGGCCAGCGCGAAGGAGGGGGATTACGACAAGGCTATCGCCCTCGCCGGGCCGGTCGGCAAGGACGCGCTCGCCGAGATCTACCGCATCGCGGCCGACGCTCGCCTCGCCGCGCGCGAGTACGACGATGCCTTCCCCTGGCTCGAGAAGCTCGGGGACAAGGCGGCCGTCGTGCGCATCGGGGACCAGTACTACAAGGACGGCGACTTTTATTCCGCGGATCGTTTCTACTCGAAGGCGAAGGCCATGGGATGGAAGGCCGAGTCGGCCAACGCCAAGGACGCGGCGCGGTTCTTGACCGTCATCGGCGACCTCGGGGGGCTCCGACGCTCGATGAAGTTCAGCGAGGAAACCATCAAGCGGATCAACTCGGGCGAGATCAAGCAGCTCTGGCCCGTGCCCAAGGAAAAGCTCTCCGATCCCGGCTACGCTCAGCTCGACAAGCTCTCCAGGGGACTCGCGGCCCTCGAGTCGAAGCCCTCGTCAAAGGAGGCGGCGCGCTGCGCGACGTTCTTTACGCAGGCGTCCAAGGCCGAGATGGGGCAGGGAGATTACGCCCAGGCGAACCTGGACGCCGAGATCGGAACCTGGTATGTCTACTACTCGAAGTACCTCGCGATCATGGGACGGTGATCTGCCCGCGAGCCCTGCGGCGCGTCGGCTCGCGGTACGGTGAATCCGTTATTGCCTCGGCGGGATAACGCGACTAAACTGGTCACCTATGTCGGAAGTAAAATCGAGCGCGCGGATCCTCCTCGTCGAAGATGAGGCTATCATCGCCATGGCTGAGACGCACCTCTTGGCCTCCGAAGGCCACGAGATCGCGATGGCGCATAACGGCGAGGAGGCGGTGCTCCTGGCCCGCGAGGGGAGTTTCGACCTCGTCCTCATGGATATCGACCTCGGCGCGGGCATCGACGGCGGCGAGGCCGCCCGGAGGATCCATGAGGAGGGCGGGCCGCCGGTGATATTCCTGTCGTCCCATTCCGAGGAGACCGCCATCGCCAAGACCCGGGGATCGGGCGCCTACGGATTCATATTGAAGGACTCGGTCGATCGCGTGCTCCTGGCTTCCGTCCGCATGGCCCTCGAGCTCGCGTTGGCCTTGAGGGACTTGTCCGACAGCGAATCGCGCTGGGCCAGCCTGGCGCGTAACGTCGCCGAGTACATCGTCTCCATCGGGCCCGACGGCCGCATCCTGTTCTCGAACCGCCCCTTGGGCGGCGAGAGAGGGCTCGGACCTGGCGCGGTCTTCTCCGACTTCGCTTTTCCTCAGGAGCGTCCCGTGGTCGACCAGGCCATCGATCGCGCTTTCGCCGAGCGGATCTTCACGAGGCAACTCATGCATTCGACCTGGGCGGGGGGGAGGACCATCGCCTACGAAGCCCTGTTCGCTCCCGCGATAGTCCGCGGGAAGCCCGACTACCTGACCGCCGTCCTGCGCGAGGTCGATCTCGTCGGCTTGCCGCGCGAGCGCGCCTTCGACGCCGGTAGCCAGAGGGAGGCCGAGATCGCGGCCGCCATGTCGGCCTTCGACTTCGCCCCGCTCCGCGGGCTGCTCGACGGATTTTACGCGGTCACGGGACTTCAGATATCGATCATCAGGGCCGAGGAGCGATTCCTCGCGGCCACTCCCTTCTCGAGTGCGTGCGCCGCGTTCCACAGGACGACGCCGGCCTCCCTGGCGCTCTGCCGGACGGCGGGCAAGATCGCGCAGGCCGCCGAACCCGCGGTCGACGGCCCCGGGTTCTTCGAGCACCTGTGCCCGAACGGCCTTCGCGACATCGCGATGCCCCTCTATGTCGAAGGCATGCGCTGGGGGACCATCTTCGTAGGCCAGTTCCTCTACGACGACGACGATCCGAACGAGGAGGACCTCGCCAGGCGGGCCCGTGAGAACGGCTGGGACCTCGAGGGCTACCGCGCGGCCATACGCGAGATTCCCAGGATTTCCCGCGCCCGCATGGAGAGCATCCTCCTCTTCTTCAGGTCGATGGCCCAGGCCGCCTCCGGCCTGGCCGCCTCGGCGTATCGGGAGCTGACGCTCGCGCAGCGGCTGCGTGAGGCGGGCGTGGAGCCCGTGACCGGAGAGAGCGGAGCCGCGAAGCTGTCCTGACGATTGAAAACCGCGACAAAGAAAATATATTCCCCTACCGCTCGGCCCGAGGGTCGATCAATAGGAGGATATATGCGAATAATGCCGTTTTCGGCCATCGCCGCCGCAGCCTTGGCGCTTATCGCGGCCTGCACCGGCGCCGGCCCCGGCGCCGATCCTGCGAACACAGCCGCCCCGGATGCGCCCTCGAATTTCGCGGTCAACGGCATGTCCTCCGTCTGCGTCGAGCTCAGATGGGACGATAATTCCGACGATGAGGCGAATTTCATCGTTCAACGCGCGACGGACGCGGGCTTCACCGCGGGCTTGGTCGAGACGTCGCTCGAGGCCGGCGCGGTCAGGTACCGTGATTACGACGGCGTCGTCCCGAGGGCACGGTGCCTATTGCCGACATCCAAGTCGCGAAGAGCGATCTGCACATCGCCTACGGCCACACCTCCCACGGCAGCCAGATACTATCCGGCATGAGCGGCTTGGTCGCCTTCGCGAACGCGGGCAACTGCGACGGGACTTATTCGTATTCCGGAACCTCGGGGCTTTTCGCCTTGAGCGCGGATGGATCGGGCGGCTCCTTGCCGGTAGCCGAGGACATGGGCGGCTACGACTCTGCGTATGGCGCATATGACTTGAACCAGCCCGGCTACGGCGACTTCGAGAACGCGACTCGCTCCTATCTCGCCAGCCATACCGGAGTCAACGTGGTCATGGGGTCCTGGTGCGGCGGCGTCAGCCACGCATCCGAAGACGATATTGCCGACGAATACCTGGCGCGCATGGCAAGCCTGGAGGCGGACTACCCCGCGGTCGCCTTCGTCTACATGACCGGGCATCTCGACGGCTCGGGCACGACAGGCAACCTTAACCAGCGCAACGAGCAGATCCGCGCTTACTGCCTCGCGAACGGCAAGTGGCTTTTCGACTTCGCCGACATCGAGACCTACGACCCCGACGGCGTCTGCTACGCCGAGCGCTACGCGGACGATGCCTGCAACTACGATTTCGACGACGATGGGACTTTGACCGACGTCGACCGCAACTGGGCGATCGACTGGCAGGACGAGCATGCCGTCTTCGGCGGCGGCTCAGGAGATGCCGACTGGTACGACTGCGAAGCGGCCCATAGCCAATCCGTCAACGCCGACATGAAGGCCTATGCGATCTGGTGGCTCTGGTGCAGGATCGCCGGGTGGAGCGGCAGCTGACGGGCTCGGCGCGGGTCGAGAGACGAAGCGGAAATTGCGGGGCGCCGAAGGTATCGGAGATCTTCGGGCGAACCCTGACAGGAACTGACAGCGACTCGATGTATACCGAATAGGCTCATCGCTTCTCATCCTGCATGATGATTCGGGAGGTGTCTCGATGCCGAGACTATCGAAGATCAGCATGTATGCGTTCCCGGCGCAGAATGTCCTGCCAGTGCGCGTCGTCCTGGATTTCAAGGATTTCTCCGCGATCGCCAAAGAGACATTCGCGCGGATCCTGGTCCATGCGGGCAAGAGGGGCGTCCTCTGCGCCGGGGGACTATTCGTCTGCTATCACAATTCCGACTTGAAAAGCCTCGATGTCGAGATGATGGGATACATCGAGGCGAATGGACTAAAACAGGCCGGAGGAATATACAATTACTACTTGAACGACGAGGATCGCGACAGGAGCGAGCTATTGACGCGGATAGTCATTCCTGTATCGTGAATCGACCTGGGAGGGTGAGTCATGGATGCGACGATTGAGTTCAGGGACAAGGATGTCTTCCCTGACGATGATGCGCTGAAGGCAGTCCTCGGGAGAGGATATCCGGCGTTCCTCGCCTTGCTCGACATCCTTCGAGAGCATGAGATATCCCACGAGTGGAGATACTACAACGACGGCAAGGCCTGGCTGTGCAAGACGACCAGGAAGACGAAGACCGTCGCCTGGATGTCGGCCCGCCGGGGCTTCATCGCGGCGACCTTCTACATCCCCGAGCGCCATATCGACGGGCTCTACGGGCTCGATATATCCGAAGAGACGAAGGCCCGGATACGCGAGACCAAGAACACCGGCAAGTCGAAGGGCGTCACCTTCGAAGTCCGCAGCAAGGCAGTCCTCAAGGACTTCGAGAAGGTCCTGCTGTACAAGCTGGCGATCCTATAGCGATCGCCGGCATGGCGCCCGTCCCCCCGCCCGTGGCGGGCTCTATCGCACGAAGTTCGTGAAGACCTTGGGGACCGCCGGCGGCTCGGGCACGAGGCTCTTCGAGGCTTCGCGCATCTTGAGGACCCAGGCGAGATTGTCGCCGAGCGTCTCGACGATCTGAACGCCCTCCGCGTCCTTGTCCATCTCGCCCTTCGCCCTTCCGTGAACGATGTTCCAGTAGCGCGAAGTCGCGACGATCATCTCCGAGTAGGTCAGGTAGTGGTTCAGGCAGTCGAGGGTCGAGGAGCCGCCCGAGCGGCGTACCGCGACGAGGGCGGCGCAGACCTTGTGCCTGAACAGGCCTCCGGCAGCTCCCGCGACGTAGAAGGCCCGGTCGCAGAAGCACTTCATGGTGCCGGCCACGCCCGAGTAGTACACCGGCGACGCGAGGATGATTCCGTCGGCCGCGGCCATGCGCTCAACTGTCGCATTGACGAGGTCGTCGCCGAAAGCGCACTTACCCGTCTTCGCGCAGCTTCCGCAGGCGATGCAGCCGCGTATGGCCTCGCCCCCGACCTGGACGACCTCGAGGCCGATACTCTCTTTCGCCAAGCGCTCCCCGATGATCGAGAGCGCCCTTGCGCAGTTCCCGTCGGGTCGCGGGCTGCCGTTGATCGCGATGACTTTCATGCTGCGCCCCCCTGGGTGAAGGATAGCAGGGCCGGGCGCTTCGGGATAGCCAGCGGCCCCTATTGGCCATCTCGACGAAAAGGAATACCCTGAATGCTTTCCCGCGAGGTCACTCCTTCATGCGCATCGCTTTCCCGCACCCGACCACCGAGGAGCGCCGAGATCTTATCCTGAACGGCCCCATCCTCCGCACCCTCATGCTCCTCTCCGCCCCGTCGGTCATGCTCGGACTGGTCCAGTCCCTCATGCCCTTGATGGACGGGCTCTTCATCAACAACATCGCGGGAAACATCGTCGCGAGCGCCGTTACCTACTCCGGACCCGTCATCAACATGGCGAGCGCCCTGGGACAGGGCCTGTCGATCGCCGCGATGGCCATCCTCGGCCAGATGAACGGAAGGGGCGACCTGGCGCGGTCGAAGAGGACGGCCGCGCAGATCGTGATCTTCGGCGCGGCCCTCGGCTGCCTCTCCGCGCCATTCCTCGTCGGGGCGGCTGCCCTCGTCTCCGCCGGCGTCCACCGGGAGATCGCCCGCGACGTCTTCCTTTACTTGTCCCTCAACGCCCTCGTCCTTCCCTTCTCCTTCATGGAGTCGATCTACAACGGCATCATGAACGCGAACGGCAAGCCCGAGGCCCCGTTCGTGCGCATGGTCCTCATGCTCGTCGCCAAGATCGCCTTCAATTTCGTCTTCATCTACTTCATCAGGCTCGGAGTCGTGGGCTGCGTCCTCTCCTCGCTCTGCGCCAACGTCCTCGTCACGGTCTGGATGTACTGGGAGCTCTTCTGGAAGCCCGGCGAGGACCGGCTCGAGCTGGGGGGCTTCCGCTTCGAGGGCCCGGTCCTCCGGGAGCTCGTCGGGGTCGGCTTCCCCGCGATGCTCAACTCGCTCTTCCTCAACCTCGGCTTCTTCCTCATCAACAACGAGACGCAGAAGTACGGCCCCGTCGTCCTCACGGCGCAGGGCATCGCCGGCAACATCACGAACGTCTGCTTCATCCTGCCCGGCGTATTCAGCTCCGCCGTGACCATGATGGTGAGCATGAGCATAGGGGCCGGCGATAGCGCGAAGGCCAGACGCTCCTGCTGGATAGCTTGCGCGGCCAGCGCGGCGACCGCCGTCGTCGTCATCGCCGTCGTTGTCCCCCTGGCGCCCTATCTGACGCTCCTCTTCACGCGCGAGGAGGAGCTCCGCGCGATCGCGATCAGGGCACTCCACATCTACACCTACTCCGTCGTCGGCTTCGGAGTCTGCATGACCGTCCAGGGCGCCTTCGTCGGGCTCGGCCGCACGAAGGTCCCACTCGTCCTGGGCATCCTGCGGATCTGGCTCCTCCGATACGTCTTCATCCTGGCGACCGAGCGCGAGCTCTCGTTCTACGCGGTCTTCTGGGGCAACCTCTTTTCCAACTACGCGGCCGCCGTCCTCGCCCTCGTCCTCATCGCGCGGACGAAGTGGGTCTCCGGTCTCGGCCGGAGCGCGGCCCTGAGCCAGCGCGGCCGCGCGGATCGATAGCGCGCGCCGCGGCCTTCCCGCCCAGCCCGGCAAGGCGGTCCTGAGCGGTCTCGAGGCCCGCTTCGCTAGGAAGCGGGCCTCGATTTTCCTATCGCTTGATGTAGCGGATCTTGGAGTCCAAAATCACCCCGCGCCAGCCGTAGTTGTTGCCGCAGTGGGCGATGAAGTAGACGTAGTCGCCCTCGGCCACGTCGAGGACTTCTGCCGTTTCGACCTTGGCGCCCGTCGTCCACTGGCCGTCGAAGGGTCCGCCCTTGTCGATCAGCTTGGGCGCGCCTCCCGAGACTACGCCGTCGACCTCGGGCCATGTCCTGGTCTTCAGGACGCTCGTGCTGTCCTTCTCGTAGTCCGCGACCTCGGTCGGCTTTCCCGTGGTCCCGCTCTTGACGCGCAGGTCGACGCGGAAGCCGGAGCTCGTGTTGAGGTACTTCTCCGCGGGCGAGATCCCGACGAACTCGGGATTCCATGCGCCGATCGAGATCGTGCCGGCCTTAGGGGCCTTCCAAGCGACGACGATGGCGTCCTTGCCCGCGGCGTCGTTGGCGTTCGCGAAGGGCACCAGGGTCAGGCGCGGGCCCTCCGGCCTCGCGTTGCCGTCGCTGGCTCCGTCGAAGGCGCGCACCGAGCCGTTGTTGACGCTATCGTTTCCTATGTTCTTGGCCGCTGGGAATTCGCTGTAGAGCATATCCGTGTCGATCGGCGCGCCGGTGGTGCCGTCCGAGACCTTCTTGCCCTTCATCGGCGTGAGCTCGAAGAGCTTGTTCCCCTTCTCGTAATAATAGAACCAGGTGGGTCCTTGGACTCCAGGCTTGGTGAAGAAGTACTCCTCGGGATCATAGATGCTGTCCTCGAAGGCGAGCGTCGAGGCGGCCGCGGTTCCCGTGGCGCTCGTCTCGAGCTTCCACGCGGGGATGTCGGCCTTCTTCGCGACCGCGGCCTTCTTCGGCTTCGCCTTGTCCTTTAGTATGCCGACGCTGTCGAAGGGCTTCTGCGCGACCTCTCCGTCCACGACCGCATACGAGGCGAGGCGAAGCTCGTTCTTCTTTATGTCGACCTTTACGAAGACGGCCGCGTCCTTCGGCATTCCCTCGGGGTAGAAGCGCGAGCCGGACAGCAGCGAGTAGCTCACGTACTTCGGCCTGCCGTTGGGGTAGGTCGCGTCGGACAGCTGCGCGGGCTGGAGGATGCGGTAGTCGGCGTTGACCGTCAGCTCGTAGTTCTTGTTGGAGATCGTCGCTGGTATGACGTGGACCGTACCGCGCGGGTTCACGAGTTCCTCGATGCCGTCCTTGACGACGACGTCGGGACTCTGGGCGACGCCGGTCAGGATCGGCTTCGTCCTGAGGTAGACGTGATCGTGACCGCCGAGCACCAGGTCCACTTCGTACTTGTCGAGTAGGGCTCCGATGGAAGATCGATATTTGACGACGTCGGTGTCCGTCGAATGATCGCCTCCCGAGTAGAGCGAGCGATGCAGGAGGACGATGAGCCAGGTCCTCCCTTTGTCGGCGCGGGCCTTGCTCAGGTCCGCCTCCATCCACTGGAGCTGCGCGGCCGAAAGGTCGTCGTTCTCTTTCTCGTCGGAGTTGAGGACGGTGAAGTGGGCGTTCTCGTAGTCGAAGGAGTAGTACGAGCCCTTGGCGGTGACGGCCTTCTTCTGGCTCTCGACATTGAAGTGCTTCCAGAAGCCGCCCAGGTAGTCGTAGCCCTCGTGGTTGCCGGTGACGGGCACGAGGCTCGTCCGAAGCAGGGCGGAGGCTGCGCTGTCGAGGCATAGCTTCCATTCCGTCGAGGACAGCCCGTCGTTGACGAAGTCTCCCGTGCAGGACACGAAGGCGCTGCCGGGGAAGCGCTTGAGGGCGCCGTCCATGTTGGCCGCCCAGTGCGCGAAGTCCGAGGCTTTGCTGCCCTGCGGATCGGTGACGTCGATGAAGCTGAAGCTCCCGTCGCCCGAGCCTTTCTCCGCGGTCGTGAACTCGCCGGCCTCGCTCCAGAGTCCGTCGTTCCCTACGCGGTAGAAGTAGCGCTTTGCCGGCTCGAGGCCCTCGAGCAGGGCCTTGTTCGAGTATTCGGCGTCGCCTTCCTGGACGGCCGCGACGCTCTTGGCTTTCTTCCAGTCTATCTTGGACTTGTCGTCGGATGCTCCGGCCTTCAGGTACTGAGCCGAGCCCGCCCCGCCGTTGCCGTCGGATATCCAGGAGAGCCCGATCCTGGTTGACGGGTTCCCGTTCAGCGACGCGTTGACGCGCCCGGGCTTCGCGAGTTCCAGGTAGTTGGAAGCCTGGATCGAGAGGCCCATGAGGCAGTCGGAGCTCGAGCCCGTGTCCTGGAACACGGCGACGGCTATCGTGTTCTTCCCCTCGCGGAACCAGGATGCCTTCATGGGTAGGGCCTGGTCGAGGATCGGCACATCGACCTTCTTGGCGCCGGTCGCGTTCCCGCCGGTTATGGCGGCCGCCGTCGCGGGGTCGAAGTCCTTGCCCTTGTAGTCGGAACCGAAGGCGCCCGCCTTGGCCCGGAGCGCGCCATTAACGTAGACGCAGGCCGCATCATCGTAGCTCATGCTCGCGATGACGCGGCGCAGGTCGGCCGTGGACGATATCGTCACGGTCGTCCTGAAATAGGTCGCGGGGACCTTGCCGACCTCCCCGGTCTTCGCGTAGGGAGTGCCGTCGTCCGCTGTTATCGGAGTATAACTACGCGTCACCTTCTTCGAGGCGCCGTAGCCGAGCGGACCCTTCGCGCTGGCCCAGGCGCTGTCGTCGAAAGAGTCGGACATCCATCCCGACGGGGCCGCGGGATTGTCGACCGTGCCGTACCAGTATCGCCATTCCGCGTCGGCCGGCAGAATCTGCTTGATGACCTCGCCGGACTTGGCGTCCGCCCTGGCTGAATCCTGGGCAAAGGCCCCCTGCGGCAGGGCGAGTGCCGCGACCATGGCGATCGAGGCCGCCAGTCGCACTCTCTTCTTGGGTTTCAACAAAAACATCTATGCCTCCATTGTCAGGGCATTTAAGCACCGTTATCCGTAGGCGTCAAGTAAGGTTGTAAAAATACAACCTTAACACAGCGCGCGCTATTTGGTATAAATTGCCATGGCCAAGACGGCTCCAAGCGGCGGTAAAGTCAGGACATGGCAGATCAGCTCGATACTGAGGGCGGCGTACAAGAGCCCGGGGCTGACCCGTATGGACTTGAGCCGGAGCCTGGCCGTCGATAAGGCGATGGTGACCCATCTCATCGGCCAGCTCACCGAGGCCGGGTGGTTCGAGGGAAGCGCCGCCAGCGCGAAGAAGGTCCGCCTCGAGCTCGTGAAGGACCGACTCCTCGCCGCGGGCCTGGAGATCCAGCCCGAGCGCCAGCGACTCGTGGTCTGCGACCTCGAGGGAGGGCTGAGGCTCAGGAAGACATGGAACCGCGGGCTGCGGGACATCGGCGCCTTTATCGAGGGGACCGTCGCGAGGACCCTGGACTCGTCGGGGCTTCTCGTGGCCGGCGTCGGCGTCGCGTTGCCCGGTATCTGCGACAGGGATAGCGGAACCTTGATCCGCTCCATTCCCTTCGGAGTCGAGCAGCCTCTACGCCTGCCCGCATGCTGCGGTGGCTCCTCGGCGTCCGTGTTCGTCGACAACGACGCGCGCTGCTGCGGCTGGGGCCTCGTCGCCTTCAAGAAGGAGGTGGAGGATTTCTTCCTCTTGTATGTCGACCTCATCGACGATCCCGAGGACAAGCGCTCGTATAAGAGGATCGCGCGCGGTTCGGCGCTCTTCCTCGAGAATCGGGCATATCGGGGAGTCCACGGCTGCGCCGGAGAGCTGCCGAGCTTCTTCAAGATCGACGAGTACCGATCGGGCGGCTCGTACATCGCCTATCCCGATCGCCTGAGGATGCGGAGCGATCCGAAGACGAGGCGACAGTTCCTTAAGGAGCTCGCGATCACGACGGCCTACGTCGCGAGCGCCATCGACGTGCGCAAGCTATACCTCGGCGGGTCGCTCGAGGCCGACATCCCCGATGCGGCCGCCGAGTTCGGCAAGTACCTCGAGGAATACCGCCTGTATCCCGACCTTCAGCGGATAGAGGTGCTCCTCGCGGGCACCGACTCGTACTCGACCGCGCGAGGCGCGGCGGGCCTCGCCTTCGAGACCCTGTTCAGCGAGCCGGCGCTGGAGGCCCCCACCGAGTTCTACCGGAGGGTGGCAGGAGCCTGAGGCGGCTCCGATGCGAAGAGGAGCGCCCGCGCGGCCCTGCCAAGCGCTAGGAGCCGAAGACCGCCGCGGCCCGCTTCATGTTCTCCCTAACGCGCACGCCGAAGGGGCAGCGCGCCTCGCACTCGCCGCACTCGACGCACGAGGCCGCGCCCGCGGCGAGAGCGCCGTACTCCCCGGCCAGGGCGGCAGCGCCTTCAGCCTTGCTCGCGGCGTCAGCGAGCCTGGTCACGGCGGCGATGTCGATACCGACGGGGCAGGGTAGGCAGTGATTGCAGTACATGCATGCCCCGGCGATGTTCCATCCGCTCGTGCCCAATGCGGCGCCGAAGTCCCGTTCCGAGTCGGGCGCGTCGAGCCAGGCCAGGGCCGCCTCCACCTCCCTGGCGGTCTTGCAGCCGGCCAGCGCGACGGCCACGGCCGGCCGCGAGAGGGCGTATTCGATGCACTGGACCGGAGTGAGCGCCGCTCCCGCGGGGTTGTCCGGCTTCAACGCCCATCCCGCCGCGAAGGGCTTCATGGCCACGATGGCCACGCCCCGAGCTCGGCACTCTTGGAAGAGCTCGCGCCGCGCGCGCAGCTCGAGGGCGGCCTTGTCAGTCACGCCCTCGTAGGGATCAGGCTTCCACAGGGACATAAGCTCGGTCTCGCCCGGCAGGATGTCGAAGAGGGGATTCACCGGGAACATGAGCACGTCTACGGCGCCGCTTCGCACCGCGAGCGTGGCCGCGCCCGTCTTGTGGCTGGACATGCCGACTGCCCGGACCTTGCCCGCCTCCTTCCAGCGCCGCGCGATCTCCAGCGTCCCGCCGGGCGCGGCGACCTCGTTCCATTCGGAGACCTCGTCGACGAAGTGGACCATGAGGACGTCCACGTAGTCCGTATCGAGACGACGCAAGAGGTCCTCGGCGTGCCGCTCGGCCATGGCGGGTTCCCGGGTGCGCATATACTGGCCCTTCTCATCGAGGCAGGCGCCGATGTGCCCCTGGACCTGGAAGAGAGAGCGCCGCCCCTTCATGAGACGGCCCATGTTGTCGCGCACGGCGGCGGACGGCATGAAGAGGTCCATGTAGGACATGCCGCCTTCCAGCGCCCGCTCCACCACGGCCGCGAGCTCATCGTAGCTCGCCTTCTCCAGGTGCTCGAGCCCGAGGCCGATGGCCCCCGTCTCTATGCTCGTCCTCCCCAGTGCGACGCGTTTCATATTTATTCCTCCCGTCTTGCACACTGGAGGCACTATACGGACGTTAGGCGGACAAGGTCAATGAGCCGTCAGGTCGATGCAAGCCGCGCTCGCGCGCCTCGAGGAGGCCCGACGCGATGCTCGTGAAGACGGCGCCCTCTTCAACTCGGCCGGGGCACCGCGTAGGCGATGGTCGCCGACTCGGCATCGGAAAGGGCGATCTTGGCCTCGTCGATTTCGTTGAAGAGCTCGAAGGCGAGGTCCTTGATCGTTGCCCTTGTCCTGGCCAGATCGGCGAGGGGGGGGGCGGAGGACTTGGGGATTCTCGAGCCCTTCGGGGCGCAAGTTCGCGATCATATGCGACCGCGATGTCGCAGTCGTATGGTGCGGCTATGCGAGCGAATACGCCCGGAGTATCGGCCAAAAGGGATGGCCGCGGGGTCTTAGGGGCGGTAGCCCCTAGGAGAGGGGATAGCGTAGAAGGCGCCGGAAGGCGCCTTCGAAGCGAAGGGGGGAGCCCGCAGGCTCCCCCCTCTTGGCAATAAGAAGGGCCGCCCCGATCGGGACGGCCCTCTTTGTAATACGTTAGCTGAACTCAGAACGTCCGCGCTTCAAGCCGCTTCACGTCTTGAAGGCGACGAGCTGCGCTCGTCGGGGCCAAGTGGCCTCTCCTCGCGCCCAAGCTAGAACGTGCGCTCGGAGAGGTACTTGTACTCCTTGTACCGGCGCTCGACCAGGGCCTTCTCCTTCGCCAGGAGCTCGGCGGCCCGCGCGGCGTTGGCGGCCTGGAGGGTCTTGAACCGCACCTCGGCGTACATGAACTGCTCGATCTTGGAGGTGTCAGGCTCCTTGGAGTCGAACTGGAAGGGGTTCTTGCCCTCGGCCTTGAGCCTGGGGTCGTAGCGGTAGAGGAGCTGGATGCCCGATTCCGCCGCGAGCTTCTGCTGGTTCATGCCCTTCATCATGTCGATGCCGTGCATCGCGCAGTGGCTATAGGCGACGATGATCGAGGGGCCGTCGTAGCTCTCGGCCTCGCGGAAGGCCTTGATGGCCTGGGACATGTTGGCGCCCATGTTGACCGCGGCGACGTAGACGTAGCCGTAGGACATGGCGATCGCGCCGAGGTCCTTCTTGGCGACGTCCTTGCCGGCGGTGGCGAACTTGGCGACCGCGCCGAAGGGCGTGGACTTGGAGGCCTGGCCGCCGGTGTTGGAGTAGACCTCGGTGTCGAGGACGAGGACGTTGACGTTCTTGCCCGCGGCCAGGACGTGGTCGAGGCCGCCGAAGCCGATGTCGTAGGCCCAGCCGTCGCCGCCGAAGATCCACACGGACCTCTTGATGAGGTCCTCGGCGACCGAGGCGAGCTCCTTCGCCCAGGGATCCTTGGACTTGGCGCACGCGGCCTTGAGCGCGGCCACGTTGCCGCGCTGGGCCTCGATGTCCTCCTCGCTCGCCTGGGCGTTGCCGAGGATCTTGTCGGCGAGCGCGGCGTCGACGCCCTTGCCCTTCTGCGCGGAGAGGAGCTCGGCCGCGTACTCGGCGCGCTTGTCGGCTGAGAGTCGCATGCCGTAGCCGAACTCGGCCGCGTCCTCGAAGAGGCTGTTGGACCAGGCCGGTCCCTTGCCGTCGGGGCGGGTCGTGTAGGGCGTGGTGGGCAGGTTGCCGCCGTAGATCGAGGTGCAGCCCGTGGCGTTCGCGATGATCGCGCGGTCGCCGACGAGCTGGGTCATGAGCTTGATGTAGGGGGTTTCGCCGCAGCCGGCGCAGGCGCCGGAGAACTCGAACAGGGGCTGGCGCATCGCGATGCCCTTGGGCAGGGCGAGGTTGAGGAGCTTGGGATCGGTGTTGGGGATCTTGAGGAAGAAGTCCCAGTTCTTGGCCTCGGCTTCGCGCAGGGGGGCCTGGGTCTCGAGGTTGATGGCCTTGCGCTTCTCGTCCGCCTTGTCCTTGACGGGGCAGATGTTGACGCAGGCGCCGCAGCCGGTGCAGTCCTCGGGCGCGACCTGCAAGGTCGCCTTCATGCCGGCGAACTCCTTGCCCTTGGCGTCCGCGCTCTTGAAGGTCGCGGGAGCGCCCTTGAGGGCGTCGGGGGCGTAGGCCTTGAGGCGGATGACGGCGTGGGGGCAGACCATGGTGCAGTTGCCGCACTGGATGCAGATCTCCGAGTTCCATACGGGGATCTTCTCGGCGATGTTGCGCCTCTCGTACTTGGTGGTGCCGGTGGGGAAGGTGCCGTCCAGCGGCATCTGGCTGACCTTGAGCGCGGTGCCGCGGTTGGCGATCATCTCGGCGAGGACCTCGCGCACGAACTTCGGCGCGTCGGCGGGCACGGGGCTCGACATGTGGAGCTTGCTCGTGGCCTTGTCGGGGTACTTCACCTGGACGACCGACTGGAGGGCGACATCGATGGCCTTGATGTTCTTGGCCACGACGTCGGCGCCCTTGCGGGCGTAGGTCTTCTCCGTGTACTTCTTGACGAGCTTGATCGCTTCGTCCTCGGGCAGGACGCCGGAGATCTTGAAGAAGGCGGTCTGCATGATCGTGTTGACGCGGCTGCCCATGCCCGTCTTCTCGGCGATGGCCATGCCGTCGATCACGTAGAAGCGGAGCTTCTTGTCGATGATGCGCTGCTGCACCTCGGCGGGGATCTCGTCCCAGACCTTGTCCGCGGCGAAGGGGCTGTTGAGGAGGAAGACGCCGCCTTGCTTGGCGTTGGAAAGCATGTCGATGCGCTCGAGGAAGGAGAACTTGTGGCAGGCGAGGAAGTTGGCCTTGCTGACGAGGTAGGGCTTCTTGATCGCCTTGGGGCCGAAGCGGAGGTTTGAGATCGTGTAGCTGCCCGCCTTCTTCGAGTCGTAGAAGAAGTAGCCCTGGGCCGCGTTCGGGGTGTCGTCGCCGATGATCTTGATGGAGTTCTTGTTGGCGCCGACGGTGCCGTCGGAACCGAGGCCGTAGAAGAGGCATTCGACCTCGCCCTCGGTGTCGATCGAGAAGTCGGGATCGAAGGCGAGGCTCGAGAATCCGACGTCGTCGTTCGGGCCGACGCAGAAGTGGTTCTTGGGTTGGGGCTTCTTGAGCTCGTCGAGGACGGCCTTGGCCATCGTCGGGGTGAACTCGGCCGAGCCGAGGCCGTAGCGGCCGCCGATGACGGTGGGCCAGGACTTGAAGGAGCTCGTGCCCGCGCCCATGGCCTCGCCGATGGCGGTGCGGACGTCCTCGTACAGGGGCTCGCCGATGGCGCCGGGCTCCTTGGTCCGGTCGAGGACCGCGATGGACTTGACCGAGGCGGGAATGGCCTTGATGAAGTGCTCGACCGAGAAGGGGCGGAACAGGTGTATCTTGAGCACGCCGACCTTCTCGCCTTTCTTGACGAGGTAGTCGACGGTCTCCTCGACGACGTCCGCGCCGGAGCCCATGACGATGACGATGCGCTCGGCGTCGGGCGCGCCCGCGTACTCGAAGAGCTTGTACTGGCGGCCGACGATCTTGGCGAACTTGTCCATGGTCTTCTGGACGATCGCGGGCACGGCCTTGTAGAGGTTGTTGGTCGCCTCGCGGGAGGTGAAGTACACGTCGGGGTTCTGGCTGGTGCCGCGGATGGACGGGCGCTCGGGCGTGAGGCCGCGGGCGCGGTGGGCGCGCACGAGCTCGTCGTCGATCATCTGCCGCATGACCTCGTACGGGAGTTCCTCGACCTTGGACACCTCGTGCGAGGTGCGGAAGCCGTCGAAGAAGTGGAGGAAGGGCACGCGCGCCTCGAGCGTCGCCGCGTGGGCGATGAGGGCGAGGTCCATGACTTCCTGCACGTTGTTCGAAACCAGCTGGGCCCAGCCGGTGGCGCGGGCGGCCATGACGTCCTGATGGTCGCCGTAGATCGAGAGGGCGTGAGCGGCGACGGCGCGGGCGGCGATGTGGAAGACCGCCGAGGTGCACTCGCCCGCGATCTTGTACATGTTCGGGATCATGAGGAGGAGGCCCTGGGACGCGGTGTAGGTCGTGGTCAGGGCGCCCGAGCTGAGGGCCCCGTGAACGGCGCCCGCGGCGCCGGCCTCGGACTGGAGCTCGACCACCTTGGGGACCGTGCCCCAGATGTTCTTGCGGCCCTGGGCCGAGAACTCGTCGGCGAGCTCGCCCATGTTGGACGAAGGCGTGATCGGGTAGATCGCGATAACCTCGCTCAACGCGTGCGATACGTGGGCGGCAGCGGTGTTGCCGTCGATCATCACCATGTTCTTATCGGGCATACGAGGTCCTTGTAAGTGGGATTTAGATCGGGGCTGTAGGGTCCCGACGGGCCCTTACGAGCCCTTCCTAATAGTAGAGATTTTCCGTCCTTTATTCAATACGAGAGTATGTCGAGGGTCCAAAAGGAAATAATCCTAGCGGTCAAGTAGGAGAATGCCTTTGTCGTTGGGAAGTATGCCCCTATGATGTATAATTTACGGTGATAGGTTGAAGCCTTTATGACGCGTTGATGAAATCCAAGGAGGAGTCGTGCAAAAGCATCGCTGGATCATGATTTTTGCGGCTATTCTCGCATCGCTTGCGCTCGTCGGCGGCTTGGTGTCGTGCTCCAGCTCGGGGGGAGGGTCGTCTTCCGGCCCGCTGCTGATCGACGGTAGCGCTTTCATGACGTATTCCAGCAGCTATTCGCTCAGTGGGGTCGTAATAATGTACGAGAACGGAATGACCCCGATCAGCGACGCCAGCGCGAGCGTCTCCATCAACGGCGAAGATCTTTCTCCGTCTCTTTTCTGCTATTTAGGCTATGGACTCACTCCCGTCGAGCCCGGCGACCCGGTCGCGTTCTCCATCGCTTACGGCGGAACGACGGTAAACGAGTCCGTGACGGCGCCCGGCTCGGTCACCATCACCGCGCCCACGGATGGGGATACTTTCCTCGTCACCAGCAGCATCCCGGTGACGTGGGCGGCTTCGGCTGAGACGCCGGAGCCTAGCGAGGTCAGGATCGAGATAAGCTCGGACTATACGAACGACACCAGCGGGTACAGCCAGATCGTGCCGTTCTCCATGGGCAGTTGGGACATTCCGGCCAATACGTTCAAATCGGACGCGTCTTCTGCCGTGATCAATGTCAGCGGAGTCGCGAGTAAGGCGATCAGCGGCAGCGGCGTCATGACGGGCTCCGTGCTCTCCGTTCTCAACACGCGCAGCGTGTCGATCACCTTTAAGTAAGCGACGCCGCGCGGCGCGTCCGGTCGCAGCCCCCCCTCCGCTTCGCGGGGCGGGGGCTTTTTTCATGTCCTGAGCGCCTCCACGGCCGCGCCGAACAGGGCCTCGAGCCCGTCCGTCGTGGTCTCGGCGTGGAACTCGGGGCGCCAGGCGAGTTCGGCCAACGTGTCGCTGACTGAGAAGCAGGCTGCGATCAGGGCCGAGCGGAAGCGGGCGACGGCGAAGAGGGCTGCGGCCTCCATCTCGACGACGAGGGCCCCCTTGCCGGAGTGGAGGACGACCTCCGAGGGCGTCTCGCGGTAGATGGCGTCGGTCGTCCATGCGGGGCCCTTCCTGAAGGGCAGGCCGCGGCGCTCGAGCTCGCCGCGCAGTTTCCTCGTCAGGTCCTCGGACGGGAAGACGGGGCCGCCGCCCGGCAGGTAGTGGTACGAGGTGCCCTCGTCGCGGAAGGCCGCGTCGCAGAGGACGAGCGAACCCGGCGGCAGGTCGGAGCGCAGGCTGCCCGCCGTGCCCACCGACACGAAGCGGCGCGCTCCGAAGGCGATGAGCTCCTCGAGCATGACGGCCGCGGCGGGGGCGCCGACGCCGAAGCGCCCGGCGATCGCGAGGCTTCCTCCCTCATCCTCCAGGTAATAGAGCTCGTTGGAGAAGTAGCCCTCGGCCGGCGTCGCGCGTCGCGTCGCGAGGACGTGCTCGAAGAGGGAGCGCTGATAGGAGAGCACGATCGCCTCCGGAGCCGGTCGATCGCCGATCTTCCCGAGGCCGCGCATGTAGCCGATGAAGTCCGAGGGATTGAAGAAGGGCTTCGACTTGTATTTCGTCGGGTCGAGGGGTACCGGCATAGACTCTCCTTGCGGCCTCGCTTTCTACTTTCCCTCAAAACCGGCGACGCCGCAAGCGCGGGGAAAGGCCCCTCGCCGATTCCATAAAGCGTCGCGGCCGGATATTATTCCCAAGACTCGACCCGGCATGGTTTCCAGGGAGGCTTTCGTGAAGAGCTTCAGAGCGAAGTGCGTGCTTGCCCTCGTCCTCGTCACCGGGGTCGCCGTCTGCGCGGCGAAGCTCTTCCTCGGCGCGCTCGTCCTGCGAGACTCGGCCGTCGCGACGGCCGGCCTCGACGTCTTCGTCGTGTCCATCGCTGCCCTCGAGCTGGCCGCCGCCCTCATCCTCTACCTCCTCTTGAGGCCTATAGCCGCGGCGGTCAGCTCAGCCCAGGCGGGCGAGCCGCCCGCGACGCCCGACCGGGAGGCCGCTCGCCACGCCGCGGGAAGGTCCCGTCGCCTGGCCGCGGTCGTCGCGGTCGCGGCTTTCGTCGTCGAGCCCGCGATCGAGGCGGCCGTCTCGTTCGCGTCCGGGAAGGCCGTCGCCCTCGGTCCGGCAGCGCTCTCGCTGGCGGTCGGCCTCGCTTTCGGCTTCGCCGCCTTCGTCCACGCGTCGGCCCTCATCGAGGCCGCCCTGGACGGCCCGATCGCGTCCCTCGGCTTCCGCGAGCTGCCCTCGCACGGCTCGGGCGGCCGTCGGACTGCCCGCCGCTTGACGGCGCCGCGGGTAACCGCCGCGGGGGCCGCCGTCGCGACCCTCGCCGTCGTCCTTTTCTCGACCGCAGGCTACGGCGCCCTGGCGTCGGAGGACCCGCCGAGCGCGTCTTCCTTCCTCGCGGAGTCGCTCGCGATCGGGGTCGCGATAATCGCCTGGGCGATCTGGCTCTTCTCGATCCTCGGACGCGCCCAGGCCCGCCGCGCCCGAGCGATCGGCGACACCGTCGCCAAGATAGCCGTGGGCGAGGGCGATCTCTCGCTCACTATCCCGGTCGTCTCCGGAGACGAGATCGGTCGCGCCGCCTGGGCGTTCAACCTGTTCCTCGATCGCCTGACGGGGCTCGTCGACCGCGTGCGCGAGCTGGCCGCCTCGGTCGAGGGCGGGGCCTCGGGCCTGACCGGGTCGGCCGAGCAGGCCGGGACCGCGGTGAGCGAGCTCGCCTCGTCCTTCGAGTCGGTCGGCGACGCGGTGACGCGTCAGTCGGACATCGTGAGCTCGACCGAGGGCGACATCGCGCGGCTCCTCGAGTCCATCGACCAAGTCGCCCGGAAGGTCGAGGAGCAGTCCCGGCTCATGGAGCAGAGCTCCGCCGCGGTGAGCGAGATGGCTGCCAATATCGCGTCGGTTTCGTCCATCGCGGCCAAGGCGGACACCCTGGCGTCGGCCTTGCAGGAGTCCTCCGACCGCGGCGACGAGGCGCTGCGGGCGTCGATCGCCTCGATCGCGGAGATCGCCGACGCCTCCGCGCAGGCGCGCGACATCGTCGGCGCGATCGCGAAGATCGCGGCCAGGACCAACCTCCTCGCCATGAACGCGGCGATCGAGGCGGCGCACGCGGGCGAGGCCGGCAGGGGCTTCGCCGTCGTCGCCGACGAGGTCCGCTCGCTGGCCGAGGGCGCGGCGAAGAGCGCGAAGGAGATCGAGGTCATCGTGGGCGGCATGGCCGAGAAGACCGAGCGCGGCTCGGGCCTGGCCGACCGCGCGGGCGAGTCCTTCGCGCGCATCCGCGAGGGCGTCTCGCAGACGAGCGATCTCGTGCGCACGATCGCGGCCTCGATGGAGGAGCAGAAGCAGGGAGCGGAGGAGATACTCGTCAGCACTCAGGCGCTCGCCGAGGCGACGCGCCTCATCGAGGGCCTCGCGTCGGGGCAGAAGGACCAGTCGAAGTCGATGGAGGAGGCCATGCTCCGCATCGTCGGCGCGTCGAACGACATCTTCGCGGCCGTGCAGGGCGAGGCCGGCGCCGCCGAGTCCCTGGGCGGCATGATCGCTATGGTCGGCGAGGAGGCCGGCCGCAATCGACAGAGAGTAGTCGGCCTCGAGGAGGCCGTATCCCGTTTCAAGACCGGAGCGAATGAATGAGCAGGATCGTATCGAAGCGCAGGTTGTCGGACGAGGTGTGGAGGATCGAGGTCGAGGCCCCGCGCGTGGCTCTCGAGCGGAAGGCGGGGCAGTTCGTCATAGTCCAGGCCGACGCGGATTTCGGCGAGCGGATACCGCTCACGATAGCCGACGCCGATCCCGGCCGCGGGACGCTGACCTTGGTGTTCCAGACCGTGGGCGCGAGCACGCATAAACTCGCCGCCAGGGCCGTCGGCGACGACATCGTCCTCCTGGGGCCCCTGGGCAATCCGACGCACATCGAGCGCTTCGGGAAGGCGCTCTGCGTAGGCGGCGGCATCGGGCTCGCGCCGCTGCACCCGATAGTCCAGGCGCTCAAGGCCGCGGGCAATCGAGTCACCGTAATCTCGGGCGCGAGGACGAAGGAGCTCCTCATCATGCAGGATGAGCTGGCGGCCCTGGCCGACGAGCACATCGTCGTGACCGACGACGGAAGCGCGGGGCGCAAGGCCCTCGTGACCGAGCCCCTCAAGGAGGCTTGCGCCTCCGCCTCGCCGCCGGACATCGTCGTCGCGATCGGTCCGCCGATCATGATGAAGTTCTGCGCCCAGACGACGAGGCCCTTCGGCGTCAAGACGCTCGTGTCCCTCAATACGATCATGATCGACGGGACGGGTATGTGCGGCGGCTGCCGCGTGTCGGTCGGCGGCGAGACGAAGTTCGTCTGCGTGGACGGCCCGGAGTTCGACGGCCACCTCGTTGACTGGGACGGGATGATGTCGCGCCTGCGCTCGTACAAGGCGCAGGAGGACGAGGCCCACCACAAATGCCACCTTGAGCTCGAAGGAGCGGCGCGATGAACGACACCATGAAGAAAGACGCGCGCGAGGCGACCGCCGAGGCGCTCGAGGAATCCGCGAGGGCCGAGCTCGCGAAGCTGGCCGAGATCCGTTCCTCGGGCCGCGAGATGGGGCCCCGCGACAGGATGGCCCTGCCGGTGCAGGGCATGCCCTGCCAGGACCCGGGCGAGCGCGGCGGCAACATGCGCGAGGTCGCGCTCGGCTACGGTGAGTCCCAGGCCCGGATCGAGGCCGAGCGCTGCCTGAACTGCAAGAACGCGCCCTGCGTCTCGGGCTGTCCCGTGCGCGTGGACATTCCCGGCTTCATCATGAAGGTCCGAGAGGGCGACTACGCCGGCGCGGCGCGCGTCATCAAGCGCACGAACCTCCTGCCCTCCATCTGCGGGCGCGTGTGCCCTCAGGAAGTGCAGTGCCAGTCCCAGTGCACCCTGGGCAAGTCCCTGAAGTCGGTCGAGAGGGCCGTGCAGATCGGCAGGCTCGAGCGCTGGGTCGCGGACCGCGAGCGCGCCTGCGGCGCCTGCGACATCCCCGACATCGGGAGGGCCACGGGCAAGAAGGTCGCCATCGTCGGCTCCGGTCCCGCGGGCCTGACCTGCGCGATCGACGTCCGCCGACAGGGCCACGACGTGGTCGTGTACGAGGCCTTCCACAAGGCCGGCGGCGTCATGTCCTACGGCATTCCCGAGTTCCGCCTGCCCAAGGCCCTCGTGGCGATGGAGGCCGGTTCGCTCGCCGAGATGGGCGTCCGCTACGAGCTCAACTTCCTGGTCGGCAGGACCCGCAAGCTCCATGCGCTGATCGCGGAGGACGGCTTCGACGCGGTTTTCGTCGGCGCGGGGGCGGGCCTGCCCAAGTTCATGGAGATGCCGGGCGAGAACCTCGTCGGCGTCTTCTCCGCGAACGAGTACCTGACGCGCGCCAACCTCATGAAGGCCTACGACCGCGAGCGCGCGGCTACGCCCCTCTACCCGAGCCGCCGCGTCGCCGTCTTGGGGGGCGGCAACGTGGCGATGGACTCGGCCCGCATGGCCCTTCGCCTGGGCGCCGAGGAGGTCCGCATCCTCTACCGCCGCACGCGCGAGGAGATGCCCGCCCGGGCCGAGGAGGTCGAGCACGCGATGGAAGAGGGCGTGATCTTCGACTTCCTCGCGAGCCCCTCCCGCGTCCTCGGAAGCACGGACGGCAAGTGCGAGGCCCTCGAGGTCGTGTCCTACGCGTTAGGCGAACCCGACGCCTCCGGGCGCCGCAGCCCGGTCGCGATCAAAGGCTCGGAGCGCGTCGTCCCCTTCGACACCGTCATCGTCGCGATCGGGAACGAGTCGAACCCGCTCCTGGCGCGCACGACGCCCGACCTCAAGGTGGACCGCAAGGGGCACATCCTCGTCGACGAGAAGCAGATGACGAGCATCGACCGCGTGTACGCGGGCGGCGACATCGTCCTCGGCGCGGCGACCGTGATCCTGGCGATGGGAGAAGGAAGGCGCGCGGCGGCGGCGATCAACGAACTATTGGGATAGCGCGGTGCGCCCGCTTTATAGGTGGACACCGACGACGAAGAGCGGCTCGAGCTTGAGTTCCGACACGAACGAGCCCGTGCCGTCGCGCGAGATCCCCGGGAGGAAGGCGTCGACGGCGCAGCCGAGTATCATGCCCGGGCCCTTGGCGCGGAGCCCCGCGACGAGGCGGAGCCTGAGGATCGAGTAGACGCCGGGGTCGCCGACGTCTACGAGGCGCCATGTGAGGTCCGAGCCGATGTAGTTCCCGCCGATTGGCACGCGGCCGCCGAGCCCAAGGCCGAGCGAGAGCGGGGCCGTGGAGGAATGAGTGTCCCAGCCCGCCGTGGCAACGGTGTAGGTGTAGCGCGTGCCGGCCATGAAGGCGGCGTTGGCGGTCGAGTCCGAGGACCACCACGCCTCCGCCCCGAGGATGCCGCCCTTCTCTATGCTCACCAGTCCGATCGAGATTCCGTCGACCTTCTTCGCGATGTTGACGATCCCGATCTGGACGCCGCGGATCTCGTTGCAGGCGTTGACGATGCCCACCTGGGCTCCGACGCCCTCGTCGATCACGTTGATGATGCCGAGCTGAGGGCCGCCGATACACGAGGCGTAGTTGAAGATGCCCCCCTGACCCCCGACGAGGCGTCCGATGGCTATGTTCACGGTCGCGACCTGTGCCCCGCGGTATTCGCCCTTCTCTAAGGACAGGAGCGCGCCGACCTGGGCGCCGGCGCCTCCGCCCAGCGCGATGTTCGCGAGCCCGGAGACCTGAGCGCCGACCGCGCGACCCTTGGCGGCGTTGCCGACCAAGGCGATCTGGGCGCCGGCGACGTCGCCCGAGGCGGCGTTGAGGACGGTGGAGATCTCGACTCCGCGGAGGTTGCGAGTCGTGCCGACGAAGGCGTTGATCCCGACGACCTTGTCCCTCTCCGACATGAAGAGCCCCTTCGTGAAGTCGGGCGCGGCGAAGGCGCTGAAGGAGATAGGGAACGATATCTTCGATCCGTCTTTCCCTTCGATCGTCACGCGGCCCTCGTACTTGGCCTCCTCCGCGGCGGCCTCGGCTGGAGCGGCTTCTGCGGGCGCGGCCTCGACGAGAGCGCCCCCGGCCGCGAGGGCCTCGTCGGGCGGCGCGGTCCCGGCAAGGGCTTCTGCCGCGAGCTCGGCCTCGGCGTCCGGACCGGCGCCGCGGGCGACCGCCGCGACCGTGGCCACGCGCCTGAAGTCGCCGGAGTAGACCGCCGCCCGTCCGCCCTGGGCGACCGTCGTCGTCGCCTGGTATCGCACATCGCGGTCCATATATGAGAGGGCGTAGGTCCCCGGCGGAAGGCCGAGCTCCATGCGCTTCCCGTACGGCTTCTCGAGCTCGACGACGAGGGCGCCGCGCGCGTCCCGGATGTAGAGCCTTCCGGAGAGGTCTTCTGCCAGCGAGAGGCCGGCCGAGGAGGAGCGCAGGTCCGTGAATACCAGATCGCCCGAGCCCGTGAGGCTGATCTCGTAGGCGGGATGCTGAGGCCCGTATTGCGTGTTCTCGGTCGAGGCCAGGGTCTCGCGGAAGGCGAAGGCGTAGGCCTCGTTGAGCGTGACCCGGCCCTGGCCGCGAGTGTCGGCCGCGCCGCGGAGCGCCGACACGAGGTAGTGCGTGAAGAAGGAGCCTCCGATGCGGTCGGACTCCTGGGCGGCCTCGTCGGCCGAGCTCGACGTGATGTACATGTGGCCTTCCATGTCGGTCGACGCGTCGAAGAGGAAGGCGGGCCGCGCCGCGCCGCCCTTGGCCCGGGTCAGCGATCCCGATGAGCAGGAGTCGAGTATGGCGACGCGGACGGCGGCCGGGATCTGCTCGATGTCCGAGCGGAGGACCTCGTAGGGCAGACGCTCGCGCCCGAGGAGGAGGCCCGACTCGTCGGAATGCCCAGAATAGAAGAGGACCATCTCGCACCTCTGGCCCGAGACGGCCGCCTGCTCCGCGGCGGACTTGGCGCGGACCGCGGCGCCGCGGAACTCGGAGAGGCTCGGGTCGACGAGGAGCGTGAGATCCTCCTTGCGGACCCCGCCGAGCTCGGTGAGCACGGACGCGAAGGAACGCGCGTCGGAAGCCGCGTACTTGAGCCTGGGCCGCCCCTCTCCTCCGGCGTTGGCGCCGACCACGAGGGCGATCCGCCTGAACGCGGGCTGGGCCAGCGCCGCGGCCGAGTCCTGCGCGCCGACCGCGAGCGCGGACAGGAAGGCCATGGCGGCCGCGACTGCCGCGACGCGCGCGGGCATCATCGGGAGGACCCGTCCTTGCGGAGGAGGAGCGAGCTCTGCTCGAGGCGCGAGCCGATCGGCAGCGGGGCGCTCGAGGCGTCGCCGCGCGCGGCGAGCTTCCTGGCGCCGTCGTAGAGCTCGGAGAGCGAGAAGGGCTTCTCGGACAGCACGATGAAGAAGCGCTCGAAGGAGGGCGCGTCGTCGAGCTCGTAGGCGGAGTCGAGCGCCGTGCCGGGGCGAGAGTCGAGCTCGGGCGACTGCGCCGAGCCGCCCGCGTAGGCCGGGGGCAGGTGGAAGGTCACCGAGCCGCGCCCGTCAATGGAGAGTATGGCGCCGTAGCGCGCGCCGCCCGAGGAGTAGCTGAGCTGCAAGAGGTCGCGACGCGCCGCGAGGGAGCCGTCGGCGAGCTCCTCGCTGCCGGTCGCGGTCTTGCGGTAGACGTGGAGGCCGGCCGCGCCGCCCTTCGCCCTCGTGACCCCGAGGTCGGAGGTGGGCGAGGTGAAGACTCCCCTCATGGCGAGGGCGCCGGCGAGCACGAGGAAGGCCGCCGCGGCCGGGAGCGCGGCGCGGCGCGCGAGGCCGGCTGCCGCGCGCTGGCCGAGGGAGGGGCGGAACCGCAGGAGGGCGTCGGCCTCGCCGGTCTCGCCCTCGCGCTCGAGCCTCGCGCGTATCAGGGCCGCGGTCTGGGCGGGCGGGTGATCTGCGAGTATCCGGGCGTTCGAGCGCTCGATCTCGTCGAGGCGCCGGCGGATGTCAGGATCGGAGTCCATGGCCGAGCGGAGACGCGCCTCCTCGGCGCTCGGGAGCTCCCCGAGCGCGAACTGCTCGAGTATCAGGTCGGGCACTCGGCCGCGTTCTTCCTTCATTCTTCCCCCTCGCTCTCCCGGCTGCGGGCCTTGAGTCCCGCGAGCCTCTTGCGCACGCCCGAGACGGAGAGGCCCGAGCGCGCCGCGGTCTCCTCGAGGGTCAGCCCGTCCACGTAGTGGAGCATCGCCATCGTCCGCGTCGAGGGGTCCTCCCGCTCGAAGATGCGGTCGATGAGGTGCCGCGCCTGGCCCAGCGCCTCGACGTCGTCTCGGGAGGAGGCGCTCATTATCGCCTCCTCGTCCGGCGCCTCGCGCCGGACGAGCTGGGCGCGCAGGGCGTTGAGGCAGACGTTAGTCGCCACGCGGTACAGGAGGCTCGAGGGCGCGTCCCCCGTGAGCCTGTCCGCGCTCCGCAGGACGCGCACGAAGGTGTCCTGCATCGCGTCGAGCGCCTTCTCCTCGTCTCGGAGTAGGCTCCTGCACCTGCGCAGGACCATCGGGCCGTACTTTTTGTAGAGAGCTTCGACGTCAAGCACGGCTACCTCGCGTCCCGCATGGTCTTCAACACTTCGCGTCTCCAGTTCCGCCACTCGAGGCCCGCGATCCTCGCCGCTTTTCCCCGGTGGCGCGACGGAGGGGCCGCGGGGTTGAAAGAAAGTCCGGGGCGCTCCCGCGGGGAGGCCCGGCAACATCGCACGGAAAAAGGTGGATACGAATGAAAGCTATCGCACTCGTCCTCGCGATCCTGTGCCTCGCGATCCCGGCCTCCGCCCACGACCATCACCGCGGCGACGTAGATATCGACATCGATATCGAGGTCGACGGCGAGGCCGAGGTCGCCACGCCGTCGGTCGTCCCGGCTCTCAAGGCGCTGTCCGACGTCAACGTCAACATCGTCGGCCTTCTCGGAAAGGATTTTATTGAGCCCCCGACGGTCGATCAAGCCTTCTCGGCGCTGCGGGACGGCATGGCGCTCGGCGGAGTGGGCTGGGAGGTGGTCATCCGCCGCTTCGGTCTGGGCGGGACCTACCTCGTTCACTTCGAGCCGGACTCGAACGACTCGTGGTGGCTCGATTGGGAGACCCAGCCGATCTTCGCGAGCTACCACATCCTGGGAGGCGTCGCGAAGATCGATCCCTTCGTCGACGCCGGCCTCGGCTGCGCGGGACGCGTCTACCTCGGACCGACCGTCATCAGCAGCGACAGGCTCGGCATCTCCCTCTATCCCTTCGCGAGCGCCGGGCTCGCCCTCAACCTCGATACGCTCAGGATCGGGACGAAGCTCAGCTTCATGCCCTGGCAGGGACGCATCCCCGCGACGACCATCGCGGGATACGAGGTCGGCGCGTGCCAGCTCCAGATCTTCGCGGGCGTGAACCTGGGCCGGCATCAGTAGAGCGTCGTATTTCGCGAGATATGGTTGTGTAAGTAAAAAAACCAAGGAGGCGGGCGGCGGGGCCAGGAAGCCCGCCGCCTTTTTTTTGCGGTCGCGTTCGAGTTGATTTACGTTCATATGCGGCGACGCGGACGGCGAGCATGGATGGGCCTTGCCTCGCTTGTCCCCCCCGGCACATAATACCGCGCATGCGGCAATCTCGCCATCTCCTCTCCATATTCGTCGCCCTGGCCCTGACGGGAGGCCCCGCGCTCGCGCAGGAAGAGACGGCGCCCGTAGAGACGCCCGAGCAGGCGCAGGCCGAGACCGTGGAAGCGCCGGCGGCCGCGGCTCCCGCGGCGGTCCAGCCGGCGCCGGTTCAGCGCGCGCCGGCCGGTCCCGCGGCCGCGCAATCGAAGCTGGACGCCCTCGCGCTGTTCCGACAGGGGCGCGATCTCGAGACCGCGGGCAAGACGGCCGACGCGCAGGCGAAGTTCGCGCAATCCGTCGCCATTTGCGACAGGGAGCTGGCCGCGGACCCGACGCGCATCGAGGCGTACGTCGTCAAGGGCTGGAGCCTCTTCCGCATGGGCAAGCACGCCGAGGTCATCTCGACCGGGCAGGCCGGGCTCAAGGTGTCCTTCGACGCCAGGATCGTCGAGGTGATGGGCGAGTCCTACTACCACCTCGGCCGGATGCAGGACTGCCTCCGGTCCCTCCAGAAGTACATCGAGGTCGTCGGCGAGACCGGCGACCGCGGCCCCACCGCCTACTTCTACATGGGCGAGGCCTACCTCAGGCTGAAGAGGTATTCGCACGCCGACATCGCCTACTCGACGGCGCTCAGGCGCGACTCCAACATGCCGCGTTGGTGGTTCCGCCTCGGCAACGCCTGCGAGTCGCTCGGAGAGTGGAAGCGCGCCAGCGACGCCTACGCGAAGGCGATCTCGCTCAGCCCCGCGTACAAGGACGCGCTCGACGCCCAGGCGCGCGTCAAGCCTAAGTTGTCCCAGCAGTAGCCGTCCGCCGGCGCTGGCGACAGAATCCTCTCCGAGGGCGCGGCGCGGGCAGCCCTTGGCAGGGGCCTCGCCATGGTCTAGGATTGCCCGCATGACGCGGACCCCTCGTACGATCATCGCGGCCGGCGCCGCCCTCCTGATCCTCCCCGTCGCCCTGTCCTCCCAGGCCAAGGCCCAGATCGTCCCTTCCGACCTCTCGCAGGAGCTCGTGAAAGTCTTCCCGGAGATTGCCTCGGGCTACGTGGACTTCAACGCCAACGGGAAATTCGACCAGGCCGGCGACCTGAATGAGTCGATCCCCGAGTCGAGGGTCAAGGACGGCCAGCTCCAGGCGCAGGAGATACTCGACTTCATCCTCGCGAACTGGCGCTTCGTGCCCGCGGCCAAGCTCAAGTCGGTCCAGTCCGCGGTCAAATCGACCAACGGCGCGATAGACGAACTCATCGCGATCGACTTCTCTGCCTCCCTCGACGAGGCGATCCGGCAGCGCGAGGCGATGGGCGACCTCCTGTACCTCACGCCGTCGGCGTACAAGGAGGCGATGGAGCGGATCGGCGGCTACGTCTCGGCCATGGCCGACGCGTACAGGAAGGAGGGCCAGAAGAACGAGACGGCCTTCCTCGCCGCCCGCGACGGCCTCTTCGGCATGATCGAGAAGGGATATCCGCTTCCCGCGGACATGCCGAGCGAGGAGCGGGCTACGCTCTCCACCGCCATGGCCAGCATCGTCCTCAACGAGGCGAAGTCGAATCCCGCGAGGACCCGCGTCGCCATCAGGACCCTCGGGCAGCTCAAGTCGACCGAGACGGCGCCCTACCTCCTCGAGCTCGCGGCCGGGGGCGACTACGCCGCCGACGCGATACGCGCGCTCGGCGACATCGGCTACAAGCCCGCCATACCCGTCCTCTCGAAGCACCTCAAGTCGGCCACGAACCCCGAGCTGCGCAAGGCCTCGCTGCAGGCCGCCGGCGCGATAGGCGGAACCGAGGGCCTCGACGCGATCCTCGACCTCGTCAAGCCGGCGAGCCGCGCGGGCCTGCCGCCCGACCTCCTCGAGGCGGCCGTCCAGGCCCTCGCGGGCATCGCGCAGAAGGGCAACCCCGATCCGCGCATCCAGGCCGCGCTCAAGGAATTCGCCACCGACAAGAGCCCCGCGCTCCGCAAGTCCGCCTCCGCCGGCCTCGGCGCCTTCTCCGGCGCGACCTCCGCCGAGTCGCTGCTCGCCGTGCTCAATTCCGACAAGGACGTCGCCGTGCGCATCGCGGCGGTCGAGCCCCTGAACCGGCAGAAGAACGAGGGCGTCATGCCCGCCTTCATGAGGGTGCTGAAGGAGCGCGACCTCGATCCGGCGCTCGAGATCGCCGTGCTCAGGGCGATCGGCGACAACCCGAACGGCGCGACGGCCGTGGCCCTCGTCGTCGACGACCTCGCGGACAAGGACGCGGGCGTCAGGGCGGCCGCCTCGGAGGCCCTGCGCAAGCTCTATCCCGCGAACCAGCAGCTCGTCGTCGGGAGCATCACGCGCAGCCTCGCCGCGAGCCAGGACGAGAACTTCCTCGTCGACGGCACGGCCCTGCTCGCCGACCTCGCGGACAAGACCTCGGTCCTCTCCCTGCTCGCGCTGCTGCAGAAGCCCCTGCCCGAGGTCAAGCGCAACGCGGCTTGGGCGCTCTACCGCATCGCCGACCCTTCGAACCCGAAGGTCGTCGAGGAGCTCGCGAAGCTTATCACGAACGAGAACGAGACTATCGCGGTCCGCGTCTGCGCGACTCGCGCCGTCGGCGCGATCGGCCTGGACAACGGCCAGCTCAACCTCTGGCAAACCCTCGTTACGACGGCGCAGATGCGCGGAGAGAAGTACGCGATGCTGCGCTTCTACGCGGTCCGCTCGCTCGGGCAGCTCGGCGAGGCCAAGCCCCAGATCGTCGCGGCCCTGACGCGCATCGCGGCGAAGGACGCGGACGTCGAGCTTCGCAAGGAGGCCGTGACGGCGCTGAAGGCCCTGCCCTCGGTCGGCGAGGAGTCGCAGGCCGCGCTCGCGTCGTCCTTCCGCCAGGCCGAGGACACGGAGCTGAAGGTCCGCGTCGTCGAGGCACTCGCCGACATGGGCTCGCAGTCCGCGGCCTCGCTCGGGGCCGAGTTCCTCGCCTCGCCGGCGCCGATCGCGCTGAAGCGCCGCGTCATCTACGCGCTCTCGCAGGATCCCGGCGAGGCATCGGCCGCCGCGATCCTCGACGCCGCGAAGGATCCGCAGGCGATGGACTACGCGGCCTCGGTGCTCGAGGGATTTCCCTCGTCCCTCATGTCGGGAGTCGTGGCGCGCCGGCTCAGGACGGAGACCGACAAGAACGTCATCTCGGTGCTGACCGCGCTCCAGTCGCAGCTGGAGTAGGAGGGCCGGCCCGCCGGCCTCCCGGTCGCGGCCCCTGGCGGCCGCACGGGCCGGTTAGCTTCCGGGACGGCGCTCCGCAGCCCGGCCCTCGGCGGCGCGACGCAGCTCGATCCTCTTTTTTCGGAACTCCATGATCGGATAGGCGCCCTGGATCAGGAGTTCCCCCTTCCCGATCCCGTCGCCCTTGGGGACCTGCGTGTTCACGACGCGCCTGTCCTGGTGCGCGACGATCAGGTTGAAGCGGCAGGCGAGGGCGTTCACGAGCTGCTTGAGTCCGGGCGCGAGCATGAAGCTCTGATAGAAGCGCAGGTAGAGCAGCGTGTGGGTCTCGTCGATCGGGACGAAGAGGCCGAGGACCCGAACCTTCTCCCCGATGTAATTCTCCCACATGTTCGGGATGATGCACTCGAGCTTGAAGGGCTTGTCCGGGTTCGGGATCGGCAATTCGGCCGGCGTCCGCGGCTTCGATCCGTCGTCGACCTTGTTGTAGGGATAGTGGAAGAACATCGTCTCGCCCTTCCACTCGAGGCCGGGCCCCTCGACCAGCGTTTTATTGCCCCTGCCGATCGTGCTGTGGTGGACGAAGGGCAGATGGACCACGCCCCTCGTGCGTGGGATACGAGCGCATCCTGAACGCATCGGGGACCGGCGCGTCCCGGCCGTTCGCGGGAATCCTGACGCAGCGGCCCGAGGCGTCGTACTCGAGGCCATGGAAGGGGCAGGCTGCGACGTCGCCCGAGAGTCTGCCCCCTGCGAGCGAGGCGCCGCGGTGCGCGCAGCGGTCGTAGAGGCAGACGACTTTCCCCGTCGAATCGCGCCAGAAGACCAGGCGCTCTCCGAGGCGGATGACGCCCAGCATCCCGCGCCTCAATTCCACTGACTCGAGGACCGCGTACCATAGATCGCGTATCATATCGTTAAGTATATGGATGCCCGGGCCCGGGGCCAGGGTCATGTGACACGCGCGCGACGGCAGCGGCGCCGCTCATTGCCCCGCTGCCCCCGGCGGCTACCTGAGCCCTATCAGGGCGACGCCGGCTATCGCGACCGCGATGCCGGCCGCGCGCGGGAAGGTGAGGCGCTGGCCGCGGAGCGCCACGGAGAGCAGGACCGTCGGCGCGGGATAGAGCGAGGTGACGACGGTCACGAGGACGAGGAGTCCCGATCGGCAGGCGAGAAGGAAGAGAACGTTAGCCGCCATATCGGCCGCCCCCGCGAGGATCGCGACCGCCCGGTCCCCGCGCTCGACCGAGGGGCGCTCGCGCCGGAGGGCGATCAGTACCGCGATCGCGCCGAGGGACGCCGCGCGCGCGGCCACGAGCGGCCAGAGACCCGAGCCGGGGGCGGTCCTCGAGACCGCGATGAAGAAGCCGCCGAAGCCCAGGCCCGCGACGAGGCCGTGGATAAGCGATGATCTCGTCCGCCCGACCGGCCCCGCCGAGCGGCCTTCCCAGGACAAGAGGGCGATCGCGGGCAGGCAGAGGAGGGCGCCGACCTTGCCGAGCGCCGAGGGGCTCTCGCCGAGGGCGAGGCCGAAGGCCGCCGGCGCGATCGCGCCGATCAGGGCGGAGAGGGGGGACACGATCGCCGCCTCGTGCGCCGCGAGCCCGCGGTACAGGGCGGCGATGCCGACGGCGCCCGAGAGGCCCGCGGCCAACCCCCAGACGATGTCGGCCGCGGCCGGCGCGCTCGGGCCGACGATCGGCGCCGCGACGAGGGCGAGGGCCAGGCCCGCGGCCTGCGACAGCAGCATGACCGAGAAGACCGCGTTCTTCCGCGCGGCCCAGCCGCCCGAGAAGTCCGCGATGCCGTAGAGGAGGGCCGAGAGCGAGGCGAGGAGCAGCGTCACTTCGCGCCTCCCTCGGCGCCGGCGGGAGCGTCGGCGAGGGCCTCGAGCTCGCGGCGTATGGCGGCCTTGGGATCGGCCTCTGTCTTCGCGATGCGCGCGGCCGCGGAGATGAATGCCCTCATGTCGCTCCCGCAGACCTTCGCGTAGTAGTCGCGGTACAGCTCCGGCTCGCCCTCGTAGAGCCTGTAGAGGTCGATATAGGCGTTGTTGATCCTGTCCATAGGCGCCTTGCGGTAGACCTCGGTCTCGAAGAGCTCGTCGTAGTCCTTCGCGAAGAGCGCGGCACGCGAGGCGATGACCTCGGCCTTGAGTCGGCGCTTCTCATCGGGCGAAACGGACGATTCATAGATAGGCTCGAGCTCGTCGGCCGTGCCGCGGAGGAAGGCGGCGTAGGCCTCCGCGTCGCGGCGCCTCGAGAGCGCGGCCTCGACCTCGGGCGACCCGGGGCCGCGCTCTCGCTCGAGGTACAGTAGCGATCCCTCCCTTCCCACGAAGGTCGCCAGCTCCTCGTTGAACTGCTCCGTGTCGACGCGCGCGCCGGTCAGCGGATCGACGCGACGGCCCTTTACGAAGACCGTGGCGTGGGTCATCTCGTGGATGACCAGGTCGGCGACCTCGGCCTCGCCGTACGAGGACATGAACGAGAAGAGGGGATCGGACAGGTAGCCGAGGGTCGAGAAGGCGTCGACGGGCCTGGCGATGACGTCGAGGCCCCTCGCGCGGAGGCGAGAGGCTTCCTTCTCGGCCTCCGCCGGGTCGAAGTAGCCGCGATAGGGCAGCTTCCCCACGAGGGGATAGCTCCAGAGCCAGCGGTCGAAGGACAGCTCGGCGCAGGCCTGCACGACCGTCGCGAGCCGGTCCGAGTCGAGCCTGACCACGGAGGTGTAGTTCCTGGTTTCCTTCAGGCCGAGCTCGGCGGCCGCGAAGGCGCGGACGGCCCGGGCCCGCTCCAGGAAGGAGCGCAGCGTCCCGTCGGTGCGCGGGTCCGCGAGCGCCTTGTCGACGCTCTCGGCCTCCGAGCGCATCGAGATATAGCGAAGCCCCTGCGTCACGACGTAGCAGGACGATGAGAGGAGCGCCGCGAGCGCGAGGGCCGCGGCCGCGAGGGGGACGTAGAGGCGGCGCATCGCGGCATCATATGCGGCAATCCGCTCTTCGTGAAGTCCCGCGGCGCGGCCCTCGCGCGGCACCGGCGCCGCGTCCCCGGGACTAATGTCCCGAGGCCCGCTCCCTTGCCGGAAGGTGCTCGCGGGATTTATTGTCGTGCCACTATGACGAGAGCAGCGATACCCTTGAACCGCGGCTGGAGCTACGTCCCCGCCTGGAAGAACGAGTGGGCCGGCAAGTCCCTCGCCCCGGGCGACGGCGCCCGGCTCGTCGACTTTCCCCACGCGAACGTCGAGCTCCCCTTCAACCACTTCGACGAGAAGACTTTCCAGTTCGTCTCGTGCTACCAGAAGAGGATCGCCGTGCCCCCGCTCCCCCCGGGAGGCGGCAAGGTCTATCTCGACTTCGAGGGCGCCGCGACCTCGTCCGATGTCTTCGTCGAGGGCGAGCGAGTCGCCTCGCACGATTGCGGGTATACGCCCTTCTGCGCGGACCTGAGCCGCTGGGCCGGCCGCGAGGCGCTCGTGACGGTCAAGCTCGACTCGACCGAGCGGCCTGACGTGCCGCCCTTCGGCGGCGTCATCGACTACCTGACCTACGGCGGGATCTACCGCGAGGCCTCGCTGCGCGTCGTCCCGGCGGTCTTCCTGGCCAACGTCTTCCCGCGGCCGCGCTGGGAGGCCGCCTCGGGCGGCGCCGCCGGGCGGGCGACGCTCTCGGCGACCGCCTACGTCGCGAACGCGTCGAGCGTCGCGGCGCGTATCGTCGTCCGCGCCTTCCTCTCGCGCGGGGGGAAGGCGATCGCCCGGGCAGAGGCCGAGGCGAAGCTTCCCGCCTCGGGCGGCGACCGCTTCTCGGCGGCCGGCGACGCGCTCTCGACCGGCGTCGAGCTCGAGTTCGGCGCGTTGAGCGACATTGTCCCCTGGTCCCCCGGCGACCCGGCGCTCTACGACCTGCGCGTCGAAGTCGCGGCGGGGGGAGGCCCCGCCGCGACCGATGCCGCAGAGGCCCGCGTCGGCTTCCGCGAGGCGGTCGTCCGTCCGGACGGCTTCTTCCTCAACGGCGAGCGGCTGGTCCTGCGCGGCCTCGATCGGCACCAGGCCTACCCCTACGCGGGCTACGCCATGCCCGCTCGAGCCCAGCGCCGGGACGCCGAGCTCCTCCGCCGCGACCTCTCGGTCAATTGCGTCCGCACCTCGCACTATCCCCAGTCGCGACACTTCCTCGACGCTTGCGACGAGCTGGGGCTCCTCGTCATCGAGGAGATCCCCGGCTGGCAGCATATCGGCGGGAGCGAGTGGAAGGACCGCGCCGTCGAGAACGTCCGCGCCATGGTGGTCCGCGACTGGGCGCATCCCTCGATCTTCCTCTGGGGCGTGCGCATCAACGAGTCCCGGGACGACTCGGACTTCTACGCCCGCACGAACGAGCTCGCGCGGAGGCTCGACCCGACGAGGCAGACCACCGGCATCCGCAACATCGAGCGCTCCGAGCTCCTCGAGGACGTCTACGCGATGAACGACTTCGTGATGGGACCGGGCGAGGTCGCGCTGCGCTTCCAGCGCCAGGTCACCGGCCTGTCGCATAACGTGCCCTACATGGTCACCGAGAACAACGGCCACATGTACCCGGCGCGCCGCTTCGACAACGAGGAGCGGCTCGTCGAGCACGCGATGCGCCACGCGAGGGTCCACGACGAGGCGGCCCTGAACGGCGACACGGCGGGCGCCCTCTCCTGGGTCTACGCCGACTACAACACGCACTACCAGTTCGGCGCCGGCGACCGGGTCTGCTACCACGGCGTGGCGGACATGTTCCGGATACCGAAGTTCGCGGGCCACGTCTACTCGGCGCAGCGCGACGTCTCGGAGGGCCCCGTGCTCGAGCCCCTGACCGTATGGGCGCGCGGCGAACGGAGCGAGTGCCGCGTCATGCCCGTCGTCGTGATGACTAACTGCGACGAGGTAGGGCTCGTGATGGCCGGCCGCGACAAGGGCCGGTTCAGGCCCGACCGGCTCAAGTGGGCAGGCCTCCCCCATCCTCCCGTGGTCATCGATACCGACGAGGGCGTCTGGGGCATGGCCTGGGAGGACGCGGTCTTCACCGGCTACTCGGGCGGGAAGGCCGTGATCGAGCGCCGCTTCGCGAAGGATCCCTCGCCGGTCGCGCTCGCGCTCGAGCCGGACGACGAGCGGATACGAGCGCAGGGCGAGGGCGAGGCCTGGGACGCGACGCGCGTGGTCGTTCGCCTCGTCGACCGCCTCGGCAACCACGCGCCCTTCGCCCTCGACCCGGTCCGCGTATCGATCGAGGGCCCGGGCGCGGTGGTCGGCCCTGCCGAGTTCTCCCTCATGGGCGGCGTTTCGGCGTTCTGGGTGCGCGCTACCGGCGGCGGGACGATAAGGGTCCGCGCGCGCACGCCCTGGTTCGAGAGCTCGGCGACGATAGATGCGACGGTACCCGAGAGGGATTCGCGATAGGGTCAAGCCCGCGAGCGGCCGAGGACCCCAAGTCGCGTTCATCGCGAACCCTAGGGCCTCGGCCGTGTTCCGCGCGTTCAAAGCAGGAGCGAGATTTCGATTAGCCTCGTCTCGTTCGGTTCGAGGCTGCAGTCGACCTCGATTGCATCTTCGCAATTCACGTAGCTCAGCTCGAGTGAGGGCGCCGAGACGCGCTCGAGATATGCTATTTCGGACCTGTCGAGATCGACATCGCCGCCGATGCGCTTCCACTCATCCAATACGCTGCCATTGTCGGCGTTTAAGATCCTCTGCCTGATCTTGTACCTTCCTGGACGGGCGCCCTCTAGTCTCAGGCTCAAGGATACCGTCTTGTGATTCTCGAAGCGGCTCTCGAGGTCGTACGCGAGGTTGCCGTAGTGGTCGCGCAACCGAGAAAGGTCATTCACGTACTTGTAATTAAAGACGATAGCCGCGAACTCAGTATCCGATCTTGCGGTAACGATGTAGCCGTCGCCTTTCGCGACCAGGCTATCGCCCAGGCCGGCAAGAAATTGGTAGGCGTAGTAGGAGGGCTTCCGTATGCCTGCTCGACTTAAGAGGCCGGCCCCGCCGAAAAGAATGGCATCGGAGTCGCTATGCTCGGCGGAGATGTCCGAGGCTAGCCAATAGGCGAAGGACTCAACTTCGTCAGCGCAGTCGATGGCGTTCTGGATGATGAAAGGCGCCTTGAAGCAGCTGTCGTGGAAAAGGTTGCGGCAGGAGAAATCGTAGTTCCATTCCGTTATGTAAAAGCGTCCTATCCCGGGGTCGATCGATCGCGCGCAGTCCTTGACCTTTCGTATCTCGCGCTTCATCTGCGACTTGTCCCACAGTAAGGCGACTCTCTTGTCCCCTGGCGCATCGCTGTCCAGGGGGGTATAGGGGAAGAGGTAGAAGGAGACGTAATCAGGCGGAGCCCCGCGTTCTCGTAGGCCTCGCAGGAAATCGCCGAGGATCTCGAGGTTCGACGCCGAGGGGAGTCCCGGTCCGCCCAGTTGCGCCGCCGGGACCAGGGGTTCTAGAACGCCGCGGACGCGCTCGAACTCATCCAGGTAGTTCGCGAGGCGCTCGTGTCTATCGCCCGGGCCGTCATCATGCCCTCCCCATAGCTCGAATCGCCATGTCGATACTTCGGCTAGTCCGTAGCGGTTTACCGCGTGCCGCAGGAAAGCGGCGAGGATTTTCTCGAAGCCTTCGAACGTAAGCGCCGGAAGATCGCCCTGCTCGAAAAACAAGTAGGTGGAATGGTTCCGGTTTATCTTCTCGGGCTTGCCTCCGAGCTCTATGAAGGGCTTCAGCCCCAAGGCGAGCAGGAAGTCGATGAGCTTATCGTCGTTCGCGAAGCTATAGGCGCTCGGTCCCTCCGCAGCGAGTAGATTCCTGCCGAAGATCCCCTGAAAGCGCGCGTACTTGAAGCCGAGTTCGTTTTGGATGAGGGCGACCTGCTCTTGGAAGTCGGCCTTGGCGAGGTCCGAGGCGAAGCAGAGGTTGATAGTATCGGCCCAAGGCTTGGCGAGGGGAGAGCGCCGTGAGAGGTCGACCTCGACGATCGCTCGCTCGCCGGCCCCCGGATCGGGCGTAGACCCGTTGAGATATCCGCTGAAGAGCTCGCGTACGCTCTCGAAGGCGACTTCGTTCAGGCTCCTTGCCTCGGCTTCGCCCGCTTCCGGCCTCCGCGCTTCGGCCTGGCGGGCTCTTCGATACTCCGCGGGCGAAAGGCCCGTGGCTCTCTTGACGGCTTCGTTGAAGGCGGTCAGGTTCGGAAATCCGCTGTCGAAGGCAATGGACGTGATCGTGTCCGCCGTGAGGGCGAGGTCGCGCAGCGCGCTCGCCAATCGCTTGTCGCGCAGATAGTCGCGGAAATTCCGACCCAGCTGCCGCTTCAGGAACTTCGAGAGGTACTGCGGCGTGAGGGAAAGCGCCTCGGCGAGATCTCCCAGCGCGATGGGGGATCGGAAGTTCTCTTGGACGTAGGACCGGATTGCGAGGATGCGCCGCTCCGTTTCATCGCATGCGCCTAGCGGGGGGCGCGAGGCCTCTCCTCGAGAGGGCGAGTAATGCCTGGCCAACTCGTCGAGGAGCCGGTAGAGACGAGAGCGGAAAAGGAGACGATTCGTAGGCCGCTCTGCCAGGTCGGAACACGCGATCTCCGCCATCATGCGCCGTAGTGTCGAGTAGTCTCGCGAAGGATCTGCGCTCGAATCACAATCGAAGGCGGGAAGCTCGCCGTCGAAGGCGGAGGCGAGGATGTCGGGGCCGACGCAAAGCGAAAGGACGAAACTTTCGGACAATGGCTTAAGACTGGCGCGCTCGATCCTGCAGAGGGCCAGGATATCAGAAGAGGCGAGCGCTCGAGATTTGTTTTCGTATTCGATACGTATTCGACCATCTAGGACGAGGAGTAGCTCGAGCCCCGGCACGGAGCGGGCGAAGGCGGCGGCGATGCGATAGATCCTGATGCGCGTAGAGGAGCTCTCTTGGCTGGATAGTCTCGTGCTCATGTACCCACTCTTGTCTCGATTGTGAGAGGGCGACGGTTAAAAAGTCAATCCGGAAATTTAACCTTTGTCGGTTTTGAATATGCCCATGTCCGTTTTGCTTACCAAATGATTGTACTCTCTTGTCGCAGATGGACAATTTCCTTGAAGACCGCTTAGGCGATGGGCAGTATTATCGACGAGCAGGAGGAGACGTCGATGAATGTAGGCCTTGTTAGCGCGATCCTCGGTGATCTCACCGGAGATCAGGTCGTCGACTTCGCGGCGGACGAGGGCTTCGGCTGCGTCGAGCTTGCCTGCTGGCCCAAGGGCGGCGCCGAGCGGCGTTACGCCGGCGTGACGCATATTGACGCCGACGCTCCCGAGTCGGAAGCGCGGAAGCTTGTCGCGAAGGCGTCGTCGCGTGGTCTTTCCTTTTCATCCCTCGCGTATTACCCCAATCCCCTCGATCCCGATCCGTCGAAGGCTTCCTTCTGTATTGCTCACCTCGAGAAGCTCATCAAGCTATCCGGGACGCTCGGCATCGGGATGGTCACAACCTTCGTAGGAAGGGATCCGAGAAAGACCCTCGAAGAGAACTTCAAGGCATTCCTGAATGTCTGGCCGCCGATCGTCGGGCTCGCCGAGTCCTGCGGTGTGCGCATCGGCATCGAGAATTGCCCCATGTTCTTCGGCGAGGAGCAATGGCCCGCGGGGCTCAATCTTGCGACGACGCCCTCGATGTGGAAGCGGATGTTCGAGGCCGTCCCGAGCCGGAGCTTCGGCCTCAACTACGATCCGTCCCACTTCGTGTGGCAGATGATGGATTACATCGCGCCAATCTACGAGTTCAAGGAGCGGATATTCCACGTCCACTTCAAGGATGTACGCGTTTACCGCGAGAGCTTGAATAGGGTGGGCATCATGGCGACGCCCCTCGAGTACATGGCTCCGAAGCTCCCGGGGCTCGGGGACGTCGACTGGGGCTCGTTCTGCTCGGCCCTCAACGATATCGGGTTCAAGGGGCCCGCTTGTATCGAGGTCGAGGACCGCGCGTTCGAGGGATCGCTGGAGAGAAGGAAGGATGCCGTGCGGCTCTCGCTCGACTATCTTCGGAGCTTCGTTGCCGCAAGGCGGCCTAGGAGCTAGCGCAGGGAATCGAGATCTCGACGATCGCGCCGCTCTCCGGGGGCGGGCGATTCCTGAGCTGGAGCAGGGCTGCGCCGCCGTATATCAGGCGGAGCCTGCGCTTGATGTTGGCGATCCCTATTCGCTCTCCGTCCTGGCTTAGTATCGGGCCGCCGTCGGCGAGCGCCTCGAGGGTCGATGCGGAGAATCCCGGTCCCGAATCCTCGACGCGGATGCAGAGGCGGCCCTCGGCAGGCAGCGACTCGATCGATACGGATAGGTGCAGGATACTATCCTGCCGCGCGCCGTGCTGGACCGAGTTTTCCGCGAACGTATGGAGCAGCAGGGGGGGGATGTCGATGCCGGGGATCGGCTCCGGCGCGCGTAGGTCGCATGAAAGTCCTTCGGGGAAGCGCAACTCCTGGATCCGAAGGTAGTTCTTGAGATGATCCCATTCGTCCGACAGCCTCACGAGGTCGGCCCCGCTTCTGTACATGAACCGGAAGTACTTCGATAGGCAGAGGGTCATCTCCTGCACGAGGGCGATGTCCTTTACCTGCGCGAGCTGATAAATGATATTGAGGCTGTTGAGCAAGAAGTGAGGATTGATCTGAAGGCGCAGGGAGAGAAGCTCGGCCCGCTGAGCGTGGAGCTGCTCTTCGTAGATGCCTATCCTGAGGTCTCGAATCTGGGAGGCCATTTGATTGAAAGTCTCGCCGGCGACCGCGAACTCGCGGCTGTCCTTGTTCGGCTCGATCCGCGCCGAAAGATCGCCCTGGCGTAGCCGTATCATGCTCGACATCAGCTCGTCGAGCGGCCTCAGCGTTACGCTCCGAACGGTGAAGAAGAAGAAGAGGACCAGGAGAAGCGCCGAAGCCGCGACGAGGATATTCGTCGTGAGAAGGGTCGGGAGCTGCTCCAGGATCGCGCTGTCCGGAATGACGGCGACGAGCTTGAAGTCTCCGGTCGCGGCGATCGAGTTGATCACGAGGAATCGCTTGGGGGCTCCCGTTATCCGGAATTCCTGGTTGTTCGAGAGTATGTCGACGTCGTTGTCGTCGACGGCCGCGCTGTATGGATACGAGATGCCGCCGTTCGCGACGAGCAGGAATTCGCTTCGACTGCCCGGAGACGAGGCTTTGAGGGGGGCGAGCAAGGCGTCGACGTCGATCCATGCTCCGAGGAGGTAGTTGCTCGCTTTCAACACGCGGAAGAGGAGGACTTTGCGTTCGATACTTTGGGCGATCCAGTGCGGCGTGGGCTGCATGCCGAGCTTTCCCATTAGCTCGAGGATCACGTCGCGGCTGTTGAGCGCCGTCAGCTCCGAGGAGTATTTCGTGCTCATCACAATGTCGTTCGTAATGATAGAATAAGCGAAGATGCCGTGCATAGAATTGTTGATCGAGATATCCTGCGTGAATTCGTTCGACAGGTCGATCTTGGCAAGGTTGTATTCATTGTCCATCCCGGCCCTGTCGAAGATGATGAGGGCCGGATCGTAGAGCAGCCTGGTTATCAGGTACTTGTCGATATCGTCCAGGTCGGCGTCTATCCTATTGAGGTATTGAGCTAGCACATCCCGCTGCGAATCGGCGACCTGCTTGCGCACTACGGAGATCGCATAGATGTTTTGGAACACGAGAAGCCCCGATAGGGGAATCGCCGTGACCATAAAGAAGAACCCCAGTCGGAAGCTGAGAGACGCTGGCTTTGTCATAGTATCGATCTCGCTCGAGGAGGGAGTATAGCATGGCTCGCCCGGAAAGGGACGCGCGATCGCGCCGCTTGACGTCGACGATAAGCCGACGCGAGACTTCTGTTGTATCTCCGGAGTAGTGGAATGGGTAGCTTGCTGATCGTCGATGATGAAGCTTACGCGGTCGAAGGCATAAAGTCTTCGCTCGACGCGGAGTCCTTGGGTATCGAGCATATTTATGTCGCTTTCAACGCGAGTCAGGCTCGCGAGATATTAATGACGGACGCGATCGATGTAGTGCTCTGCGATATCGAGATGCCTGAGGAGAATGGCCTTGACCTTCTGGCCTGGATACGAGCCGGCGACCTCGAGTGCGAGGTGATTTTTCTCACGTGCCATTGCGAATTCAGCTTGGCGAAGCAGGCTATCAAGCTGCGCGGCTTCGACTACCTCGTAAAGCCGGTGCCGCTGGCGGAGCTGAACGAAGTCGTGGTCAAGGCGCTGCGATTCGCGAGGGGCTGCTCGGCCGGCGCCGTCCCCGTCGAAGAGGCGCTGGCAAAAAAGCGTCCGCTCGACTTGGCCTTCCCCGGGCTCGGGGGACGAGTGCCTGATATTCCCGACATGTCCCTTTGGTCGATGCTCCTGAAAAGCGACGCGGTCGAGAAGGTCAGGTGCGAGATCAGGATCTTCCTCGACGGGCTGTCGCCCAAGGCGAAGGAAGATCCCGCTTTCCTCCAGCGTTTCCTGCTGGATTTTCAGCAAGTCGTGCTCGCCGTCCTGAAGGCGAGAGGCGTCGCTGCCCATGCGATAATCGACGACGCGGCCGCGGCGACGCTTTTTCAGAGGGCGGCGTCGAGCGTCCGGGACTTGGAGCGTTGGGTCGACTATGCCTTGGATTGCGTGGAGGATCAGAAGGACGGCGCCTCGAAGCCGGACGTGCCTTTTAGGCGCGCGACCGAGTACATCGCGAAGAACCTATACAGGGAGAGCCTCAGCTGCGAGAAGATCGCCTCTCATGTCGGGCTCAACTCCGATTATCTCACGCGGCTTTTCAAGAAGGAGACGGGGCTTTCCGTTTCAGCGTATATAAACCATGAGAAGATGCGCATCGCGAAGGAGCTCCTCGTTTCGACGACGCTCCCCGTCGGAGAGATTTCCGGTCGTCTCGGGTACCTGAATCCCGCGCACTTCTCGAGCGCCTTCAAGCGATTCTATCACGATAGCCCCGTGGACTTCCGAAATAAGAACGCGCGAGCTTCTGCCGTCGATAAGAATAACGATAAGCGCTGATTCCCTGTCCTCTCCTTTCTCGAAATTCCCGCTTTACAGGTAGGCTCCGCATAAGTCCGATGTCGCCTCAAGGGTGGAGCCGCGACTCGCGGGCTCGTATAGTCTCTCCAGTCGACCGCATCGAGGGGAGGGCGTTCGCCTTCCAATCTTGGGCTGTATGCGTCGAGGAGGAGCGAGCATGCTGGATAAATTCATGGTGCTCAGGGAGGACATCCGCAATGTAATCGAGTACGGCGTCGGAAAGGGCTTCGAGTTCGATATGCGAATACCTTATTACCGAGGTGTCAGCTTGAGCCTCGTAGAGGACTTGAATGTCTTGGTCGACGGCGCCTCCTTCGGGAAAGATAAGCTGACCTTCGCGGTCGGGGGATTGTCCTATACCTTCGACGAGATGGCCACCATGGCGACGCTTCGCTGGGAATTCGGCGAGAAGGCGACCGTTTTCGTCCCCTTGAAAGGCGGGATTCCTCTCGGCTTCCACCGCATCGAGATAGCGTTGACGATCCGCATCAGTTATATGGGCGGAGGCAGGACGACGAAGGCGGTGTTCGATCAATTTAGCGCCACGGGCGGCTGAGGATCGCGGAAGGGAGGAGGATAACATGGCCATAAAGAGAGGCGTTTCGTTCTACAGCTATCAGGAAGCCTATTATAATCGTAAATACGATCTCGAAGGGCTGGTTAAGGCGACGGCCCAGGTAGTCAAGGCGGAAGGAGTGGAGATCCTGGCCGAGGAGACGCCGGTCGGCTCCTTCCCGGATCCTTTGGACGCCGACGTCGAGCGTTGGTTCCGCTGGATGGAGAAATACGGGACGAAACCCGTCTGCATGGATTCGTTTATAGATTACATGATGTTCAAAGGGAGGTTCTGCACCCTTAAGGAACAGGTCCAGATGATGGAGCGCGACTTGAAGCTCGCGTCGAGGCTGGGATTCAGTATCATCCGCGTCCTCTGCCCCGTCCGCAAGGAAGTCGTGGAGGCGAGCATCCCCGCCGCCGAACGCTACGGTGTGAAGATGGGCCTCGAGGTCCATTGGCCCATGATGCTGGACGCCCCGTGGGTCCAGGACTACATCGAGATGTTCGATCGATCTGGATCGAAATGCGTCGGCATCATCCCTGATTTCGGAATCTTCCAGCGCAGGCCGCCGAGGAAGATGCTCCGGAATGCCGTGGAGGCTGGCGCGAGCGAGGCTGCGATCAATCGTCTTTCCAAGTCCTTCGATGAAGGCCTGCCGGGCGGCGAGGTCGTCAAGGCGATGGAAAAGGAAGGGGCGGGTCCGGCCGAGATGCAGGTCGCCGCCGCGTACTCGCGATGCCGCTACAACGACCCTGCGAAGCTGCGAGACATTGCTAAGTATATCTTGTCCTTCCACGGCAAGTTCTACGACATGGACGAGGATTGCGTCGAGACGAGCATCGACTACGAGGGGCCGATCAAGGTCCTGAAGAAGATCGGCTTCGACGGGTATATCAACAGCGAGTTCGAAGGTCAGAGACTCTATACCGGCGCCGAGGACGTGGACGAGGTCGAGCAGGTAAGGCGGCACCACGTCATGCTCAAGGCGCTGATAGGCGATTAGTCGGGCGAAGGGCGGGGCGCGGTCGGAATCGATAGGTCCCGCCGATCCCCGCGCGTTCCGATCCTCGTCGGGCTCCGAACAGGAGTAATCAATGGACAGTATAAAACCCTCTGTCGCGCTGCCGATTCTGGCAGTCTCGTTCATGATGACGTCGGTTAACGCAATCGCGCCGTCCCTGGCCACTATCCAGGCGGCATTCCCGGATATCGCCCCTACGACAGTTCAGACTTTATTGACCCTGCCCGGCCTCCTCGTCCTGCCTGTTGCCGTTCTTGCGGGATGGTTGTCTGACCGCGTAAGCAAGCGCGTCCTGGCGTGGGTAGGACTTGGGCTATGCGCCATTTGCGGGGCCGCGCCTACCCTGTCGGACTCGTTTGCCTTCATTATGGTCTCGAGGGCATTGCTGGGCGTCGGGCAAGGGATAATTACTCCGCTGGGGCCCGGCCTCATCGCGGACTACTTCGACCGCGACGGCATACCTTTGATGATGGGGCTGCAAAACGCGACCAATAGCCTCGGCGGAATCGTTACGACCTTCGCGGCCGGGCTCCTTGGTGTCCTGGGATGGCGCTATTCGTTTCTCGTCTATCTCCTAGGTATTCCTCTCCTCCTCTATTCGATGCTATTCCTTAAGCCTGCTCCGCTTCGAGAACGAAGCCCAGGCCTTTCTGGGCAACGCGCGTCCGGAAGCTGGAACGGCCTGCTGCTGCTGATCGGCGCCATGTTCATATTCGGACTCCTGGTTTGCCCGCTCTATGCGAACATCGCGACGGTGGTCAAGGATGCGGGCGTCGGCGACTCGGCGACGAGCGGAGCGATCGTGATGAGCGTCGGTATAGGAACTCTCCTCAGCAGTACGCTATTCGCGAGAGCAAGACGCGCCCTGGGTTCCTTTTCGCTGCCCGCAGGAATTCTCGGCATGGCCGCGGGATACTACTCGCTCAGCGTCGCCGGCGGGCTCGCGTTGTTTTTCGTCGGCGCGTTGCTGTTCGGCGCGGGCTTCGGGATCGTAGTACCGAGCGCCCTGGTCAAGGCCAATGACTGCGCTCCTCGGGGGAACACCTCTCTCGCGGTCGCGTTATTCATGAGCGGCGTCAATTTCGGTCAGTTCATATCCCCATTCGCCTTCGCTCGAGCGACGAGCATGGTCGGGCTTTCGTCCGGACGGGGAGTATTCTATCTGAGCGCGCTGCTCCTTGCGTTCTGCACCGTTATTCTCGCGCTCGCCTCCGCCGCCGGGCGGCGAGGTAGGATTTGAGTATGGAGGACGTAGTCTCCGGGGTGGCGAGTCCCGGATTTCGGCGCGTACTCTTCAGGCGAATCGCGCTTATTTTCAATAGGAGGAAACGATGAGGCTCAAGGCGACGTTGGTACTGGCGATTGCGTGCTTGATCCTGTCTCCGGCTTTCGCGGCGAACCAAAAGCCGGTTGACCTGACGATGGCATACTTGACTTTTAGCCCCGACCCCAAAGATCTGTCGGTCGTGCAAGGAGAGCTGAATAACCTATTGGAGAAAAAGATAGGCGCTACTGTCAAGCTGATGCCCTTGAATATCGGAGCATGGACGCAGCAGATCAGCCTGATGCTCGCTAGCGGCGAGAAACTCGACCTCATGATCGACGGCACGACTTTCATCTTTAATATGACGGGCCAGGTCGCGAAGAACCAGATATTGCCCCTCGATGACCTCGTCGCGAAGTACGGGCAGGGAATCGTGAAATCGATGGATCCCGCGTTCTTGAATACCGGAAAGATCGGCGGCAAGCTCTTTATTATACCGACAGTCCGCGATTTCGGAGGATACCACGGCATCGTCATGCGGAAGGACATCGTCGACGAGCTGAAGATCGACATCTCGAAGATCAAGAACCTGGACGACGTCGAGAAGACCTTGGTGCTCGTCAAGGAGAAGAAGCCCGATCTCGTGCCTCTCGTCGCGATGAACGGAAATGAGTCGATAATGAATCAGCTGTACGCCTGGGATCAGCTCGGCGATAACCTTGGAGTACTGGAGAACTACGGCGATAGCCTTAATGTCGTCAACGTGTTCGAGACCAAGGGATATGCGTCCCTCGCGAAAAGGATTAACAGGTGGTATAAGAACGGCCTTATCTTGAAGGATGCCGCGACGAACAAGGACGCTGCCGCGACTTTTATCAAAGCCAGGAGGGCTTTTGCATACATAGCGGGCGGGAAGCCTGGATTCGATCAGCAGGAAAGCGCGAAGATGGGCACTCCCATGGTCTACGCTCAGATCGACATCCCGTATACGACCACGGACTCGGTCATACACTTCGGCTGGGCAATTCCGCGCAATTCGACGAACCCCGAGAAGGCGATGCAGCTATTGAACCTCCTGTATTCCGATCCCGAGGTCTACAATCTGCTCGTATACGGAATCGAGGGGAAACATTACGTGAAGATCGGCGATAACCTGATCGATTATCCGAAAGGAATCGACGTAACGAATTCGGCGTACAATATGAGCGGGATAGGATGGGAGATGGGCAATCAACTGCAAGGCTACGTCTTTAAGGGGAATCCTCCCGATATCTGGAAGCAGATAACCGCCATGAACGCGTCGACGAAGAAATCAAAGGCCTTAGGCTTCATCTTCGACGGCACAGTCGTCGCGGATCAAATCGCGGCCTGCACGAACGTCATAAATCGCTATCGAATGGGTATCGAGTGCGGCGTCTTTACCGATGTAGACGGAATGATCGCGGAATTCAATCAGAAGCTGAAGCAGGCGGGTGTCGAGAAAGTCATCAGCGCCAAGAAGCAGCAGCTCGAGAAGTGGGCAAAAGAGAGCGGGGCGAAGTAAGGATCTCGCGCGAAGTCGATTTCTCGGTAGAGTCCTGATGGATCAATAGGCGAAGAGTGTCGCCTGATCGGGCCGGCGCGAGGGATGTGTTCTCGGCCGGCCCGATCCTTAGTACGTAGGAATGAGAATACTGTTTGGTAGCCAATCGAGTAGCGATCGCACGGGCGTGCTGCTATATTCGCCGGCGGACAGCTTGAGGCAAGGAGCGAAGCAAGGATATGGAACTCTCGAGCAGGTTAGTGAGGCTGGCAAGCATGAGGAAGCATCGCGCATTGTACTTGATGATGCTGCCGGGCTTGCTCTATCTGCTGATCAATAATTACCTGCCTCTGATGGGCTTGGTGATCGCGTTTAAGAAGCTAGATTTCTCGAAGGGCATCCTGGCGAGCGATTGGTGCGGGCTTAAGAACTTCGCATATCTGTTCAATACTTCGGATGCCCTTCTGATAACGAGGAACACAATCTGCTATAACCTCGTCTTCATTACTGTTAACAACATCCTGGCGCTCACTGCGGCGATACTGCTCAACGAGATCAGGAGGAAAAACGCGCTTAAGGTATACCAGAGCGTCATACTAATCCCGAACCTGATCTCCATGGTGATCGTGAGCTATCTGGTCCTCGCGTTCTTGAGTACCGAGAACGGATTCTTGAACAAGTCTGTTCTCCCGCTATTTGGCCAAGAGCCGATATCATGGTACAGCTCGCCGAAGTACTGGCCATTCATCCTGGTATTCATAAACGCATGGAAGAACGCCGGGTTCCTTACCGTCATCTACTACGCCGGCATATTAGGCATCAGTGGCGAGATATACGAGGCCGCGAGGATCGACGGCGCGAGCAAGACCAGGCAGGTGTTCAGCGTCACACTCCCGCAGCTGAAGCCTCTTGTAACGATGATGGTGTTGCTCTTCGTTGGAAAGATTTTCTTCTCGGATTTCGGGCTGTTCTACCAAGTTCCCCTGGATTCGGGCGCGCTCTACGACGTGACGAACGTCATCGATACGTATGTGTATCACGCCCTGATCCAGGTCGGCGATATCTCTATGTCTTCGGCGGCCGGATTCTATCAGTCTGTCGTAGGTTTCATCTTCGTATTGATATCGAACCTCATCGTCAAAAGGATAAACCCCGAGAACGCTCTATTCTGAAGGAAGCCGCCATGAGACTTAATCGAAGAGAAGAAGGGGTCGGATGGAGAATGTCGGCGTATGTCTATCTATCCGTCCTCACCGCCCTTTGCGTCCTCCCCGTCGTGCTGCTGATGGCTTCATCCGTTACCGACGAGACGGCCATAGTCAGGGACGGATATTCTTTCATCCCGAAAAAGCTTGGCTATTCGGCATACGACTACCTGCTAAGGGAAAAGTGGACGTTAATCAGGTCGTACATGGTTTCTATCTTCGTGACAGTCGTAGGGACGTCCTCGGGAATCTTGATAATGTCGATGCTTGCCTATCCGCTATCGCGGCTGAGGCTGCCGTACAGGAAGGGATTCCTGTTCTATGTCGTCTTTACGATGCTTATGAATGGCGGTTTGGTGCCTTATTATATTCTCTATACGCAAGTCTTTCATATAAAGAATACCATCCTCGCGCTGATTATTCCGAATCTGCTGGCGAACGGTTTCAATATCCTTTTGCTGAAGAGTTTTTTCCAGGGCTCGGTGCCGGAAGAAATCATCGAATCGGCAAGGATCGACGGCGTCGGCGATTTCAGAATGCTGTTCTCGATCATTTTCCCATTGGCTACTCCGGTGCTGGCGACCGTTGCGCTGCTCCAAGGCATCGCGTACTGGAACGATTGGTTTAACGGACTGATTTTCCTGACGAACCCGAAGTTGTACAGCATCCAGAATTTGCTGAACCGAATTCTCCTTGATGTTCAATTCCTCACATCGAGTAATTTGGACCCGATGGCCGCCGCACAGGCCGCGAACTTGCCGAGCGTCACGATACGAATGGCCATAGCCGTGCTCGGCGTACTTCCAATGTTGATCGCGTATCCGTTCTTCCAGAAGAAATTCGTCCGCGGCATAGCGATGGGCTCGGTCAAGGGCTAGTAGCGATGGCGGGCGACGGAAAATTGGAAGGAAGGAGTGGAGGAGCAAGATGAAGAAGGACAAACTGCGCGTCGGAATTATCGGCTGCGGAGGGATCGCGAATCAGAAGCATCTCCCGGCCCTGAAGAGCCTGGGCGATCTCTGTGACCTCGTCGCGTTTTGCGACATCGTGGAGGACAGGGCGCTCAAGGCCGCGGATGAATTCGGCGCCTCCGGCGCTAAAACATGCAACGATTATCGGAGGCTGTTGGAAGAGAAGGATATAGATGTCGTTCACGTCCTAACGCCTAATGTCTCTCATAGTAGGATCACCGTTGACGCGCTCGAGGCAGGAAAGCACGTGATGTGCGAAAAGCCGATGTCGCATAGCTACGACGAGGCGAAGCGCATGCTCGACGCCGCGAAGAAGACGGGCAAGAAGCTGACGATCGGATATCAGAACAGGTTCAGGGACGAGGTCCAGGTCCTCAGAAAGGCCGTGGATGCCGGGTATATGGGTGATGTGTACTTCGCAAAGGCCCATGCGATTAGGCGGAGGGCGGTACCGACCTGGGGCGTGTTCCCGAACAAGGCGCTGCAGGGCGGCGGTCCTTTGATCGATATCGGGACGCACGCGCTGGATATCACCCTTTGGATGATGGGCAATTATGAGCCGAAGTCGGTGACGGGGTCCGTGTACTGGAAGATGGCGGATCAGGTCGAGGGGAACGTGTTCGGCCCTTGGGACCCCAAGACTTTCGAGGTTGAGGACTCGGCTTTCGGCTTTATTAAGATGAAGAACGGAGCGACGGTCGTCCTCGAGGCCTCTTGGGCCCTGAATATGACGGATGAGAAGGAAGCGGCCACTACCTTGTGCGGGACGAAGGGCGGCGCGGAGATCCGAGGCGGCAGCGGGAAGCCGTATCAGCTCATCCTGAACACGGCGAAATACGGCAAGCTCATCAATGAGGAGATAGCCGGAGCCGGAGGCGTAGCGTACTTCGGGGGGCGATCGATCGGCCCTGGAGAGGTTGAGGCGAGGCAGTGGCTCGAGTCGATAAACGGCAACGGCGAGCCCCTCGTTAAGCCGGAGCAGGCGCTCGTGGTGACGAGAGTGCTCGAGGCTATCTACAAGTCCCACGAGACGGGCAAGACCATAGATTTCTGAACAATTCCGAACGAGAGAGAGGAGGAGCCCATGGAGGCTCGAGGCAGGAAGAAGGTCGGCGTCGTCGGGTACGGCACGATGGGGAAGTGGCACCAGGACAAGCTCGGAAAATCCGGGGTCGCTGAAGTCGTCGCGATATACGATATCGATCCGGAAAAGTACGAGGCGCCCGAGGCCGCTCCGCTGAAAAAATGCGCGAACCTCGGCGAGCTCCTCTCTCTATCCTTGGATTTCGTGATCGTGGCGACGCCTAACGACACGCATAAAGGAATATCGATCAAGGCCATCGAGACGGGGAAGCACGTGCTCTGCGAGAAGCCGGCGGCCATGAACGCGCGCGAGCTCGAGGACGTCCTGAAGGCTGCCGAGTCGAAGGGCAGGGTCTTCTCCGTGCACCAAAATCGCCGTTGGGACAGGGATTTTAGGATCGTAAAGAAGGTGTACGATGAAAGGATCCTGGGGGCCCCGTTCTTTATTGAGTCAAGGATGCAGGGCTCGAACGGAATTCCCGGCGACTGGCGGACGAAGAAGGCCTTCGGCGGAGGGATGCTCATGGACTGGGGCGTCCACCTTATCGATCAGATCCTTTGGATGGTGAAGTCGCCTGTCGTCGAGGCATATTCGCAAGTCCTGAGGATCAAGTCGGAGGAATGCGACGACCAAGTGAAGGCGATGATGAGATTCGAGAACGGAGTCAACACCCTCGTGGAGGTCAATACCTTCAGCTTGATCCCCGAGTGGCGATGGCACTTCTGCGGAGAGTACGGAAGCTTTTATATCGATGACATCATGCACTGCGGCGGCTCGATGAGGAAGCTGAACCCCGTGATTCGGCCGGCGGCCGGAGGTGCCATCGCGGAATCGGGGCCGACGCGCACATTCGCGCCTAGGTCGCCCGATACCTATACGGACCTCCCGTTACCAGGTGACGTCGAGACCGATTACCTGAATTTGTATAGGAATTTCGTGGATGCCTGCGAAGGCGGCGAGTTGATCGTCAAGCCGGCCGAATCACTCCGGGTCATGCGCCTGATCGACGTCCTGTTCGAGTGCGCTGAGAAAGGCGTCTCATTCAAGGGGAGGCTCTGAGTTCGATCATCCTCCATCGATCATCGCTTCTTCGCTTGACAAAGGCTTCGTCGAGAGCTACCACTCAACCGTGTCTGTTGGATTCAGCAGGATCTTCCGATAGCGGACAATAGTCCCGGGAGATTTGTCCAGAGAGGTGCGAGATGGATAGCTTCATCCTCAACATCGTCCACCGTCCCGAGATGGTGCCCGAGTACGCCGAGAAGGTCACCGGACAGGGCAAGGCCGAGGATATCGGCCGCAAGGCCCTCCTCACGGAGTCGCTCGACATATTCAAGCTCCAGCAGGCGATCGCCCATCGCAACGGCCTCAAGACGACGATCCAGATGACCTACGCGAGCCTCTTCAACGACGAGGCGGTGGCGATCGCGAAGGATCATCGCGCGAAGTACGGGGACGAGATCGCCCTCACTCTTCTGGGACTTCCCTGCAAGGAGTTCCGAGAGAAGTACAAGACCAAGGACTTCTGCATCTGGATGTTCTCGATGGAGGACAAGAAGTCCATCGTCGACGACGTCTTCGGGAAGTTCCGCGAGCGCTTCGGCTTCTATCCCGAGTCCACGGGCTCCTACTACATGGACGCCGCGCTCATCAACTACATCAAGGCGAAGTACCCTTCGGTCAAGTGCGCGGTGGCCACCTGCTGGGAGGAAGGCCCTAAGGCCTACCACACCTGCAACAACTCCTGGTACACGCTGATGGACGGTGGCCCCTGGAACCCCTGGATCCCCTCTAAGCAAAACACGCACGCGCCCGCGGCGAGCGAGGAGGAGGATTCCGGCATCGTCGCGATACCGCACCTCTCCCGCGACCTCTTGGCCTGCTACGACGGCAACGGCTCCAACTTCGGCACGCATCCGCAGAACGTGCTGCGCGGCATGATCTACAAGGACGGCCAGTACCCTTACCTCTACAACCTGATCGACCAGTACCGCCACCTCGCGAAGTTCAACCGCGGCTACTCCTACAACATGATGTTCGTCGGGCCCGGCTGGATGAACAAGATGGGCAGGTGGGAGGCGCCCTACGAGCTCCTAGTGAAGAGCTACGAGGACGGCATGGCCTACTACGGGAAGCTCAAGAAGGAAGGCGCGCTCCGCGATCTGACGATGTCCGAGTTCGCCGACTACTATCGCGCGAACAAGACCTACGCCCAGCCCGAGTGCGCGCTCTGGAAGGACATCCTCTACGGCTCCGAAAAGCAGCTCTTCTGGTATAGCGATCCCTACATGCGCGTCGGCGTCAGCATGGACCAGGGCGGCGCCGTCTTCGACCTGCGGCCCTACGTCGCCAAGCTCGACTGGCCCGTGGGCATCGGCACGAAGCATGTCCAGGACGCATCCTATCCCTTCCTCATCCAGGAGAAGTACCGCGCCGGTTACTTCACGCACTACGCGGGCGAGGGAACGATCCGCAGCGCGAAGGTCCGCTACGGCGGCGAGGAAGTCGACCTATGCCTCTGCCGCACCAAGGCGAAATTCTCCGAGGAGGGGAATGTCCGCATCCTCACCCTCGACCCCGTCGAGATCGAGTTCCGGGATCTGACGGTGAAGCTCCAGACGAGGATCATCTTCGAGGAGGGAAGCTCGGCGATAAAGTTCGAGCGCCGCGTCCTCGGGATGAGCGACCCGGGCGCCGAGATCGAGATCGAGGAGTACATGGTCGCCTGCTACGGTACCACCGAGTACCCCGAAGACATGACCGGCATCAAACTCGGCATCGCCGGGCCCGAGTCCAGGGAACTCGCCTACGAGTACCGCTGCCGGGAGGAGTCCGTCGCCGGAGCGACCGCTTCCTACGCCATCGTGCCCCAGGTCGGCACCAAGGTCTCCCTCGTGCCCGCGCAGGCCGGCGCCGGCGGAGACCGGGCCGCGGCCTGCTACGTCAAGGAAGGCTACGCCTTCTCGCCGATGTTCACCCTCGGGATGACCAAGAAACTCAGGAACAAGGAGGTATTCGTATCATGGCTCAGGCTGGAAAAGGCAAGCTGAACTACCGCTGCCCCTCGTGCTTCATGAGGGATCTCGATATCGACATGTTCTACGACAAGGACAAGAAGGAATACTACTGCCTCCGCTGCCAGTACACCGGCACGGAGGAAGACGTGAAGGCCAAGAACGAGATGGCCCGCTTCCGCTACCGCCGGCTGTTGGATCGCATCACCGACTTCGACTGACGCGGCCGGCGGGATTCGCCTAGAGCTGGATCCAGCCGAGGGACACAACGATCTTGGTCGAGTTCTGCCATTGCCAATCGTTGTCGATGTTGACGAGCGTCAGGGTCGGATTGCAGGGGCCAGCAAGGTTCTTCGTGAGCCAGGCAGCGTCGACGCGCCCTGAGAACGAGTCCTTCGCGTGCTTGCCGGAGACGGACGCCGAGGTCTCCGCCCACCTGTTGGTCTTCGCGCTGTAGATGCCGCAGAGACTCCTCGTCTCGTTGGGCTCGCTGTGGAATTGAGTCATTACGACATAGTTTTCCTTCGCGTCTTCCTTCCAGATGTCGAGTTGCATGTCCACGCCCTTGCCGACGCCTTTCGGCCTCTTCACCAGGGGATCGTTGCCGTTGAAGTCGACCCTCCAGTAAACGTACTTGTCGTCCCTGCACATGTAGATGCGCGCGATCCCGGACTTCTCGTCGTCCATGAACGGGATGGGATACGCCGTCTCGAAGACGGGCTCTATGTCCTCCCATGTATCTGGCTTCCCGTCGAGCTTGATCGCGGCTCGCCGGAGGGGATACGCATTCTCCTTATTCCCGCCCCACGATACCGTCGCGGTTCCGCCGGGCGGGACGCCCGCTGATATGAGCCTCGCGCTCTCGCCTTCCTTCTCGAAGCGCACGCTGAGCACGCCCGCCTTGACCTCGGCCTCGTAGCCGAGGCCGAGAGGGGTCTCGCCGATCTTCTCTCCGTCGATGAACACCTCGTATCCGGGCGGCACGCGCTTGAATGCGAGCTTCGCCATCTCCGGCTTTATCCTGAGGGGGATGCCGACCTCGTCGCCCGCCGTCACGGTGATCCACTGGAGGGGCTGCGCCGCGTAGTACGAGTAGTCGATGACCGTCTGCTTGGGCTCGAAGCTGTGGGCGCCGGGCTCGAGCTCGAGGCTGAACGGCGTCTCGTACGCGTCGCCCTCTCCGTCGACGACGACCTGCATCCCCGCCGGCTCGCTCGTGATCGTCAGGACGCCCTTGCCCACCTTCGCCGCGCCGGCCTTGCCCGCGCCCGCCTTGGGCGCGACCGCTGAGCTTCCGGCCTTCGCCGCCGCCGGCGCCTCGGCCCGCGCGGCGAAGACGAAGCCGGCGCCCGAGATCGAGGAGTTGTGCCAGGGGACCTGCGCTCCGCCCGTCGCCTCGATCACCTCGGCCCTCACCTTGCGGATCATGAGCTCCGCGTCGAGGTTCGCTTCCGCGATGTGCTTGAGGAGGGCCGCGGTGAAGATCCCGTTCCGCCCCTCTCCGTCCTGCGCGGTCTTCCCGGGCGCCGTGGAATAGACGACGAGGGACTGCGGCGGGGCCGATCCCACGATCGCGAGGCCGCGCTCGCCCGCCCGCTCGGCTCCCGGGAAGGGGTTGTTGCGGCAGGCGTCGAGCACGACGATATTGGTCTTGTCGCCCGAGGACTCCATCTTGGCGTAGACCTGCTCCGCGTTGACTGCCGCGAAGGCGAGCTCGTCGGGGTCCTGGATGTCGGACTTGGCGGGGATGAGGTAGTTCGCGCCGCGGTACTGCACGCCGTGGCCGGAATAGTAGAAGAGCGCCACCGCGTCGGGCCGCTTGATCGCGTTGCCGAAGTCGCGGACGGCGCGGCTCATGGCCGCGAGGTCGCCGTCCAGGACCAGGGTGACGGAGAAGCCGAGTCCCTTTAGCGCCTCGGAGACGTCGCGGGCGTCGTTGGAGGGATTCTTCAGCGGCACGTTGGCGTATGAGCCGTTGCCGATGACGAGGGCTATGCGGGCTTCCTTCTCCTGCGCGTCCTGGGCAACGGCCGGAAGCGCTGCTCCGACGGAAAGCGCCGCCGCGATCGTCAACGCGATAGCGAGGAAACCGCGCGAACTGAAAAGCGATTCAGTTTTCACTTTTTCACCTCGAGATACGTTGGAATTATATCCAATCCGAGGCGAGGCGCAATCGAGAGGCGTGAGCGTCGGCCGGAAGGCTCCTTACTCGACGGTATCCTCGAATGCGCGCCAGAGTGGCTCTGCCTCGGGGAATGGGGCGACGACCTCGATCCGCTCGCCTGTCCGGGGCTGGGCGAGGGATAGCCTGCGCGCGTGCAGCATGATGAGTCCGCTCTCGCTGCCGCGGCGCGCGCCATACTTGAGGTCCCCCCGTATGGGGCAGCCGATCGCGGAGAGCTGGGCCCTGATCTGATGGTGCCTCCCCGTGATCAGGGTCGCGGCGATGAAGAAGTATCGCTCGGAACGTCCGGCGAGCCGGTACTCGAGGACGGCCTCCTTGCCTCGCGGCTTCTCTCCGGCCGTCGGACCCGACACGGCGACGGCGCTCGGCGATCCGGGCGCCGCGCCCTGCGCGGGGATGGCTCGCACGACGTTCCGGCGCTTATCCCAGATCAGCCTGTGCTCCAGCCTGCCCTCGGCTCTCTCCGGCTCGCGCTCGACGCAGGCAAGATATTCCTTCTCGACGCGGTGATCGCGGAAGGCAGCCTCGAGCGTGGAGAGGGACTTGCGCGTCTTCGCGAAGAGGACCGCCCCGGAGGCGCGGCGGTAGACGCGGTGCGCCGCCTCAAGGAAAACGCTCTTTCCATCGCGCTCGGACAATTGCGCTTGCAGAAGTTCCTGCAACGAAGGGTCGCCCGTCTTCTCGGGCTGGACGGGAAGGGGCGAGAGCTTGTTCGCTATGAGAATTTCTTCGTCTTCGTATAGTACGGTGTAAAGAATCAAACGACCCTCCGTTGCATCGACTCTATCATGAAGACGACGTAAGGGCATACGATTGCGCGTAATTGATTGAGGCTTCGCGAAATCAGTGTTATATTTAGTTTATGGCCACCTCGGCGATCTCCTCGGTCTCCGGAGGCTATACTCGGCTTCTCCGGGCGAATTCCGAGGCGGAGCGTACCGCCGCCCCGGTGGAGGCGAACGCCGCGCCGGATTCTACGGCCCTCACTAAGGCCGAGGCCGCGAGCGGGCCGGCCGACGAAGCGGCCTCGCCGGATACTCTCCGAAGCCAAGCGATCCTCGACGAGGGCGAGCTCACCGAGCGCTCCAAGAGCCTTGACCGGGCGCGCGAGCTCGGCGGGCGCTCGATCGAAGTCCTCCTGGAAATATCGAACTTGAGGACCCGCGACGCCGAGGTCCGGAGGCACGAGGCCGCCCACATCGCCGCCGGCGACGGCTACATCATCGGCGGCGCGGCCTACGCGTACCAGACAGGCCCCGACGGCATTCACTACGCCGTCGGCGGCGAAGTAGGCATCGACACGGCCGCGATACCCGGCAAGCCCGAGGAGACGGCGCGCAAGATGCGCATGGTCAAGGCCGCGGCCCTCGCTCCGTCCCAGCCCTCGGCGGCCGATTTCGCCGTGGCCGCCGCCGCCGCCCAGGCAGAGGCGACGGCCATGGCCGAGATCGCCGCCGCGCGGTCTCAGGAGCTCGCCGCGCGCTACGCGGGCGAGATGTCCGCCGCCCGACAAGGCGCCGGCGCGCCGGCCGCGCTCCCGCCGGCCTCGGCCGGATCGCGTTCCTCCCTCCGCGACGACGGGCCTCCCCCGACGCCCTTCGACGTGATAGCATAGCGGCACGGCCGGCGCGCCGCGCCGCCTAACGCAAAGCTCCCCGGAGGTAGTCAATGAGCATCCATATCGCCGCGGCCAAGGGGCAGATAGCCGAGAGCATCCTGCTTCCAGGCGACCCGCTACGGGCGAAGCACATCGCCGAGACCTTCCTCGAGTCGCCCGAGCGCTTCAACGACGTCCGCAACATGTTCGGCTATACGGGCTCGTACCAGGGCAAGCGCGTCTCGGTCATGGGCACCGGCATGGGCATGCCGAGCCTCTCGATCTACGTCAACGAGCTCATCAAGGACTACGGAGTCAAGCGCCTCGTTCGCGTGGGCACCTGCGGAGGGCTGACCGCCGACGTCAAGGTGCGCGATATCGTCCTCGGCATCTCGGCCTCGACCGACTCCGCCGTCAACAAGGTGCGATTCCGCGGCATGGACTACGCGAGCGCCCCGAGCTTCCGCCTCCTCAAGGCCGCCTACGACGCGGCGGTCGAGCGGAAGCTCGCGGTCCACGTCGGCAAGATAATCTCGAGCGATTCCTTCTATACCGAGGATCCGGACCAGTGGAAGCTCTGGGCCCGCTTCGGCGTGGTGGCCGTCGAGATGGAGGCGGCCGAGCTCTATACTCTGGCGGCCAAGCACGGCGTCGAGGCGCTCGCGATCCTCACCGTGAGCGACCACCTCGTCACGCACGAGGACACGTCCTCGGCCGAGAGGGAGCGGACCTTCAACTCGATGATCGAGGTGGGCCTCGCAGCGGCCCTCGGCGCCTAGGCCGCGGCCTAGGGTAGATCGGGGGCGCGGTGAGCGACATCAGGATATTCGCGGGATCGTCGGGCAAGGACTTCGCCGAGAGGATGTGCTCCTACCTCGGCATCGCATTGAGGCCGTCGGAGGCCATCGTCTTCTCCGAGGGGAACACCTACGTCAAGATCGGCGAGCACGTCCGCGACGAGGAGGTCTACCTCGTGCAGCCCATCGGGGCGCGCGGCCGCGCCAACGACGACTTCGCCGAGCTCCTCTTCTGGATGGACGCGTTCAAGCGCTCGGGCGCGAAGTACGTGACCGCCGTCGTGCCCTACCTCAGCTACGCCAAGGGCGACAAGAAGGACGAGCCCAGGGTGTCGATACGGGCGAGGGTGGTCGCCGAGAGCGTCGAGCTCGCGGGCGCCGACAGGATCGTGATCATGGACCTCCACGCGCCGCAGATTCAGGGCTTCTTCAAGCGGCCCGTCGATCACCTCCTGGCCCGCCCCCTCCTCGCGGCCTACGTCGGGAGCCTCGGCCTGGAAGACCTCGTCGTCGTGGCGCCCGACGCTGGCTACGCCAAGAACGCCCGCAAGTTCGCCGCCTGCCTGGGCCTGCCCGTCGCGATCGCCGACAAGGCCCGCAGCTGCCACGACGAGAGGGCGCAGATCCTCGACGTCATGGGGGCGGTGAAGGGCATGAACGCGATGATCGTCGACGATTTCAGCATCTCGGGCGGGACCGTGGCCGAGCTGGCCGCAGCGCTCAAGCGGAAGGGGGCCAGACGCGTCTACGCCTGTCTGACCCACCTTCCGCTCTCCGAGGCGGGGGCCGCGCGAATAATGGAGAGCGATATCGAGTACCTGATCGCGACCGATACCGTTCCCCAGAGGGCGCCGCTCGACCCGGGACGCTTCAGGATCGTGTCGGCCGCGCCGCTCTTCGCCGAGGCCGTACGAAGGATGCAGGAGCGCAGGGCCATCGGCGATCTCATGGAAGAGCTGCCGCAGGGGATGCTCGAGGCCTCTGTGTCCTAGCGCCGCGCGGCGAAGTACTCCGCGAGCTGACGCTCCCTCGTCCTCATCATGGAGGCGAAGGCCTTCTCGGACATCTTCTTCCGCAAGAAAGTAGCGATGCGCGGCGAGGCCGCCGTGTAGCGCATCGTCCAATCGATCGCCGTCCGCCCGCCTTCCTCGGTCAGCTCGAGTTCGAGCCGGATGGAGGCTATGGCGCCTCGCGTGAGCAAGTACTCGATTCGGCGCGGCGGCTCGTAGAGCGCGCAGGTCCACAGGATCTTGCCGAAGGGCCGCTCCACCGTGGTGAAGACGGCGTCCTTCTCGGCGACGCCCGACTCCGAGTAGACCATGCGGCAGCGCCAATTGGGGATCCACTCGTACTCGCGAACGGGGCAGAGGAGGGGGAAGACCTCTTCCGCCCTTGCCGCCACCATAATGCGCGCCTTCCGCTCGAAGCGCTCGCCTTTCGCCCACTGTACCTTCGCCATTCCGCTTCCCTCCTGGATCTTCGATGCGGCGAAGGTAAACCGTGAAGCCATAGGCGGGTCAAACGCTTTTTGAGATATCCGCCAGGAAATTCTCGATCTCCGATGCCGAGAAGCCGAGGGCGTCCAGCAGCCTGCGGTGCTCTTCCGGGGAAATCGCCTCGAGGGAGCGGTGGATGCGGCGATAGTTGCTCTCGTCGAGGCCGATCTTCTCGGCGATGCCCTCGAAGGCGCGAAGGCCGGCCGGGCCCCTTTTGAGGAAGCCCTCTGTCTCGAGAATGTCGAGTATGCCGCGCTGCTGCGTCCTCAGCTCGGCGATGCGGTCGTTGGTCTCGAAAAGCCGCTTGAGGAGAGCCCCCGCGAGTCCCTCGCAGCCCCGCTCGGCGAGGTCGAGGAGCGGCGCGATCTCGGATAGGGGCAAGCCGAGCGCCCTGAGCGCCATGATCCGCTCGAGGCGGCCCCGATCGGCCTCCGAATAGCGGCGATATCCCGCGGCGCTCCGAGCCGAGGGCCTTAAGAGGCCGATCGAGTCGTAGTAGAGGAGGGCGGTCCGCGAGAGGCCGGCGATGCGGCCGAGCTCGCCTATCGCGTAGGTCCTGTCTCCGTCGCCCATCGAAGGGGAGCGCGCGCTACTTCTTAACGCCCAGCTCGAGGATGAGCTCGACCTCGCCGCGGCTGATCTTGACCGCGCGAGCGATCTCGTCGACGTTCCAGCCCTGGCGCGCGAGCTTGCGGACCGTGTCCTGGGCGCTCGAGGGCGGAGCACCCCTCTCGCGCCGAGAGCCCGTGCCCTCCTCGTCCTTGAGGAGCGAGGACAGGAGCTTGAGCTGCTCCTGCGCGCGCCGGTCGATCTCCTCGAGGCGGGTCTCGGACCGGGCGATCCACTCCCGGGCCTTCTGGACCTCGGCGATGCGCTTCTCGGCCTCCGCGATGGCCTGACCCAGGCCCGAAAGCTTCCCGACCGCCTCGTCGACGCGCTCCTTGTCCGCGGCGAGCGCGTCCACCGAGCGTCGGATCTCGGTCACGCGGTCAGGCAGGCGCTTGAGCTCGGCGCCGACCGCGGCGACCGTCTTCTCGACCGACTGCACGGCCTGGAAGTTCTTGTCGACGGCCTCGACGGTGGCGTCGAGCACGCCGGACTTCTTCTCGAGGCGCTCGTACTTGGCTTCGGCCTCCTTCGAGAGCTCGAGCACCTTGCGGATCGCGGCCTGGGCCTCGGTCAGCGCGTCCGACTGGCCCGTGACCTCGTCGAGCCTGCGGTCCACGGTCTCCGACACCTCGGCGAGCTTGGCGAAGTCGGCCTCGAGCGCGTCGATCCTCTTCTTCTCCGCGAGGAAGCGCGAGACCTTCTGGTTGACCTCGTCCTCGAGGCGCTTGACGCGGGAGAGCTGGCCTTCGATCTCGGCGACCTCCGCGCGCCTTCCCTCGAGGCGGGAGAGGTCGGCGGTCATCGACTCGATGCTCGCGGCGAGGCTCTCGCGCAGCTCGTCGGCGCGCTCGAAGACCTTGGTCTGAGCGAGGAAGGCCTTCTGCTCCTTGTCGATCTCGGCGACCGACTGGGCGATGCGCGAGGCCTCGGACTCGACGCGGCCGAAGGCCTGCGCGCGCTGCGCCTCGATCTTGGCGCCCAGGTCCTGGACGGCGTCCTTGTACTCGCGGAGGCGGAGATCGGCCTCCGCCTGGGCCTCGCGGCGCTTGCGCTCGATGTCGGCCGAGAGGGCGTCGTAGCCGCGGGTGAATCCGTCGAGGGCCTGCGCGATTCGCGTCGAGAGGTCCGAGCGGAGCTCGGCCGTGCGCTCGGCCAGGCCCGCGAGCTCCTTGGAGATGCGATCGCGCTCGGCCTGCGACGAGGCCGCGAGCGCGTCCCTCTCATCCTCGTACTCGGAGCGCGCCTTCCCGATAAGCGCGGTCGTGGTCGCCGCGAAGGACTCGAGCTCGCGCTCCGCGGCCTTGACCCTGCCCGAGACCTCGAGCGAGAAGCGCGAGATCTCGCCCTCGACGTAGGCCTGCGCGGTCGCCCTCGCGTCCGCGGCGTCCTTGAGGACGGACTCCTTGAGGGCGGCCAGCGACTCGCTCGCCATGCCGCTCTGCGCCTGGATACCGTCGGCCATCGCCTCCACGCGCTCGCGCATCTTCTCGGCCTGCTCCTGCGCGCGGGCCTGCGCCTCAGCGAGCCGAGCGCGGGTTTCTTCCGTGAGCGCCTTCTCGGCCGCGGCGCGCTCGGCGGCGGTCCTGCCTGAGATGTCGGCCAGCGTCGTGTCGAGGTCCGCGCGCCAGGACTCGAGGCGCGCGTCGACGGACTCGCTCCTCGATTTCAGGTCGGCGAAGAACTCGTCCTCGAAGACCTTGAGCTTCTCCGAGACGTTCTCGTACGCGCGGGACTTGAGCCGCTCGAGCTCTTCCTCGACGGCCCGCATGCCTCCGCGCAGCCTCTCGGCCTCCGCCGAGAAGGATTCCTCGAAGCGAGCGCGGCGGTCGTCGAGCGCGCGGGCAGAGGCCTCGAGCTCGCCCTCGACCCGGCGCGTCGCGTCGTCCATCGAGGCGCGGAGCGCCTGGTCGAGCGCGGCAAGGCCCGAGCCCGCGGCCTCGAGCCGCTCCAGCCTCGCGTCGATCTCCGAGCCGTGCTCGGCCGCGCGGCGCTCGAATTCGCCGAGGAGCCGCTCCTGCAGGGCGGCGCCGTCCGCGGCCAGCCTCGCCTCGAGGACGTCCCGATCGTTATGCGCCTTGGCGACCGCGGCCTCTCGCTCGGCGCGGAGCGCGGCGAGGCGAGCCTCGGCCTCGTCGGTCTCGGCCTTCCACTCGGCCTTGAAGGCCTTCACGACTCCCTGAGTCTCGGTCGCCCTCTCCTTGGCGAGGGCCGCGAGCTGGGAGAATTTCTCTTCCATCAGCTCCTTGAGCCGGGCGGCCTTCGCCTCCGTCCCTTCTTTCAGCCGCGCGAAGGCGGCGTCCTCGAGCTTGCCGGCCTCGACGCGCGCGCGCTCGAGTCCCTTGGCAAGCTCGCGATCTATCGCGGCCTTGCCCGACTCGAGGCTCTGGAGGCTGTTCCTCGCCTCGTCGCGCGCCCTGGCCGCCGTTTCGGTCGCCTCGGCGAGCCGCTTCGAGACATCGGCGAGCAATTGTTGCTTGAAGCCCTCGAGCGCGGCCGCGGAGTCGACGGCGAAGGATTCCTTGAGCGCCGGCAGCTCGCGCTGGATGAGCTCCATGCCCTTCTGGGCCGACTCGAGCCGCTTAGCGACCGAGTCCGTGAAGTCCGACTCGTCCCGCAGCCGGGCGAGGTTCTCGTCCACGCGGGCCGTCATCTCCTTGAGCCGCGCGAGGGCCGCGTCGTACTCGCCCAGCCGTTTTTCTATGCCGTCTATCGCGTCCGCGCGCTCGGCGAGGCCGGCCTGCACGGCCTGGATGCGGTCCAGGGCGACCTTGGCGGCCTTCTGCTGCACGTCGAGCTCGATGCCGAAGCGCTGGAGGTCCTCGGAGCGCTTGTCCACGTACGCGGAGAGCTCGTCGCGGATGCGGTCCGCGAATCGCTTCACCTTCTCGAGCGATCGATTGTCGCGGTCGAGCTGGCGATAGACCAGCAGGACGACCAGGACGATCCCGAGCGTTATGAAGTCACCCGTCGTGAAGAGCATGCGGAACTCCAAGGTTTCGGATACCGCGCCTATCGCGTCCCTGCTGACTTCGCGGTTCGACCAAAAGGATACCTCGCGAGTATAGACCATTTCCTATTGAAACGGAAGAACGAGGCGCGCGAAGGGTGGGGCTTAACGAGGAAGCCGGCGCGCGGCTATCCTCGGCCATGCACCACCGATCGCGCATCGCCGCCGGAAGTCCGGCCCTCCTCGCCCTGGCCGTGGCCCTGCTCGCTCCCTGCGCCGCCGCGGCGCAGGAGTCGGCCGCTCCGACCGCGTCGGCCGGGACCGTAGCGCCCTCGAGCGCGGCGGCATCGCCCGCGCCGCAGGAGCGCGTCGCCGCGAGGCTCGCCGCCCCCGCGCGCGTCCGCCAGGGCGACCTCATCGTCGCGTGGGCCGCTTGCGCCGAGCCGCTCGAGCGCGCCCAGATGCGCCTCATCGACGCCTCGGGCAAGGCCGCCGCGACGGCCCGAGGCTTCGACGCGAGCTCGCTCGCGGACGCGCCCGAGCTCGCTCGCGCGTCCCCCGGCGCGGCGCGGCCCAGGCTCTACGGCTTCCTCATCGTCGCGCCGACGCGCCTTCCGCCCGGAAGCTACGAGCTCGAGGCCTTCGGCGCGCGCGTCGGAATATCGGTGGACAAGCGCGGCTTCGCGTCCGAGACGATCAAGCTCGACGACAAGAACACCGCGATCAGGACCAAGCCGGACAAGCGAAAGGAGGAGGAGGCGAAGAAGCTCCTCGAGCTCCTGGGGCGCGCCGATCCGGCCGCGCTCTATATCGACGAGTCTACCTTCGTCCTCCCCGTCGCCGCGGAAGCGCGGCGCAGCTCGCTCTTCGGCGACAGGCGCGCCTACGCCTACTCGAACGGCGGGTCGGACGCGAGCGAGCACGCGGGCCTCGACTTCGCCGTCGTCGAGGGGACGCCCGTCCGCGCCTGCGCGCGCGGCAGGGTCGCGATGGTCGCCGACCGGATCGTTACGGGGAAGACCCTCGTCATCGAGCACCTTCCCGGCCTCTACTCGGTTTACATGCACCTGTCCTCGATCGAGGTCGCGGAGGGCGCGATCGTTGAGCGCGGCTCGCGCGTCGCGCTCTCGGGATCGACGGGCATGTCGACCGGGCCCCACCTCCATTGGGTGCTCAGGGCGGGAGGCGCCGCGTTCGAGCCCGAGCCTCTGCTCGCGGCCTCTCCCCTTGACAAAGCCTTGATAATAAATACAATTATTGCGTTGATCGAAGGGAGGTGATTCCAATCAAGCAGATCATCGTGGACGAGAGCGAGCCCCTCGAGAAGGCCATCAAGCGCTTTAAGCGCATGGTCGAGAAAGAGGGCATCATCCGCGAGTGGAAGAAGCGAGAGTATTTCGAGAAACCTTCCACGATCAAGAATAGAAAGCAGAAAGCCCTCGCGCGCAAGCTCCTTAAGAAGGCCCGTAAGCCTCGCGATTCCAAGGGCGGGTACTGAGATCCGGTGTTCCGGCGAATGCGCCGCGAGCGGCCGTAGGGGTAACCTCTACGGCTTTTTCTTTTTTCGAGGCGAGGGAGGAAAGAGGGCGATGACTAAGAAGCGGATCTCGGCGAGGCGAGCGGTCGCCCTGACGGCCGCCCTCGCGGCAGCCGCTTTCGCGGCGATGCTCGTCTCCTGCGCGGGAAAGGCCGATGCGGCGGACAAGCCCAACCCTACCTTGCGCGCCGCCGCGCTCAAGGTAGGCGCCGCGACGCTGACCGCCGAGCTCGCCCGCTCGGCCGAGGAGCGCGAGCGGGGACTGATGTTCCGGAAGTCGCTCCCCGACGGCAAGGGCATGATCTTCGTCTTCGACTCCGACCAGCGGGTCTCGTTCTGGATGAAGAACACGACGGTCCCGCTCTCGATCGCCTTCATCGGCTCCGATCGGACGATAAAGCAGATCGCCGATCTCGAGCCATTGTCGCTGGAGAGCGTCCGGTCGGAGCGATCGGTCCGCTACGCGCTCGAGGTCCCGCGCGGCTGGTTCGAGCGCGCCGGCGTGAAGGTCGGCGACCGCGTCGACATGCCGCCCTCGATTGACCTCGATGTCGGCTGATAGGTACATTTAACGGCAGAGAACAGCGATGCTCGAGATCGTCACCTTCGGAAGCGAGATACTCAACAAAAAGGCCGAGCCGGTAGCGGAGATCGGAAGCGAGGTCCGGACCCTCGCCGAAGGCATGTTCGACGCGATGGACCGCGGCCGGGGCGTCGGCCTCGCGGCCCCGCAGGTAGGCTCATCCCTCAAGGTGTTCGTCACGAACATCGAGGGCGACCAGAAGCGCGTCTTCATCAACCCCGAGATCGTCCTCACCTCGCAAGAGCAGGTCGAATACGAGGAGGGCTGCCTGTCCCTGCCCCGCCTCTACCTCGACGTCAAGCGGCCCGAGTCCGTCCGTATCCAGGCCTGGAACGAGCGGGGACGGCCCTTCACGATCGAGGCGGGAGGCTTCCTCGCCCGCGTCATGCTCCACGAGTACGACCACCTGGAGGGCCTCCTCTTCATCGATCGGCTTCCGCCCGCGAAGCGGGAGAAGGCCCTCGCCCAGTACCGCAAGCTGTCGAAGGGGTAGGCGGTGCGGATCCTGTTCGCGGGATCGCCCGACATCGCGATACCTTCCCTGGTCCGGCTCTCCCTCGAGCACGAGATCGTCGGCGTCCTCACCAATCCCGAGAGCGCCAAGGGCAGGGGGATGGCGGTCGCGGGGACTTCCGTGGCCCGGGTCGCGCTCGAGCTCTTCGGGGACAAAGTCCCGATCCTCGCCTTCGAGCGCCTCGGGGCCGAGGCTAGAGAGGCCGTTGCGGCGCTCAAGCCCGAGCTCCTCGCCTCCTTCGCCTACGGCAGGATCTTCGGACCGAAATTCCTCGCCCTCTTCCCGCGCGGCGGCGTCAACGTGCACCCGAGCATGCTCCCGAAGTACCGAGGCCCCACGCCCATACAGGCCGCGATCCTCGCCAGGGACGGCGAAACCGCCGTCACTGTCCAGCGGATAGCCCTCGAGATGGACTCGGGCGACATCCTCGGCGTAGCGAGGATCCCGCTATCGGGCCTCGAGAACGCCGACGACATCGCCGAGGTCGCGGCGATACTGGGCGCCGACCTCCTCTCGCGCGTGATCGAGGAGATCGAAGAGGGACGGGAGAGCTCGACGCCTCAGGAAGGGGTGCCGAGCTACTGCTCGATGCTCAAAAAGGAAGACGGCCTCATCGACTGGAGCGCGGGCGTCCTCGACATCGACGCGAGAGTACGCGCGTTCTCTCCCTGGCCGGGGGCCTTCACCTACCTGCGGGACCTCAAGCTCGATCTGCTCGAGTCGCTTCCCTTTCCCGGCGTGACTTTCGCCGCCGGACCCGCCAGCTTCGACTTCGAGGATCCCGTCCCCGGGACGATACTCGGCCTAGACAAGGCGAGAGGCATAATGGTAAAAACCAAAGACGGGCTCATCGCACTGAGGCGCCTGCGCTTACAGAATAAGAAAGCTTTGCCGTACAAGGAATTCGCCAATGGGGTCCGAGACCTCGTCGGCGTCGTCCTGATCAGCCTGAGCGCGCGGGGACGCCCTTTACCGGAGGAAGCGGATCGCCCATGAAACTCAACATCGACCTGCCGAAGATCAAGTCCAGGATATCGAAGCTCCGCCTGCCGACCCTTCCCCTCGACCTGAAGAAGATCGAGTCCTTCGACAACGACCACTATCGCGTCATCGCCTACGGCCTCGGAACCGTCATCGTCATCATGGTCCTCGCCGGGCTTTCGGCCTTTTTCCTCACGCTTCGCGGGGCCGAGCAGACCATGGTGCCCGACGTGCGCGGCATGGATCTCGCCCAGGCCCTCGTCAGGATGCAGGAGAAGGAGCTCTACCCCCGCGTGTCCCTCCGCTTCACGGACGATCCGGGCGAGCGCGGCACGATCGTCGAGCAGAGTCCCTCGCCCGGCGCCATCGTCAAGGCCGGTCGCCGCGTCCAGGTCACGGTCAGCCGCGGGTCGGTCGCCGAGAAGGTCGAGAACTACGTCGGCCAGGACGTGAACGAGGTCAAGATTCACCTCCAGACCGTGTTCGCCGGCGCGCGTCCGCTCCTGACCATCAAGGAGCCTCCGATCTACATTTTCGACCGAGCGCCCGCCGGCACCATCCTCCAGCAGAAGCCCGCCCCCGAGACCGAGATCGGCGGGCCCACGGTCCTCGAGCTCTGGGTGAGTCGCGGCCCCGAGAAGGCCCAGGTCCGCATGCCCGATCTCTCCGGCCTCTCTACGGAGGACGCGATCCTCCAGGTCGAGAAGGAGGACCTCGTCGTGTCCTTCTCCATGCGGAAGCCCGTGAGGGGCGAGCGGCAGGGAGCGGTCGTCTCGCAGACGCCAGCCGCGGGCTCCATGATCGCCGCGAACTCGCGCGTGGCCGTCACCCTGACCGAGCCCGCCTCCGCCAAGGGCATGGTCGCCGGGATCTTCTCGCGCGACCTGCCCGAATATCCCTACGCGCTCAAGGTCGCGCTCGAGTCGCTCAGCCCCTCCGGCGAGCGCTCGCCCATCCTGACGGTCGAGCACCCGGGCGGCTCGTTCACGGCGCCCTACTTCCTGCCTTCGGGGAGCTTCCTCGTGCTGAACGTCCTGGACCGCGAGGTGCCGCCGCGGGTCGAGGTCAGGGCGCCCGAGTGAGCCCGGGCGGCCCGGCTCGTCCGAGCGGCTCGGCTTGTCCGAGCGGCTCGGCTTGTCCGAGCGGCTCGGCTTGTCCGAGCGTTGACGAGCGACGCGCCCTCTGGGAGGCCCTCTCGGTCGTCGAGGACTGGGTGGGAGGCGGCGTTCGGACGGAGCGCGCCGAGCCCGACTTCGCGGCCGCGTCGTCGCGGGCAGCCGCGCGCGGGTCTCCTGGCGACCTCGAGGCGATAGCCGCCGAGGTCCGCTCCTGCGCCGCCTGCGCCCTCGCCTCGACGAGGACGAACCCCGTCCCCGGCGAGGGCGCGGTAGAGCCCCTCGTCCTCGTCGTCGGCGAAGGACCCGGCGCCGAGGAGGACGCGAGCGGCAGGCCCTTCGTCGGGCCGGCCGGCCAGCTCCTCGACAAGATGCTCGCCTCGATCGGGCTCGACCGCCGGACCAACTGCTTCATCGCCAACGTGGTCAAGTGTCGTCCCCCCCGGAACCGTGACCCCGAGCCCGCCGAGCGCGACGCCTGCCTCGGCTACCTCCGCGCCCAGGTCCGGGCGCTCCGCCCCAGGGCCATCCTCTGCGCCGGGCGCATCGCGGCGCAGGCCCTCCTGGGCACGACCGAGGGGATCGGGAAGCTCCGCGGCCCCTGGCGCGAGTTCGAGGGCCTGCCGGTCCTCGCGACCTACCACCCGAGCGCGCTCCTGCGCGACGAGTCGCTCAAGCGGCCCGCGTGGGAGGATCTGAAGAAGCTCCGCGACTTTTTGAACGCGGGCTAGGGCCGAGCCGTGGCTGAATACCTCGAAGTCCTCTTCGACGTCCCGCGCCTGGGAGCCTTGAGCTACCGCAACGACCCGGAGAGGCCGGCCTCGTTCGGCGAGCGCGTCGCCGCCCCCTTCGGTAGGCGCGAGGCGGTCGGCTTCGTCGTCGGCGAGTCGGACGTCTGCTCCGTCCCCGAGGCTCAGATGAAGCGCATAACGCGTCGCGTCGACGACGAGCCCCTGTTCGACGCGCGCGCGGCCGAGCTGGCGCGCTGGATCTCGGGCATGTACTTCTGCTCGCCGGGCGAGGCGCTCTCGGCGATGCTTCCCTCGGGGCGGAGGGAGGCCGCGCGGGAGGCCGCAATCGACGTCGGGGACTTCGAGATAGGGGAGGCCGCGCTGCCCCTGTCGGCAGAGCAGTCCCACGCCCTCGATCGCATAACGCGCAGCAGGTCCGGGACCTCCTACCTCTACGGCCTGACGGGCACGGGCAAGACCGAGGTCTTCCTCCAGGCGGCCGAGGCGACGCTGGCCGAGGGCCGGGGCGTCATCTATCTCGTGCCGGAGATCGCGCTGACGGGGCAGGTCGTTGAGGCCGCGAAGAGGCGCTTCGGAGCCGGCTGCGCCGTGCTGCACTCGCGCCTTCCCGGGTCGCGCCGGCTCGCCGAGTGGCGGCGCATCCTCCGGGGCGAGGCGCGCTTCGCGATCGGGGCGCGCAGCGCGGTCTTCGCGCCGGTCCGCGACCTCGGTCTCATCGTCGTGGACGAGGAGCACGAGCCGAGCTACAAGTCGGGCTCCGCGCCGCGCTACCACGCGCGGCAGGTCGCGATGAGACGCGGCGCTTCGGAGGGCGCCCGCGTGGTCATGGGCAGCGCGACGCCCTCGGCGGAGGCCTGGCGGCTCATGTACGAGGGCTCGATGGAGAGGCTGCCCCTGACCGTGCGGCTCGCGGGAGGCGCGCCCCCGGCGGTCGAGGTCGTGGACATGCGCTCAGAGGCGGGCCCGATATCGCGGCGCCTGGCCGACGCCGTGCGCTCGGCCCACGCCGAGGGCAGGCAGTCCATCCTCTTCCTGAACCGCCGCGGCTTCTCGTACTTCTTCCGCTGCGCGACCTGCGGCCACGAGATCCGCTGCCGCAACTGCTCGGTCGCCTTGACGTACCACAAGGACCGGAACGCCCTCGTCTGCCACTATTGCGGCTATCGCGTCGCCCCGCCCTCTGCCTGCCCCGAATGCGGCTCCCTCGACGTGGGCTGGGCCGGCTTCGGCACCGAGCGCGTCGAGGAGGAGGCCGCGCGCCTCTTCCCGGGCATGAGGATACGGCGCCTCGACGCGGACTCTACTTCCCGCGTCGGCGAGCTCGAGTCGGCCATCGAGGACTTCCGCGAGGGCAGGGCGGACATCCTCCTCGGGACGCAGATGGTCGCGAAGGGCCTCAACTTCCCGCGCGTGAAGGTCGTCGGCGTCGTCCTCGCCGACACGAGTCTCAACCTGCCCGATTTCCGCGCGGCCGAGCGCGCCTTCTCGCTCATCGTCCAGGTCGCGGGCAGGACCGGCCGCTTCACGCCCGACGGAAGGGTCATCGTGCAGACGTACCGGCCCGGCAGCAAGGTCATCGTCCTCGCCGCGGCGATGGACGCTCCCGCCTTCTACTCGGCGGAGCTGGAGACCCGGCGCGAGCTCGGCTTCCCGCCCTTCGCCCGCCTCGTGAGGGTCGTCTTCAGGTCCAAGGAGAAGGGGAGGGCGGCCACGGCCGCCAGGGACTTCGCCGCCGCGCTCGAGCCGCTCCTGCCCAAGGGCGCCGAGCTCCTCGGCCCGGCCGAGTGCCCCTTGGGCATGGTCGCAGGCTCCTTGCGCTGGCAGATCATCCTCCGCTCGGCCGAGCTGGGAAGCCTGCATCGTGCCGTCGGCTCCGCCCTCGCGGAGTACCGGCCGCCTTCTTCGGTCAAGGTCGAGCCGGACGTAGATCCGGTGAGCCTCATGTAACGCGCGACGCGCGGCGAGTTCGGACGGCGGCCGCCGAATCGGACTTGGAAACCGGTCTGGCCTGGCGTACAATTCTGCAACGATGCGTCTCGGACTGAGGTCGACTATCATCATGGCCTGCGCGGCCTCCTGTGCCGTCGGGGCGGCCTCCTTCGCGCTCGCTCTTGAACTTATCGGGAAGGCGCCGATCGGCCCGCTCCCGCCCTGGGCCGTCCCGGCGGCCGCCTGCGTGGCGGCGGGCTCGATCGCGGCGGCGCTCATCGCGGCCCTCGCCGGCAGGGGCGCTCGCGCGGCGGCCGGCGCGGCGCGGGCCTTCTTGAGCGGCGAGTCGGGAATCAGGATCGAGCGCTCCCCCGGCCCGCGCGAGCTCGGCGAGCTGACCCGCGCCTTCAACGCCGCAGCCGCTGCCGCCGCGGCTTCCTCGGCCTCGCGCGACCCGGAGCCCGAGCCGGACGCGGACGAAGGCCCCTCTCCAAGGGTCCCGAGCGCGATCAACGAGCTTCCCTTCTCCGACGAATTGCTCGTCCGCGAGACGAAGATGGCGCTCCGGATGCAAAGGCGCATCGTGCCGGCGCCGAGCGAGCTGCCGACGCGCCCCGAGCTCGCATTCGGGGCGGCCTACCTCCCGGCGGACAACACGGGCGGCGATCTCTACGACGCGGTCAGGGCGGGCAAGAACGGCTACGCCTTCCTCGTCGCCGACGTCGCGGGCCGCGGCATCCCCGCCGCCCTCGTCTCGGCCATGGTGAAGAATTCCTTCCGATCGAAGGCGACCTGGCACGCCGACGCCGCCCAGGTCATGGCGGCGGTCAACGAGGAGCTCGTCCCCGTCCTCTGCGACACCGAGAATTTCGTCACCGCCTTCTACGCCGTCCTCGACCTCGAGAGCGGGACCCTGTCCTACGCCAACGCGGGCCATCCTCCCGCGCTCCTCATGCGCCGCAGGCTTGCCGCGGCCGAGGACCTCGACGGCTCGGGAGGGCCGCTCGGCATACGAGCGGGCGAGGCCTACGCCACCGGGCAGCGGAGGCTGGAAGAGGGCGACAGGATCGTCTTCTTCACCGACGGCGTCACTTCGTCGCGCAACTTCCGCGGCGAGGAATTCTCGCGCGGCCGCCTCGCCGCCGCGGTCGCCGAAGGGGCAAGATTGCCCGTGTCGGAGCTCGCCGCGACCCTCGCCGAGGATCTCGAGGCATTCTCGATCGGCGCGCCGCGCGGCGACGACACCGTCCTCATGATCTGCGAGTTCCGCTCCTTCGCGAGGCCTCTCGGGACGGAGCCGACGAGGCCCTCTCGCGGAGAGGACGACTACCCGAGCCTCTCGAGGAAGGGGGCCTACCTCGCCTCGACGGGGAAGGTCGCCGAAGCCGCCCTCGTCTACGAGCGGCTCCTCGAGATCGAGCCCGAGGACGCGACGGCCCTGAGCAACCTGGGCACGCTGTACTGGAAGATGGGCAGGCGCGCCGAGGCCGCCCGCCGCTTCCGGGAAGCCGCGCGCATCGAGCCCCAGGACCCGAGGATCGCGCGCAACCTCGCGTTAGCTGAGCGGAGCGGGGCCGCGCGCATCGAGCCGCAGGGCCCGAAGGCCGCGCCCGCTTCCGCGCCGACGGAACGCGACGCGGCCCGCCCGACCGCCGAGCCCGGGCCGCCGAGCCCGGACCAGGTCGACGACGAGATCGAGGACGCCGAGCCGGTCGACGACCTCTAGACGCTACCAGCGATTGACCACTTTCTCGCAGAAGCCCTGAAGCTCCTTCACGCGGATCTCTCGGCCGTCGTCGAGGATCGCGCGGCCCGACCAACGGCCGAAGACTTGGTGCTGGATCGAGGCCAGGACGCCGAGGTCGGTCTTCGAGGCGCGGTCGAGGACGGGCGAGAGGACGAGATCGAGGCGGCTGTCCTCCGATACGACTCTCCAGGGCCGCATGAAGTCGCGGTCGTCGAAATCGATCGAGAGGCGGCCGATCTTGTAGGCCTTGCCCTCGTGGAAGAGCATGTTCTCGCTCGCGGCGCTCGTATCGCCGAAGCCGTAGCCGATATTGAAACCGAAGCTCTCGCCCCCGACGGCGGAATCGTTCTGATGGACGATCCCGCTGGCGGATCCCCAGAGCCACGAGTTCGACCAGGGCCAGACGCCGCGGCCCCAGTCCAGCACGGCGAAGGCCGAGCCGCGCTCGAGCTTGAACTCGCGCTTGCCGAGCCTGAAGCTCCCCTCGGCGTCCTGACAATTGATTTTCTGATTGTAGTAGAAGCAGCGCCTCCGCCGGGTGAAGGGGGTCGCGATGACCATCGAGGCCCGCCCGGGCCGCTCGCTCAATCTGATCTCGCCCTCGAGCCCGATGCCCGCGGCGACCCGGCCCTTGTTCGTGGGAGGCGCGTCGCCCGGCGGGAGGGGCAGGCAGACGTGGGCCTGCGGAGGACGCGGCGCGCCCTTCGAGCCGAAGTCGGGCCAGGAGAAGGAGAGCTTCCTCTCTCCCCCTCGCGCCTCGAAGCGCAACCGCGCGCCGCCCTCGTCGACGTCGACGACGCAGTCCTCGGAGCTCGGCGGCATTCGGAAGCGACCCAGTGTGAGGGGCGGCATGACGGTCTCGGTCGTCTCGACGGACGCGGCGAAGTCGAGGACCGTCGCCGAGACGAAGCCCATGTAGCCGTTGTCCGACACCGTCAGCGCGATGCCGAAGTCGCGCGCGAGGACGCAGTAGTAGTCCCACTCCTTGACGCGCCATGACGGCGCCCTGATGGCCGCCCTGTCGTAGCTGAGCACGAGCGAGTCGGACCAGCCCGGCTCCCTTAGCCCTCCGTCCTCGTCGAGGAGGGGGCCCGGTCCCGCGATCTTGTGTTCCATACGACGATTATACCCTCATCGCGAGGGTCCGCGCGGCACGGGGACTACGAGAATCGGCCCCCTCCACGAGCGCGCCGCGTCGAAGGCCACGCAGCCGTCGAGGCTCGCGTCGATGCCGAGCTTCCGGTGCGTCGATACGACGAGCATGTCTCCCTCGACGCGAGACGCGACGATGGCCTTGACCGGCCTGCCGCGCGCGACCCGATACTCGGCTCGGACGCCTTCCGAGCCGAGGCGCTCGGCGATGCCGCGCAGGTACGCGGCCGAGCCTTCGGCGGCGAGCTCGAGCGACTCGCCCGTGAGCGCGGGCGCGAGCCGGGCGAAGACCGCTCCCGGCCCTCCGGCCTCCGAGGCCCGGCGAGGCACGACCGCGAGAAGCGAGGCGCCGATGCCGAAGGCCCTCGCTAGTACCGCCGCCGCCGGAAGGGCGGCCTCGTGCTCAGTTCGTCCGTCGAGGGGAAGGACGAGGCGCCGGGGCGAGAGCGCGGCCGTAGCCGAGCCGGCGCCGCCCGGTCCCTCGGCGCGCGGCACGAGGAGGACCGCGGCCCTGCCCGCCGCCGCGACCTTGAGCGGCAGCTCTCCGGTCAAGGCGTCGGAGACGCCGCGCCTGCCGTGGGCCGCCATCACGGCGAGGTCAACGCCGAGCTCGGCGTCGTGGGCGGCGACGGACTCGGCGACGCCTCGCGAGCCTCGGCCGTCGCGGCCGGATCCCGAGTGGACGTGGAACGAGGCGCGAAGGCCCTCGGCCGCGAGTCGGGCGGCGATCGGCGCGAGGTAGGCCTCGGCCTCGGGGACTGTCGCGAGGTGCCGCTCTCCGTGGATCGACTCAGGCGGCCTGGGCTCCACGACGTGCAGGAGCACGAGCGAGGATCCCAGGCGCCTCGCGAGTTCCTCGGCCGCGGGCAGCGCGGCCTCCGAGCTCGGCGAGCCGTCGAGGGCGACGATAATCCTTTCGAACACGGCTTTCCCCCTCAGCCTGTTATAAGAACGAGGCGGCTATCAGGTAGAGATTGAGCGCCGTCACGAGGAGGGCGGCGCAGCCCAGAGCGACGCTCGCGACGCGGCCGTTCGCCAAGGCGCCCATGACCTTCCGGTCGGAGGTGAAGCGGAGCAGCGAGAAGATCGTGACGGGAAGGCCGAAGCTGAGGACGACCTGGCTGAGCACGAGGACGCGCGTGGGATCGAAGCCCGACACGATCACGGCCAGCGAGGGCAGGATCGTGACGAGGCGCCTTACCCAGACCGGGATGTGCTTGCGGATGAATCCTTCCATTATGATCTGGCCCGCGCTGGTCCCCACGGTGGAAGACGAGAGCCCCGAGGCAAGGAGCGAAACGCCGAAGATGTAGCCCGCCGCGTTCCCGAGGAGCGGCTTGAGGGTCGCGTAGGCCTCCTCGATCGTCCCCACGCCCGAGGCGCCGCTTCCGTGGAAGGCGGAGGCCGACATGGCCAGCATCGCCGCGTTGACGAAGCTCGCGATGCCCATCGCGACGAAGACGTCGATGAGCTCGAAGCGGAAGAGCCTCTTGAGGCCGGCGGAGTCCGCGGGCCTCAGGCGATTCTGCGTCAAGGCCGAGTGGAGGAAGATCGCGTGGGGCATCACCGTCGCGCCGAGTATCCCGCAGGCGAGGAGGATGGCCTCCTGGCCCGGCAGGCTCGGCCGGGAGAGCGCGATCCCCATGGCGCGCCAGTCGGGCGAGGCGATGATCGTCTCGGCGAGGTAGCAGAGGGCGACGACCGCCACGAAGGCCGTGATGACCGCCTCGAGCGGCCGGAAGCCGTAGCGCTCCAGGCCGAGTATGACGAAGGTCGCCGCAGCCGTGACGAGGCCGCCGGCCCAGAGCGGCAGCCCGAACAGGAGCTGGATGCCCACCGCGGCCCCGAGGAACTCCGCGAGGTCGGTAGCCATCGCGACGATCTCCATCATGATCCACAGGCCCCAGTTCGCCCATCCTGGGTACGAGGCGCGGCAATGCTGGGCGAGGTTCATGCCCGTGGCTATCCCGAGCTTGGCGGCCATGGCCTGCACGAGGATCGCGATCGCGTTCGAGGCGAAGATGACCCACAGGAGCGTATAGCCGAAGCGCGCGCCCGCTTGGATGTTCGTCGCGTAATTGCCGGGGTCGACATAGGCGACGCTCGCGATGAAGGCCGGCCCCAGGAAGGGAAGGAGGCGCTTGAGCGGGCCGGCCTTCGACTTACCCTCCAGGACCGACGAGGCCGCGCTCGCCGTCCGCTCGCTCAGCCCCCGCGCGCCTTCTTTCATCGGCCGGTCCCTATCCGGCGACGACCGGATTCGACAGCGTGCCGATGCTCTCGATCTCGACCTCGACGACGTCGCCGGGCGACAGGGGCCCTACGCCGCTCGGCGTGCCGGTGGCGATGAGATCGCCCGGCTCGAGCGTCAGGTTGCGCGAGATGTAGGACACGAGGCGGGCCACGCCGAAGATCATGTTCGCCGTGCTCGATTCCTGCGCCATCGCGCCGTTGAGCCGGCATCTGATCGCGAGGGCCTGCGGGTCCAGGACGGCGTCCGCGGGGAGGATCGCGGGCCCGACGGGGCCGAAGCCGTCGAAGCTCTTGCCGCGGAACCAGCCGGAGCGGTCGAGGTTCTGGATGTCGCGCTGGCTCACGTCGTTGAAGCAGGTGTAGCCCAGCACGTAGGCGAGGGCGTCGGCCTCGCCTACGTCCTTGCAGCGCCTGCCCATGACGACCGCGAGCTCGGCCTCGTAGTCGGTGCGGCTCGAGGCGATGCCCGAGGCCGCCAGGAAGGCGAGCGGCAGCGGGATGGGATCGCCGGGGCCGATGAGCACGTTAGGCGTCTTCGCGAAGAGGATCGGTTCCTTCGGCTCGTCGTCCGAGGGCCTCGCCGAAGCGTCCGCGAGGATCGTCGGGCTCTCCTCGACGTGCTCGCGGTAGTTGAGGCCTACGGCCACGATCTTCTGCGGATTGAGCACGTAGCTCAGCCGCGTGCCCAGGATCGGGAGCTCGACCACCTGACGGACCTCCGGCCGCGCCCGTCTTTTCGCGCGGCTTTCGCATGAATCATAGCCTCCGCGACGATCCCGCTCAAGGCGCTTGGATTCGGTACCGCGCTGCACTACAATTACTCCTGCGCGCTCCGGATACCGGGCGCCTTACGATGAAGGAGGAGTGAATGACGCGTTCCCGCGGGCCGGCGATGGCCCTCGTCGTCGCTTTCGCCCTGGCCGCGGCCTCGGCGATCGCGCAATCCCAGGCCTCGAAGACCTACAACGTGTCCGATATCGGGCAGCTGCTCAAGGCCATAGGCCCCGACAGGACCGTCGTCCTCCGCAAGGGCGACTACAAGCTCTCGGCCGCCTACTCCTTCACCAGCGACTACGTCGCCTGGGCCGACGGCGACGATGGCAAGGAGCTCGCGCTGAGCGGGCTTAAGAACCTCACGATCCGGGGAGCCGACGGGGCTCGCCTCGTGTCGGACTCCTCGCTTTCGTCCATCTTGGGCATCTACGAGTCGAGCGGCGTCACGATCGACAACGTCGCCTTCTCGAGGAGCAAGGACGCGGGCGACGACGCGGGGGCGGGCAGCCTCTACGTCGAGAGCGTCGACGGCCTGACGATCGACCGCTGCTCCTTCGAGGGCGGGACGACCGTGGCGATCGAGCTCTGGGAGTGCTCCGGCGTAAAGATACGGAGGGCCAAGGTCTCGGGGACGACCTCGGGAGCGATCTCAGCCTACTACACCGACGACATCGAGTCCTCGGCCCTGAGCGTCTCCGGCTGCGAGGGCTATCCCCTCCTGTACTTCGAGGATTGCGGGGACGCGTCGTTCTCGGACGCTTCCTTCAAGGGCAACGCCGGCGGCAACCTCGTCGAGATCTACGCATCGGAGGACGAGGCCGGAGCGGTGTCCTTCTCCGGCTGCGAATTCTCGGATAACGAGTTCGAGTACTTCTCCGGCACCGACAACCTTCCCTCTACCGATAAGTGCGAATTCGCCACCAACAGCTTCGGCGAGGACTGGGCCGAGAATTCCGTCGCGCCCGCCAGCGACGACGAGTACTACGACGAGTATGCGGGAGACGAGGACTACGAGGACTACGAGGAGCCGGCCACCTTCGAGCATTCCTCGGGCCTCACCTTTACGTATCCCTCGTACTGGGAGCTTCAGGAATTCGCGACCAAATCCAGGGCCGGCTTCTTCGCGCCCTTCGGCTCGACCTTCGTGCTCGTCCTGACTCCCTACCAGCTGCCCGCCAAGGCCGATCCCGCGAAGCAGCGGCAGAAGCTCTTCGACGACGCGTTAGCCGCGCTCGTGAAGAGCCTCAAGGACGAGTCGTCCGTCGCGCTCTCGGTCAAGGCCGACGGCGAGAGCTTCGACGCGGACGGCGTCGTCTCGCAGGAGTACACGGGCACGGCCACGAAAGGAAAGGGCGAGCGCGCGGCCGCTCGCGTCAAGCTCATGATCTACGGCGGCGGAGTGCACGCGCTCGTCGGGATGGCGAAGGACACGTCCTCGCTCGAGGTTGACACAGACGCGGATTCCGTCTTTTCGTCAATCACGATCACGGAGTAGCCGCTCGAAATAGCGCTCCCCGTTGCTCATGACGCCTCGCGATGCTAGAGTTGAAGAAACAAGCATCGCGAGGTGGCATCCATGGTAATTCTCACTCTCAATTGCGGCTCATCGTCTGTCAAATACCAGGTATACGACTGGAAGCTCAAGGAAACGCTGGCGACGGGCATCGTCGAGCGCGTCACGATAGGCGGCTCGTCCATCACGCACAAGGCGAAGGGCAAGCCCGACTACGTAGTCACCCACGAGTGCCCTACGCACACCGTGGCCATCGAGCTCATCCTGAAGACATTGACGGACAACGGCCATGGCGTCATCAAGGACATGTCGGTCATCAAGGCGGTCGGGCACCGGGTGGTGCACGGCGGCGCGAAGTTCGCCCGCTCGGTCCTGATAGACGACGAGTTCGTGTCGGTGTTCCGCGACCTGACCGACCTCGCCCCGCTCCATAATCCCGCCAATCTCATGGGCGTCGAGGCCGCGAAGGCCGTCATGCCCTCGATCCCGCACTGCGCCGTCATGGACACGGCCTGGCACCAGACCATGCCGGACTTCGCCTACACCTACGCCGTCCCGCGCGAGTGGCAGGAGAAGTACGCGGTCCGCCGCTACGGCTTCCATGGCACCAGCTTCCTGTACGTCGCCAAGCGCGCGGCGGTCCTCCTTGGCAAGGACCCCTTCGAGACGAACGTCATCATCGCGCACATCGGCAACGGCGCCTCGATGAACGCGGTCAAAGGCGGCTGCTCCTTCGACACCTCCATGGGCATGACGCCCCTCGAGGGCCTCGTCATGGGCACGCGATCCGGGGATCTCGATCCCGGCGTCGTCTTCCATATGATCCGCAAGGCGGGCCTCAAGGCCGCGGACGTGGACAAGATCCTCAACAAGGAATCGGGCGTGCTCGGACTGACCGGCCGCTGGGCAGACCGCCGCGACGTCGTCCAGGCAGCCGAGGCGGGCGATCCGGTCGCCGTCCTCGCGAGGAAGGCCGAGTGCTACCGGATCAAGAAGTACATCGGCGCCTACGCGGCCGCGCTCGGCCACATCGACGCGGTCGTCTTCACCGCGGGCGTCGGCGAGATGAGCCCTACGATCCGGACGATCGCGACCGAGGGGCTGGAGGAGCTCGGGCTCGTCGTGGACCCGAAGAAGAACGACGCGGCGACGAGCCGCAACGCCGAGCTCGACGTCACGGGCTCAGGCTCCAGGGTCAAGGTCTTCGTCATTCCGACCGACGAGGAGCTCGTGATGACCGAGGACGCCTACGCCCTGACCGCCGGGACCTACGACCTCCATACGAAGTACCGCTACTACTTCCAGGACCGCGGCTACGTGAACAAGGCCCGGGCCGAGGGCCTCGCGCGCGACCTGGCAAAGAAGCCGTACCTGAAGGAGCTGATCGCGAAGGCTCCGTGAAGCGTGGAGGACGGATGCGGATCATCATAGTCAATATCAAGGTCAAGCCCGAGTCCGTCGACGACTTCATCGCCGCGACCCGCGAGAACGCGGCCAAGAGCGTCCTCGAGCCCGGCATCGCGCGCTTCGAGCTATTGCGCGACGAGGCCGATCCCTGCCGCTTCGCCCTCGTCGAGACCTACCGCGACGACGAGGGCCAGGCCCGCCACCGCGAGACCGCGCATTACGCGAAGTGGAAGGACGCGGTCGAGCCCATGATGGCCGAGCCGAGGGCGCGCGCGGCCTACTTCCCCGTAGCGTGAACTTCGAATTCGCCGCGCCCGGACGGATCGTCTTCGGCCCCGGCCGCGTCGAGGCGGCCGGGGAGATCGCGAAGGCGCTCTCGCGCGGGAGCGGCGCGGCGCGAGCGCTCGTCGTGTCGGGCGCCGATATCCGACGCTCCGCTCCCCTCGTCGCGTCGCTCGAGCGCGCGGGCCTCTCCTGCGAGCGCTATCCGGTCCGGGGCGAGCCCCGCTTCGAGGATGCGCGCGAGGCGACGGCCCTCGCGAGGTCGGCGCTCTGCGGCGTCGTCATCGGCTTCGGCGGAGGCTCGGCGCTCGACCTGGCCAAGGCCGTCGCGGCCCTCCTGGCAAATCCCGGCGATCCTATGGACTACGCCGAGGTGATAGGCGGGGGCAAGGCGCTGTCCGAGCCCTCCTATCCCTGCGTCGCGATCCCGACGACGGCCGGCACCGGCTCCGAGGCCACGCGGAACGCGGTACTCGCCTCGACCGAGCATCGGGTCAAGGTCAGCCTCCGCTCGCCGACCATGCTCCCCGCCGTCGCCATCGTCGATCCCGAGTTGACCTACGGCCTTCCCCCGACTATCACGGCGCAGACCGGCATGGACGCCCTGGCCCAGCTCCTCGAGCCCTTCGTCTGCTCGAGCCCGAGCCCCCTCGTGGACGCGATTTGCCGAGGCGCCCTGCCCCGCGTCGCTCGCTCGCTGCCCGCCGCCTTCGACGACGGGGCGAACGCCGCGGCCCGCGAGGACATGGCCTTTGCCAGCCTGTCGGGCGGGCTCGCGTTGGCGAACGCCCGGCTCGGGGCCGTGCACGCGCTCGCGGGTCCCCTCGGCGGCGCCTTCCCCGTGCCGCACGGGGCGGCCTGCGCCGCCCTCCTGGCACCGGTTGCGTCGGCTAACGTCCGGGCGCTGCGGTCCCGTGATCCTGGCGGCCCCGCCCTGGCGCGGTACGCCCAGGCGGCCTCTATGCTGATGGGCGGCGACGCCGCACCAGGGGCCGTATCCGAAGCAGAGCCCGAGGACGCGTCCGTGTTTTTTGCGGGCCTTGCCGCTCGGCTGGGCATCCGCCCACTCGCGGAGTACGGCGTCGGCAGGGACGATTTCCTCGAAGTAGCCAGAAAAGCCTCGGCCTCGAGCTCGATGAGGGGGAATCCCATCGCTTTGACACTGGAAGAGTTAATGTCGATTCTCGAGGAAGCGACTTTTTTTTCAGAGTGATTTTTTACTACGATCATTTATTAGAAAGGACCAGGAAACGGCAATATCCGCATTATTTTCTACTATCATCATTGAGGTTTTTTGAATTCCAGTCTATATTCTGTCCAATAGGTTCAGGCGGCCGAAAATGACCAGCGAAGGTCGTTGTCGACCTCCTTAGTTTGTGACGATTCGTCCTGGCGGACCGTCGCAGGGCCTCTCGGGGTGAGCCTCCTTCCCCGGGGGGCCCATTTGTCTCGTCCGCGTCCTGCGGATATACTCGCCGACATGGATTTGCGCCTCTTCGACCGCTGGTGCCGCGATCTTCTCGAGATCGATGCCCTGGCCAAGATCGACAATTCGCTCAACGGCATCCAGGTCGGAAGGCGCGGGGACGAGATCAAGCTCGTCGCCTTCGCGGTCGACGCCTGCGCTGAGGCCATACGGCGGGCCGCCGCCGCCGGGGCGCAGGTGCTCTTCGTCCATCATGGGCTGTTCTGGGGCGGAAACGCCCGGCTCGAGGGCCCACTCCTCGAGCGCGTGCGGCTCCTCCTCGAACGCGACCTCGCGCTCTACGCCTGCCACCTCCCCCTGGATAAGCACGCGGAGGTCGGCAATAACGCCGTGCTAGCGCGAATGCTCGGCCTAAAAGAGGCGAGGAGCTTCGGCCCCTACCACGGAGTCGAGCTGGGCTTCGCCGGCGCCCTCGATCCGCCGATCGGTTTGGACGAGGCAGTCAGGCGGATCCTCCCCGATGGGTCGCGGCCCCTGACGCTCATTCCCGGCTCCCGGACGGAGATCCGGAGCGCGGCCGTCGTCTCCGGCGGCGCGGCCGATAACGCCTTCGATGCGCTTGCCGCGGGGATCGACCTCTTCGTGACCGGCGAGAGCTCACACGACGTCTACCATTCGATGATCGAGTCCGGCGCGGCCTTCCTGGCCGCGGGGCACTACGCCACGGAAACCTGGGGCGTCAAGGCCGTGGCCGAGCGGCTCGGCCGCGAGATGGGCGTCGCGACCGTCTTCATCGACCTGCCGACGGGCTTGTAAGCGAAAGGATCTGGAATGGATCAGCAGCATCGAGTCCCGATAGGGCCCCTCCTCCTGGCGTTCGCGATCATCGTGGCCGACCAGGCCAGCAAGGCCATCGTCATGGCCTACGTGACCCCCGGCACGATCGCCTTCAGCGCCTTCGGGGACTTCTTCTGGATCGTGCGGCAGCAGAACCTGGGCATGGCCTTCAGCCTCCTCGACAATCTGGACGGCACGACGCGCGCCTGGATCCTCATCGCGCTGCCGATGGTCCTCGTGGCCGCGGTCCTCGCCTACTACTTCAAGGGACGCGACCTCTCCTCGCTCCAACGCTGGGCACTCGCAGGCATAGCGGGCGGTGGATTCGGCAACATCATCGACCGGATACTGAGGAAGGACGGCGTCGTCGACTTCCTCAGCTTCAAATTCTATGGCATATTCGGCTACGATCGCTGGCCGACCTTCAATATCGCCGATTCGGCCGTCGTCGTGTGCACGCTCCTCTTTCTGATCTCGACGATCATCGCCGACCTAAGGAGAAATCAATGACGAAGAACGCGCGAAGGGCTACCTTCCTGATCGTCGCGGTCGTCGCGAATTTCCTCGTGACCTGCATCATCCTTATCGCCCTGATCGTCCTCTGGAGCCTCGTCGCGGGGGCCCTCGGGATCGCGCAGAGCACTATCTTCCCGGCCTTCGTGATCGCCTTCGTCGGATCGGTCGTGCTCTCCGGCTTCCTCTATTCCAGGGTCATCAAGGCAATCGGCAAGCGCCCCGACCTCGAGGAGCGCTTCGGGCTCACGAAGTAGGGGCGCGCGGTGGGAGGATACGCCGAGAAGCTCGCCGCGCTGGGCGCGCGCGTCCCCGAGGTCTGCCTACCTGCCGAGGGCGTCGACTACTCGAAGTGGGCAGTGGTCGCCTGCGACCAGTATTCGTCCGAGCGCGAGTACTGGATGCGGGCCGAGCGAGCGACCTCCGGCGCGCCCTCGACCCTTAGCCTCATTTTCCCCGAGGCCTTCCTCGAGGACCCGGATAAGGGCGAGCGCATAACGCGCATCCAGTCGAGCATGACCTCCTACCTGGCGCGGGGAGTGCTGAAGGACATCGGGCCGGGCATGGTCCTCGTCGAGCGCTTCACCTCGGGCGGCGAGCGGCCGCGCGTCGGGCTCGTCATGGCCTTCGATCTCGAGGCTTACGACTACTCCGCCGCCTCGACCTCGCTGATCCGTCCCTCCGAGGGCACGATCGTCGAGCGGCTCCCCCCCCGAGTGGCGATCCGCAGGGGCGCGGTCCTCGAGCTGCCGCACATCATGATCCTCGTCGACGATCCCGAGCGGACCCTCATCGAGCCGATCTACGCGGCGCGGGGCGGCCTGCCCAAGCTCTACGACTTCGACCTGATGCTGGGCTCGGGCCGCGTGAGAGGATGGAAGGTCGCCCAGGCCGACACGCTGGACCGCCTCGCCGACGCGCTCGGGCGCCTCGCCGATCCCGCCGCGTTTCGCGCCAGATACGATCTCGCCGAGCTCCGCGCGCCGATGCTTTTCGCGGTCGGCGACGGCAATCACTCGCTCGCCACGGCCAAGGCCGTCTGGGAGGAGACCAAGAAGGCGAGGGCGGGGGATCCCGATCTCATGGATCACCCCGCGCGTTATGCGCTCGCCGAGCTCGTCAATGTCTACGACGAAGGGCTGCCATTCCATCCGATCCACCGCCTCCTCGCGGGCGTCTCCCGGGAACGGCTGGCCGCCGCCATGAGGGCCTACGGCCCCTGCGAGATCGAGAGCGCGGCTTCGGCCCAGGCCGCGATCGAGCGCGTCGACGAGCCCGATCCGGAGCTCGCGCATCGCGTCGCCATGATCGACGCCGCGGGGGCGAGCGTCGTCCGCTTCCCCCGCCCGAAGGCGAAGCTCGCGGCGGGCACCATGCAGGCGATCCTCGATCCCTTTGTCAAGGCCGAGAAGGGCGCCGGCATCGACTATATCCATGGGACAGAGAGCCTCATGGCGCTCGCGCGCAAGAGCGGCAACGTCGGCCTCTACCTCCCTCCCATCGACAAGGCCGGCTTCTTCGAGACCGTGATCCGCGACGGCGTCATGCCGCGGAAAACATTCTCGATGGGGGAGGCGCCAGATAAGCGCTTCTACATCGAAGCGCGGAAGATAGTGCGCTAATGCAGGAGTATTCACAGTAGTCTTTCTCTCCTCTGCCGATATATTCATATAACCGCGTTTACGATCGCATAACGCGGGAAGGCGGAGGGAATACATGAGGGAAGCGCTACTATTACTTCTCATCATCATCTCGCTCGCGCTGGGCTGCGCGGCCGGAAATGGGGATTCAGAGGTCGAAGGAACGTCGGGACCTGCCTACGTCGGCACGTGGAAAGGCAGTGGAATCGACGTCGAGTACGTCGGGAATTGCGACATAGTCGTCTCGTTGACGACTACGGAGTACTCGGTCTCCTTGTACGCGCACGGCACTACGACATTGCAGATGGGCTCGAACAGGGGCACGCATACCGGGCTCATAGAGTCAACATCGACGACGGATACCTGGAACGCGCTCACGCTGACCGAAGAATACATGAGCTCATGGGGCTCTCCGTCCGCGGGAGACCTCGATTACACCGCGTTCTGGATCGAGGGGACGACGATGCATTTCAAGTACGACATTGAAAGCGACCATTCTTCGTACGGAACGGAAGGCGACCTGATAAAGCAGTAGACGGCACTATCGCTCGATTGTGGATGCTCAAACTCAGATAGCTCTTTCGGGTCATGGCCACGGTGAGCATCCATAATCGAGGTTTTTTTACGTATTCGATATTCATGCGGCGCCGCTGTATAAAAATAGGCATCTCGGTTATCGAGATGCTATTGGTAATTACTATTACAATATATAGTTAATATTCTGAACTCGGAATGCCTTCCCTATTTTCCTAGCGCTTGACAGGCTATCCGTAATCAGTAAAATGGCGCTACCCGTTCTGTATCGCTAAAAAAAGATCGTATTCCTAATTACAAGGAGGAACTCATGGTGATCTTGCTTGCCGACGCATTCGCTCCGGACCTTCCTGGAAGGCTTTCCCCCTTCGGTCAGGTCGTGACCGATTCGAGTCGCGTCTCCGAGGGTGAGGTCATCATCGTCCGCTCCAAGACCAAGGTCGACAAGGCCATGATCGACGCGGCTCCCAAGCTCAAGTATATCATCCGCGGCGGCGTCGGCGTGGACACCATCGACGTCGAGTACGCCAAGTCGAAGGGCATCGCGGTCGACAACACCCCCGAGGCCTCGAGCCTCGCCGTGGCCGAGCTTGCCTTCGCCCTCATGATCGCCCTGCCGAACCACATCGCCGAGGCCGACTCTTCCATGAAGCAGGGCAAGTGGCTCAAGAAGGAGCTCGAGCGGACCGAGCTCGGCGGCAAGACCCTGGGCCTGGTCGGCATCGGACGCATCGCCCGCGAGCTCGCGATCCGCGCCAAGGCCTTCGGCATGAAGGTCGTCGCCTACGATAAATATGTCGCGTCCTCGGACGTCGCCAAGATGGTAAGCCTTGACGAGGTCCTCTCGTCCTCGGACTACGTGTCGATCCACACGCCGCTGACCGACGAGACCCGCGGCATGATGAACGCGGCGGCCTTCTCCAAGATGAAGAAGGGCGCCTACCTGATCAACACCTGCCGAGGCCCCGTCGTGAATACCGCCGACGTCGTCGCGGCGCTCAAGGACGGTAAGCTCGGCGGCTACGCGACCGACGTCTACGACAAGGAGCCGCCCGAGGGCTCGCCCCTCCTCTCGGCCCCCCGCGTCCTCCTCACGCCCCACCTCGGCGCCTCGACCGAGGAGAACCTCACGAGGCTCGGCGACTGCATCGTCGAGCGAATCCAGAAGTACGCGAAGAAATAAAGGAGCAGGACATGAAGCGCGCCATCAACTTCAACGCCGGCCCCGCGGCGATACCGCAGGAAGTCCTCGAGAAGGCCCGGGACGAGATGCTCGACTGGAAAGGCACGGGCATGTCGGTCATGGAGGTCTCCCACCGCTCGAAGGAGTACGAGGAGATGCACAACCACGCCCAGGCCTCCTTCAAGGAGATCGCGGGCATGGGCGACGACTGGAAGATCCTCTTTCTCATGGGCGGAGCGAACTTGCAGTTCTCCATGCTGCCCATGAACTTCGTCCCCGACGGCGGCAAGGCCGAGTACATCGTGACGGGGCACTGGGCGAAGGCCGCGCTCAAGGAGGCCAAGCGATACGGCGGCGTCCCCTCCGTCTCGACCGAGAAGGACGGGGCCTTCCGCTCGATCCCGAAGCAGTCCGAGATCAAGGTCGATCCCAAGGCCGCCTACGTCCACATGACGAGCAACAACACGATCTTCGGCACGCAGTGGCGGTACTGGCCCGACGTCGGCACGGTTCCCCTGATCGCGGACATGTCGAGCGACATCTTCTCCCGGCCCTTCCCCGCGGACAAGTTCTCCTTCATCTACGCCGGCGCGCAGAAGAACCTCGGGCCTTCCGGCGTTCTCGTCGCGGCGGTCAAGGAGTCCTTCCTCGCCAAGGCGAAGGAGGACCTGCCCTCGATGCTCTCCTACAAGGTCCACGCGGCGAACAACTCGCTCTTCAACACGCCCCCCTGCTTCTCGATCTACATCCTCGACCTCACTCTCGACTGGATAAAGAAGATGGGCGGTCTCAAGGGCCTCGAGAAGATCAACGACGAGAAGGCCCGCGTCCTCTACGACGCGATCGACGCCTCGGGCGGCTTCTACAACGACCCCGTCGACAAGGACGCCCGCTCCAAGATGAACGTCGTGTTCCGTCTCCCGAGCGAGGAGCTCGAGGAGAAGTTCGTGAAGGAGGCCAAGGCCGCCGGCATCATCGGCGTCAAGGGCCACCGTTCCGTGGGCGGCATCCGCTTCTCCATCTATAACGCCAACCTCGTCGAGAACGTCAAGAAGTCGGTCGATTTCATGAAGGACTTCCAGAAGCGCAACGGCTGACGGCATCGACTCGGCGCCGACCTGAGCGGCCTCCCGGCTCCTAGCCGGGGGGCCGCTTTTCTCTGTCGGCTCAAGCGGGGCCGGGCGGCCCGCGCTGCGCCTTTTGGCACAGGCGAAAATTTGCATCCTAAAAAATGAAGAACTATACTTAACTCAACGCGTTCCCGATGGAGGCCCTCGCTGCTCGACCTTCGGACGATGATCGTCCTCGACGCGATCCTGCTCATTTTATCGACCATCCTGTCGACCGGGTTCGCCCTCGTCGTGAGGCCGCGCAGGCGCGAGCTCGTCTGCTGGGCCGTCGCCTACGCGTGCCTCCTGGTCGGCGTGTCCCTCTTCGGCCTGCGGAGCCTGATACCGGACTTCATCAGCATCGTCATCGGCAATACCCTCATTTTCCTGTTCTTCGCGGACATCGTGATCGGCATCGATTTCTTCCGCGGCAGGAAGCCGCGGATCAAGGCCGCCATGTCGGGCGTGGCCGTCGCCTTCGGCTACTTTTTCTGGTTCGTGATCGTCGCGCCGAACCTCACGTTCCGCTTCGTGTTCTATAGCCTTTTCATCGCGACGGCGTCGATCATGGGAGCTGTCGCGATCGCGAGAGGGGCGGACAAGAGCATCGCCATCGTGTCGAGGATGACGGGAGGGACCCTCGTCTGCATCGCGCTCGTGAACCTTTCGCGCCTTTACTTCGGGTCGAGCGGCCTGCCGGCCGACATCATGGACGCGGCTGCCTGGGAAGGCGCCGTCCAGGCGGTATCGGGTACGCTCGTCATGATCCTGTGCTTCGCCCTCCTCCTACTGCACGAGCGCCGCGAGAGCGAGCGGCTCGCGCTAGCCGCTCGGGACCGCGAGCTCCTCGTTCGGGAGATGGCGCACCGCACGAAGAACGACCTCGCCCTTGTGGACAGCCTCATCTCGATCGAGCGCGAGTCCCTGGCCTCGGGGAGGGGCTCGGGCGGCGGGGACCGCGTCTCCGCGAGGCTGGACGCGCTCCGCGACCGGATACGATGCCTGGCGGACGCCCATGACCGCCTATCCCGGTCCGACGAGCCGGGCGTCATCAAGCTCGACGAGTACCTGGATGTGGTCGCCTCGGCCCTGCCCGCGAAGCCGGGCGTCGTCGTGGAGCGCGACTTCGCCCCCGTGGCGACGAGCTTCGGCCTCGCCGCGCCCCTGGGGCTCGCTATGAACGAGCTCGCGACCAACGCGCTCAAGCACGCATTCCCCGAGGCGCGGGGCGGGACCGTGCGGCTGTCCCTGCGCGCGACGAGCGGCAAAGACGGCGGCCTCGAGGCCGTGCTCGAGGTACGCGACGACGGGAAGGGCGTGAGCTGGCCGCCCGAGAGCCCGGGGCTGGGGGCCATGATCGTCGACTCCTTCGCCCACAAGCTCGGCGGGAAGCTCGAGTACTCATTCGAGGGCGGGAGCGTCTTCAGGCTGAGCTTCGCCATCCCGCCCGAGCAGCTGCGCGGCGCGGGGAGCGCGGCTAGGTCAGCTTCGAGAGCGACGCGATCCTCTCTCTGAGCCGAGGCATCTCCTCGCGCGTCTTCTTCACGAACGAATTGTCCTCGACCCGCCCCATGACGGCGGCGAACTCTGCATCGCTCTCGAAGGTCGCGCGGCGGAAGCGGTTCGAGTAGTCCTTCGCGCGCGTCTCGTAGACCTGCTCCTCGACCTTGCGCGAGATCTCCGCGAGGGCCTCGAGGGCCGAGCGCAGCGCCGACGTCGCGTCGCCGCCGTAGAGGAGGCGCAGGCAGGCCCATGCGTGGGCGGCCTTGTCCTCGTCGTAGCGGGCGGCGATGGCCTCGTATCCGTCGTGCATCGCGTCCCAGTCGCGCAACGTCCCGTCGCGCGCGCGCGCGACCAGCTCGTCCACCCTCGAGCGCGGCGCGACCTGGCCGCCCAGGTTGTCCCAGATCCGCTCGCGGCCGCCGGAGGCGAGGCGAACGTCGAGGGCGGCGACTTCGGCCGCGACTGCGTCGCGAGCGGCGGCAGCCTCGATGCGGAGGACAACGACGTTCGCGGCGTACCAGACGAGCATCTCGCGGTAGGCCGCGATAGCGCGGCTGGGCCGCTTGACGACGGTGGGCCGCGACGAGTGCTCGACAGTCCCCGCAGGCAGCTCGAGCCAGTCGGCGTCCTCGCCGTCACCGGGAAGCTCCTTCATCCAGGACTCGAGGAGCTCGATCGCGCGGATGATCTCCTCCGCGGTGTCGGGCGCGAAGGGCGAGAACTCGAGGCGCGGCACCTTGACGGCGCGCTTGTCGCGCGAGGCGAACTTGCCCTCGTTGCGCATGAGCGCGTAGAGGTTGTGCGTCCACCAGTAGGCGGGCATGAGCACGAGGCGCTCGAGCGAGCGGTCGTCGTCGACGAGGCAGAAGGGCAGGCGCAGGTCGATCTCGTAGCGGTAGTCGCCCTTCGACAGGAGGCAGAAGGAGGCGAAGCGCGAGCTGTGCTTGACCGAGGTGCAGAGCCCTGGCCAGAAGCCTCGGCTCGCCTCGATCTCGCCGTCGGCCGCCCGCGAGTTGTGGTTCGAGCCGATGGTCGCGCCGGCCGCGAGATTAGACTGGCCGCCCACCAGGGAGGCGATGAGGAAGCTCGTATTGTGGTGCTGCTCGTGGCAGGGGAAGATCAGGTTCGAGAGCATCTCGCAGCAGGAGACGGTCGAGTTCTCGCCCAGCACGGAGTGGATGAGGCGGGCGCCGTATTTCAGCGAGGAATTCGGCCGGAGCACGAAGCGCACGGCCTTGCAGCCGTAGAAGACCTTGCAGCCGCGTCCCACGATGCCGTTCACGAGCTCGACGCCCTCGCCGATCTGCGTGCGTTCCTCCTCGCTCGAGAGGATCGTGAGGTTCTTCAGCTTGTTGGCGCCCTTCACGTACGCGGACTCGCCGATCGCGACGTCCTTGACGATCGCGTTCGACTTCATCACGGTGCCCCGGCCTATCGTGCCGTAACGCCCGCGGCGATGGTCGAACATCGCGTCGGTCATGGACTGGAAGGCCTTCATCAGCTCGGGATCGTCGCGCCTCCGGGCCCAGAGGTACGCGTCCGCGCAGGTCATCCTCTCGAAGGGCAGGACCGACCTCCCGCCGGCCTCGTTCATGAGGTCCATCTCGACGCGGAGCGATTCGCCCTCGCCCTCCATGACTATACCGTTGCCGAATTTCGCGTGGTTCGATACGTGGATCTCGTCGTTGGAGAGGAGCACGCAGCCGTCGCCGATGACGTAGTGCGCCACGTAGGAGCAATCGTGGATCGCGCAGCCGTCGCCGACGTCGCAGGCCACGATCCGCGAGTCCGTGATGCCGACCGGGGCCAGGAAGTCGTGGTGCTCGATCACGCTCGGGCCGATCGCGCCCAGGCGCACGAGCCCCGCGAACTCGCTGTTCCGGACCAGGTCGGGCGAGAAGGGGTCCGTCACCCGCAGGAGGGACCAGTCCACGCAGCGGTTGCCGTTCGCCGTAAGCTCGTCGATCTCGCCGGAGGAAAGGGCGCGATACGAACCGGGATCCCTCCCGAGGATTTCCTTGAGCTGATCGTTTCTGATCCGGTATTCGTCCTCTCCGGGGGAAAGGAATTCGGGCGGAACGAAGCCGAGGCCATACCTCGACTCGGGCAGTATCTTCATATCGTTCATGATGATAGCGAGGATATAGAGCGACGGTCGCCGCCGCAATCCCCGACCGGCCGGGGTATTGACCAAGAAAGCGCCTTTTTGCGATGGTAGGCCATGAGCTTCACGGAAGCGGCGATCGCGGACCGTCTCGTGACCGACGTAGAGAAAGTCGCCTTTGAAACGCTGCCCCTCCTCGTCGGTTCCGACGGCGCTCGAAGGAACAAGCTTTCCGTCAAGCTGGCCGACATCCTCGGTAACCCCGGCGAATTCCAACAGTACCTCTCCGGCGGGGCGAGCGATCGCCTCGCTCGCGTCGACCGGCTCCTCAAGGTCTTCATGGAGAACGTCGAGCTCCTCGTCCACAAGACCTGGGTCGAGAACCCGGAGGAGAAGCCCAAGGAGCGGCTCCTCGAGGATCTCGCGGCCTTCGAGCGCGATTACCGGAGCGGGGCCGCCTCATCGGCCTTCAAGAGATTCGTCGCGCTGGCGAACTCGATCGCGAGCCTCCTCTTCGGGCACCAGAGCAGGGCAGAGGACTTCCTCCTCTACTGCTTCCGCATCGACCCGAAGTTCGGCCTCTTTTTCTGGTACGTGGGAGAGCTCGAGAAGCAGGCGCGGGACGAGTCGGATCCTCCTTCCGACGACCTCATGAACATCGAGACCCTCATCGGCGCCTACGTCCTATCCAGTTTCTGAAGATATTTGTTTATTACTGAACACAAGATATAATTACCTCCATAGATAAGAATTCCCGATCGGCGGGTAGGGTGCTCAAGGCAGGCTCGTCCCGACGATCGCTGGTCGAGATCCTGGAGGTTTTTGTGAGTTCAAAAACGAACCTGCCTTCTAGAGCCCGGTTCAAATTCACCCTTTACATAGTGATTTCCACCGCGATTCCCGTCTGTGCCGCGGACGTAACGGTTTTTCCCTCATCGGGAGCATCCTCGAAGGGCGCGGCGCCGACCTGGTCAGTGTCGGTCTCCCCCGAGTTTTCCATCCCCCTCGGCGCCGACGCCGACATATTCGGCCTGGGGGGAGGCACGGCCCTTTCCGCGACCCTGCGATTCCCCTCTCTTCCTCTTCTTTACGCGGGGGCGGGCGTCGGTTATTCATTCATGTCGAGCAAGGCGCCCGGCACGAGCCTCTCGGTCGTGGACTTCGGCGCCTCTGCCGGCCTGCAGCTTCAGATCTCGAGGCCGCTGACGCTCAGGGTCGGAGGCGAGGGCGGATACTTCGTCGCGGCCCTGAACGGAGGGGGCGTCGATCCCGGATACAATCCGTACTACTCCGGCGGCCTCGAGCTCGCCTACGACCTCTCGCCGAGCTTGTCCCTGTCCCTCGGCGCGGCGTACCGCGGAAGGTACGCGCTCGCGAACGAGCTCGACGCGCGCCTCGGCGTCACCTACAGGATCGGATCGAGCACGCGCGCGTGGAAGGCACCGCAGGGCTTCACGACCCTCGAGGCCTCGGGCCGCGGCCTCGGCTTCGTCGGGGTCAAGCTCGACTCGATCTTCCCCGTCTTCTATAAACACTACGACGACCACGAGATCGGGACGATCGTCGTGCGCAACTTCGAGGCCTCCGGGGCGCGCGACGTCAAGGTCTGGGTCGAGGTCAAGCGCTATATGGACGAGCCGAAGCAGGCGATCGTCGGCGCGGACCTGCGGAGCGGCGCGACCGCCGACGCCAAGCTCCTCGGCCTCTTCAACGAGCGAATGCTCGAGGTCGTCGAGGCCACCAAGCTGCCCGTCTCGATCAGGCTGCAGTACACGCAGTTCGGCCGGACCTTCGAGGAGGAGTACGTCGGCACCCTCAACGTGCTCGACCGCAACGCGATCACGTGGGACGACGACCGAAAGGCCGCGGCCTTCGCCTCGTCGAAGGACCCTTCGGCGCTCGCCTTCGCGAAGAGCGTGGCCGTATCGGTCAAGGACCTCCAGAACCCCTGCGTGAGCTCGAACCTCCAGGCCGCCATGGCCGTCCACGAGGCTCTGCGGGTCCAGGGCATCGCCTACGTCAAGGACCCGAGCTCGGCGCTCGAGACCAACGACAAGAAGGTAGTCGACTACATCCTGTTCCCGCAGCAGACGCTCGCGTACAACTCGGGCAAGTGCGGCGACCTGACCGTCCTCTACTGCTCGATGCTCGAGGCGGTCGGAATCCCGACCGCGCTCGTCACCGTGCCGGGCCACATCCTCATGGCCGTCGACCTCGAGATGAGCCCCGACCAGGCCTCGAGGACCTTCTCGAGGCCGAACGACCTCATCATGAGAGACGGGACGGCGTGGCTCCCCATCGAGACCACGATGCGCAAGGAAGGCTTCGCCGCGGCCTGGCAGGAGGGCGCGCGACAATGGCGAGACGCCGCCGCAAAGGGGAAGGCGGCCTTCTATTCCGTGCGCGAGTCCTGGAAAGAGTATCAGCCCGTCGCGATCCCGGGCATCGCCGCGTTGACCGGCCAGAAGAGCCCCAAGGCCGGCGCCGCCGCTTTCAAAGCCGAGCTCTCGTCCTTCGTCGAGTCCGAGACCGGGCCGCGCATCGCGGCCATCCAGGCCGAGATCAAGAAGGCCGGCGGGAGCTCCGCGCTCTACAACAAGCTCGGCGTGCTCTACGCGCGCTACGGCATGCTCGACAAGGCCGAGGAGCAGTTCGCGGCCGCGCTCAAGGGGAAGAGTCCGGGCTCGGCCGTCTTCAACATGGGCAACATCCTCTTCGTGCAGGGCAAGTACGCCGATGCGCTCGTCTATTACGGCAAGGCCCTCGCGGCCTCGCCCAAGGATCCGAACGCCCTCCTCGCGACGGCGCGCGCGAACGCGGCACTGGGCAAGTACAAGGCCGCCCTCGAGAGCTACGGCAAGCTCAAGGAAGCCGACCCGAAGCTGGCCGAGAAGTACGCCTACCTGGACGGCGGCGACGCCGGAGTCCGCGCCGCCGAGGCCAACGCGGAGAAGGGCGACGTTCTGTGGAAGGACTGACCGGCGCGAAACCGGCGCGATGAGCGATTGACGCTCGAAGGAACGGATATGAAAAAAGCGCGGAATGCGATCATCATCGCGGCGATCGCCGTCGGGTGCGTCGTGGCAGCGATGGTCGGATGCCAGGACAGCCTGGCGGTAAAGGCCGCGGTTGAGGAGAGGGTAGAGCAGGAATTGTACTGGACGCACGGGATCAAGACGCTCGTGGAGGGAGCAAATTATTCGCCGGCGATCGCCGTCAACGGAAGCAATGTCTATGTGCTCTACTTCGATCTGAGCGCGAGTCAGCTAAAGCTGATGAAGTCGAGCGATAGAGGCAAGACATGGGGCGTGGAGTACATAGTTAATTCGACGATCGGATACTATGGCACATCGAACAACATCGCGGTGGACGGCTCCATCCTCTATATTGCCTACACGCTCAGCAGCACTGTCTACTTTCTGAAGCTCGCGGATATTGGGAGCGGCTTCGAGCAATTGCTGGCGCGGACGATTACGACATCGGGCTACGAGAATTCGCTGGCATACGACAATGGGAACGTCTATGTCGTATACTGGAACGAAGGGCCGCTATATTCCTATGCCGCAAAGGGCGCGACGATGACCTTCAGTTCGCCCGCTTATGTCGATTCCGCCCTCGATCCCGGAACGAGCGCCACAAGGACCGAGACGTCAACCTTCATCGATTCGAATGGGGACGTTAACATCGCTTACTTCGACTATCAGAACGACATACTAAAGTTGGCAGACTTCGCGCCGGACGCGACACTGCCCGCGTCTGTAAGCGGGGTAAACGTCGGGAGCATTGTGTCTCCTGTCTATATCACGGCGGCCGATTCTCCTTCCGCGGTGTCGCCGTACCTGATATCGTTCTACGATACGTCAACGCATGCCTATAAGCTGTTCGAGTACTATACCTACGGATCTGGCGCCGGGCCGCTTTATTTAGTACGGAATACCGTCACGATCGACGCAACGTCATCGGACGTCGGGCAGAACGGAATTCTCAGGAGCTATAACTCGAAACTATTCACGGCATACTTCGACGGCGCCAACAAGAAGTTGAGATTCGCAGTCGGAATCAAGGCGGCTGCCAACGCCGATTACGCTTTCTCTAGCACCGAGATATGTTCTGTGGGAAGTACGAGCGCGCCTCTTGCCTTCGCCGTTGATTCGATTGACGGCATATGCTACATCGCTTACTACGATTCATCTGGCTCTGGAGGACTGAAGCTGGCGAAGTCGTCAGATGGCGGCGCAACGTGGTAAAAAAGTTTTAAAAAAAGCTTTTGGAGGTCTCATGGGTTTCACGAAGATTCGCGCCATGCTCGTCTTGTCCGCGGCCATCGCCGCGCTCGCGGCCTGCAATCAAAGTCTTGGTGTCAAGGAGACGATCGTCGATAAGATCGAGGACGAGAAGACTTATAACAGTCCCGCGTGGCACGGGACGCGAGCGATCGCTCAGGGTACTGCGTACTCGGCCAAGGTCGGATTCAGTGGCGACGATGTCTATGTTCTGTACGACGATTTTACGGCTCGGAGCTTGAAGATCGTAAAGTCGTCCGATCGAGGATTATCGTGGGACGATCCTTATACGATCGCTACGGCGTCGAGTACGGGTACGGATGACGTATTCGGCTACTCGAACGGCATTGCGGTGGATAATCAGAATATCTATATCTCGTATTGCCTCAACGAGAACAGCCCTCAAGTCTATTTTGTCCATCTTCTCGATACCGGATCGGGATTCACGTCTTCCGGGGCGGAGAATATTAGCGCGAAAACAACCGCGGACGGTAAGCAAGGCTACGATAACGCGATCGCGTTCGATTCGGTGAATATCTACATCGTTTATAGCGGATGGGGCTACGCTCCGATGTTCTCGTATCGAGCTAAGACAGGCGCGAGCTTCGCGACTCCGTTGCAAATCGATTCCAATATCGCTCTTGGGGGTACTAGGTCGAGCAGGGGTATTTCTATGAGCATTGAAGGAGGCGGGGTGCGGGCCACCTACTTTGACGACAGCACTGCTTCCAGCTTATTGAAGTGCGCCTCGTTCTCGACATCCAGCAGCTTCCCCCTGGGTTACACCAGTTCCGGCGACGGTTGGAGGACAACACAAAATATCACCGTGGGTTCTTCAATCGGGAATGTCGTCGATCCGATCGCGGCGACAGAAAGCCTGATCTCGTTCTACGATCCGACCTCCATGGACTACAAGCTCTATGAATACTACCTGTACAGCGTTGATTCCGATCCACCATCGCCGTACGGGCCTGCGCTGGTTCAAGTCTGCGACCTCGTCACAATCGACGACTCTTCTTCCGATATCGGCCGCGCGAGCAAGCTTCTCATGAATGGCGAGACCCTTTATTCGGCCTATGTCGATGTCGCGAATAATCAAGTCAAGTTCGCGATAGGAACCAAGGCTTCGGTCTCGACGGACTATGCCTTCTCAAACCAGGTCATCGATACGGCAGGCGGCGCTCACTATTGCTGCGATGTCGTCCACGATTCCGTGAATTCGACCTTCTATGTCGTGTATTACGATTCGACGGACGGCGCCCTCAAGATGGCCAAGTCGACCGACGACGGCCTGACCTGGTAGCCCCACGCACGGCTCCGTTATACTGGCGTCGCGGAGGCGGGCATGGTCTACCGGAAGATGGGGAGGACGGGCGTCGAGGTCTCGGCGCTGGGCTACGGCTGCATGCGCTACCCGAGGAAGGGCGGCCGCATCGACGCCGAGCGGACGGACCGCCAGCTGGAGAGCGCGCTCGAGCGGGGCGTCAACTACTTCGACACGGCCTGGGCCTACTTGAACGGCCAGAGCGAGGCGCTGCTCGGGAAGTTCCTCGCGCGCGTCGGCCGCGATAGGGCCTATGTCGCGGACAAGATCCCCCCTGCGATCCTCTTCTCGCGCAAGGACCTGGACCGGACCCTGGGAACCATACTTTCCCGCCTCGCGACGGACCGGGTGGACTTCCTCCTCATGCACGCGTTGAGCGACCTTGCGGTCTGGGAGCGGCTGAAGTCGCTGGGCGCCGTCGAGTTCCTTGATGACGCGCGGCGCGATGGCAGGATCAGGCACGCGGGCTTCTCGTGGCACGGGAACAAGGACGAGTTCAAGCGAGTCGTCGACGACTATCCCTGGGACTTCTGCCAGATCCAGTACAACTACCTCGACGAGCATAATCAGGCGGGGCGAGAGGGGCTCGAGCACGCGGCCGCGAAGGGGCTCGGCGTGGTGATAATGGAGCCGCTCCGCGGCGGCTCCCTCGTCGGCAGGATGCCGACCGAAGCCGAGGCCGCGCTGAGCCGAGCCCGTGAGGCTCGAGGCGGCGCAGCGGCGCCGAGTCCCGCCGCGCTGGCGCTGAACTGGATCTGGGATCATCCGGGCGTGAGCACGGTCCTGTCCGGCCTGAATGATGAGAAGCACATCGACGAGGACATCTCCCTCGCCGAGCGCTCGGCGCCCGAGTCGATGAGCGAGGACGACAAGGCCCTCGTGACCGAGGTGAGGTCGGTCTACGAGAGGCTCATGCGGGTGCGGTGCACGGGCTGCTCGTATTGCATGCCGTGTCCCTTCGGCGTCAATATCCCCTTCGCCTTCGCGGCGCTGAACTCGTACGGCTACTTCCATGAATCGCAGATAAAGTTCCAGTACAACCTGAATACCTCGGGCTACGCAGGCGGGAAGAGATCGTGGGCGTCGCTCTGCGCGAAGTGCGGCGCCTGCGAGAAGAAGTGCCCGCAGCATATCGAGATCATGACGTCGCTTGAGGAAGCCGGCCGCGAGCTCGAGAGCGGCGTCTTCAAGATCATCGCCGCCGCGCTCGCGTTCGTCCGGAGATTGAGGGGCGAGGGGAGGGCGGCTACGAGACGTCCTCGGGCCTGAGGTACTTGAGGTAGTCCTCGCGCGCGGGGGAGAAGATCTCGAGCGCGACGCAGTCGGCCAGGGCGTCGGCGCGATGCGCGACGCCGGAGGGCACGCACCAGCTGTCCCCGGGCCCCAGCTCGCGCGGTTCCTCGGCTATGTAGAGCCGCAGCATCCCGGAGACGAGATAGCCCGTCTGCTCGTAGGGATGGGAATGCGCGGGCAGGGCGCTGCCGCCCTTGAGCAGGAACTTCGCCATGAGTGTCCGCTCGCCCGCGGCGAGGGTCTTTATCCTGATTCCCGGGATGATCCCCTGATAGCCTTCGGCAGAGTCGCGTCCGAACATCCGTCTCCCTTTCCCGGGCGCCGCCCGGTCGCGCTATGATAGCCGGCTCTCGAGGACGAGGTCGAGGAGGGCGCGATCGACTTTGAAGCCTTTGTAACGCTCGAACCTGGCGCCGGGCCTCCCGTGCTCGACGATGCCGAAGGGGCCCTGGAAGTTCCACAAGGAGAAGCCCCAGCCGAATTCCTTATAAAGCCCGAAGAGATCCCCCAGCCAGCGCATCGCGACATCGTTCGGCGTCCGCGCGTAGCAGCCGCACTCGCCGATATGGACGGTTGCTCCCCGCGACTCGACCTCGCGCCAGGGCGCGTAGAGCTCGCGCAGTGCGTCGCGGTCCCAGCGCTTTCCCTCCCATGTGAGGCCGGGATAGACAGGCTCTGCGAGCTCCGCGGAGCCCTTCCACCACTCGGCGCCGTAGTGGCTGATCGCCATCGGCATGTACCCTCGGCCCGAGTGGACGACGCCGAGGTCGGCGAGCTCAGGGATCGCGAGGTGGCCGCCGCCGACGCCGTCGAGGACGATGGGCCGGTCCGGATCGATCGCGCGTATCGCGGCGACGGCGCGGCGCATCACGACCTCGTGGCGCTCGCGGGTCATGCCCCGCTCTCCCTCGCTCGGCGGCTCGTTGAGGAGGTCGAAGGATAGGCGCTCGGCCGGGACTCCTGCGTAGCGCCTCGCGAAGGTTTCCCAGATATACGCGAAGCCGTCCTGCGCCGCCTCGTCGAGCCAGAGGTTGTGCGCCTCGATCTCCGGCATGTTGATGCAGTAGCCGGGCGCGCGGTGCAGGTTGAGGCTCGCATGAAGGCCGCGCTCGGCGCAGGCCTCGAGATATGAGTCGATGACCGCGAGCGTCGCCTCGTCGAGAGACCGATAGTCGGTCCCCCTCGTCCAGAAGCGATAGTCCGTCGGGATCCGGACGAAGTCGAGGCCGATATCCGCCATGAAGTCGAGGGCCTTGCGGTCGGCCTCGGCAGGCGCGCGGCCCGGTTGCCACGAGAACATCCATTGGAAGTTGAAGCCGTATCGTCGCATGTCCGCTCCTTGCGCCGCGCTCCGGTATCGTACACGGTTCGGGGCACGGGGTCGAGGAGCCGATCGATCGAAGGCGCACCGACGAGCGTGATCGGCGGTCGGGCGGTACCTCTCTTTATGGCGTAAGGGAATTCGCGCGCGCATAGGTTATTCGACCTATACGTCGCCGTGTCGCCCGATTCGAAAATGGACTGTTGTTCCAAAAATGCTTGCTCGCGTGAAAATTCCGTTATACAGTAGCAGCGGTCGCGGGGATGCGGCGCCGTCCATCTCCCGCCATCGCTAGCGAGACGGCGCTAGGAGGCTATAACGATGAAGAGATTCGCGCTTCTGGTGCTGCTCGTCGCCGCCGGCTCCTTCCTCTTCGCGGCCGACATCGAGCTGAAGTTCGGCCACTACTCGGTCGAGACTCACCCGATGCACCTCGCCGCGGTACAGTTCGCCGATGCCGTCGCGGCGCGCACCGGCGGCCAGGTGAAGATCACCATCTACCCGAACGCCAAGCTGGGCAACTCCCAGGAGCTGGTCGAGCAGACCACTCTCGGCGTCCTGGACTTCGTGGTCCCCACGGAGCCGGCGATCGCGAAGTACGCCAACAAGTTCAACCTCGTCGGCGCTCCCTTCGCCTTCAAGGACTACGCCGCGACCGACAAGTTCTTCGCGGGCGAGTTCCTGAAGTGGGTCAATCCCGATCTCGAGAAGGTGGGCCTCAAGTACATCGCCAGGTGGGAGTACGGTTTCCGCACCTATACCTGCTCGAAGCGCCAGATCAACACGCCCGCGGACTTCAAGGGCCTGAAGATCCGAACGCCGCCGGACTTCGTGAACGCGGAGACGGTCAAGGCCCTCGGCGGCATCCAGCAGACCATCGCCTTCACCGAGCTGCCCATGGCCCTTAAGCAGGGCGTCGTCGACGGCCAGGAGAATCCGATCGCCACGATCTACTCGAACAAGATGTGGGAGACGCAGAAGTATCTCTCGATGCTCAACTACACGTACAACTCGACCCACCTCCTGATGAACAAGGCCGCTTTCGAGAAGAAACTCTCCAAGGCTCAGCAGCAGATCCTGATCGAGGAAGGCGTGAAGGCCGGCCTCATGATGCAGAAGGCCGTGCGCGATCAGGAGGCGACGCAGATCGCCGAGCTGAAGAAGAACGGCATGGAGGTCGCCTATCCCGACACGAAGCCCTTCAAGACCGCGGCCCAGCCCGTCTACGACGCGCTCAAGGCCCAGGTCGGCGAGGCTACGTTCAATACCTTCATGGGCTATCTCGACAAGGCGAAATAACTCTCGCTCCATTCCTATCGCGGGGCGCCCTTCAGGAGGGCGCCCCGCTCGCCTCGAAGCCTCCGCGAGGAGGCCCTCAGCCTAATAGACGGAGATCGAGATGCTTACAGTAGCGATTTTCGCGGTGCTCCTCGTCTTCCTCTTCATGAACCTGCCTATCGTCGTGGCGATAGCCATGACGGCCGTCGTCTTCTTCTTCGGCCTGGGCGAGGGCCAGTTCCTGGCGATGATGCCTTCGCGCATGTACGTGGGCACGACGGGCTTCGTGCTCCTCGCCGTCCCCTTCTTCATCATCGCGGGCAACCTCATGAACTCGGGCGGCATCACGAACAGGATCTTCCGCTTCTGCAAGGCGCTGTTCGGCCCGGTTCCCGGCGGCCTCGGGCAGGTCTCCATCGTCGCCGAGATGATCTTCTCCGGGATGTCGGGGTCGGCCGTCGCGGACGCGGCCGGGCTCGGCCAGATCCAGTACAAGGCCATGAAGGACAATGGCTACAAGCCGAAGATCGCGGCCGGCATCGTCGTGGCCTCCTCGACGCTGGGGCCGGTCATTCCGCCCTCGATACCCTTCGTCCTCTTTGGCGCGCTCACCGGAGCCTCGGTCGCCCGCCTCTTCCTGGCGGGATTCCTGCCGGGCTTCCTCATGGGCGCCGCGATCATGCTTATAATCGGCTTCACCGCGACCTCGCGCGGCATACCTCGGTCGCCCTGGACCGGTTGGGGAGAGGTCTGGGCGAGCTTCAAGGCAGCCCTCCTGCCGATACTGGGGCCGGTCATCATCATCGGCGGCATCGTCACCGGCATCTTCACGCCGACCGAGTCGGCCATCGTGGCCTGCGTCTACGCCTTGGTGCTCGGCTTCCTCTACAAGGACCTCCGGTGGAAGGATCTGCCGGGGATCCTCTGGGATTCGATCAAGCAGAGCGCCGCCCTCCTCTTCATCATGGCGGCGTCCGCCTTCTTCGGCTGGCTGGTCATCTACAAGAGGATACCCGACGACCTCATCGCCAGCCTGACGAGCATGAGCGTCGGGCCCAACGGCGTCATGATGCTCATCATCGTCATCATCCTCATCCTGGGGCTCTTCCTCGAGGGGAACTCGATCTTCTTCATCACCATCCCGATCTTCCTCCCGCTGGTATCGCTGTACGGCTTCGACCTCATCAACTTCGGCGTCGTCATGACGCTGCTCATCATGATCGGGAACATGACTCCGCCGGTCGGCATGTGCCTCTTCGCTGTGTCGAGCTTCACCAAGGTCACGGTCATGGACCTGGCCAAGGAAGTGTGGCCCTACCTGGTAGGCATACTCCTCGTGACCATACTCCTGGCCTTCGTTCCGGTGATATCTACGTGCGTGCCCGACTTGATCATGGGCGCGGCGAAGTGAGGGGGCGACGATGAAGTCAATAGCGAAGATCCTGAGCGGCATCGACTCGATTCTTACCTCGATCTTGAAATGGCTTACCATCGTCCTTACTCTGGTGATCACCCTTATCATCGCGGCCGATATCTTCCTGCGCTACGTTCCCTTGACCACGCTGACCTGGAAAGAGGAGATCATCGAGATCTGCTTCGCGTTCGTGGTGTTCTTCGGGGCGGCGGCAGTCTGGATGGCCAAGGGCCACTTCTCGGTCGGCGATTTTCTGACCAAGAGGATTAAGGGGGAGAGGGCGAAGAGCGCCTACCAGCTCTTCTTGGAACTGATAACGCTCGCCTTCGTGGTGATCTTCTTTAAGTACTCGCTCGACCTCGTGAGTCGCGCCCACGAGGCGACCTCGGTGTTCAATATCCCGAAGAAGTACATCTATTCTTGCATGCCGGCTTCCTCGGCCATTATGATCTGCTATTCGATCGTCTTCGTGGTCCGCGACGTCATCGGTATCGCGAATCCGAAGGCGCTGGAGGCGATTCCTCGCGCTTGATATTCGGTCTGTCCTTCGGTACTATATCTTCGGGTCCAGCCGATGATGGCTGGAGGGAAACAGGATGGTCGGGCCGCCATTCAGCATCTCTGCTGAAGGGCGGCCTTTTTGTCGCCCGAGGGAAGGGGACATGGATACAACCGCGATCATCGTGGCTATCGTCGCCGTCGTCTTCATGGGCATTATGGGAGGACTTATCATCTATTCGAATACTCCTGAGAAGAAGAAGGACAAGCAGGATTGAGATAGCCGGCGATCTATCCGCGTTGGCGCTGCCTGCGATGCATATACCTCGCTCTTCATAGGCGAAGGAGGAGATGTCGGCCATGAGATCGGAGTCCGCCTCGCGCCCGCCAATGGTCCTCGTCGTAAGCCGAGTCGTCGACGGCGGGGATGCGCCCGAGAAGGGCGTAGAAAGGTACGAGGCCATCGTCGAAGATCTGCGAAAGGGAGGATTCCTCGCCGAGCGCGTCGCAGTGAGCGGCATGAGCCAGCTGTACGGAGCCTTCGACCGTTACGGACCTGATATGGCCTTTTGTAGCTTCCATCGATTCGAGGGGGCCGGGAGCTCGGACGCGCGCCTCATGGAAGCCTGCATCGCCTCGGGGATCGCCTGGATCGGATCAACCACCGAGACGATGGACCTCGCGCTATCTAAACCTCGGATGAAGGATCGTTTGCGGCGCTGCGGCATCCCTACTCCGGATTGGCTGGTCGTCAGTAAGAAGGCCGACGGGTCGATCGAGGGGCTCGAGATACTTGAGGCGGCCCGCGACTTCCCTTATATCGTCAAGCCGGCGAACGAGGGCAATAGTCGCGGCATAGACGACGGATCCGTAGTACGCGCTCCGCACGATCTATTCGTCCGAGCGAGCCTGATAGCGGAAGAATACGGCGAGGCAATCGTCGAGCGATATGTATCCGGCGGTGATGATTCCAGGGAGTTCACGGTCGCGATGATCGGGAACGGAGCCGATGCCATCGTGTCGCCCGTCGAGATATCGAGGCGCAGGGCGCGTTCCCTGGTAATAACGGAAGAGGATAAAGAAAGCGAAGCCGTCATGGCGGCGCCGATCGATGACGAGAGGCTGAAGGCCGAGGTCGGTCGACTCGCTCGCAAGGTTTTTCTCGCATCGGGGGCCCGAGATTATGCTCGATGCGATATCCTGTTTCACGAGGATAAGCTTTACGCGATCGAGATGAACGGGCAGCCGATCGTGCCCGATTCTTGGTTCGCGGCGTGCTCGAGAGAAGTCGGCCTCGACGAGCCTCAGTACATCAACGCGATCGCGCTGGCCGCGATAGCCGAGAACGCGCGATCGGGCCATGCTCTCGTCTCCATTCCGCGCGGCATCGCGAGGCTGCTTCCCCGCGATGTATTCGAGCGATTAGCGAGATCGTGAAGGGCATGATGAGCGAGCGGCTGGGGATCGATGACCGGTTCGGATTAGTGCATCCGGAAATCGATGCGCATACCCTCGGGATTTCCTCGGTGGAGCAAGCGCTGACAGACTGCGGGATCGCGGTATTCACGGCGGACGCTACCGTCAACAGGGCAGTCGGCAATGCCGCGGATCCGGAGTGCGCTCGCGCGATCAGGGATTGGATCAAGGGGAACGGGATCACGGCGCTCGGCTTCAGCTACAGGCTCGATCCCGACGACGCGCTCAGGTTCTTCTCCGGGCTGATGGCGGCGCTGTCGAGCGTCCGCGCGTTCCGGGACGGGGGCGGGAGCCTGCGAGCCGTCTATTTCGCGGGGCTGCCGAAGGCATGCGACATGATCGAAGAGGCGTTCCCGCGCATATCGGCCGTCTTCCGGGGCGACGAGACTCCGGCCCAGACGCTCGACCTCCTGGGCGTGCCGCGCTCGATGCTTCCTTCCCGGTCGGTTGAGGGGGTCGCCTACGACGAGAACAGGATGGCCTTCGGGCGCGACCTCATACAGAAGGGCGATTATCGCGGCGTCAAGCCGATCGATCGCGGCGACTATCATCGTTTCGGCGAGAGGGGCGATTCACTAGCGGCGCGAGTAGCCCGCGGCGTCGCGGGCGGCCTCCCTCCCGTCATACGGGCGCACGTGGGGCCGTACCTCCCGCAACGGAAGGAGGCCGTGTCGCTTTTCCTGGAATGGACGAGACGCCTCGCGGCGTCGGGGCTCCTGGACGTTCTTTCGATCGGTACCTCGCAGCTGAGCCAGTCGGAATTCGGGCGCGATTGGGAAGGCCGCGACGACGGCGGCGGAGTGCCGATCGCGACCCCGGAGGAGTTCGCGGAAGTGTGGCGGGCGGCGCGGCCTATGCTCGTTCGCTCGTACGCGGGAACGAGAGACGTAGGCGCCATGGCGCGCATGCTCGAGGAGACCATCGACATCGCCTGGCACGCGCTGTCCCTATGGTGGTTCTGCAGGATCGACGGCCGAGGCCCGAATACCGTCTACGAGAACCTTTGCGAGCATGCGGCGACGCTCCGCTATGTAGCCAAGACAGGGAAGCCGTTCGAGCCCAATGTCCCCCACCACTTCGCCTTCCGCGGGGCCGACGATCTGACGTACGTGCTCTCGGGGCTGGTCGCCGCCAGGGCCGCTAAGGCCGCGGGCGTTCAGAAGTTGGTACTCCAGGTAATGCTGAACACTCCGAAGTACACGTGGGGCATCAACGACCTCGCGAAGACGAGAGCCCTGCTCCACATGGTCAGGGAGCTCGAGGACGGCGACTTCAAGGTCTATCTGCAACCCAGGGGCGGGCTCGACTACTTCTCGAGGGAGCCGGAGAAGGCGAAGGCCCAGCTCGCGGCCGTGACTGCGCTGATGGACGATATCGAGCCGCTCGACTCGTCGAGCCCGCAGATCATCCATGTGGTAAGCTATTCGGAGGGCTATGCGCTCGCTGATCCGGATATCGTCGATGAGAGCATACAGATTACGAGGCACGCCCTCGAGAGATATCGGGCCTTGAGGTATTCAGGAGATATGCCCGACATGACCTCGAATTCGCAGGTGATCGACCGAACGTCGAGCTTGCTTAAGGACGCAAGGGCCGCTATCGCGGGAATCGAGTCCGCGATAACCGATCCCTACGGCCCCGAGGGGCTCTACGAGATCATGAAGTCCGGATTCTTCGCGGTCCCGTATCTCTCAGAATGCCGCGATGAATTCCCGGAAGCGACGCGCTGGAAGACGAGGTGCGTCGGCGGGGCTATCGAGGTGGTCGACGAGAAGGGCTCGCCGATCGCCGCGAGGAGCCGAATCGAGGCCGCGACCGAGATCGCGCGCGTCCGCGCGGGATCTCGTAAAGGAGGCAGGCCATGACTTCAGCCGACGAGGATATCCGCGAGATCGTCCGCGCCGCCCGGGATAAGGGGAAGGCGGCCGCGTATTGCGTCGTCGGGGCCGGCAACGGAGGCCTCTCGATGGCGGGGCATCTTGGGATCATGGGCTTCGAGGTGCGGCTCTTCAACCGGACCGACGCTAAGCTGTCGGGCGTTCGCTGGCACGGCGGGATCGAGGTCGAGGGCGCGGTGGAGGGATTCGGGCCGATAGCGCTCGCCACGTCGGACATAGCGGAAGCCATCGAGGGAGCCGACGTCGTCATGATCGCGACGCCGTCCACGGCGCATAGGGACCTGGCGCGCTCGATGGCCGCGGGCCTCGCCGACGGGCAGATCGTCGTCCTTAATCCGGGCCGCACCGGCGGCGCGCTCGAGTTCCGCAGGACCCTCATCGACTCGGGGCTGAAGGCGAGGCCAGTCGTGGCCGAGGCACAGACCTTCATCTACGCGTCCCGCGCCCTGTCGCGCGACCGAGGCAGGATATTCCGCGTCAAGAACGGCGTTCCCCTCGCCGCGCTGCCGTCGTACTGGACCCCCGAGGTCCTGGGCGTCCTGGACAACGCTTTCCCTCAATTCATCGCGGGAAGCAACGTGCTCGCGACGAGCATCGAGAATATCGGCGCCATCTTCCATCCGGCCCTGACAATCCTCAACGCCGGATGGATAGAGGCGACCGGCGGCGACTTCGACTACTATATCCAGGGGATAACGCGATCGGTCGCCGTCGTGCTCCAGAAGATGGACGATGAGCGGCTGGCCGTCGCGAGGGCGCTCGGGATGAGAAGCGTCTCCGCGCGCGAGTGGCTGTACCTCAGCTACGATTCCCCGGGGGCGGATCTCTACGAAGCGATACAGAATACGTCGGGGTACCGCGGCATCAAGGCCCCCGCGACGATCGCGCACAGGTACATCTCGGAGGACGTCCCCATGAGCCTCGTGCCTATCTCGTCGATCGGATCGATGCTCGGCGTTCCCACGCCGACGATAGACATGATCGTAGAGCTCGGCTCGATGCTGCACGGAAAGGATTATCGCGCCGAGGGCCGCACGGTCGAGCGGCTCGGCCTCGTAGGCCTCTCGGTCAAGGATATTCACAAGCTCGTCGCCGATACGGAGGAAGCGGGGCCGGCCGCTCAGGAGGAAGATAATGGACGAGATCATTGAAAGGCTCGTCTCGATATGGCGATCGTTCCCCCCGTACCTGCAGGCGGCCATCGTCCTCCTGCTCGGATGGCTGGCCGCTTTCGTCGTCAGGATCGTCATATCGAAGTTCCTCCTCCTGGTCCGTTTCGACAGACTGGGGAAGAGGGCGGGGCTCTCTGAATTCCTTCGGAAAGGGCACGTGAAGTACTCCCCGTCGCAGCTCGCGGGCGTCATCGTCTATTGGATCGCGCTGCTCTCGGTCTTCCTCCTGGTCGCGCGGATCCTCGACATCGAAATCTATCGAGCGCTCTCGGAGAAGCTGGTGCAGGCGATACCGAACATGTTCGCCGGGATCCTCGTAGCGATCGTAGGCTACCTTATCGTTTCGTTCATCGCGAATTTCATCCTTACCATCGCGCTCAATGCTTCAATAAAGGGCGCGAACCTCCTGTCCAAGGTCATTAAGTGGCTCGGCGTGATCATCGTCGTGACCATGGCCCTGGAGCAGATCGGCCTCGGGCGGAGCCTTGTGGAGTTCATCTTCCAGATTTCGCTCGGAGCGATCCTGTTCGGCGCCGCGCTCGCCTTCGGCCTCGGCTGCAAGGACATGGCGAAGGAATCCCTCCAGAAGATCATGCGCAACCTGCACGAGCAGGAGCGCGGAGGCGGGAAGCAGGACTTGGAAGGCTAGCTGATCCTGACGCTGAAGGACGCCGAGATGCTGATGAATATCGCGCTATTCGCAATCTTGATTCTCGTCCTTATCCTCCCCTTCCTCGTGAGGAAGGTCGAGGAGAACCTGGAGCTGTTCCTCTTCCTTATGGGGGTCCTCGCGGTAACCGCGAGCTCGCAATGGTCCACGGACCTGATCGGCGAGGCGCTCGTAGAGCCGATAAAGATCACCGCCGCCGTATTGATAGCGGGGCTGCTTTTTAAGATCCTCCGTCCGGCGGCGCGGAGGCTCGTCGGATCGGCGATCGCGAGGATCGGGATAAAGCTCTTCGCCTTCTCGCTCGTCGTTCTCCTGGGCTTCGCCTCGAGCGCGATAACGGCGATCATCGCCGCGCTCCTCCTCGTCGAGGCCATCGACAGCATGATGCTCGACCGCGATGACGAGATCAAGCTCGTGGTGATCGCGTGCTTCGCCATTGGGATGGGGGCGGTCCTCACTCCGCTGGGGGAGCCGCTGGCCACGATCGTCATCGCGAAGCTCCGAGGCGAGCCGTACGAGGCCGGGTTCTGGTTCCTGTGCGAGGAGTTCTGGCCCTACGTCCTCTCGGGAGTCCTCGCCTTCGGCGCGCTCGCGGCGATCCTCGTCAAGAAAGGGCCCGATGCGGGATCGCTCAGAGAGGATCGCGAAGAGGGCGTCTTGGATATTCTCCTGCGGGCCGCAAAGACCTATCTCTTCGTGATGGCGCTCGTCTTCCTCGGCACGGGCTTCAAGCCGATCATCGACGCCTTCATCTCGCAGGTACCGGCGCCGGCGCTCTATTGGATCAACGCGCTCTCGGCCGTGCTGGACAACGCGACGCTCGCAGCGGCCGAGGTCGGTCCGCTCATGACGAGGAGCCAATTGGATTTTTCGTTGATCAGCCTGATCGTCGCGGGCGGAATGCTGATACCAGGGAACATCCCGAATATCATCTCCGCCGGAAAGCTCGGGATCAAGAGCAAGGAATGGATGGCGATCGGCCTGCCCGTCGGGGGCTGCGCGATGGCCTTCTACTTCGCCGCGTTGCTGGCGCTCGGGCGCTGAGGGCCGGCCCCGTAGAGCCGGGACCGGCTTTCGCGCTCGCGGGATCTACTGTTTCGTGAACGTCATTGACCATGTCGTAATAGTGACCGTCGGCGGATCGACCGACAGGTCGATGGTCGCCGAGAACGGGGTCAAGGCGCTTTCCGAGAAGATGTAATAGACGGTCGAAGCGGCCGAGTCCCAGGTCCCGCCGCCGTCGGACTCTCCGCCATCCGTCCTGGAGAACGTGCCGTCGCTACTGAACACGATCTCGTCGGTAATGGTCTCGTTCCCCTCGACGTACTCTCGGATCCAGGTCCCGACGACGCTGTCGTCGACGCCGGTACCTGCCGTCTTCTCGTATTCATACTCGTCCCATTCCAGGACCGCGTCGTCGCTCGTATAGCTGTAGGAGCACGTCTGTCCCCTCGAGTCCCTTTCCAGCGTAGCGGCGCCCGTGTCCGACGCGACCGTAACGTTTCCGTAATGTCCGGATATCTCCCCCGAGGATTCCTCTACTATGAGCGAGAAGTCTCCCGTCGATTCGACGACGAGCGTAGCCGCGTAGCCGCTCCCCGGGGACATGTACCAGGTCCCGACGTAGTCGTCCAGGCTGTATGACGCGGCTTCCGAGCCCGACCCGCTTTGGCAGGCCGCGAGGCCGAGGCACGCGATGGCGCAGGCGATGGTGGCGATGGGCGATAGTCGAACCCTCGATGCTCCGATCGTACGCATAGAGCGGCGTCGGCGAGGTCTTCGCGTCGATCGAGAGGGGAATGTGCGGCGGCTCAGCCGCGCTTCTGCTCGAAGTGCGAGAACTCCATGCTGAAGCTGGCGCGGCCCTGGCTTACGGATCGAAGGCTGGTCGTGAAGCCGAACATGGCGACCATCGGGGCCTCGGCGTGGATGAGCTCAGTCGAGGGCCGCGACTCGGCGCCGTGTATGATGCCGCCGCGCTGGGACACGAGGCTCATGGCCTCGCCGAGGAATTCCTTGGGGCAGGAGATGTCGACCTTCATGACCGGCTCGAGCATGACCGGGCCGGCGGCGCGGCAGGCCGCGTCGAAGGCCATGTTCGCGCAGGCCTCGAAGGCGAAGCTCGTGGCCGTGAGCTCGTCGTATTCGATGCCGGTCAGCGTCACGCCGACGTCGACCGCGGGGTATCCGAACTGGATGCCGGAGCCGAAGGCGGACTCGAAGCCGCGCTCGACCGCGTCCCATATCTCGTCGGGGACATGGGGCGCGCGGACCTGCTTCGAGTAGCGGTTGCCCGCGCCTCGCTCGAGGGGCTCGACCTTGATGGTCAGGCCGGCTGCCGTCTCCTTGCCGGCGACGGCCTTGCGGAAGCGCTCGGTATGCTCGGCGGCGGCGGTGATCGACTCGCGGTAGGTGACCTGGGGATTGCCCTGCCTGGCCGCCACCTTGAAGTCGCGTATGATGCGCGTGACCAGGACGTCGAGGTGGAGCTCGCCCATGCCCGAGATGATGATCTGCCCCGTCTCCTCGTTATCCCGCGTCGTGAAGGTCGGGTCCTCCTTCGCCAGGATCTCGAGGGTCTCCTTGAGCTTGTCGCGGTCCGACATGGTCTTGGGCTCGATGGCAACCGAGATGACGGGCTCGGGGAAGTGCATCTTCTCGAGGAGGAGGGGCCAGCCCTCGGTGCCGATGGTGTCGCCGGTCTGCGCGAGCTTCATGCCCACGAACACGGCGATGTCGCCGGCCCTGACCTCATCCATGGGCTCGGACTTGTTCGCGTGCATTCGCAAGAGGCGCGTTATGCGCTCCCGCTTTTTCTTGTTCTGGTTGTATGCGGTGCTGGCGTTCTTGAGCGAGCCCGAGTACATGCGCACGTAGCACAGGGGGCCCGCCTCGCGGTCGTGCTGGACCTTGAACACGAGGCCGAGGGGCATGCCCTCCGGGTCGCAGGGCACGTCGACCTCGGTCTCCTTCTTGAGGTGGTGCGCCTTGGCCGGCTCGATCTCGTCGGGGGCCGGAAGGTAGTCGACGATCGCGTCGATCAGGGGCTGGACGCCCAGGTTCCGCCTCGAGGCGCCGCAGAGCGCGGGGACCAGGTGGCGCGAGATGCAGGCCTTGCGCAATTCGGAGCGGATGAGCTCGGCCGGGACTTCCTTGCCTTCGAGGAAGAGGGCCGTGATCTCGTCCGAGCGCGCCGAGAGGGCGTCGATGAGCTCCTCGCGCCGGGAGCGCGCCTCGTCCGCGCGCTCGGGGGCTATGCCTGAGCGCGTCATCTCGGAGCCGTCCTCGCTCCAGCGGACCTCGTCCATCGCGATGAGGTCAACTATGCCCTCGAAGGAGCCCTCGCGGCCTAAGGGGAACATGATCGCGACGGGCGCGGCCCCGAGCTTGCGGCGCATGTCCTCGAGCACGACGTCGAAGTCGGCGCCGAGCCGGTCCATCTTGTTGACATAGGCGAGGCGCGGGACGCGGTAGCGGTCGGCCTGGTGCCAGACCGTCTCGGACTGGGGCTCCACGCCGTCGACCGCGGAGAAGACCGCGACGGCCCCGTCGAGGACGCGCAGGCTACGCTCGACCTCGGCCGTGAAGTCCACGTGGCCGGGGGTATCGATGATGTTGATCTGATGGTCGCGCCAGTATGTCGTGGTGGCGGCGCTGGTGATCGTGATGCCGCGCTCCTGCTCCTGCTCCATCCAGTCCATGGTCGCTTCGCCGTCGTCGACCTCGCCGATCTTGTAGGTCTTGCCGGAGAAGTAGAGGATGCGCTCGGTCGTGGTGGTCTTGCCGGCGTCGATGTGGGCCATGATGCCGATGTTGCGGATGGCGCGGATATTCATACGTGGCGAAATGATATATGGAAACGAGCCGCCTAAGCAAGCCGAGGCCGCCCGGGGCGACGCTAGATCGCCTTCGCGAGGCCCGCTGCCTCGTCGCGCATGGCGTATACGCTCCGAAGGCTCTCTTCGAGTCTCGTCGGATCTTTCTCGTAGCCCTTCGCGAGCTCGGCAAGATGCTCGTAGTAGCCCGCGAGCCTCTCGAGCGGAGGGCGATGGAATGCGCCTTCGCCTCTCAGCTCGGCCTCGAGGCTGCCGAGGGCAGATATCCATTCTTCCACGCTCATGCCGGCGGTCTTCCTGAAATCGCGTAGGACCCATTGTCGTTCGAATACCGAGCGTGTCCTCCAGCCTTCCGACTGCTCCCGCAGGGTCTTGAGCGTCGCGGAGCAGAGCGTCAATGCCTTGGCGCGGCTCTCCGCGCCGATGCCCGCGGCGCCTTCCGATTCGCGCGACCCGAACGAGAGGTCTGCGGCCCTGAGGGCCTGGATCGAGGATATTTCCTGCCCGCGGAAACGGTCCGCGAGCGCGATCGCCGCCGCGAAGCCGGCGCCCGCCTCTTCCGGCGTGAGGGCCGCATCCTTGTTCAGCTCGAAGAACGCTTCAACGCTCATGCCCATGCGGGGCGCGAGGACCTCCGCGCATTTCCTCAGGGTTTCCGTGGGGACGAAGCCAGGGCCGATCGTCAAGGCGACTACCCTCGAGCCCTCGAGCTCGGCGTCCAGGGTTCCGGCCAACTGCGCCTGCGCGGTCTTGAAGGCCTCGTAGCAGCCGAGGAAGGCCGCGCCCACGGATGAGACGCATACGAAGACTCCATGGTCGCGAGCGACCATCGCGGGAAGGAAGGCCTTCGCCATCAGGACGGGACCGCGCAGGTTGACGCGATAGCTTCTGTCCCACTCTTCGATCGGCAGCTCCTCGACTTTGCCTACCGGCACGATCGTCGCGTTGTTGATGACCGCGTCGACCTTGCCGAAGAGTCCGAAGGCCTCGTCGCGCAGCCGCTCGACGCTCGTCTCGTCGCCGACGTCAGTTCGGATGAAGCGAGCCCTGCCGTCGCCGAACTCCCCGGCCAGCGCTTCCTCGGCCCTCGATCCCGTATCGGGATCGATCTCGGCGATGACGACGCAGGCGCCCAGCCGCGCGAGGCTCCTGGCGGCCTCGAAGCCGATGCCGCCCCCCGAGCCGGTCACGACGACCGTCTCCCCCTTCAGCGAGTCGTCGCGAAGTCCGAGCCGTGAAATTTGCATGTTCGACAGAGTATTGCATGTGAAATTCCAAGGCAATAGGCGATGCGGTCTATCGCGCCGGGCGCGACAGCGGCGCGAGCTCGATCTCGATCTCGCGCATCGATCCGCGGGCGATCCTGCGTGCGAGGACTTCGTCGAAGCGGTCCAAGTCCATGCAGTAGTCGAAGTCCGAGGCGGGAGCGAAGCCTCGCGCGGATCGACTCGAAGCCCTCGATCTTCAGTCCTCGCCGCTCACCGATGAGCACGGCGCTGCCGAGCTCGTCCTTGAGCCTGAAGGCGAGGCCGACGTCGTCCACGGCGCGGGTCGGATTCGCGCGCAATTGCCTATCCCGCGGCCGCCGTGCTACCCTGAGGCCTACGGAGGGTACGGCCTTGCATCTCGTTTGCCTCGACCTGGAGGGAGTCCTCGTTCCCGAGATTTGGATCGCCTTTTCGGAGGCCACCGGCATCCCGGAGCTCAAGATCACTACCCGCGACGAGCCGGACTACGACAAGCTCATGAAATTCAGGATCGGCGTGCTCAAGGAGCATAAGCTCGGGCTCGCGGATATCCAGCGGGTGATCGGCGGCATGAGCGCCCTGCCCGGCGCCTTTGAATTCTCTCAGGCGCTCAGGGCGAAGACACAAATGGTGATCCTCTCCGACACCTTCACGCAGTTCGCGCAGCCCCTCATGGCCAAGCTCGGCTATCCCTCGCTGTTCTGCAACACGCTGACGGTCGACGACTCCGGGGCCATCGTCGGGTACGAGCTGCGGCAGAAGGACGGCAAGCGCAAGTCGGTCGAGGCGCTGAAGTCGCTCAACTTCCGCGTCTTCGCGGCGGGCGACTCCTTCAACGACCTGTCCATGATCCGCGCCGCGGACGGCGGTTGCCTCTTCAGGGCGCCCGAGTCCATCAAGGCGCAGTGCGCCGACCTTGCCGCGGTCGACGACTACTCGGGCCTGGCCGCGAAGATAGATTCCTTCATCCGAGCGTAGGAGGACGATAGATGCGCAAGACCTTAGCCATGGCGTGGCTCGCGACCGTCGCCGCCGCGGCCTTCCCGCAGGCGGCCCTGACGGGCCAGTACCCGAACCTCTTCGCCGAGATGCTCGGGAAGAGCGAGGCCGAGACGAAGGCCAAGATCGACGCGGCCTGGAACAGCCTGTTCTACGGCTCGGACGCGAACGAGCGCGTCTACTACCCGGTCGGCGAGGACATGGCTTACGTCATGGACATCGGCTCGAACGACGTCCGCTCCGAGGGCATGTCCTACGGCATGATGATCGCCGTCCAGCTCGATAAGAAGATCGAGTTCGACCGTATCTGGAAGTGGGCCAAGACCTACATGTGGCAGAAGCCCGGCTCGAGCTATGCGGGCTACTTCGCCTGGCATTGCACGAAAGAGGGTCGCAAGCTCGACGGCAATCCCGCCTCCGACGGCGAGGAGTACTTCGCGACCGCGCTGTTCTTCGCCCATGCGAGGTGGGGCGATGGCGAGGGAATCTTCAGCTACAAGAAGGAGGCCCAGGCCATCCTCGACGTCATGCTCCACAAGGACAAGGACGGCTCGGCCGCGGCGACGAACATGTTCGACGCCCAGGCCAAGCAGATCGTCTTCGTGCCGACGAAGGGGCCGGCCTCGCAGATCACCGATCCCTCCTATCACCTGCCGCACTTCTACGAGATCTGGGCGCGGTGGGCCGACAAGGACCAGGACTTCTGGAGACAGGCAGCCGAGGCGAGCCGCGCCTTCTTCAAGAAAGCCGCGCACCCGAAGACCGGCCTCATGGCCGACTACGCGCAGTTCGACGGCACGCCGGTCGATATGAACAACGGCCAGCACCAGGACTTCCGCTACGACGCCTGGAGGGTCGGCATGAACGTCGCCATGGACTGGTCGTGGTTCAAGGCCGATCCCTGGGAAGCCCAGCAGAGCGACAGGCTCCTGGCCTTTTTCCGGGGCCAGGGAGTCTCGAGTTACGGCGACCGCTACTCCGTCGACGGCAAGGGCATCGGCTTCGACCATTCCCTCGGGCTCGTCTCGATGAACGCGGCCGCCTGCCTGGCCGCGACGGGCGAGGGGAGGAAGGACTTCGTCCGCGCGCTGTGGGACGCCTCGATCCCGAGCGGGCAGTGGCGCTACTACAACGGCATGCTCTACATGCTCGGGCTGCTCAACGTCGGCGGCCAATACAAGGCCTACCTGCCGAAGTAGCGGGGCGAGGGCGGCGCTCGAGGGCGGCGCTCGGCCGCGGCCCCTCGGGCCGCCCCGCGCGCGGAACCGCGACGGCCGCCGTGGCCGCGCGGCTACAGTACGCGGACGACGTCGCCCATCGGCTTGCGCGGCCGCGCATCCGGCGACTCGTTCGCGTAGCCGAGAGACACGGCAGCGATCATCTCGCCCTTCTCTCCCAGCCAGGACTGAAGCGACTCGTAGGCGCTGAACACGTCGCAGATCCAGAGCGACCCGATGCCCAGGTCCTGCGCGGCAAGGAGCATGTTCTGGATCGCGGCGCCGATCGACTGGATGTCCACGACGTCGTCGAACATCTGGCCGGTGGTGTGGGCTTTCCAGGGTTCGATGCCCTCGGGATTGAAGATGAACACCGTGACGGGCGCGCGCTCCATGACCTTGATCGTCCACTCCGCGCTGCCGGTCTCCCTGCCCTGCGCCTTCGAGGCATCGATGCCCCCGCGCATGAGCCGGACCATCTCGGGCCGCTTGTCGGCCTTGACGACGATGAATCGCCAGGGCTGGCGGTTCTTGCCCGATGGCGCCTGCGACGCGGCCTTCAGTATCGCGTCCAGCTTCTCCTCGGGTATCGGGTCGTCCTTGAATCTGCGGACGCTCCGCCTGGCCGCGATGGCAGTCAACGTGTCCATGCCTGATCCTTTCGCGCCGCGCCGCGGCGCCTGAAGCAGACGAGGAAGCGCTCGCTTCCCATACCGCTCGTCATGAAGCGCTCCTTGCGATCGGCGAGGAGCCGTTGCGTCCAGTCCGTCGCCCCGCCGTCGACGATGAATTGCTCCTCGCCCTCCGCGTCCGTCGCGAAGAGCTGGAAGCGCAGCCCCGAGTAGTAGTCGCGCTTCTCGTCGGAGAGCTCGTCGATCTCGACCCTGAGCCCGGGATGGAGCTCCGCGAGGGACTCGCCGAGCTTCCCTCGGGCTAATTCCGCGAGGGGCGCGGAGAAGGGAAGAATGCGGAGGCGAAGCGGCCCGATCGCGTAGCCCGCATCGCCCAGGGCCTCGAAGAGGCGGAGATAGAAACCGATATGCTCGAGCGTCGCAGCCAGCTCGAAGCCGAGGCTGCCCGAGTCGCGGCCGGCCGTGCAGAGGGCGAGCATGCGGAAGTGGGCGAAGGAGGCGGGCCCCGAGAAGGCCTGGGCCCGCACGAGTCTCTGGCTGCAGGCCAGCCTGACCTCCGCGGCCGAGCGGCGCGGCGATCCCGCGCGGCGGAGGGCGCACTCCAGGGCCATCGCGTTGGTGGGGTCGGAGAGGACCTCGGTGTTCCTGATCGTCGTAACGACCTTGTCCTGGTCGACGGGGCCCAGCGCGGAGGAAGTCCCGAGCGGGCTAAGGGGAGAAAGCTCGACGACCTCGAAGCCCGGAGGCAGGAGGGAAAAGGCCAGCTCGTCGAGCCGCGCGGAGTCGAGGGGCGCCGCGTTAGGCGGCCGCACGAAGCGGTTGCCCGCGTACTGTCTGAGGACGTCGGCCGGCCTCAGCGAGGCGACGCGCTCTTTGTAGACCCGCAGGAGGAGGGACTGGAGGTCGCTCGGGGACAGCCGCCGGACGAGCCGGTCGACGAGCCCGGGGTCGCCCGAGTCCTTCAGGATGCGCTCGATGATCGCGTCTTCCTTTCGTTTCCCTTTTCCCGTCGATTCGCCTGGCATATATTGGAGAGTACGATAATGCCGAGCGATCGGCAACTCGCTCGCGGAGGAGCCGATGCGAAGATGGTACAGGTTGGACAACGCGGGGAAGCTCTATCCGGCGGTCGCCACGCAAAGGAATAGCTCGGTGTATCGCGTGTCCGGAGTCCTGAAGGAGAGGATCGACGCCAGCATCCTGCAAAAGGCCGTCGATATGGTGCTGCCTCGCTTCCCGATGCTGGCCGTACGCATGAGGAGAGGGGTGTTCTGGCACTACTTCGACGCGAACGATCGACGGCTTTTCGTCCGCGAGGATGGCGATTTCCCCTGTTACCCGATCGATCCGCAGGCCGAGAACGGCTATCTCATGAAGGTGCTGTATTATAGGTGCAGAGTCTCGGTGGAGATATTCCATTCCGTCACCGATGGAAGCGGGGCGATCGAGTTCTTGAAGTCGCTTCTGTTCTATTACCTCCTTTTTTCAGGGAAAGAGGTGCGATCCGAGGGCCTCGTGCGGGAATGCGACGAGGCGGTGAGTCCCTCCGACGTCGAGGATGGCTTCAGGCGCTATTATGCGGAGGCTTCGATCGTCCCTGAAGCCCGCGAGAACGCCTACATAATCAGAGGCACGGACTTCGACGTCCCCGGGAACAACGTGGTTCACGGCGCGTTGAGCGCCTCGGGCCTCAACGCGGTAGCCCGGCGCAGGGGCGGGACGATCACCGCGTACCTCGCGGCGGTGCTGATGCGCTCGATCTACCAGACGAGGCAGAGCCGCGGGATGGACGAGCGACCCGTGGTCGTGGCCATCCCGGTGAACCTTCGGAAGCTCTTCCCCTCGCGAACGTTGAGGAATTTCTACGGCGTGGTCAACGTCGAAGCCGGAGACCTCGCGGTCGTGGACCTCGACGCGCTCGTAGCCAGGGTCGACGCCTCGCTGAGGGAGAAGACGAGCGCGGAGGCCCTGCAGGGCTTGATCACGGCAAATGTCAACCTCGAAGCCCGGAGGGCGGCGCGAATCGTGCCGCTCTTCGCGAAGAAACTCCTCATCAGGCTCGGGAACGACCTCTGGGGCGAGACCAAGAAAACCATCACCTTGTCAAACCTGGGAAGGATCGACCTGCCGAGCACGATGTCCGAGCATGTCGAGCAGATTGAGTGCGCGGCCTTCCCGACGCCGAGAAGCCCGATCAATTGCGGCGTCTGCTCGCTCGGTGATCGGCTCCTGATCACCTTCACGAGGGCGATAGAGGAGGCGGACATTCTGCAGCGCTTCTTCTCGCATCTGTCCCGCGAGGAAGGGTTGGATGTCTTTATCTATTCGAACGACTGGGGAGGGCTGCGATGCAAAGATGCGACAACTGTGGACTCTCGGTAGATAACCAGCACGAGCGTTGTCCCCTGTGCGCGAAGCCTCTCGGGGGGCGCGGCGAGAGCGTCCTCGAATACCCGCCGTACGCGCGCCTCTATCGCGAGGAGAAGGCCGTCACTCCCCGCAAGCTAACGGTCTTCGTGACGATCGCCGCAATCATCATAGTCGGGACAATAAACATCCTCACCGCGAGCGAGAATCCCCGCCCCTGGTCGATCGTAGTGGCGGCTTGCCTGCTGTACGCCTTTATGACGCTGCACGGAACGATCCTCTCTCGGTCGCATTTCGGCAGGAAAGTGCTCGAGCAGTTTGCCGCCCTGTCCATTCTCATGGTCGTTTTCGATCTCGAGAGCGGCTTCTCCCGCTGGTCCCTCAATTACGTCCTCCCGGTTTTCTCTTTTACGGCGACTCTCGCCATCACCGTCGCCGCGATCGCCAAGAGGTCGCTCTGGAGAGAATACTCAGGCTTCTTGCTGGCGGCCTTCTTCGCGAGCCTGTTGCCCGGCGCTCTGTACTTAATCGGGCTCTCGAGCGTGGCATGGACCGGCGCCCTGTCCGCCGTCTACTCGCTCCTGTCCATCGTCGGGCTCATGGTCTTCTCCGACAGGAAGCTCAAGGACGAAGTCAGGAAAAGATTCCATACGTAGACTCGCCCGGGCGAGGCGGGCGCCGCCGCCGCGATCGGTCTCGGAGCCCGGATCGGCCCGAGTCCCGTACTTAGCGGAATAGCGGAAACCTGATATAGTCCGAGTCATGCCAACAGTCGAGCTGCTCGCCCCCGCGGGCAATCCCGAGGCCCTGGACGCGGCCCTGGGCGAGGGCGCGGACGCCATCTACCTCGGCGCGCGGAGCTTCAACGCGCGCATGCGCTCCGCCAATTTCGCCTTCAACCAGCTCGAGGCCGCGGTGGACGTCTGCCACAAGAAGGCGAAGAAGGTCTACGTCACGGTCAACACGGTCTTCGAGCAGCGCGAGGCCGACCGGATGTGGCAGCTCCTGGGCTATCTCGACCGCGTGCGCCCGGACGGCATCATCGTGCAGGATCTCGGCGTCGCGAAGATGGCCCATGAGCACTTCCCGAAGCTCGCCCTCCACGCGAGCACGCAGATGAACGTGGCCTCGGCCAAGGGCGTCAACCTCCTGTCGCGGCGCGGCTTCAAGCGGGCCGTTCTCGCGCGCGAGCTGTCGCTGGACGAGATCCGCTCGGTCCGCGCCTCGACTAACCTCGAGCTCGAGGTCTTCGTGCATGGCGCGCTCTGCGCCTGCGTCTCGGGGCTCTGCCTCTTCTCGAGCTACCTGGGCGGCAAGAGCGCGAACCGGGGCGCCTGCGCTCAGGCCTGCCGGCGCCTCTACCAGGTCGAGTCCGAGTCGGGCTACTGGTTCTCGCCCGACGACCTCGAGCTCATCGGATACGTGCCCGACCTCATGGAGGCGGGCGTCGAGTCGTTCAAGATCGAGGGCCGCATGAAGAGCGCCGAGTACGTCGGCGCCGTGACGGCGGCCTACCGCTACATGATCGACAACTGGAGGCTCGACAGGGAGCGTGCGCTGGCCAAGGCGCGCTCGATGCTCCAGTCCGACTTCGCCCGGCGCAAGACGCGCTTCTTCATCGATGGGAAGCTCGACGACGAGTTCATCAAGCCCGAACAGGCGGGCGGCACGGGCATCCCGCTCGGGAAGGTCCGCGACATACGCGTCCTGCCCGAGGGCCGCTACATGCTCCTCGACGCCTTCGACGGCCTCGCGGAGGGCGACTCCCTCCGCTTCCACCGCGCGGACGACTCATCGCGCTGGACTGCCAAGGTCCGCGACGCGAGGGCGGTCCCGAGCGGCATGCTCGTGCGCGTCGACGCGGAGGTCAGGCAGAGCGATATCGTCTATCTCGTGCAGACCAAGTCGATGGCGAGGCGCTACGCTCCCGTCCTCCCGCGCGACCTGGGTCGCTACCGCTCCTTTCCGGGCTTCCGATCGGCGCCCGAGCCCGAGACCGCGGGCTTGTCCGCGCAGGAACTCGCGCGCGAGCTCAAGGCTAAGTCGAGAATCATGCCGGACGGCATCTACGCCCTCGTGGGCAGGGTCGCCGACCTCCACGTCCTCAACGCGGCGCGTCCGGCCAAGGCCATGATCCTCTTCGACCGCTCGAGCGCGGCACAGATGCGGGAAGAGGAGGCGACGCTCCCGTTCAAGCGGGACAGCCTCGTCATCTGGCTCGATCCCTGGTTCCCCGAGGCCGACGCCGAGTGGCTGGCCGCGGAGCTCGAGTACTGGGTCGGCCGCGGGCAGCGTCTTTTCGTCGCGAACAATCCGGGACACCTCGCGCTGCTGCGCGCCCTCGCGGCTAAGGCCGCGGAGGGACGCGGCGCCGCGCCCGCGGGGCGATCGGGCGCGCGGCGCGGCGCGACGAGGGCGGATCCCGGCCTCACTATCATCGCGGGGCCGTGGCTCTACGCGTTCAACCGCTGGGCCGCCTCTTTCCTCCTCGAGGAGGGCGCGCGCATCATCGTTCCGCCCCTCGAGATCTCGAAGCAGGACTTTCAGAAGACGTCCGAGGATATCCCCGGCGCGGCGTGGATGCCCGTGGCCTTCTCCTTCCCCGCGCTCTTCCGCATGCGCGCGGACTTGGCGGCGCGGTACGACTTCTCGGAATTCTCCGACCGCGATGGTACGCGTTATGCGCTGTCGCCGGCCGGCGAGGGCTCGGTCGTGACGCCCGCGACGCCCTTCTCGATCGTCGACCGCATCCCCTTCCTGCGGTCGGAAGGCATCGGAAAGTTCATCCTCGACTTCTCGCGCGTGAAGCTCACGAAGCAGCTCTACAAGCAGGTCGCGAAGGCCGCTGAGGAGGGCATCGTCCTCCAGGAGACGGGCCGGTTCAATTGGAAGGACGGCTTCTGGCGCGACGAGGAGGAAACGCGGCCCGACTGAGGGCGCGCGAAGTCCTTATGAAGAAGACGATACGAGGCCTCATCCTCGACATGGGAGGGGTCCTCACGCTGCCGCAGCGCGAGGATAAGGTGCGCGAGCTCATGGGCGTCATGGGACAGGGCGGCGGGCCCGAGCCTTTCCTCGCGGCCTATTACGAGAAGCGGCGCGAATACGATCGAGGCGACCTGGACAGGCGGGCGTACTGGACCGGAGTCGCCGAGGCTCTCGGCGCGCCGCCGCCCGGTCCAGCCATCGACGAGCTCGCGCGCGTCGACCTCGAGAGCTGGTTCAACATGCGGCCTCGCATGATCGAGCTCGTCCGCGCCCTGCGCGCTCGCTCGCGCGCCCTGGTCCTCCTGTCAAACATACACCATGACGGCGCGCGCTACGTCCGCTCGGGCGAGGGCCGGGCCTGGTCCTCGGCCTTCGACGAGCTCGTCCTGTCCTGCGAGCATCGCCTCGCGAAGCCTGAGGCGGAGATCTACGGAATCGCCGTCCGAGCGGCTAACGCGAGCGCGGGAGAATGCCTTTTCGTGGACGATTCCGAGGCGAACGTCGAGGGCGCGAGGCGCGCGGGCCTCGAGTCCTTCCGCTTCGTGGACGAGGCGGACTTCGAGGAGCGGCTCGAGCGGGACTACGCGCTCGCCCGCTAGGCTGTTTTCGCCTTTACTCGTCCCCTGCTCGATGTTACTCTAGTTGTTATAACGGCATGTCGCGCGGCCTCGTCGAACGGCGAGGCCGCGCTTTCAACGGGAGTCGTATGAGCGAATCGGCCGGCAAGGCGCTCGATCTTCTATTCTACCTGGCGAGGACTGGCGGCGAGATCAGCCTCGCGCGGCTGTCGCGCGAGACCGGCATGAACAAGGCTACCGCGCTGCGATACCTGTCGGTGCTCGAGTCGCGCGGAGTAGCGGAGCGTCGGGGCGGCGGCTGGTCCCTCGGCCTCGCCCTCTTCGAGCTGGGCGCCCATGTCCCGGTCCGTTCCATCGTGGTCGACCGCATCCGTCCCTTCCTCGAGCGGCTCGCGCGCGAGACCGGCGAGAGCGCCAACCTCGCCTGCCTCGCCGGCTCGAGCGCGATCTACCTCGACCGCGCCGAGGCCGATCGCAGCCTCCGCATGCGATCCGCGCCGGGCGACCGCCTGCCGCTCTACTGCACGGGCGTCGGGAAGGCGATTCTCTCCCTCCTGCCCGAGGACAGGGCGCGCGCGATACTCGGCTCCGGCTCGCTTCCGCGCATCAACGAACGGACCATAACGGACCCGGAGGAGATCCTGCGGGACGTCGCGAAGGTTCGCGAGCAGGGATACGGCCTCGACCGGGAGGAATACGAGACCGGTCTCACCTGCATGGCGAAGCCCCTCAGGCTGCCGGGCTCAGACTTCGCCGGCGCGATCAGCGTCTCCGGTCCGACCGCCAGGATGCTCGACCCATCCGCGCGCGACAGGTTCCTCCAGATCCTGTCGCGCGCCGCCGCCGAGGCGCAGACCGCGCTCGAGGCCGCGGCCGGCGTCGACGTGGTCGTGGGAACGGTCGCGGGCACGGTCGCGCGGCCCGACTAGGGCGACGTGATCGCTGCGCAGCGATAGGCTTTCCCGGCATATGCGCTGGATCGGGCTCGCTCTGATCGCGGTGGTCGGCTCGCTGATGGCGGTCAAGGCAGGGAGCTCGTTTCGCGCTTTGATAGGAATCGCCGGTTGCGCGCTCTTCGCCTCGGGCTTCCTCGCGCTGACGAAACCTCGAAAACTCCCGCTGTGGGCCGATACCGCGGTCCTCGCTTCCTCCGCCCCGCTCCTGCTCGGCCTCATGCTCCTCGACGATCGCCCGATGCTTCCCGGCATCCTATTCTTCATCCTGATCCCGGCGACCGCGCGGATGCCGCTGGCGCATAGAGTCTCGGCGCCCCTGAGCGCGGTGGCCTCCTTGGCCTGCCTCTACGTCGTTCGGCGGCTCTACGCGTCGATCGATCCGATAGTGCCGATCTGTCAATTCGCCTGCATCGTCTGCCTCGCGGCCATAATGGAGGTCGCGAGGCGGCGGAACGAGTCCATGGAGGAAAACGCGAGGCTCCTGGAAGGGCTCATCTCGGCTCAGCGGCGGATCGCCGACGCGGAGTCCCAGAGACATGCGACCGACGCAGTCGCCGCGTTCCGGAAGGCCATAGGAGGTCTCCTCGCCAAGGCCGCGCTCCAGGTCGAGGGGGCGAAAGAGCTGTGGCCCGTCGATCAGAGCCGCGCCGCGCAGCTTTCCTATAAGGCCGAGGAAACCATCAGGATGGCGATGGATCAGCTGAGGCAGCCCTCGACCGCCGGCGTGAACCCGGGAGCGACTCTCCCCGCGCGCATCCTCCTCGCTCAGGCGAACGAGGATATGGCCGAGTGCCTCGCGATCCTGGCGGAGACTGACCCCGACCTTGCGATCGCGGCGACGGCCGCCGGGGCCGACGAGCTGTTGCGCCGATGCGGGAGCGAGTCCTTCGACCTGGTGCTGATCGACGAGGACCTTCCGCCCGGCGGCGGGCTCTCCGTCCTGGGCCGAGTCGCGCGGGAGCATCCGGGCCTGCGCTGCCTGGTCGTGTCGGCCCTGCCCGGTCGGGATCTCGACGCGAAGGCGCGCGAGGGGGGCGCGATAGGAGTCCTCGATTGCGGGGCCGCTCCCGGCGAAGTGCTGGCGAGCATCCGCAGGGTCGCGCTCGGCCCGCGCAGATCGGAAGGACAATCGGTGGCTGCCGCCGTGAAGGGAAAGCCCGAGTTCACGGCGAGAGAGCTGCAAATACTCGCCCTGATCGCGAAGGGATTCTCGAACAAGGAAATCTCGGAGCGCCTTTTCCTCGCGGAAGGAACCGTCAAGAACCGAGTGTCCGCGATCCTGCAGAAGATCGACGCCCGCGACAGGGGAAACGCCGCGCTCAAGGCGAGGGAGCTCGGACTTATCTAGCGCCAAACAAGGGCCTCGCGAGTGACTTTCTGCACATTCCGAAAGTGACTCGGACGCGATTATCTTCCACGCAATGGCTACGAGGTCGAGGCGCCGCCGCGCCGCCTCGGAGTCGAACCATCGCGGAGGAATGACATGAGGAGAAGACATTTCTGGGAAGTTATGGTCGCCGCCATCGCCGCAGGCGGTCTTGCGGCGCTGCTATTCGCAGGATGCGCGCCGCTGAATACGTCCTATAAGGACCCGTGGCATGCCAGGGTCGCGGCCGCCGGCATCGTCGAGAAGCGCGTCGATATCGGCCCCGTGACCTTGGATTACGTCGAGGGTCCCGACAACGGACCCGCCCTCCTGCTCCTTCACGCCCAGCACATGGACTGGTACAGCTACAGCCGGGTGCTGCCCGAGCTGTCCGAGTCCTTTCACGTGTTCGCCGTTTCGTACCACGGCCATGGGAAGACCAAGGCCCCGGCGGCCTCCATGAACGCCGCCCATATCGGAAACGACTTGGCAGTCTTCATCGAGACGGTCGTCAAGGAGCCGGTCTTCGTGACCGGGAATTCATCCGGCGGCCTCCTGACGACCTGGCTGGCCGCGAACAGACCCGAGCTGGTCAAGGCGATCCTGCTCGAGGATCCGCCCCTCTTTACGGCCGAGTATCCCCGCTCGAAGACCACGGTCGCGTACAGGACCTTCACGACCGCCCACGAGTACCTCGCGGGTAACAATAGCGACTTCCTCGTCTATTGGCTGAATTCCAACAAAGAGTTCATGAAGAAGCACGCCGGGCCCGATTCGCTCGCTATGCTCATCTCGAGCATCCAGAGGTACCGCGCGGCTAATCCCGGTCAGCCGGTCGAGCTCAATTTCCTTCCCGACATGCTCAGGCTCTTCATCCGCGATATAGATTGTTACGACCCGCGCTTCGGCGACGTCTTCTATGACGGAAGCTGGAACGACGGCTTCGATCATGCAGATGCGCTTAAGCGGATCGAGTGCCCGGCGCTGCTGCTCCACGCCAACTTCGAGATCCTGGAGGATGGTACCTTGAACGGAGCAATGAACCAGGAGGATGCGGACCGCGCTGCCTCGCTGCTGGCCGACTGCACGTACGTGCGGATCGATGCGGCGCATACCGTTCACATCGACAAGCCGGAAGAGTTCATCAAGCTGACGAAGTCATTCTTCCTGGGGATCTAGGGGAGCGGAGGTCCGCGCGGCGCCACGCGAGCGGAACTGGGCTGCTGCGCCGGCGCAAGGGGCGCGGCGCAGCAGCGAGCGGCCTCAGAACGCCAGGGCCGCCTCCTCGGCGTCGGCGCGTTCGGAGGCCTCCGCCTGGGCGGGCTGCCGCGTCGGCTTGAACTCCACGTGCTCCGCGACGATCTTGACCTTCGACCTCTGCTTGCCCTCGGGATCGGTCCAGCGGTCCTGCTTGAGCCTGCCGACTACACGCACGCCCCGGCCCTTCTTCAGGTTCTGCGAGCAGGCCAGGCCCAGCTTGGCCCAGGCCTCCACGTCGAAGTAGGAGACCTCCTTCTCGAGCGCGTCGTTCTGCTTGTAGTACCGGTCCGAGGCCACGCAGAAATCGCAGACCTGCGTGCCCGTTGACGTCGCCTTGCTCTCGGGGTCCCTGACCAAGTTGCCTTCGAGCAAGATGGAATTGAGTGAGTTCACATGCGCCTCCTTGCGCGCCACGCGCGCGCATGCGCAGTACGCGCGGAAGGGGGCACGGCGATTGAAGGGGGAGGCGCTCGCGAGCGCCGTCGCGGGCGAGATCGTCTCCGTTTTGACGCTACCTCGAGATGTGCAGGCGGTCGTTGGGCCGCCTGCATCCGCGGATCATTTTCTCAGCGGCACGAGGTGGGTTTTCACGCCGATCTCGAATCTCTGTTGCATGATGAATTCATCGTGGTAGATATTGCCAAGGAAACCGAGCTCGAAAAAGAAGCTCCAGGTATCCAAGGGAAAGATATCGAGCCCCGTTCCTATTCCGACCTTGCCAATGACCGGGTTCTCGAAAATCGAATGCTTGGAGAGCCCGCATAGCCCGATACGGCCTTCCAATAATCCATAGGGACGAAACAGCCCATTCCGCGACATTACGCCCACGGTTACTTTTTCGGTCAGAACGTGCTGGTAGAGCTTGATGCCGCTATCTTCCCGATTCATGATACCGCTGCTATAGGTACTATGGTTTTGAATGTTCAGGGAGTCATGTGCAAATAGCAGGAAGCCGACACCCAGCATAGATGTTCGACTGAAAACCTCGGGCTGGGCTTCGTATCCCAGGCTCCAGCTCAGGTTCAGCAAATAGCGGGATTGACGATCGGTTTCACCTGCCATAAGAGGCAGCAGTCCACTTGAAAAAACGAGCACGGCTAAGATTACGTGTTTCATGGGTAACCCTTTCAATGCCATCGCGCATCTGTTTATCAGCAAGACTCTTGTCAGAACCACGAACAGTTCATCGTGCCGGATCGTCTACCAACGATAGGCGAATCCACCTTGAAACCGGAAAGGAAACTATCAATAATGCCATGCATGCATATCCTTTAATTACACTATAGAGTGCAATATAATCTCTGTCAATATATCTTGCACTCATTGGTGTAATTTATTCGGAGTCCTCGATGACTGGATCCAAAGTGGAGAGGAAAAAGCGCGATACTAGCGCAAAACATCGCTTGATCTTGGGTAGTGCGACAGAAGTCTTCATCAAGGAAGGATTCGATGGCACTAGCATGGATTCAGTCGCTGAAGCGGCAGGGGTATCAAAACGCACTATTTATAATCACTTCCTCAGCAAGGAAAACCTTTTTCAGGAAGTAATAGCTGATTTCCTGAACGAACGGGACAAAATTAAGCCCCTGGAATACTCCAATACCATTCCTCTGGAAGATCAATTGATGGAATTCGCGAAGGCCGAGCTTTTCTTGATCAATCAACCTACTCGTCGGGGGCTTTCAAGACTTTTAACCTCGGTTTTCCTGGTGAATCCGGGTTTGGGCGCGGAAACGCGCGGTAAATACGATCCGCACAAGTCATTGATTGTATGGCTGAAGGCGGCGAGCGATGAGCATAGAATTCAATTCAAATCGGCTGAGCTTGCGGCTAGCATGTTCTACGGTTTGATTGAAGGTTGTCTCACGTGGCCGGCGCTTATTACTGACGGCGCAAGTCTACGATTCGCAGATCCCATCCTCGGGGAGATCGTTTCAATGTACCTGGATGCGTACAGGGTTAAGGATATCTCCGCTCATATTGACCTGTAGCAGAAGATCGGCCATCCGCCGATCTATTTGTCGACAGCGTCTTAGCGAGAATGGGAGGCGCTCGGAGAGTCGGTTGGACGTGCCCGGCCAGCATTGCCTCGTTCCCGCGCATCGCACTAGAATCGGTCATGGAGTCGAGGCATCTCCGCTCCGCCGGGGTCGCGGCGGTCGTCGCGTCGAGCGTTTTCTTCGCCGGCATGGCCGCCCTCGTGAAGCTTCTGTCGTCGGAGTATGACGGCGCCTTCGTGTCGCTGGGCCGCTTCGTCGTCGGCGCCGCGCTCGCCTCCGCGACGATCGCGATCAAGGGGACGGGATTCGCGGTCCGCGATCCGAGGGACGTGGTCTGGCGGGGAATCTACGGTTCCGTCGGCATGGTGCTCTACTTCGTGTCCATCGAGCTGTCGGGCGCCGGCCGCGGCTCGGTCCTCAACACGACCTATCCTCTCTTCTCGATCCTGCTGGGCGCGCTCTTCTTCAAGGAGCGGCTCGGGAAGAGGTCGATCGTCGGCGCGGTCTTCTGCTTTGCGGGCGTCGCCCTGATCTTCTGGGACTCCTCTTCGCCGAGCCTTCTCGGCGACGGGATCGGGCTCCTCTCGGGCTTCATCGCCGGCATCTCGATCCAGTACACGAAGAAGGCGAGGCGCAACAACGGTCCCGAGATCGTCTACCTCGCGGTCTGCGCCTCGGGCATCCTCGCAACCTGCTGGACGGCCCCGCGCGCGCTGTCGCTCGACCTCGAGTCGGCCATCGTCCTCTCCGCGTCGGCTGTCCTCGGCTACGCGGGGCAGATCTCGCTGACCTGGGGCGTCAAGTACATGGACGCGTCGGAGGCGGGCATCATCTCGTTTCTCAAGGTTCCGATCGCGATCGTCCTCGGGCTCTTTTTGGGCGAAGGCCTGTCGATCCGCTTCGCCGCGGGCACTGCGATCGTGCTAGCGGGGCTGGCCTTCGCCGAGCTCGGCGGCGGGCGGGCGCCTCAAAAACCGCCGACCGGGCCGAATGTCAGCGGCTCCTCGAAGGTCGCGAAGGCGAGATAATCCGAGATATCCCGCGGCAGCGAGTCCAGCGATAGGGTGCGTTCGCCAGGCAGTCCCCGCGCCGCGCCGCGAAGGCCTTCGTCGAGGGGGCCGAATACAAGAGAGAACAGTCGTTCGGGACCGCTGATCGTGAAAAGCGGGCCCGAGGGCGCGACCACCTCGAAGCCCTTGGCCCTGAAGAATGCCACCGCGCTCTCGAGCTCCAAAGGATCGGGCTCTAGCGAGGCGGCGTTCTCCGCAGTGATGCCCTCTATCATGGAGGGCTTCTTGCCTGCTCTCGATCGCACCATGACGATGGCGCTAAGGATCTCGTCCGCGTCCATGACGGCCCTCCCGGCGGCGGCGCTCGCGCCCTTCACGCTCCCGGTTCGAGCGCATCGACCGCGGGAGCCTCCTCCTCTATGGCGAGGGACAGATAGTTCGATCCGTTCTTGATCATCAGTCCCGTCGCGATGCAGGCCCTCAAGAAGGCCGATATCTCTGCCTCCGTCGCGCCGAGCCCGACGGCCTCGGCTACGAGGCTCTTCTCGTCGCGTCGCGTATCGCAGTCAGCATAGGCCCTCGCTCGCCAGCCGGTCAACCGATATCTCGCCCTCGCAGCGAAAGGCCTCGTATCAAGGATCTCGATCGATCCATCGTCCGCGGGCCGCGAGGACAAGGCGCCCCTGTTCGGATCGGCTTTCCACCGCTCCACCACGCTCGACATCCTCGCGGAGCCCTCGGGACAGGTCAGGCCTTCTTTGACTGAGTACTCGAAGTAGTAGGCGATGCGACGGAGTTTGGAATCGTCGAGGCGGTAGATGAATCGGTAGGGCGACAAAGGCCGCACGTCCACGATGCCATGGGCCTCGGCCTCGTCGAAGTAGCGGCTGAACCGATCCAGCCTCACGGGCCCCGACGCCCGGGGCGGTTCCAGGAACCAGGCCGCCATTATGAGAGGAATCATGCCGTCATAGTCCTCCGACGCCTCTCCGGGGAATCCATGCAGCATATTCCATTCGGGATGCACTCCGTACCGCTTGCACCACTTGAGCAGCTCCACGTTCTGGATCGCGGACGCTCCCTTGCCCATCAAGGATAGGACATGGTCGCTGAGGCTCTCGATGCCTGGCTGGATGACCAATACCCCGGCCTCGGCGAGCGTCTTCACCTGGGCCTTGGTGAGGGAGGATTTCACCTCGTAGAAGAGGCTCACGCCTAGTCCGCTCTCCTTGAGGCTAGGCAGGAGGCTCTCGAAGTACTTCATGTCCATGATGTTATCCACGACCTCAAGCTGATCCGATCCGTAGCGCTCTTTCAGGTACCGCATCTCGGCGAGGGCTCTGTCGGGATCCTTGCTCCGGAAGACGCGGGAGTCGCCGTTCAGGCCGCAGAATGCGCAGGAGCGGCGCTCTCCCCACCAGCAGCCGCGCGCGGTCTCGAGCAGTACAGTCGGTAAGATGTCGTTTCCCGACGGCCTCTCGCCGAGCGCGCGGAAATAGCTGTCGTAGTTCGGGTAGGGCAGCGCGTTCAGGTCGCGGACCGGGACGGGGTCGGCGCCCACGACGCTCTCGTCCCCTCGCCTGTAGACGAGCCCGGGGATGTCATCGAATTTCGAGGAGCCGGTTTCGATCCTCGCCGCGAGGAGGGGAAGCGATTCGTCCGCCTCCCCGCGGACCGCGAAGTCGACGAATCGGTATTCCTCGTGGAGGGCGATGCCCATCTCTCCCTCCCAGTTCGCGCCCCCGAAGGCGATGAGCGCGCGCGGGTGCGACTTCTTGATACGGGACGCCAGCGCCAGGGAGGAGAGATTCTGCGTAAAAGTCGACGTGAAGCCGACGAGCGCGTATTCGTTCCAGTCGATCGCGCGCTCGCAATCCGAGAGGAAGTGGCCGCAATAGCTTCGTATCTTGAGGAGACGGTCGACGTCGGCCAGCCCGAGGCGCCATTGGCCGATCAGGATGTCCTCGACGTACCGCAGGTCGGCTTCCTGGTCCTTGCCCGAGACGAAGGGCGCGAACAGCCAGTCGCCCGCGAAGGCCGTATACGACAGCTCCTCGGCGACCCATCGATAGTCGGCGGCGCCTATGTAATCAGCGAGGCGGAAGCAGAGGTACTCGACGTCGCAGCGATGGCCGTCCCGCTCGAGCCGAGCCGAAAGAAGGCTCAGCCCGAGCGAGGGACGACCAAGGGAGGCGAATGGCATATCGATCAGGAGTACGCGCATCGTCTCGATCCTCCCGCTTCGGTGATCGGTACTAGATCTCGAGTTCGCCCCTGCAGATCATGCGCTCTATCTCGGCCTGGTCATCGGCGGACAATGGCGCTCCCGCGTAGCCCTGCATCCCGTATCCCGAGGCATAGCCTCCCATCTGGTAGCGGGGGTCGTAGGCGTTGACGGGCGAAGGATTCACGGGCACGACGGGCCCTCGCGGCTCGATGGGCGTGCGCGGTTCGATGGGAGTACGCGGCTCGATGGGCGTGCGCACCGGGTCGATCGGCCTAGGCGCCACGACCGACATGCATCGGAGCTTTGCGACCATCACGGCCTTTTGGGCATCCACGAGGCCGTTACCAGTCGCGAGGTCCGGACCGACGGTGGCCGGATATCCGTTCGGGGGATTGCACGATGTGTTGCAGTGTCCCGTGGTCACGTCCCTGGCTGTGGTCTTGAGGATGTCTTTCACTTGAGCGGGCGTGAGTTTGGAGCAGGCCTGCTTGATCAGCGCGCAGGCACCGGCCAGCTGAGGCGCTGCCGCCGATGTGCCGCTGAAGGCTCCCCAACCGTCGTCCGAGGCGGTCTCGTCCCCGTTCGGCCACGTGCCGCCCGCGTACGAAGTATCGATCTCGCACTTCGGCTCGATCGGCAGCATGATATATGCGGCCTTTGGCTTCATGCCGACCAAGCCGCAGAGGTCGGGGCAGTTGCGGCCGGCGTATACGGCGCTCGGGAAGCCGCTGGCGTAGTCCGAGGCCGTGAAGCTGCCGTCGGGATTCATGTATGCGCCGCCCGCCGAGATGACGTCGGGATGCTGGCCCGGGAATCCGTGGTGTCCGTTGCCGGCGGAGAAGACGACGATGATGCCCCTGGCGACCGCCGTGGCGATCGCGGCGGCAAGCGCCTGGTTGGCAGGACTCAGGGGAAGGCTGCGGACGTCGCTTCCCCAGCTGCAGCTGATGATGGAGGGGCCTAGCCCGACGGCGGTATTGAAGCTGGCTGTGGAATTGACGAAGCTCATCTTGACCATGGTGAATTCGACGTCGGGCGCGATCGCGAAGATGTTCGCTGATTCGCCGGTACCGTGCCCAACCTCGTCCTTGTCGGGGTTGGCCGCGCCCGGGCCAAGGACGACTGCGGAGGATCTGTACCCGCGCTGCTCGAAGAAGGGATGCCGATACCATCCGGAATCCGCCATGATGACCTTGATCCCCTTCCCAGTGATCCCCGATCGGTGGGCTTTGTCCGCGTTGGCCGCGAGCGAAACGTCCGCCGGCACGTCGAGATGGGGATAGGCCTTGGTCGGCGGGAACGCGTTCGCGAAGTAGTAGATCGGCTCCTCGATGGCGACGCCCTCGATATAGTCGCCGAGCTTGCTCTTGGCCGTACTGATGAGGCCGACGGTGTCGCAGTTGTCGGCGTCGATGAAGGTCGCCGTATCCTCTCGTCCCATCTCCTTGATTACAGGCCTCTCCTGCGTGAATAGCTTGGTACCGAAGGCCTCCTCGTATTGTCGCGGCGTCCCCGCGATGTTTATCGTGCAGTCGCCGACGTTGAGCACGTTGAAGCCGGCTTCCTGGAGCTTTGAAATCGCGTTTTGCATCACTATCCGCTCCGAAGTGAAAGCCGCTACCTCTCTCGATGTGATCATCGGCGCTTCGAAGAGGGAGCGGCCTCCGATGGACTTCGGGGATACCTGCGCGAAGACGATCTGCGGCAGCGGCCCCGGACTCTTGCTTTTCTCGCTCGTCGCCATGATGCCCTCCTTAAGGCGGAATAAGGATAACGACCTCGCCGGAAACGCAAACGAGGAAGCGTCGAGGCCGATTCACTCGTGACCATTGGATCGAGGACGACGATTGTCAATACTGTTGAAGAAAGGACAATCGTCTATGTGTTGGAACGTTACAGCGGAAGTGAGATGTTTGCAAAAACGGAATTTCCCGCGTAAAAACTGTAATTATGAGAGGGGTGTCTTCATATCATATAGTTAATTTCTAATAATCAAAAGCTATACAAATATACCAGTGAGAAGCGGTGCCTCTCGCCGGAGCCTCGCGATGGCTCCTTCGTGTTCGTCCGATCTCGAAAACGGTCGGCGAGAGTGGTGATCGGTTGATCGGGCGACATCGTCGGCTCTGGGCGCGCGTCGATCAATCCTTTGGGCCTTTGTATACGACAGGGACGATGAATGTCCAGAAAAGCACTGCCAACGAGCAAATCCAGGAGGGTACGGCTATTCCCCAGGCCGTGAATGGGCCGCCGAGAGTAAGGACCCAGATGATATATGAGATCGCGGAAATAATGACGTGCTTTTTGTCTGGAGGTATCGATCTAGAGGAATCTCGAGTCCCGAGAACTCGGATTACGATAACGCCGAACAGGCAGAGGATGGACCAGGCAGTTATGGCCCAAGGTGAGAAGCCGAGCGGGATGACTCCGCTTCCTGCTACATAGATCCCTATGACCTCCGCGGGAATCATGAGCAGCAATCTACTATAATACGATCCGATGTCGTCCTCGACGTCGTTGGCCCGGCTCGCGCCGGGGCGATGAATGCGAAGCGGTGCTTTCATGCTTTCCTCCTTGTGAACGCTCGTGAAACCGATGATATAAGACTATAGCTTTTGCTTCGCGTAGCGTCAAATGAGACATCTTTCTTGGGGTATCGACTGGAGCTGGCGGAAACTTCGCGCTATCGCTTCGCCGCGGGCGGCGCCGCCCGCTGCGAAGCGATAGCCTCAGTGAGAGCGCGGATTGCCCGGAGACTGATGGGTTTGACTCGACTGCTTGCCGTTCTGGTGGGGGGCCTTGCCGTGCTTGGGCGGGCCGAAGATGACGCACGAAGAGAAGCCAAGAGTAATCGCGATGAACAGCGCTGCCAATGCCATGCGATTTTTTTTCACGGCTGTGCTCCTTCCGTATGCGATCGCTTTTAGCGATAAGATACCGATCGATAAACTATAGCGAGCCTTTTATGGTTTTCCATGCCGGCCGGCCTGCTCGACTCGCGGCTCCCGCCGCCCCGCTAGCTCAGGGACAGCCCGATGTACAGGCCGCCCTGGAAGCTCCGCTCGGGGACGTTGAAGGCCGCGTCGATGCCGACGGCGGGTATCGCGACGTTCTTGAGGTAGAGGCGGTAGCTCGCGCCGGGACCGTGGAAGAAGGCGCTGCGCTCCGCGCCCTCGAGGCCGGTCAGGTAGGCGCCGGCCTCGTAGAAGACACCGAGCGTCATGACGCACCACGACGGCCTGAGGAAGGGGATCTCCAGCGAAGCGTATCCCGCTGCCGCGGCCTTCGCGAAGGACGCCGATTGGTCGAGGGTCCGGAATCCGGCGCCCGAGAGGGAGTCGCGGTCCTGCAGCGCCTCGCCCGAGTACTCGCCGACGGCGCCGACGACGCAGTAGCCGCCGAGGGGTATGCCCGCCTGCCAGCTCGCGCTTGCGCCGATCACGTTGAACGACGGCGGCCCCTCGATCGAGAATCCCCGCAGGTAGTAGACAGTGCAGTAGGGTCCCGCGTTGAAGTAGTCGACGCTGCGCTGGCCGTCGAAGGTGACGCTCCCGCCGGCCTCTATGTCGAGCGAGTCCTCGTAGAGCGAGTACGCCGACGCTTCGTCCGATCCGACGCCGGAGTAGCGGAGGGTCAGGTTCGCCTCCGCCTTGAGCCTCGACTCGGAGGGGTACTCGACGCTGAGGCCTCCGGCCGCCTGAGTCCTGACGTAGGACGCGAATTCGGTCCCGTCCATGCGCTCCGCGGCGACCGTCGAGCGATCCGTCGAGGCGAAGGCCCTGAGCGAGACGGGAGCGCCGCCGAGCCTGGGGTCGATGAAGGCGACGAGCCCGCTCGGGCCGAGGTTCGACAGTGAGCCGCTCAACGCGAGGGTGTACCTCATCCCGAGGAAATTGCGCTCGAGGACCGAGAGCCCGACGGACCACTCGTCCGTCCCGACCGAGGCGGCGGGCACCGGGATGAGGCTCCACTTCTCCCGGATCGAGACCGAGACGAGGGCGTCCTCGCCGTCCAGCTCGCAGGAGAGCTCGACCTCGCTGAAGAGGCCCGACTTAAGCACGCGTTGCGCGATCGCGTCGGGATCGATGTCAGAGAGGCGCTGGCCCGGCGCGAGGCCCGTCAGCTCGGACAGGGCGCGGTCCCGCGTCCGCTCGTTGCCGAGATAATCGACCCTGGCCACGACGGCGTCTGGGTGGGCGAGTATGAATTCGCGCGTAAGCTCCTCGGCCGCGATCGGCCGGAGCGTGACGAGCGCGACGAGCGCCGCCAGGAAAGGCCGAGTACGTGTCATGTGTCGCTCCCGGACTATACTATATAGCCGGTATCCGCCGCGTTGTCGAGGTCGATTCGCCGCCCGTCGCGGCCGCTCCCCCTCGCGAAGTCGGCCCGCTGGAGGCAGGTCGCCCGGTACTCGGTCGGCGCGATGCCCGACACCCGCTTGAAGGCCCTGGTGAAGTTGAACTGGTTCTCGAAGTCGAGCTTGTCGGCGATCTCCTGCACGCGCATGTTAGTGCTCGAGAGCATCGCCGCGCTCCGAGAACAATCTCACGAAATGCTCGCGCGAAATCTGAATTCGGTCGCAGAGAGCGCCCCGAGCTCGAGGCTGCCTTCGACCGATCCCTGCATGATCGCGAGGGCCCTCTCCACGTGGGCGTTGCCGATCGTCGGGAGCGGCGACCTCCCCTTCTCGAGCAGGTCGGCGAAGAAGAAGCGTTGGGCGATCCCGATAGGGTACGCGCCGCGCCGCCTCCTCGTCGCCATTGGCGTCTATGAGGAGGGCGTAGTAGGTCGCAGGCTTCCGGGCGCCCATCGCGGATACCTGGTGCGGGCATCCCGGGCTCCTGAAGAAAAGCTCGCCCGGCTCGATCGTGAACAGGGTTCCGTCGTTGCGGAAGCTGCCCGCTCCGGCGATGAAGTAGTGCGGCTCGTAGAGCGATCCGCCGTGGCCGTGGAGCCTTCCGTGCCAGGCGATCTTCCTCTCGTCGCGGAGATGGTAGACGAAGACCATGTCCTCGAATCGCATGAATAATATGTTGCATCATCCATGCCAAGCAGCAGAAGGCCGGGATTGCGATGGATTTCCTCGGCCACGGCCCGGCCGCGACTATGTCCGTTGTGCGATATCGGACGAATCGTCCGGTATCGAACGCGCGGCGGACGATCGGCAGACCTTTTATGCATCGCGCAACGCATATCCAGCCAACGTCAATGAATGACATGTAAAATCAATTTTGTCCATAGTGCGCGTCCTCGCCTCCGTCTATCTTCTTGAGACGTTTCCGATTTCTTCAAGCGGAGGTAGACGAGATGAAGAAGCTACTTTTCGGGATCGTGATCGCGATGATCGCGTTGGCGACGGCATGCTCGGGCGGGCAGGGCGGCAAGCTCGTCGGCGTCGCGATGTCCACGCAGTCGCTGCAGCGATGGAACCAGGACGGGGCGAACATGAAGGCGAAGCTGGAGGAGAAGGGCTACAAGGTCGAGCTCCAGTACGCCCAGGACGACGTCAACGCGCAGGTGCAGCAGATCGAGAACATGATCACGAAAGGCTGCAAGACCCTCGTCATAGCCTCGATCGACGGCGCCTCGATGACCAACGTGCTGAAGACCGCGAAGGCCAGGAAGGTGCAAGCCATCGCCTACGACCGGCTCCTCATGAACACGCCGGACGTCGACTACTACGCGACCTTCGACAACTTCAAGGTGGGCGCGATCCAGGGCAAGTTCATCGAGGACAAGCTCGGGCTGAAGACCAACAAGGGACCGTTCAACATCGAGCTCTTCGTCGGCTCTCTCGACGATAACAACGCGAAGCTGTTCAACCAGGGCGCCATGAGCGTCATCCAGCCCTGCATCGACTCAGGCGTCCTCGTCGTACCGAGCGGCCAGACCGCCTTCACCGCGATAGCGATCCCGAACTGGAACTCGGGCACGGCCCAGAAGCCCTATCCCGTCCTCACCGGCCAGCAGTCCATGTCGGTCTTCAAGGACACCCGAACTCTCGCGGCCAAGGTAGTGGAGATGGTCGACGCCGTCATGGCCAAGAAGACGGTCCCCGTCAACGATACGGCAACCTACAACAACGGAGTCAAGGTCGTGCCCTCCTTCCTCTGCGAGTCAGTATTCGCGGACAAGGGCAACTACAAGGCCCTCCTCCTCGACACGGGGTACTACACGGAAGCCGACATCCAGTAGGCGAGGGAAGCCCGGCGTCAGGCGCGGGCCCGGGGCCGGCCCGCGGGGATGCACAGGCCGGCCCGCCTCGCGCCGCGGCGGGTCAGGGAGAGCGTCATAATGGCAGACACCATCCTCGAGATGAGGAACATCACGAAGGAATTCCCCGGCGTGAAGGCCCTGAACGGGGTCGACCTGTCGATCGCGCGGGGCGAAATCCACGCCCTCGTGGGCGAGAACGGCGCCGGCAAGTCCACGCTCATGAACGTGCTGAGCGGGGTATACCCCTACGGAACATACGCGGGCGCGATCGTGTTCGAGGGGAAGGTCCATTCATTCAAGGCCATCCACGACAGCGAGAGGGTAGGCATCGTCATCATCCACCAGGAGCTCGCGCTGATCCCCTACCTCTCGATCGGCGAGAACATCTTCCTTCGTAACGAGCGGGCGAAGAACCAGGTCATCGACTGGGACATGACCTTCCGGGAGGCGTCGAGGCTGCTCGAGCTCGTGGGCCTGGCCGAGGACCCGCGGACCCCGGTCATGGACATCAGCGTAAGGAAGCAGCAGCTCGTCGAGATCGCCAAGGCCCTCTCGAAGAGCGTGAAGGTCCTCGTCCTCGACGAGCCGACGGCCTCGCTCAACGAGAAGGCCTCGGAGCACCTGCTCGCCCTCCTGCGCGAGCTGAAGGCGAAGGGCCTGACCTCGATTCTCATCTCGCACAAGCTGTCCGAGGTCACGGAAGTCGCCGATTCCATCACGATACTCCGGGACGGCTCGACGATCGAGACGCTGGAGAAGGGAAGGGACGAGATAAGCGAGGGCCGGATCATCAAGGGCATGGTCGGCCGCGAGATCGTCGACCGCTTCCCGCGGCGCGCGCACGCGATAGGCGACGTCGCCTTCGAAGTCAGGGGCTGGAACGTCTACAGCCCGATCAACCCCGAGCGCCGAGTCATCAAGGACGTCAGCCTGAGGGTGCGCAAGGGCGAGGTCGTCGGCATCGCCGGGCTCATGGGCGCGGGGCGCACCGAGCTGGCCATGAGCCTGTTTGGCCGGTCCTACGGCGTCCGCGCCTCGGGCGAGGTCTACAAGGACGGCGCGAGGGTCGACCTAGGGACGCCGAGGCGCGCCATGAACATCAAGACCCCGAGCATCCTGCAGAAGGTCGGCAACCTCTCGGGCGGGAACCAGCAGAAGGTCGTACTGAGCAAGTGGATCTTCGCCGATCCGGACGTGCTCATCCTGGACGAGCCGACCCGGGGGATCGACGTCGGCGCCAAGTACGAGATCTATACGATCATCAACGCCCTCGCCGACCAGGGCAAGGCTGTGATCTTCATATCGTCGGAGAGCTCGCTCGCGAAGAGGCGACCCAGGAGAGCATCATGCGGTGCATCATGCAGGCCGGCCGGGAGAACGCGAATGAAGGTCGCTAAGGGACTGTTCCATATCAACGTCAGGCAGTACGCCATGCTCATAGCGCTCGTCGCTATCATGGCCTTCTTCCAGGTGGCGACCGGAGGCGTGCTCCTCGTCCCCATGAACGTCACCAACCTCGTGCTCCAGAACGCCTACGTGTTCATACTCGCGATCGGCATGACGCTCTGCCTCGTGACGGGAGGGAACATCGACATGTCGGTCGGCTCCCTCGTCGCCTTCGTGGGGGCGATCTGCGGCACGCTCATCGTGACGCTGGCGGGCATGCTCTCGCTGCGGGGGCTGGCGATCAACATCCTCGAGGGCCAGACCGTCGGGCCATTCCCCGAGTCCTATCAGCTCATCAGCGCGGGCTTCGACGTCCCCTCGGCGCCGGTCTTTGCGGCCCAGGTCGCGGCCTACTCGTTCTTCATGGGCAGGACCGTGCCGGGACGATACATCTACGCGATGGGCGGCAACGAGAAGGCCGCGAAGCTGTCGGGCATCGACACCAACAAGGTCCTGTTCTTCTCGTACGTAAACATGGGCGTGCTGACCGCCGTTGCGGGCGTCGTCTTCTCCGCGAGGCTGAACGCCGCGGCCCCCGGGGCCGGCGATACCTTCGCCCTCGACGCGATAGCGGCCTGCTTCATCGGCGGGGCCTCCGCCTACGGCGGTATAGGCACGATCGTCGGCTCCATAATCGGCGCGCTCGTGATGGGCGTCCTGAACAACGGCATGTCGATCATGGGCGTCGGGAGCGACATCCAGCAGGTCGTGAAGGGCCGCGTGCTCCTCGCGGACGTCGGCCTCGGGCCGCCTCGGGGGCTCGCCTTATACCGCCGAACCAGGGTATAAATCCTCAAATCGAGGGATCGCCGCGGACGACGATCTCTCTTTCGTCGGCGGAGGGAATATGGGCGAGCTTGACCTGGTCATGGGAATCGACTCGAGTACGCAGAGCACCTCGGCGGTGGTCCTCGATAGGAAGACCTTCAAGACCGTCGCGGAGGTCAAGATCAAGTACCGCGACGACCCGAGGCTCGTAAAGTACGGGCTCTCGGACGGGGCGCCCGTCCTCCCCGCCCGCGAGACCGGCGAGGCGGACCAGCCGGCGAGCCTCTTCCTCGACGCGCTTGACGCCATGTTCGAGGACCTGGGGCCCGCCGTCATGGGCCGGGTCGCCGCGATCGACCTCTCGGCGCAGCAGCACGGCCAGGTCCTCCTCGGGGCCGAGGGCGCGAAGGCGATCGCCGCGTTGCGCGAATCCGGCGCTGGCGCGAAGGGCGCGCCCTCGCTGGCGCTCAGGGTCGGCCCCGGGCTTGCCTACGACAGGGCGCCGATCTGGATGAGCGCGAACACCGCCGCCGAGGCCGAGGAGATCCGCGCGGCCCTGGGAGGCCGCGAGGCCGTGACCGCGCGCTCGGGCTCGGACTCGCCCCTGCGCTTCTCCGGCGCCGTGCTCAGGCGCGTCGCCAAGCGCTTCCCCGAGGTCTACTCGCGGACGCATCGCTTCCACCTCATCTCGTCCTTCCTGCCCGGCGTGCTCGCGGGCGATCCCGACGCCCCGATCGACTGGGGAAACGGCTCGGGGACGAGCCTCATGGATTGGTCCGGCCGCAAGTGGGACGCCGACCTGATCGCGGCGGTCTCCGCCGGGCTCCCGGGAGGGGCAGAGTCGCTTTCCTCGAGGCTGCCGCGCCTCGTGCACCCGCTGACGGTCGTCGGGAAGGCCGCCGCCTACTTCGTCGAGCGCCACGGCCTCTCGCCCCAGTGCGCCATCGTCGCGGGCTCGGGGGACAATCCCCAGAGCAAGGTCCTCGCGAACGGCGCGCTCTTGTCGCTGGGCACGAGCTTCGTCTTCATGGTCGAGGGGGCGCGTCCCCATGTTTCGGCCAACGCGATGTACGACGGCCTCGGCAGGCCCTTCCTCTTCGGCTGCCGCGCGAACGGCGCCCTCGCCCTCGAGTCGGTGGCCCTGGCCCACGGCCTCGCGGCCGACGACTTCCCCGCGACAGAGAAGGCGCTCGCGTCCGAGGCGCCCGGCTCGGCAATCCGCGCGGTGCATCTCGAGCGAGAGATCCTGCCCCCGGCACCCGCCGGCACCCCGCCCTCGCTCGGCAGCTTCGCGAAGGACTACTGCGCGGCCGTGGACTCGGGGCTCGGCCTCCTCGCGGTCGCGTCGGCCCCCTTCGCCGGCGCGATCTCCGAGATCGCGGTGACCGGAGGCGTCGGCAGGAGCCCTGGCATCCTCGCTCGGATCGCGGCCATATGGGGCGTCCCGGCTACGCCCATCGCGAACGCGGGAGCTTCCGCGGGCGCGGCCGTGGCCGCCGCCTGCGCCCTCGTGCCCGAGGCCGAGCGCGATGCCTTGGCCGCCCGCGGCCGGTCCGTGGCCGCGAGCCCGGGCGCGACAGTCCAGCCCGATCCCGCCGCCGTCAAGGCGTATCGGGCGCCAGGCGGCTTCCTGGACCGGCTCGCGAAGACTCTCTAGCGAAGCCCTACGGCGTCGTCGCCGAGCTTTTCGGGGCCTTCGAGGCTGCGCCGCGCGCTGAGGTCGCGCTCCGCGCGGCGGGCACGGAGGCCCTCGCCGCCTTCTCCGATTTCTCGGTCGCCGTGATGCCTTTCTTCGCCGTCCGGATCGCCCGAGAGATCACCCGCGCGTTGTCTTCGATGTCGAGGCGTTTTTCCTTCGCCGCGTCCTTGTAGCGATAATACTCGGCCTCGAGCGATTGGGCGCGCGCCAGGCCGTCCTCAAGGGCGCGCCTCGAGCCTTCGTCCATGCGATCGCCCTTCTTCTCGATTAGCTTCCTTGCCTTCACGATGATTTCCCGAGTCGCCTTCGACATGATCGCCTTCCCCGTTCGTCCCGAGACGGGACGTGATTCGGTGGATTATCTCATCGTATCGAAAACGGGTCTGTTAATTTCCGGTTAATGTCCCGGCTTGAAATCCGGCGCCATCCAGCGCGCGCGCCTCGATCCGCGGCCGATCGCCTCGAGCTGGAGGATCGCGCGCGAGGGGCAGAGGTTGAAGCAGCGCATGCACTGCTCGCATGACGCGGACCAGCGCGGCTTTCGCCCGCGCTCGCGGCGGCCCTCGGCCATCTCGATGGCGCCCACCGGGCAGGCGCGGGCGCAGAGGCCGCATCCGACGCAGGCCTCGCTCGCCTCGAACCTGCTCCACAGGCGCTTCACGCCCATCTTGAAGCCGGCTCGCAGGAGGCGCGAGCCGACCGGCCCGAACACGGGCAGGCTGAGCGGTTTCGCATAACGCTCGCCCGCGAGGAAGGCCGTCGCGGCCCCCTCGGCCTTGGCCTTCCCGGCGGCGACGATGGAGGCCGCCTCGTCTCCCTCGGGAACGCGCATGAAGGGGCCCCAGTTGTTCGGCATCCGCGCGAGATCGGAGTAGGCGGGATCGTAGCCGCGCTCGCGGAGGATGCGGCTCCCCTCTATCAAGGACCATCCGCAATCGTCGGCGTTTCCGCCCGTGACGAGGAGGAGGGCCGGCAGCGTCGCCCTGCGAGCGGGCAGCGCCTCGAGATAGCGTCGCGCAACGCGGGGGAGGTCGAGCGAGTAGACGGGAAAGACGAAGCAGGCGGCGTCGGCGTCGTCCCGCGGAGGCGTCCCATCGGGCGCTCCCGCCTCCGAGATCGCCGCTACGTCGACTGCCCAGCCCGACTCGGCGAAGACCGCGGCGCAGGCCTCGGCAACGAGCTTCGAGTTGCCCGTCCCGGTGAAGTAGCGGAACGAGGCCTTGCGTTTATCCGTCATGATCCCTCCTTCGGCCTTCGTCGCGGATGCGGCGAAGGCCCTTTTCCGGAACGCGCCGCCTCGGCTCCGACGCGCCCGAGCCACTCTTCCATGAAGGCGTAGTATTCGAGGCCGAATTGCCGCGTCGCGGCCTGGTAGAAATCTGGCTCCCCGCACGAATCCCCGAGCTCCCGCCTCGCCGCGTCGAGCGCCCCCTCGAGCCAGGCGCGGCGCTCGGCGGCGGCTTTCTTGAAGAGCCCGATCGCGGTCCGCGCCTCGCGGGCGTCGAGCGTGCCCAGGAAGAAGATCCGCGCGAGCAACTGCGAGTATCCCGCGGCGACGTCGAGCGGCGACGCAAGCCATTCGCGAAAGACCTTCCTGCCGGCGCTCAGGATCCTGTAGGCATTGCGCGCTCGGCCGGACGAATCGGAGCGCTCGGAGGCGATCAGTCCCTCGGCCTCCATCCTGGCGAGCGAGGGATAGATGCTGCCGAAGCTGGTCCGATAGAAATGCGCGGTGGTGGCGGCCATGCGGCGCTTTATATCGTAGCCGCTCATCGGGGCGAGCGAGAGGAAGCCGAGGATGACGAAGTCCGCGGAGGACGGTTCCATGCGCCAAATATATCGAGCCGATATATTGCAGTCAATCCCGACCGCCGCGATCCGCCTCGGACGGGCCCTCCCGGGCGCGCCGTCCTCGGAGCGGCGCATCGCGGTCCGCGTCTCGGGTTACTTGACGTTCGCTTCCGGGGACGGGTAGCATGTCGACGAAATGACGGAAACTAAAACAAGGGGCGCCGTCGGCGCCGCGATCGGCAACGTACTCCTCGTCGTAGTACTCGTACTCGGGCTTTGCCCGGGGGCGTCGCGATGAGGCCGTAGCCGACCGCCTGAAAGGCGATCGAAAGATGAGGCCCCCGCGGCGCGAAGCCGCGGGGGTTTTTTTATTCGTCGACGAAGGGGGAGCCATGAAGGAATCAGGGGCGCGGATACTGGTCGAGCTCTTGAGGCGCGAGGGAGTCGGCGTCGTCTCGGGCATACCGGGAGGGTCGAACCTGCCTCTCTACGACGCCTTGTATGGCTCAGGGCTGCGTCACGTGCTCACGCGGCACGAGCAGGGCGCGGGCTTCATCGCCCAGGGCCTGGCCCGCAGCACGGGGCGCCCCGGCGTCTGCCTCGCTACCTCTGGGCCGGGAGCGACGAACCTCCTGACGGCCATCGCGGACGCCAAGCTCGACTCGGTGCCGATCGTCGCGATCACCGGCCAGGTCGCGACCTCGCTGCTCGGCACCGACGCGTTCCAGGAGGTGGACACCTACGGCATGACCCTGCCGGTCGTTAAGCACTCGTACCTCGCCCGGTCCGCGGCCGAGCTCCTGGAGATCGTGCCGGAGGCCTTCCGCGTCGCCCTCTCGGGCAGGCCGGGGCCCGTCCTCATCGACGTGCCCAAGGACATCCAGCTCGAGGCGGCCGAGTTCGCCTCGTGGCCCGAGCCCTCGCGCCCCGATCCGCCCGCTCCGATCGGCGAGGCCGAGGCGCGGCGCGCCGCCGCGATGATAGCCGAGGCCGAGCGCCCCTTCCTCTACTTCGGCGGCGGCGTCGCGGCCTCGGGTGCCCACGCCCAGCTGGCCGAGCTCTCGCGCAGGGCCGAGATCCCGTCGGCGGCGACCCTCATGGGCCTGGGCTGCCTGCCTCCGGATCACCCTCTCTACCTGGGGATGATCGGCATGCACGGCAGCAGGGCGGTCAACGCGCTCGCCGAGGAGGCCGACCTGATCGTCGCGGTCGGCGCCCGCTTCGACGACCGCGCGACCGGGGACGTGGGCCGCTTCGCCCGCAACGCCCGGATCCTGCACATCGACGCCGACGCCGCCGAGATCAACAAGATAAGGCTCTCGGACCTCGGCATCCGCGCGGACGCCCGGATCGCGCTCTCGGCGATCCTCGCTCTCGTGCCTGAGCGGCGCGGCAGCAGGTGGGCCGCCAGGGCGAGATCGCTCATCGCGTCCGCCTCGCTGCCCGAGCCGAGGTCCGGGGCGCACCCGCGCGCGATCGTGCGCGCGATCGCCGGGGCGGCCGGCGAGGATGCCATCGTCGCGACCGACGTCGGCCAGCACCAGATGTGGGCCGCGCAGGCCTACCCGGTCGCCCGCCCGCGCTCCTTCTTGAGCTCCGGGGGCCTGGGCACGATGGGCTTCGGGCTCCCGGCCGCGATCGGCGCGGCGCTCGCCAATCCGGGGCGCAGGGTCGTCTGCATAACGGGCGACGGCTCGCTCCTCATGAACGTGCAGGAGCTGGCCACCTTGGCCGAGCTCGGCCTCGACGTCTCGGTCGTGGTCTTCGACAACGGCCACCTCGGCCTCGTGAGGCAGCAGCAGGAGCTCTTCTACGGAGGCCGCTACTCTGCCTCGCGCTTCGCCGCGCGCGTGGATTTCGCGGCGGTGGCGCGCGGCTTCGGCATCGACGCCGAGCGCGCGCTCGAGGGGGCGGACTACGGCGCCGCGATAGAGCGCGCGATGGGCGGCCGCGGACCCAGGCTCCTCTCGATCGACATGAGGGCCGAGGACAACGTGCTGCCCATGGTCCCGCCCGGCGCCGCCAACACGGACGCGATCCACGAGGACGAGCTCCCGCGCGCGGCGAGCGCGGAGGCCTGACTCTCCGGCGGCGCGTTGACCAGGCCGCCGTCCTCGGGATACCTTCGGTCCATGCGCCGCGTCGCGTGGATCAACGGCTCCGTGGTCACGATGGACCGCGCGCTGCCGCGCGCCTCGGCCCTCGTCGTCCGCGGCGACGAGATCGAGTACGTCGGCTCCGACGGCGAGGCGCTCGCGCGCGCGGGGGAGGGCGCCGAGGTCCGTGACCTTGACGCCAGGGCCGTAGTCCCCGCCTTCAACGACAATCACGTCCACCTCGTCCACATGGGCGACCACGCGCTCGCGCCCGACCTCGGCGGCCTCTCCGCCGCCCGGATCGTCGAGCTCCTGCGCGAGCGCTTCCCGGACCCGGCGCCCGGCGAGGCGATCAGGGCCTTCAACTGGGACTACCCCGCCTGCCCGGACCCGCGCAAGGAACTCCTCGACGCGGCCTTCCCGCGCAATCCCGTCGTGCTCAATCAATACGGAGGCCACGGGCAGTGGCTCAACGGCGCTGCGCTCCGCGCGATCGGCATCGACCGGGACCGCGGCCCGCGGCGCGGGACGGTCCTCCGGGGGCCGGACGGCGAGCCGACCGGCGTGGTCCGCGACCTCGGCGACACGCCGCTTTCGCGCAAGCGTAACCGCGCCATCTACTTCGACCCCGTCCAGCGCGAGCGGCGGATGGACATCGCGCTCGCGACCTTCGCGTCGCTCGGCGTCGCCTCGGTCCAGGACAACGCCTGGTTCTGGCCCGAGCTCGTCGGCCTTCGCGCCCGCTACGGGCGCGGGGACCTGACCGCCCGCGTCTCCTGCTGGTCCCTCGGCCGCAGGAGGAGCGAGCGGACGGCGATGGACGCCGCCTTCGCCCTGGGCGTCGGCGTCCTCGACTGGATACGGCCCGGACCCGTGAAGTACTTCCTCGACGGCACCTTCTCGACGCGCAACGCCTGTCTTTCGGAGCCTTTCCTGGGGGGCGAGGAAGAGCCCCGCTGCCCCGAGCCGGCGGCCCCGCTGGGCCAGCTCTCCTTCCTCGCGCGTCGCGCTCGGCAGGGCGCCTTTCATATCATCGGCGACCGTGGGATCGAGATCTTCCTCGACGCCTACGAGCGGGTCCTCGCGCGCTATCCGGAATTGCGCCGGCTCAGGATCAGGATCGAGCACGCGCAGCTGATCAGGCCGGCCGATATCGAGCGCATAACGCGGCTCGGCGTCTTGGTCTCGGCGCAGCCCTCGGCCCTCGGCAGCCCCGAGAAGGACGAGGCGCTCCTGGGCCGCGAGCGGGCGCTGAGGGCTTACCCCTACCGCTCGCTCCTGGACGCGGGGGCTCGGCTCTCCTTCGGCTCCGACATCCCCGGCGAGGACGGCTGCGACCCGATCCGCTCGATAGCCATGGCGGCGAACCGCGAGGGGCCCGAGCGCATCACGGCCGCCCAGGCGCTCCGCTGCTACACGGAGGGAAGCGCGTACGCGGAATTCGCTGAAGGACGCAAGGGCGTCCTCGCGCGCGGCAGGCTCGCGGACTTCGCCGTGCTGTCGCGGGATATCACCTCGATCCCGGCGTCCGAGATCGGGAGCGTCGTCGTCGAGGAGACGGTGGTCGGCGGGAAGACCGTATATCTGCGCGGCCGCGCGGCGACGCGTGGAAGCGCGGGCATTTGACCGCGCGCCGCGACGTTATTATCCTTAGCCGACGTCCAGGCAGGCGGCGCCGCGCACGCGGGCCGCGAAGCGATTGAACCGGGGCCGCCTTCGCCGCTCGAAGGGGCCCAGGATCGGAGCGCGCGAATGGCTAAGAAAGTCCTCGTCATCGGAGCCGGCATCGCCGGCCTCTCGTCGGCAAGCTACCTTCAAAGGAACGGATTCGACACCGAGATCTTCGAGCTCCACGACAAGCCGGGAGGGCTCTGCGCGTCGTGGTCCCGCAAGGGCTATACCTTCGACGGATGCATCCACTGGCTCATGGGCTCGGGGCCGTCGAGCAACCTGAGCATGATATGGGACGAGCTCGGCGCGGGAGCTCTCGACTACGTCGAGTACGAGGTCTACCAGACGGCCCTCCTGCCCGACGGCGACGTCTTCTCGGTCTACACCGATCCCGACCGGCTCGAGGCCGAGCTCCTCCGGCTCGGCCCCGAGGACCGGGACTTCGCCCGCCTCTTCCGCTCCAAGATCAAGGCGGTGGCCCGCGCCGATATGCCCGCGGCCTTCGATCGCCTCTCGCCCGGCAGGGCGATCTCCCTGGCCGCCGCGATGCCGGCGGCCGCGCCTATCTTCTCCAAGTGGATGAAGGTCCCCGTGAAGGCGCTGGTCGACGACATCAAGAGCGAGAGGCTCAAGACGGCGTTCCGGGTCCTCCTGGGCGGCGCGATGGCCGGTCTTCCCGCGGGCGCGATCTTCATGATGCTCGGCTTCATGGCCAAGAAGTCCGCGGGCTATCCGATCGGCGGGTCTCTCGCGTTCGCGCGCGCCATCGAGTCTAAGTACCTCGCGCTCGGCGGGAAGATCGACTATCGCTCGAAGGTCGACGAGATCGTCGTCGAGGGCGCGCGTGCCGTCGGTCTTCGGGGCAGCTGGGGCGAGGCGAGGGGAGACTTTGTCGTCTCGGCCGCGGACGGCCGCGACGCGCTGGACCGGCTCCTCGGGGGTGCGTACTCGGGCTGCGCGATGGACCGCGCCTTCCAGGCGCAGGTTCCGTATCCCTCCCTGATCTTCGTGGGGCTCGGCCTCGGCCGCGACTGCTCGGGCATGCCCCACTCTCAGGCCTTCGAGCTCGACGAGCCTCTGGTCCTCGAGGAGGGCGCGCTCGAGACGGACAGGCTCACGCTCAGGCTGATGAACTTCGACCCGACGCTGGCCCCGAGGGGAAAGACCTCCGCGGCGGTGATGATCGAGACGAGGAACGACGGGTGGTGGAGGGACCTCGCGGCCCGCGATCCTGCGCGTTATGCGCGCGAGAAGGAAGCGGCGGCGGCCGCGGTCATCGAGGCCGTCGGTCGCAGGGTTCCCGGCTTCGCGTCCTGGGTCGAGGCCGTCGACGTCGCTACGCCGAAGACCTTCGTCGATTTCACGAACAACTGGCGCGGGAGCTTCGAGGGCTGGCTCCCGACCAAGACGTCGATCGGGGCCAAGATCCCCAGGACCATCGAGGGGCTACGCGGCTTCGAGATGGTCGGCCAGGGGGTCAATCCGGGCGGCGGGCTCCCGCCCTGCGGCATCGACGGCCGCAACCTGGCGAAGCGATTCTGCAAGGCCGAGGGAAGGCGCTTCAGGCCTGAGTAGGGAAAGCCTTTGGAAGGGTGGGGCACCGGGTTGACCAAGAAATCGGTTACTTCTTGGTCAACCCCAGCAGTATCCTGCGATCGAACCGCGAGCGCAGGATACTGCCATAAGGCATCCAGCGTGCTCGGGTCGACTCGATGTCGCCTCGAGCCGGAGTAACGCGGGCTACAGCGTCCGCTCGTACATGCGGTATTTGCGGTAGGGCTTGCCGCCGAGCTTGATCGCGGTGTTGGCCATGGCGACGTTGTCCTCCTCGATCCAGGACATCTCCGCGCCGTAGTAGCCCTTGGGCACGCCGAACTTGTAGCTGTAGTAGTACATCGCCAGGTCGATGCCGCGGTTGCGGTAGTCCTTGTGCACGCCCATGCTGAGCACGCGTATCAGGTGGATGTTCTTGCGCGCCGCGAGGATCTTGAAGATCCCGAAGGGGAGGAGCCTTCCGCGGGCCTCCTTGAGTCCGACGTTCATGTCGGGCACGCCCAGGGACGCGGCGACGGGCTTGCCGTCCACCTCGACGAAGAAGACGATGTCCGGATCGATGGCGGGCTTGAGGTCCTTGGCGAGCTGGACGACCTCGGGCGGCGTCATCGGCGTGTAGAGCGAGTTGACCGTCTCGAAGTGGTTGTAAAGCTCGGCGAAGGTCTGGACTTCCTCGTTGTAGCGCCGCATGTCCAGCTTGCGCAGCGTGAAGCCGCCCTTCGCCTCGATGCGGGGCATGATGCGCTCGAGGCGCTCGGGGATCTCGGGGCTGTCGAGGAGCCAGGCGACGAGGTCCTTCCATTTCGCGTTGCCCGCGCCCGATACGAGGAGGTCGTAGTAGGGCGGGTTGTAGGGCATCATGATGACGGGAGGGCCGTCGAAGCCCGAGATCTGCGTCCCGACGAGGTCGGAGGGGCTGGGGCTCATGGGGCCGATGAGGCGAACGCAGAGCTTCTCGCGCGCCCAGGCCGCGGCGGCGTCGAAGAGTGCCCGCGCGGCCTCGGTGTCGTCCGCGCACTCGAACCAGCCCCAGTACGCCGCCCGCTCGCCGTGGGCTTCCTCCCAGAGCCGGTCGCGGATCGCGACGATCCTGCCGACCGCCTGGCCATCCGAATCGCGCGCGATGAAGAGCGAGCGCTCGGCGTGACCCCAGAAGGGGTGCTTGCTCGCGTCGAGCTTGGTCTTCTCGTCCATCCGCAGGGGAGCGACCCAGTTCGCGTCCTTGCGATAGAGCCTGTATGGCAAATCGATGAATTCTTTCGGGACCTTGGGCGTATCGATCCTCTCGACGATGACCGGCATCAGCGGCACTCCTATCAACGGAACAGGTTAGTTTTCATCTCCGACGAATGTCAAGCCGCGCCCTCCTCCTCGCCGCTCGAGCGATGTATAATACCCCTCGACCCATACCGCTCAACCTTCCTCCAGGAGGCCTCCGATGTCCCGGCCACGCATTACCGTCGCGCTTCTCGCGCTCCTTGCCGTCGCGCTGTCCCTTCCGGCCTGCCGCACGAAGCCGGCGAGCCCGCCGACCGACGAGCCGGTCGCCGTCCCGGAGCCCGCCCCGGCGGTCCCGGAGCCCGCTCCCGCCGCGCCCGAGCCGAAGGTGGAGCCCGAGCCCTGCGCGATCAGCGCGGACGCGGAGGGATTCTGGCCCGCGCCCGGGTCGAGGGCCGAGGAGATCGGCCTGTCGATCCGCGTCGGGAACGCGGACCTGGTGAAGGCCTGGCGCGTCGAGATAGTCCGGGCCGAGGGCGGTTCGACGCCGGCGCGTTCCTTCTCCGGCGACGCGAAGGACGCGCCGACCGCGCTCTCGTGGGACGGCCGGAACGACGCGGGATCACCGGCGCCCGAGGGAGCCTACGTCGCGCGGCTCCTGGTCGACTACGGCGATGCGCGCGAGGGCGCGAGCACCGCGTCCGCGTCATTCGCCCTTTGCCTGTCGCCGCCCGAGCCCGCGCTCCTCGCGCGGCCCGCGCGGCTTAAGCCGACGCCCGACGGCGTCGAGGAGCCGGTCTCCTTCGAGATCGAGGCGCGGACCGCGCATGCGCCGCTCGAGTCGTGGAGCCTCGACATCGTCGCGCCCGACGGCTCGACCTTCCGCGGCTTCTCGGGAGCCTGGCCCGCCGAGGGCGTCCCGGAGGTGATCGAGTGGGACGGCTCGTCGTCCGCGGGCGCCTTCGTCGAGGCGGGGAGGCGCTACGCGGCCGTGCTGAGCGTCGAGGACGTCTACGGCCACGGCGCCTCGACCCAGCTGAGCATCGCGGTCGCCGACCTGCCCTTCGTATCGGAGAAGAGCTCGGTGGAGCCCTGGACCACGGGCTTCTCGCCGAACGGCGACGGCATCATGGACGGCATGGACTTCACGCTCTCGTTCGGCCATCGCGACGCGCTCCGCTCGTGGGCCTTCGACCTCGTCCACTCCGAGAAGGGGCTCGTGCGCTCCTTCTCGGGCGAGGAGGGGGCCCCGCTCCCCGAGAGCGTCTCGTGGGACGGCCTCGACGAGTCGGGCGCGGCCGCTCCCGAGGGACGCTACGCGGCGGTCCTCAGGCTCGACTACGGGAAGGCCTACAGTCCCGCGAGCGCGAGGAGCCCCGCCTTCACGCTCGACGTCACGCCGCCCGAGCTCCGCGTCTCGACCTCGCCCGAGCTCTTCTCGCCGGGCTCGGAGGGACCGGACTCGGTCCTGAGCGTCGAGCTCGAGGCCTCGAGCCCGCTGGCGCGCATCGCCGACTGGAGGATCGAGGTCCTGGATCCGGGCGAGAGCGTCTTCGCGCGCTTCAACGGGACCTGGCCCGCCGGCGCGATCGAGTGGGACGGCCGCGGCGAGGACGGAAGCCTCGTCGAGTCGGCCGAGACCTACGGCCTCGTCGCGAGGGTCAGGGACGAGTTCGGGAACGTCGCCCAGGCCGAGGGCAAGATCGACGTGGACATCCTCGTCGTGAAGGAGGGCGACCGCTACCGCGTCGCGGTGACGAGCATCGTCTTCAAGGGATACACCGACGACTTCGAGGACCTCCCCGCCGAGCGGGTCGACCAGAACCGGAGCACCCTCGACCGCCTGGCCGAGAAGTTCAAGAAGTTCCCCGATTACAAGATCCACTTGGTGGGGCACGCGGTGATGATCAACTGGGACGACCCGAACCTCGGCATCCCCGAGCAGAGGGCGATACTGCTCCCGCTATCGAAGGCGAGGGCCGACGCGATCGCGAAGGCGTTGGCCGCGCGGGGCATCGATCCGAAGCGCATGAGCACCGAGGGCGTCGGCGCGACGCGGCAGCTGGTGCCGGATTCGGACCTCGTGAACCGTTGGAAGAACAGGCGAGTGGAGTTCTACCTGGAGAAGAAGTGATCGACTGAGTACATGATCTCCCATCCTCGCGACCGCGCCTCGCGGCGGAGGCGGCCGTCCGGATCGACCGCCACGGGCTTGCCGACCTCGAGGAGGAGGGGCAGGTCGTGTATCGAGTCGCTGTAGAAGGAGCAATCGGCCAGGCCGATGCCCAGGCCTGCGGCGTAGGCCCTCGCCGCGTCTCGCTTCGCCGACCCGAAGAGGGCCGTCGCGATCCGCCCGGTGCAGCGGCCATCGACGAATTCCAGGCTGCTCGCCAGGACGTCGTCCGCGCCGATCAGCCGGGCGATGGGCTCGACGATGAAGTCGAGGGACGAGGTCGCGAGCACGACGCGGCCGCCCTCGGCCTTGAGCGACTCGATGAGCCCGACGAGCCTCGGCCTGAGCGCGAGCCTCGTGCGCCTGTCGAAGACCTCGTTCGCGAGCTCCTCGAACTCGGCCCTCTCGATCCCGCGTATCACGGGAAACTCGCCTTCGAAGATCGAGGCGCCCCCGCTGCCCAATCGGTAGAGCAGGTAGTTGACCGGGATGATCGCGAGGTGGCGCAGCTTGAGGATGCCGCGGCGGGCCGCGGCCTCGGCGAACCGCCTGCCCGTCGAGCCCGACGTTATCGTGTGGTCGACGTCGAAGAAGTGGATCGCCCCGGACATACCTAGGCCTCCTCCATGACCAGGTGCCGAGGGACCGGCCCGGGCAGGGCGTAGGCTCCCCGGTAACGCGCGGGGAGGAGGGCGGCCAGCGCGCGCATGATCTCGTCCGCGGCCTCGGCGCGCATGGCCCTGGCCCGGCCCGGCTCGGGCTCGCGCAGCCTGAAGACCTCGCCGACGCGGAAGTGCACGTCCGTGCGCCGGCCGCGCTTCACATTGTCCCAGAAGGACTCGCCGCCGTACTGGGCGATAGGGAGTATGGGCGCGCCGCTGCGGAGGGCGATCGCCACGATGCCCGCGAACGCCTTGCCGAGGGAGCCGTCGTGGCTCCTCGTGCCCTCGGGCATGACGTTGAGTATGCGCCCCATCGCGAGCGCCTCCAGCGCCAACCGCATAGAGCCCATGTCGTTCTCGCCGCGGTAGACGGGGACGCACTCCCATATGCGGGCGAGCGCGCCGATTATCGGGCGCTTCCACGTCTCGGCCTTGGCGAACCCGGCGATGTCGCGCGGGTAGAGGTGGCCGTAGAGCAGGGGAGCCTCGAGGAAGTTGATGTGGTTCATCGCTATGATGAGCGGGCCCTTCCTCGGGACTTTGGCGAGCTCGGCGGCGTCGATCCTGCAGAGCGCGCCGAGGATGCCGTTGACGAGCGGGGCGACCCAGCGCGAGGAGGCCTTCATGCCCGCGGTTCGCCCGCGCCCTCGCAGAGGATGCGGACCCTCGATGGCAGGCACTCGACGACGAGGGAGTAGCCGTCGACGCAGATCGTCTCGCCGTCCGCGTGGACCACGAGGCCGCCGTTCGGCGCCGATATCACATAACGCGCGGCCCTGCCGGTCCTGATCTTGGGGTTCTTCGCCTGAGTCCCCTTGGTGTAGCGGGCGATCAGGCCGACCATCTCGCGCCTCGTAAGGCGCTCGGCCATGCAGAGGTCGAAGAGGCCGTCGTAGTTGACGGAGTCCGGGGCCATGAAGAAGGTCCCGCCCATGCGCTTGCCGTTCATGATGGATATCTGGTGGCTCGCGAGCTCCAGGGCCTCCCCGTCGCGCTCGATGCGGATCAGGGGGGCCTCGGGATACATGACGAAGGTCCTCAGCGCGCCGATCACGTAGGCCATGAAGCCGTGGACGCGCTTGAGCTTCGCCGCCTCGAGCCCGACGATGGTGTCGAAGCCGACGCCGATGCCGTTGCCGAAGTACCTGCCCATGGGGTAGTCCCCGCCCGTCACCTTGCCGACGTCCATGGGCCTGGACGCGCGAGCGGCGATCACGTCGACGCAGGAGGCGAGGCCGGCCGGGATGTCGGCGCCGTAGGCGAAGTCGTTGCCCCTGCCCACGCTGAGGATGCCCAGTGTCGGCAGGCGCTCGCCGCGATCGTGCGCGAGCATGAGGCCGTTGATGACCTCGTTCACCGTCCCGTCGCCTCCGGCGGCCACGACGACGCCGTAGCCGCCGCGGCCTGAGTCCCTCGCGAGCTCCGCCGCGTGCCAGACGCCCTGCGTCACGCGGATTTCGTAGTCGATCCCTCGCTCTTTGAAGAGCCCCTCTATCTCGGGGATGCGCTGGGCGGCCCTGCCCTTGCCGGCGATCGGATTCAGGATGATTATGTGCTTACTTGATGCCATTTTCCAAAAGTATAGCCGATCGATCAGGATTGCGGAAGGCTCAAACGGCGGTCGGCGGCCCTGGCGGCGCGCCGGCCATCAGCGGTCGCGGACCGCCCGCGCCTTAGCCCGCCGCGGCGGCAAGGACTTCGAGGATCGCCTCTCCGTACCTCGCGACCTTGACTTGGCCCATTCCGAAGACCTCGAGGAGAGCGGCTCCGTCGACGGGCCGCCTCGCGATCAAGTCGTATAACGTCTTGTCGGCGAAGACGACATAGGGCGGGACATGCGCCGCCTCGGCCAGGCGCTTGCGCAGGGTGCGCAGCTCCCGTTCCAGGGCGCGCGCGACGGGATCGTCCGCCCCATCGCCGAGTCCCGGCCGCTCGGGACGGCGCGCGCCGCCGACCGCCGAGTCGATCAGTCTCCCGGCCGCCGCTCCCGCCGAGGGACGGCCGCCCGCGCGCCGCGGCGGCCTCGCGCGTATCGGGGCCCTCTCGCGCAGGGCCTCGGCGGCCGCCGCGGTCAGCGAGAGCACGCTGTAGTCGGGGTCCTTGGCCAGGTAGCCTTTACGCGCGAGCTCGGCGGCGAGGTCCATCCATTGGCCGCGCGTCCATTCCTTGCCGATTCCCCAGGTCGAGAGCTGCGAATGACCCAGCCCGAGCACGCGCTCGTTGCGCGAGCCGACCAGGACGTCCGCGACGTGGCCGGCGCCGTAGCGCTCGCCCGTGCGCTTGACGCAGGACAGGAACTTCTGGGCCTGGACCGTCAGGTCCTCTTCCTCCTCGGCGCCGACGGCGGGCGCGCAGACGTCGCAGGACCCGCAGCCTTCCGCGGGGCAGTCCTCGCCGAAGTGCGCGAGCAGGGCCGCGCGCCTGCAGGAGGAGGACTCGGCGAAGCGCAGCATGGCGCGCAGCGAGTCCTCGGCCGCGATAGCCTCCGCGCCTTCCTTCTCGCCCATGAGCGAGCGGATCTTGAACGCGTCGCCCCGGCCGAAGAGGAGGAGGGCGGTCGCGGGAAGGCCGTCGCGGCCGGCTCGCCCGATCTCCTGGTAGTACTGCTCGAGGCTCTTAGGCAGGTCCGCGTGCGCGACGAAGCGGACGTCGGGCTTGTCGATGCCCATGCCGAAGGCCGTGGTCGCGCAAACGACCCTGACCTCGTCGCGGATGAACGCGTCCTGGTTGGCGGAGCGCGTCTCGTCGGGCAGGCCGGCGTGGTAGGGCAGGGCCGAGAGGCCCCGCGAGCCGAGGTCGGCGGCCAGTTCCTCGGCGCGCGCGCGGGAGAAGCAGTACACGATGCCCGATCCCTCGGGGAAACGGCCTGCCAGCTCGAGTACCTGGTCGACGACCTTCTCGCGCCGGCGCACTTCCAGGAAGATGTTGGGCCGGTCGAAGCCCGCGACGAACTCGCGCGCGGACGCCGCTCCGCCTCGGCCGGCCGCGCCCGCGAGCCGCAGCTCGGACTTGATGTCCTCGCGCACGCGCGAGGTGGCCGTCGCGGTCAGGGCGAGGCAGGGGACGCGCCCGCGCGGCCCCGAGAGCGAGTCGCGCAGGCCGCCGATCATTCGGTACTCGGGCCTGAAATCGTGGCCCCATTCAGAGATGCAGTGCGACTCGTCCACGGCGAGGAGGCCCACGCTGAGGCGTGCCGCGATCTCCCTGCCGCGCGGCGACGCGAGCGTCTCGGGCGCGAGGTAGAGGATCCGCGCCTCGCCGCGCTGGGCCGCGAGGGCGTTGGCCCTCCATTCCTCGGGCTCGAGGGTCGAGTTGAGGAGGAGCGCCTCGATGCCGAGGCCGCGGAGGAAGGCGACCTGCTCGCGCATGAGCGCGATGAGCGGCGACACGACGAGGACGAGGGACCCCGGATCGCCGACGATCGCGGGTACCTGGTAGCAGAGGGACTTGCCTTTCCCCGTCGGCATGACCGCGAGCGCGTCCTCGCCCGCGAGGACGGCTTCGATGATCTCGTCCTGAGGGGGACGGAAGGCCTCGTAGCCGAAGACTCTCCTCATGGCCTCGAGCGGGCTCTCGCGCATGGCCAGATTATACACGATAGGCGGCCCTACGCCCCCGATGCCTCATAAATAAAACACGACGAGCGGAAGGATATGCCTCAGAAGTAATTCACGACGAGGGAGGAGCCGAAGGCTCGCTCCTGTGGAAGACTTTATAGGGACGACAAGGATTTGTCAGCGGCGCGGCAAGGGAAGGCAAGGAATCCTGGAGGGCGCGGACCTCGCGAGCCAGGGCTACGGGATCGAGGCGCGCGCGAAAAGCGGACAGTTCGCGCTTAACGTCATCGGGAAGG